>Ga0315290_10002854_pt1 | contig 12266 bp, 13 predicted proteins | sample YL17G12_0_MG_FD_203627 | JGI IMG/M metagenome (GOLD analysis project Ga0315290, IMG submission 203627) | Sediment microbial communities from Yellowstone Lake, YNP, Wyoming, USA - YL17G12_0 | ecosystem: Environmental > Aquatic > Freshwater > Lake > Sediment | place: USA: Wyoming | collected...
GTGGCTTTTTGCAAATCAACCCAGATTGTAGCTTTCTTATCCTTGAGATATGTTTTTATCTTATCTAAAGGAAGATTCTTGATTATTTTGTGCTCTTTGCACAGATAGGTTCTTATCATGTTCCAGTTTAATTAATAATTATTTGCCTCTTTTTTTATTAAGCTCTCTTCTTTCAAAAAAATCTTTCACTTTCTTGTCAATCTTCGGATGAGCATTAGCTCCTAGCTTGTAATACTTCTTCTCAGCTTCTCCACCCCAAGAATAGTGCCCTTTCTCCATCTTCACTTCTTCAAGCTCAAATTCCTTCAGGGCGATGCCTTTTTTCAAGTGATAGTAAATCACCCTGAGAGTTACTTCTGGGAACAATGCGCAATAATCCTTGTACAGGTCATAGCCATAGGTTTTTTTCCTGAAAAAAAGAATCTCAATAAGGTTTTGCCGAATGCTGCTACCGATTGGCCTACCTCTCTTTTTCATAACAATAAAAGAACTGGGGGTTATATTTTTTAAATGTTGTGATTGTTGTCAATAGGGAAAACAATGATTAGAAAATAAGCCTATTGTGCATTGCTGTCAGGCCCAGATGGCGCGTCTGCATTATCCTGTGCTCCTGCTTCTTCAGAATCCTCTTTTGCCTCAGCAATGGCAGTGCTCTTGGCAAGCTCTAGCTGGGAAGATGGGACTTTGTTAAGGGTTCCTTCCACTTCCTTGTTTTTATCCTCGAGCATGCTCTTAATGTTCTCCAAGCGCTCCTTGTTTGAAGCTTCAGATTGTGCCTGCATTAATAGCTGCTCGCTGAACTCTTTCAGCTCAAGGTTCTTCATGGTAAGCCGGACTATCAGGGAGTGATTGACATGGAGCACCAGCATGATGAAAAAAGCTGTTAAGAACAAAAGCAGGCTTACAAGAAAGTCAGTGAATAATGCCTCGTAATTGTATAGCATGTACATTACGTAGCCAACGAAGAAAATGACTATCAACGATAACATGATTCGGCCTGCTCTTTTATGAATTGGCTTTTCATATACAAGAATCATCTTTCTGCAAAGGAATAATGAATAGCATAGAAAGAATATCCCGAGCAGGACAAGAATGAAAGTGAATATCATAGAGCATGAAATGAGGGTCCTACTATTTATTTGTTTTGGTTATTGGTTCCTGATTTTTGCCCTCTTTTAATGCAATTAGTATCTCGCACCTTTTGCACACATCCCTGGAGCAAGGCTCTCCGCAATAGGTGCAGGCATTAATATCTCTTTGCTCTTGCTTTGCTTTCTCATCCAGATCCTTCATCCTATAAATCGTCCTCAAGAAAAAGCTGATAATATTGTGCTTGATAGGCGGATGCTTTTTTTCAAAAATGTTCAGCATGTCACGGTATTCTCTCCTATAAGCTCCTTCGCTGCAAGGGCACCTCTTATAATTAACAGGGAATTTCATGAGCTTGGAATAGGCAGTTGTTTCTTTCTCAGTGCACAGGTAAAGAGGCTTTGCTCTCTTGACAAAGGATTTGTTGCTTCCCGCTCCTGTTATTGGTCCCTGCCTTTTTGCAAGGATTAGGTCATTTCTGAAAACATTCATCACAAAAGCCTGGGCTTCATCATCAAGATTATGGCCTGTGCATATGCAGTCTAAGCCAAGCTTTTTTGCGTATTTATTAAGCAGGTATCTCCTGAGTACGCCACAAATTAGGCATGAAGAATAATTAAGCCCTTTGCTCTGGCTAACTGACTTTATGTAGCAGAGAGACATGCCAAATTCTTCTCGAAAAGAAATCTCGTGAAGCTTGATGCTGTACTTCTTGCAAACGCTTCTCAGGTTTTCAAGATTAGTCTTGGTGTAATTGCCAATGACAGCATCAACAGTTAATGCCTCGACAGGATAGCCGAGCTTTTTCAGCACATAAAGGCAGACTGTTGAATCCTTTCCCCCGCTAACAGCCACACCAATCCTGTCTTTCTTAGAGAACAACTTGAACTTGAGTATTGTCCTGACTACTTTTTTCTCAAAATAATTCATAAAATGCTGCCTGCATAGATTTGAGCAATAAACCTTTTTTCCGCACTTGATGCACTTTTTTGCTTTCTTGTCCATAATAGAGCACAAGAAACCCTTTCTTTTTTTAAAGGTTTAGAAAATCTTTATAAAAAACAATTCAGTTCCTGTGTTTATGGCATTGCATACCAAGTCAATGAGTGCTGAACCTTCAGAGCAGGATGGGTTAAGAATATGTGTGATGCGAGACCCTGGGATTTATAATCGCCACTTGGCAGCATTCAGGCAAAAATTCCAGATGCCAATGTATGACAAGCAGTTGAAATTATTAGCTCCCCCTCTCTGGCTAAAGAATGACTACAAGCAGGGAAAAATTAGCTGGGAAGATTATGTTCCTATCTTTAAGAGAGAAGTTCTTGAAAAATATTCAGGATTGATAAAAGCAATTTCCTATTTTGCTATGATAACAGATATTACCCTGCTTTGCAGCGAAAAAACGCCAGAGCAATGCCACAGGAGGCTTTTGGCAGAAGAGTGCAAGAAATACCAACCAGGGTTAGAAGTGATTGTTGAATAAAGCTAGAAAAGAGTTCAAAAAAGTGCCGGCTGCGGCAGAGATTTCACGCAAATCTCGTAAAGGTGTGCTACACTCACTTTGTTCGGTAGCACGTATGGAATGGGACTTCCGAAGGAATGTCCCATACTAATTCTTTTACCAGATTTTGTTATGAAAATCTGAACTTATTCTCCTCTCTTAACTCTTCTTATCTTGTCATTAAGAATCCTTGCTTCCCTTTCATATGCTTCCTTGTTATTGTTCAGGGCGTGCTCTTCCATCCTTTCAGTGATCTCCTTTATCTGCAGCACTTCCTCTAAAAGGCTAATCTCTTTATCTACCTGCTCTTCCTGCGCAGTTTTCTCCTCAAAAACCTGGACTGGAGGCAGTGGAAGGCTGAGCTTCTCTTCTGTTTCATCTTCGGCTTCCTCAAGGATTTCTATTTTTCCCTCTTTGAACAGCTCTTCCTTGGCTTCGTCCACACTAAGAATCTTGGGCATTGCAAATAACTGTGTTGGCTGCGTCTGCATTGCGACAAAGTCTTTTTTCTGGCTGATTATCTTCTTGCCATTCTCATCAAACTTCACTTCTATTTCCTCTACCGATTCAAGTATATTTTTTGAGCCAGCAACCATCCTGTTGGCCAATAGGACAAAGATATAATCATCTTTTATTCCGAAGTATAGCTTAACATCTTTTTCTATGAAGCTCTTGGCTCTCTTGATAATCCTGGCGACCTCTGATATCAGCCTGTCATTGATTTTCTGCTTTGCACCATCATCTCTCAGCTCTTTTTCTGCAAGCTCTTCGGTGTCAAAATCCCTCTGGATAGCATACTCCTGCACATTAACCTCTGCCTGCTTAATCATAAGGGAATTAAGGTCTACTTCATAATAGTCCTTGCCAAGAATCTCTTTATCAATGCCATAATCAGGCAGGCCAAAAAAGCTTTTCACAACAAGGGTTTTCTCATCTGCATCAGAGCGAGAGTATACCACGGCTGACTGTTTTATCGGCCTCATCTTCTGCACAAGCACTCCTAATCCAAAGGCGCTCTTAATGCCTGCCTTACTCCTGTAATTGACAGAGCGAGGAGAATACATAGAAGCCCAGACATGCTTCAGGGAAGCAGCCAATGCCTCTGTCCCTTTTATGTTCTGGATTATCCCTTCATTATCTTCTGTTGCTAATAAGTAAGAGGGGCTTCTGAAAATCGTTACAAATGGCAAGTCCCATTTTGATATAATGCTGCTCGCATCTGAGCCTGGCTCAATTGTCAGGGAATCATAACCTTCAGAAATCTCAGTCAATACTTCACCAGGAAGGTCTGCCTGTTTGAACATTTCAAGAATCTCAGGATAAGCTTCTGCTGGCTTTTTCTCCTTGAGAAGGTTCTCGATTTTTGGCTTTAAGCCATTCTCTGCAATAAAGTCCTCAAAAGCCTGGTTGTTAATAACAAAAGTCAAAGGGATGTTAAGTCTTTTCTCCCTCAGATTAGCAAGGTCTATTGCCCTGAAGCCAACCATTTCCAGCCCATACTGGTTCACATTGTTGAGCGTAATTACATACCTCATTATACTTCATCCCTAATCCTACATTAGTAACCTAAACACCCAGAATAGCGTTTTCTAGTATTTATATGTTTCGTAGAATATAAGAATATGTTTGGCTAAGCTTTTCTCTTCTCAACAGCTCTTTTGTCCTTGTTCACGGTCTCAAAGAGCTTTTTCCTCGAAAGGAGGAGCCTCTGGGCCCCGTGATGGGTTATGACTGCCTCTGAATTGTTAATCGCCATTTTCAGGCAGAATTCAAAAGGCTTGCCAAGCATTATGCCTGCTGTTAGTGTTGATGCAAACGCATCTCCTGCTCCTGTGGTTTCAACAATCTTCAAGCCCTTGCTAGGCATTATCTTGTAATAATAGCCATCCTTGTAAGCAACTGCTCCGTGCTTTCCATCGGTTATTGCTATTATTTTCGGGCCGTAAACCAACAATTCCTTGATATTCATTTCTGGAGAATTATTCCCTACAAGGCATTCTGCCTCTTCCTTGTTAAGTACCAGCACGTCAGAGTACCTTATAAGATTAATAGCTTTCTTGGCTTCGTTCTCAAGTATGGTGATTGAAGGGTTAAAAGCGATTTTAACCTTGTTCTTTTTTGCATATTCAGCTATTTGCTGCATAGTAGTAAGGCTTTCTCCAAGCATTGATGAGAGATAAAGCCATTTTGTTTTGAGCTTTGCTTTTTTAACCTCTTTTAATTTAAGGTCATTGTTGCATCCCTTGTAAACAAGGATAGTCCTGTCCTCTTCAAACGCGTCAAGGATTATTGAGAACCCTGATTCATAGCCTCTGCCCCCTAGAAAGTCAATCTTCTCCTTCTTTAAGTGGCTGAGTATTATTCTCCCGTTCTCATCTGCGCCTACTTTCCCAATATAGCCTGTTTTTAAGCCAAGCCTTGAGAAAGCAACAGCAGAGTTGGCTCCATTGCCTCCAAAGTTGTGCAAGAGCTTGTTAATAAGCATCTTGGTGCCAACAGGGTAGGAGATGAACTGCTCTCTGCCCTTGTTTGATTGAAAATCAATAATTCCTGACTGGTCTGTGTGGACGAACAAGTCAATGGTGTTGCTGCCTATGGTTATTACATCATACATAATGTGTTGTTAACAGAGAACAGAGTTTATAAAATTTTTTATAATTCAGATATGTTTATAGCAATTTATAATAAATTAGAGAAATAATCTGAATTGATTTACTTCAATTGGTGAGTGTGAGGGCCAATTCCTGCTGCTTCTGCAAGGTTCTGGTTCTCATTTATTCTATGATTATGGCACTCTTTTTGAAGATTACAGTAGTCTCTAGTATACGTCGTCCCAACGCACCAGTTATGCGCATGAGCAGGTGCTTCGGGAGATGTACTCACAGTCGGCATACAGGTAGCGCTTAGCTGTCCTCTACCGCAGCCAGAAGCCAATAAAGCCAGTGCTGACAATGCCAATAATGTAAATATAACATAAGATGCTCGCATTCTTTCACCTCAAAATAAATAGGTCCTTTTTTTTTATATGCGTTGCCCTTGTTTATATATTTTACTCTAAATGGTTTTTTTCATTAATCATATGAAAAAGCTTTAAATAAGCAAGCATCTTCGCATTGGCTATGACTGTTTACTCTCACTCGAGAATATCGACTTTTGAGCAGTGCCCTCTCAGGTTCAAATTTGAGTACATTGATGAGGCAGAGACAGATGTTGAGACAACTGCAGAGGCATTCCTGGGCTCAAGAGTGCATGAAACCCTGGAAAAGCTTTACAAAGACCTTAAATTCCAGAAACAGAATACCCTGCAGGAATTGCTTCATTTCTATAATGATGAATGGGCTAAGAGCTGGAATGAGAACATAAGGATTGTGAAAGCCCAGTATCAAGAAGACAACTTCAGGAAAATGGGAGAGCAGTTCATAACTGATCATTATAATAGGCACCAGCCATTCAACCAGGCAAAGACCATTGGCTTGGAGATGCAAATCATCCTTAACCTTGATGTAGAGGGAAAATATGTTCTTCAAGGCTATATTGACAGGCTGTCAAGCCCTAGCGACGGAGTTTATGAGATCCATGATTACAAGACCTCAAACTCATTGCCAACCCAGGATCATGCTGATACTGACAGGCAGCTTGCTCTTTATTCCATGGCTGTTAGAGAGATGTTTAAGGATTGCAAACAAATAGTCCTGATATGGCATTATCTTGCTTTTGACAAGGAAATAAGAAGTGATAGGAGCGAGGAACAGCTTGAAGAGCTAAAAAAAGAAGTTATTGAAGCTATCAAGCAGATTGAGAGCACCACAGAATTCAAGCCTCAAGAAAGTGCTCTATGCGGTTGGTGCGATTACAGGACAATATGTCCCAAGTTCAGCCACCTCACAGAAATTGATGGCAAGGAGCCTAAGGAATTTCTTGCTGACGACGGAGTGAAAATGGTTAATGAGTATGCAATCCTCAAGGCAAAAGAGGATGAAGTGCAAAAGAGGCTTGAAGAGATGAAAGATAAAATCTTCAGGTTCGGAGAGCAGAAAAAAGTTGAGAGGATATATGGCTCAGATGCAGCTGTAACCATCTGGAAAAAAGAATGCCTGAAATTCCCAGTTCGTGAAAACCCTGCTTATAATGAGCTTGTTGCCCTCCTGAAAAAACAAGGCCTTTGGGAGGAATTCAGCAGCCTTGACAAGTACAAGCTTGAAAAAGCATTTGAAGGTGGAGAAATAGACTTTGAGAAGATGAAGGAAATGGCAAAGTACGCCAGCAAGGAAACCATAAAAAAGCTTTATCTGAGAGGGAGATGATTCATTCTCGGTTTTTATTCTTAGTTTTAAGATGCTCCTAATATCTCATTCTTAACAATCTCATAAGCATCAGGGCATTTCCTGGCATCATTAATAGGCCCTTTTGGGTAAACTGATTTGAAGTCAAGGATTTCTGTGTGGCTGCAGCCTTCGACCTGGTAGTATTTGCAGCCTGCAAGCTTGGTTGAGTCTAATGATACAATAATGTCTGTATTCTCAAAGTGCTGCTTTTCAAAATCACTGATTTGCGAGGGCGCAACATGAAGGCCGAATAAATTTGTTTTGTTGCCTGTATTAAAGGTGCCAATGCTCACGATTTGCCCTCTATAAATAATGTCGTCTTTATCAAGCTCTTTCAGGAAATCACTCTTTGGCCTCATCTGCTCGACTTCCTTCTGTCTTCCTGTGAAAAAATTCAGCATCATGAATATTATTTCTGGCTTGGTGAACTCATTAAAGCCATAATGAGGAGTTGCCAGGGTTATTAGCTTATAGACGCTTGCATTCCCATAATCAACCATGTATTTCCTTGAGACAAGCCCGCCCATGCTGTGGCTAATAAGTATTACCTGCTCAGAGCCTGTGCAATTCTTTACTAGCTGAATAATGGGATTTAGCTCAGAAGCATACTCTTGTATTCCCTGGTTCCTGTTAAAATCATAGTAATATTCTGCACTCACACCTACTGACTTAGGCCATTGTTCAGGGCAAAGTGATAGGTTATTATACTTTGTTAGTGGGCCCTTGTACTCTGCAATCCCATCTTCCTGAAGCTTAAGGCCATAGGACCCAAAGTCAACTGCCTTTCCCATCCAGCCGTGGACAAGAATGATTGGATACTTTGACAAGAAGATTCTGGGAGTGTTATTCTGGCCTTGGGTGTTGTTCTGGGTATCATTAATAGGCGCATCAGGAACTTTTGCCTTGCAGTTAGTTAACAATAGGGCACTGGCCAATAATAATGAGGATAAGATTACTATAACTTCCAGAGTTATTTTTTTCATTAATAAAATATAATAATCTTTTGTTATATAAATTCTCTGAAAATGAGATGAAAATAAACCCAACACTAATGCTAAGCAGCTTTTTTTAGAAAAAATATATAAGCTAATCTTACTAGAGCTAAATTATCCATGATTAAAGGGGTTTTTGACAAGAATTTCAAGGAGATACTTTCTTTCCAGGTAGTATCAATAATAGGTGGCTTAATAGCAGGAATTATTCTTGCTTATAACACAAACAAGATCCTTCTTATCCCTGGCATGCTTATTACGCTTCCAGCTTTCCTGGATATGCGAGGAAATATTAGCGGCTCGCTTGCTTCAAGGCTGAGCTCTGGATTGTTCTTGGGGGTGATTAAGCCAAACACCATAAGGACCAAAATAATCAGAGGCAATATATATGCCTCTCTCTTGCTTGCAGTAATAATTGCTTTGTTTCTTGGGTTAATAACCTTCCTGTTCAACAACTTTGTTTTGCACGTATTCACTCCTGAGATAATATGGCTTTTCCTGATTGCAGGCATAATCGCTAACATGATTGAAGTCCCTTTAACAATAGTGCTGACTTTTTACTTTTTCAAGAAAGGGCATGACCCAAATAACATCCTCGGGCCTTTTGTAACATCATCAGGAGACATTACAAGCATTGTTTCACTGCTCATTGCCCTGGCACTTATATGAGCATAAAATCAGGAGAATAATATCAATCATTAAGGAGAATCATCATATGAAAGAAATAAGAAAGCATTTGGAAGCATTGAAAAAGATCGGGAAGAGAGAGCACCATCCTCTAATCCATAGGATTCATACCAAGTACAAGATTTCAAGGAAAACACTTTTTTATGTAAAGGAATATGGGCCCCACTCGAATGTGCCTGACACAATACTCAGAGAAAGCGTCCAGATCCTATTGCTCTCCGCAATATTAAGCGCAGCAGGAGGCATGGCCCTCGAAAACATAAAAGAGATTTTTATAGTCATCGTGCCATTAATCATTCTCATGCCGACGCTCAATGACATGGTTGGAGACTACGGGACCATAATCTCTTCAAGATTCTCAACCATGCTTTATGAAGGAAAGGTTAAAAAGAAATGGTGGATGGAATCAAGCATAAAGATACTATTCTGGCAGATATTTATTATAGCCTTGCTTACAACCCTCATTAGCACCACCGTAGCACTTATTGTGTCTCTTTTTTCAAGCTACCAGCTGAATGCCCTTATCATTTTAAAAGTGTTCACCATTACAATAGTGGATGTTGCCTTGCTAGTCATAATAATGTTCATTTCATCTGTAGTCCTGGGATTGCATTACTTCAATAAAAAAGAAGACCCTAACAATTTCCTGATACCAATAATAACCTCAGTAGCAGACTTTGGCAACATGATAATCCTGGCAGTGCTTGTGGTATTATTGTTCTAGAGAAGGTGAGACAGAATTGCTGGTTTATAGCTTTTCGGGCAAAAAACTTATAACTTTTCACGCATAACAGTTGATGATAATGCTGATGAGAAGAGATTTCCTAAAACAGTCATCTCTGCTAGCCATAGGCTTTTTTATCGACAGCAAAGGTTTGTTGGCAAACCCAGGATTAGAGCAGAAAATAGTGGTCAACCTTCCTGCCTATGAGCTTAATCTCCAGGATTTGCAAGATGGCAAAGTTATCAGGACGAGCATCTTTTCTTGCAGCATAGGAAGGGGCGCTGAAGGAAGAGAGCCTACACCTCTCGGGGAAGGATTTGTGTATGAAAAGAGAAAAGTTGTGATTTTTCGTTATAATGAGGATTATCCTCTATTAAAAAAGAAAAAAGATGATATCATCTTCTGGAACAACACTTTTGATGAGAATGGAAAGCCAATAGGCCAAAGGCTGCCCTATCCTGAGCTGCGAGGCTTAGGTATGAAGATAAAGCCCATTAACAAAAACAGGTATGACCCTGGAAAAGTGATCCATTCTACATTGGATGACTTTACTGTCGGATTGCCGACATCACACGGGTGCGTCGGGATAGCGAAGAAAGACATGCTAGAATTATATGCCCTTGTAGCTCCTAGTGTGGATGATGGAGATCTTGACAAGCTTGTCAAGGTCAAGACCGTATATGACCTAGTGGAAATAAAAGAAGGGCAATTACTGGTCCACGCGAATGTCTACAACAGAACAAAGGATTATGTGCGAGAACTTGAGATGAGCCTTCTGCGAGCTAACAGGCTTGATGTGGAAATTGATTATGAGCGAGCCAAGAAAGAGTTAACTGATGCGAACAAAGAATTCAATGAAGCCCATAAGAAGATACTGGCTACGCTGCTCAAGCCTTATCCTCATAATTATGTTCCTCCAGAGTTGAAGAAAAAGCTGCATAGGAGTTATAATCTAAAAGATTTTGTTAAGCCAGAAATCTAAATTAATTTTTCAAGTCCTGAATGGGTATATATGTTTCTTTTCTGGCTGGATTGTGTCCAAGGCATAGAATATCCTGTTTTTTATATGTTCCCTATTCTCGATTGAGTACTTTACTGCCTCAGGATGAAGATTTAATAACTCCGGAAGCTCTGACTCCTTGAATCCAATGTTCATGGCTTCATATACTTCGCTTGACTCCTTGTATGATGGAACCCACACTTTGCCTGATTCAGGCATAAGCCCTTTTATGCCTTGGCGTTCCCTGCTTTTGCGAGACCCCATCTTATTAATCTCGTGGTTTATCACCTGGGTAGGCACTTCCTCATTATAAGCTATCCTTATCATGTATGAGATGTCATTATAGGCCATGCCCAGGGGATAGGCTCTTCTCATAACTTGTTTTAGTTCTGGTGAGAATGTTCTTCTTTTCCTGCTAGTGTATTGTAGTTCTCCATCAAATATGGCAAACAGCCTTCTCCTGGTGTTGCTTAGAAATTTTAATTTGGCTCGCTTTGTCAAGTCTGTTAATTTTGGCTTTTCACCATTTTTAATTGTTTCATCATAGGCTAGGGCGACTCTTTTATTCTCCTCAAAAAATTTTATATGCCTTAAATCACAGTTAGGCTTCATGGTTGCATTCACAACTTGTTCTATTGCCCAGCCTTCTTCCCTTGCCATTTTCTGCCTCTTCAGGAAAAGCAGGGAATAGAATTTTTCCATGTATGCCTCTCTTTGATATTTTTGGTCTTTCTTCTCCTGCTCTCTCTCATTTCTTTTGATTTCCCAGAAGCCATGCATATGGTATCTGGCCAGGGCCTGTTGCACCCTTTGCTTGCTCTTCCAATTAAGCAAAGAAGCCATCTCTCGCAATGATAGGCCGAAGTCGAGTAAGTCTTCAAGATGCTTATTTTTTCCCCCGACCAGCTTGAGTAGCTCTTTCTTCTTCTGCTCCGGTATAGGTGAGAATTGATTTGAGCTCATGTATTCTTTGGGAAGCCAGAATAGTATATAAAGATTACTGATTGTTACTATTTGAGAATCAGAAAAATCTCATGAGCCAGGATTTTTTTCTCGTGGTAAAAACCTTCCTTACTCTCTTCTTTGCAAGAAACTTTTTTAGCTCTTCTTCAATGCGCGGATTTTCAAAAGCTTTTTCCTTGTCCCTGAAATGCCTAGTGTGGTGATAGCTCCTGCCATTCTTGGTGTGAAACTTATGCTTCTTGTGCAATAGCTCATGGTACATGATGTAATCCAACAGTTCTTGTTCTTGCTTACTTTCTCCTTTAAAAATATTTGAGATAGTCACCATGTTTGCGCCGTATTCATAGCTCCCAAGTTTTGAAAAGCTGTCTGCTCCCCAACGCAAGTTAGGCTGGTCAAGCATTCCATAAAAGTATTTTTCATTAATTCTTTTGAAGCTCTGCTCAAGAATCAGATCTGTTTCTGTGACGTGCGCATAATCCCCTACACTCTTGATAAATTTCTCGTACAAGTCAATGTTCAGAGTGCGCTTTTTTTCCTTATAAACTTTCAACAGCAGAAGCTGTATCAGGCCTGTCTTTATCTCATCACTAACTTTTTTCCACTCATATGAGAGCTTGAAAGTCATAGAATGGGGAGTGTATTTGACATTGGCGTTATATTTATTAAAGGCGCGGGAATATGTTATCTTCAGCTCCTTGCCTATCTGCTTATCAGGGAATAATTCTGAGAATGCGCGCTCTGCAAGGTTCATTTTTCAACCTTTAGGTTAAGCTCCTTTGCAACCATCTCTGCCTGCTGCACAAGCTTTTTTGCATGGCTGACAGGGTCAAGATTGGTGTCTATCTCAAGAGTTATTGAGAGAATATCAGGATTTGCCTGGTAGACTTGCTTTGCGATTTTCCAGACTTGCCTGCTCATATCATCTGTTCCAAGTTCCTTCTGGTCATCAACATAAAGCCCTTCAGCAAGCTTTACAGGGCAG
>Ga0315290_10002857_pt1 | contig 12259 bp, 14 predicted proteins | sample YL17G12_0_MG_FD_203627 | JGI IMG/M metagenome (GOLD analysis project Ga0315290, IMG submission 203627) | Sediment microbial communities from Yellowstone Lake, YNP, Wyoming, USA - YL17G12_0 | ecosystem: Environmental > Aquatic > Freshwater > Lake > Sediment | place: USA: Wyoming | collected...
AGGTCCGCCGCGCGAAGATCATGGAGAAGATGAAGGCCCACTCGCTGGCCGAGCTGGTCTGCCACGCGGTCACTGGGTTGCTCGGAGACTTCGCCCCGGAGGGGCGGCGCGACAATAGCCCAGCGAGTCACATCGATTCTGGCTCTGGGCCGCGTCGAACCTCGTCCTAACTCCTTATAACTCGTTGCCGCGTCAGGCGTTTACGCCGCGTCATTGGCTGTCTCGCCGCGTCCAAACGATAGGCTATTACTCACTTCTAGCATGGTTCTGACGGGTTTTCAAGGGACAAAACAGGGACAAACGAGGGTGCGATAATAGCCTACCTGCAAGCGACTGCGGTAGCCGCACCTTATCTCCACAAGTACGACATCGAAGGCATCCTCTCTTGAACCTGCCCGAAGCCTGAAGCCGCATGGACCATTGCCATGAAAGCCGCCCAGTTGGGCGTCACGGAGACCGGCATCAACCGGGCCTTCTACACGCTCGACCAGTTGCATCGGGACGTGCTCTACGTCCTGCCGACGACGATCAACGCGAGCGATTTTTCTAAGGCACGGTTTACGACGGCCTTGAAGCTGAGTCCTGTCCTCAAGGGGATGTTCGTCGATACGAACACGGTTGGGTTGAAATCAACCGGCCGCAACGTCCTGTACATCCGTGGGAGCCGTGGGGACAGCAACCTGAAATCCATCCCGGTGTCCGAGTTGATCTTGGATGAACTGGACGAGATGGACATTCATGCGGTGTGGTTGGCGTTGGAGCGCCTGAGCGGCCAGATAGAGAAGCATATCTTATCAACCACCCGCCATAACACCAAACTGCCAGACTCGTGATGGGATTGTCTGCCGAGATCCAGGGGTTACTGGTTCGGTTGTCTTGGTTCAGCGTGAAATGGAAACGTCGATTGGCGGATTAGGATCGTTGGGTTGTGAAAGTTGTTTGGTAGTGCTTGGATTTTCCGCATTGGTGTTGTAAGCGAGGGAGGTGGGCGGCAGCATTGCCGCCGCCCGAGCCTCGCTCACAACCCCTGGGTCGGCGCTCGGGTTGCGTCCCCGCAGAGCCCTGTCCTCCGCCCAGGTCACTGGTCATCGTAGGCGGTGTCGATCCATCAGGCAACCGTTCGCAAACGGTCTGTTTCGCGTTGCTCCTTTCTCCGCTGGCGAGCCTCGGCCAGCTTGCGGTCGCGGGCAGCGAAGATTTCCGCCTCGCGGCCCGCCAGCTTATCGGCCGGCGCGACGTAGCCGATCGCGCTGTGCAAGCGGACCTGGTTGTAGTGCTCCACGTACCGGCCCACAATCCGCACCGCGTCTTCCAGGGAGATCGGCGTGCCAGGCCGGAGGCATTCGCCCTTGATGCTGCCGTGGAATCGCTCCAGCTTTCCGTTGCTCTGCGGGTAGTACGGACTGGTCCGCACGTGCGTCATCCCACAGAGGCGGATGAACTCCTTGAAGTCCTTGGCCACGAACTGCGAGCCGTTATCGGTGATGATCCGCGGCGTCTCTTCGGAGCACTTCTCCCGCGCCCGTTGCAGGACCACCAGTTCGTCTTGCTCGGTCATCGACCGGCGAATCTCCCAATGCACGATGAAGCGGCTGTAGCCGTCGAGCACGGTGGTGAGATAGTAAAACGTGCCGTGGATGTTGACGTAGCTGATGTCGAGATGCCAGTGTTCATGCGGTTGTTTCGGCTGATGGAAGCCTGTCCCCTTCTTCGACGGCTTGTTCGTCGATCGCCCGATCCGGCCCGCCGCCTTCAACACGCGGTACACACTCGACGGGCTCACCGCTGCCACCTCGCGGTCGAGCATCATGAAGGCTAGCCGGCGGTAGCCCTCCAGCGGATACTCGAAGGAGAAGCGAAGGATCGCCTGTTTCTCCCAATCCTCCAGCCACCAGTCGCGCGGAATCCAGGCGTTGTGCTCGTTGACTTTGCCGTAGCGGTTTCGCCAGTCGTGGAACTTGCTGGACGTGATGCCCAACCAGCCGACGAACTGCCGCGCCGGAATCTCCGTCCGCTCGTTCCCAAGGCGCACGTAGTCTACCACCTCGTCGCGGGTGTCGTGGGGAACCCAACGTCCGGTCAGAGTTCCCCATTGGATTTTTTTGCGCGGACGTTCTCCTCCATCAACTCGGCGATCACCTCGTTCTTCTGTTGGAGCTTGGCCTCCAGCCGAGCGATCTTCTCCTCTTGGGCGGAGACCTTGCTGGCCGCGCGACCGCCGGCCTGCTGGAAGGCCGTCTCGGCGTGGTCGAACAGGATTTTCTGCCAGGTGTAGATCTGGTTGGGCTTGATGCCGTACTCGTCGCAAAGGTCCGAGATGGGCACCTTATCGACCAGATACCTCTTGAGAATGGTTGCCTTCTTGCCCCTCTCAAAGCGTCGTCGTGATGCACTCATGATATCCTCCTCGTTCGGGGTGTGATTCTAACCCGAACGACCGAGAATTTCCATTTCCAACTGGTTCAAGACACGGTTCCTCAAGGCATTCCGGCGTTTTGGCGGGTGGTTGTATCTTATCCTGGACCTGCTCGAAGCCCGATGCTCCATCCGAGTTCCAGGCCGTCTTGCTTCGGGACACGGTAATGCAGTTCGACCAGACGTACCTCCTGCCGACGCTTTCCGTGACTCGGTATCGCTATCTCTGGATTGACACGGCCACGAACAAGGTCTACCTGCAATTCTACAATCTGGAAGGCACGCCGGTCGATCAGTACGGCGAACCGGCGGGACCGACTGAGTTGGAGTTGACACGCATCCCGTTCGTGCTGCTGGACATCAATGGAAGCCTGATTAAGGATGTGGCCCAACACCAGATCGCGCTCTTGAATCTTGGTTCAAGCGATGTGAGCTATGCCCTGCGGTCGAACTTTCCCTTCTACGTGGAGCAGAGGGACTTGCGGGCGGTAGGGGCCATTTGAAGCATGCCGCTACGGAAGATGGCACGGCAACGACCGGCGGCCAGGCGTCGGCGGAGACGGACATCAAGGTGGGGGCCACGCACGGCCGCGCCTACGATAAAGGGATGCAGCAGCCGGCCTTCATCAATCCGTCCGGCGAGCCGCTGAAGGCGAGTCTGGAGTTGCAGGAGCGGCTTAAGCGGGACATTCGCGAACTGGTGAACCTTGCCGTGTCGAGCCTGGCGGTACGTGTCTCGGCGGAATCGAAGGCGATGGACAACCAAGGGCTCGAAGCCGGGTTGAGCTACATCGGGTTGTTGGACAGTGGCGGCAGATCGCCGAGTCTTGGGCCGCCTACGAAGAGCGGATCGCTCGCAGCAGGCTGAAAGCCCTTGCGCGACCTACGTTACTGTCATAGGTGACTATGCTTACACGGATTCCGAGCCGCCCCCTACGGTCTTGACGATGAAGTCCAGGGATTCGATCCTCCGAGGCCCTCAGAGGCCCGCCAGGCGCTCGGTTCCATCCGGCCCCACAGACTATGCCGGACGCCGGCAACCCGTCCCACGGCCGCCAGACGGCCGTATCTTGGCTGTAGCGGATCGTCGATGCTGTGGATCATCGCAGGTGTGGATCATTGCCGTCGTGGATCATTGCGGCGGGCAGGTGGGCCGCCTCCTGCAACCGATTAACTACCAACTACCACAGACTACGCCGCCGGGCGGACGGAGATGAGTTATGGAACTGCTCTTACTGTTCAAGCAGTACGGTCCGATGGTTTTGATCGTGGTTTTCCTCATTTGGGAAGGCAGGGTCCGAGAAAACCGCGTGACCAAACACATCGCAAAGCTGGAAGACGAATATCGTCAGCGTGGACAAGATGGATGGCACTACAGCCTCGTGCGCCCACCGCCCCGTGGGGACGATTCCGAGGCGGATCGCGGACGTTGGCGACCTGGATAATGTAAAGCGTGGTCAACGTGAGCAGCAGCGGTCCACAGGGGTTGGTCGTCACGTTGGCCGTCATGCTGGAAGGCACGCTGGACGACACGCTGGCCGTCACTGGTGACGCAGTGACACGGCCACGGTCGCCCGAATCTTGGACGCCGGTCCCCGGCCGCCGTGGGCCATTCCGCCGGCCGCACCGTGGCCGAGCATCGGCGGTTAGTGGTGCTTGGCGTCGGGCAGGTTGGCCGAGACGCATTCCGTGGCCTGTTGCCGTTGGATAGAGGCCGAGCGAGTTTGAAGCGGTGCGTGTGACAGGTTCTTGTCGTTGCCACCTCGATACCAGGCAGGGGTTGACAGGTGGCCTCGTACCGGATCATTGACACTCGTAGGTGAGAAGTCTTGCGCCGAGCCCCGTTGCGCCAGGGAACCGTCGTCATCCGACCGGCGAATTCGTCATGGGCGCTGCGGGCAAGTCTATCACGACGTTTGCGGCCTCCGCGGCGCGTTCTCGCTGCCTCATTTCCCAGCGGATAGCGTGGTCGTTGTCCACGCATTCGCTGTAGTCGTCCACTGGGTCGAAGTTGTCTTCGTCCCAGCGTTCTTCCAGCGTGACTTCACTACCTCGGTTGGTATTCCGGATGGTCAACTTGAGGCCGCGCTTGTTTGCCAGCTCGACGATTTCTTGGAGTTGTTTGCCGAACTGGCCGGGATGATTGGACCACCGTCCTCTGCCAATCTGCTCCAGTAGTTTATGGACCAGCACCTTGTACACCAGTGCATCGGTCCGAAACATCTTCATTTGCAGTGCCGTTACGAGGGCCTCAGGGTCGAATCCGCTGGAAGCGACCTGCCCATTTCTGCGCACGGCCGCAGCGTCTCGCTTCGCACGGGTCGAAAGCACGGGCAACCACAGCCGGCCCACGCCTTCCGGCAACTGAATGTCGAACAGAGTCCGCAGGAAGTTTGGTGCTTCCAGTTTCAGGGCCGGCTTCATCACTTCCTCCCAGCCGAACTTTTCCGCGTTGGCCGGTTTCTCGGGAACCTCGATCACCACGATTCGGCTATCGCCCGGAAAGATTGGGCAGTACGAGCGGGAGTTGCTCACCTGAACCCAGTGAAGATGGGAAACCGACTTGTAGAGGTTGGCGTACTTGGCGTTGATCCAAATCGTGTCACCCGTCACAAAGTCTTTCAGACGTGCAAAAGCATCTTCGTTCTTGCCCGTCAAGTTGACTTCTTCGATGTAGGCCAGGATCGTGCCGTCCAGCTCGCCGTTATACTGCGTCAACAGGGCGTTCCGCGCCTCGACGTGCCCCTTCGACATGAGTAACCCCAAGGCATTATGGAAGCTGCCTTTCCCGGCATCCTCCGGACCATAGAAGAACAGGTAGGGGAGCTTCTGCGACGGCTGTTGGAACAGGGAGGCCGACCAGTAAAGCAGGTAGGTCGCTCCTTTGGTCACACCGTTCTCACGGCACCACGGATCGTCTGCAACGGCTTCGTCCAGCCCCTTGCCGAGGTGCTGGAAGATCATATCCCAGTGTGGATGTTCCATCGGCCGGTCTTCCTTGGTCGGCTCGTAGGCCAACTGAGCACCGATGTTCCACACCCGGCCGCCGGGGAACTCCGGCTGGAACGGCAGGTTTTCCAGAGTCCAGTTGCGATGCTGCAATCGGGCTACCGTAGCCTTCATTTCCTTGGATGAAACGCTCAAGTGTGCCAGCATGTCCGTTGCCGCCGTGCGGTCCCTCTCCACCCACCTGCCCTTCTCGTCGCGGATGCGCCAGCCGGCATCCTTTCCGTCGGCTGTGCTCACGCTCCGAATGGATACCTCGAAGCGTTCCGTCCCGAAGTCGGAAACTGTGTTGCGTCTTGTGGGGGGAAGCTTGAACACTTGTGCCCACTTCTTGCTCCTGGCTGTCTTGCCTTCGAGGTGCCAACCGTGGTCGCGCATGGCCTTGATCGTGGGCTGGTTCTCGTCGTTGGCGTCATAGGCGATGGTGGCAACCAGCTTGCGCGCGGACTGCTTGTGACGTTCAACGGCCATTTCGCGCTCGTCGGCCCAGCCGGGTACGGTCGCTGGTACGCCAACTGCCTTCAGGGCTTGAACACCTTGGTTGGCCTTGTCGAATTGGTGCGCGCCGTCGGTTTGTTCGCATCCATTGAGGGCACCGGCCGCCTCGTCCAGCGTCGCCAGCATGTTGAACTTGCAGTGCGTCCAGAAGCCGCTTTGGTCCCAGGTTACGGCTTCGGTAGTGCCGGGCGAAAAACGGTAGACTCGCCAACCGCCATCCGGCAAAGGGAACATAAAGCAGTTGGGTTGCCCGGGGTCGGTGCCCTGGCTGAGCGTTTGGAGGATACCCTTGATGCCGAATGCTGGATCAGCGGCCAGTTGCTTAAGGCGGGCCGTGTGCGCTTGGACAAGGTGGTTGTCCTGTTGGTAGATCACGCTGAAGCCGTTCTCCCCCAGGGCCTTGACGATCCGCTTGTGTTCGCCGTCCAATGGAACGTGCCGCCGGCCAGACACCAGTTGGTCAAATTCGTCATCGGCCTCCTCGGGCACGCCGATGATCCGCTGGGTGGCCCGCTTGCCCGTTACCACGGCAAGGTGGCTGCGCCAATCGCCGGGGATGTCGGCCAGGGTCAGCCGGGCCGTGGCCGGCTTGAGCAGCTTCAAGCCTTCGTTCTCGCGGCTCGACTTGCGGTGCCAAATCCACATATTGCCGCCGCAAACGTCGAGCTGCTTGGAGAAACTGAATCCGGCAAGGACCGCCATCTTCTCCAAGATGGCACGGCCGAGCGCTGAATGCTCCGTATGATTGGCCGCGGGGATGCCCTCTTCGCAGCAGAGCGCGTAGACATGCAAGCCACTTCCGCCCGTACTCTTGCGGATTTCCAGCCAAGGAATGTCCCAGGCGGCCTTCTGGACGGCCTCCAAGTCTTCGTCGGAGACACCCGTCGCCGGAGCGTGGCCAATGATCGAATCGAAGTCGTAGCCGAACCACCGGGAGCAAAGGCTGCCGAAGTCCCAGCCCGTGCAGCCAATTCCCTCGGCGTGCTCGGCGAGGCTGAATTTCAGCGGCCAGTCGCGGCGTTCTGGTTGGTCCTTGGCGTTCTTGGGATTGCGAACATGGAACCACGGCTCGCTGAGCGAATCGACGGGATCGGTCCAGGTGTTCCGTTTGCCCTCGACCGGCACGCCACCATCGACAGCCACGTTGATCTGCACTTCCATGTCGGGGGTGTAGCGGTCCAACAGTTCCGGGGCGTTGTGCTTGGCCCGGACTTCGAGGCTGTTGAAGAAGGCGATGATGGCTTCGGAGGTTTTGAGGTGTCGGATCATGACTGGCCAGTGGTGTTTGGAGGGATCGAAGCGGCGGACGCCGCCAGAAGCGCCAGGGGCGGATGGGAAAGTCTAGGTCATGGGGCATGCGGCGGGGCGCGTCCGCCGCGTCGGATGGCGCTTGGCCGGCTGCCCAGGCAGTGCAAGTGCAAGGAGGAGGTCCAAGAACCTCTCCTCTCTTCCCGAAAAGAACGAATTAGGCCGAATTTGTCTATTCTGAGGAAGGCGCAGAGGTTGTTGGACGAGGACCTTGCACTTGCACGGCATGGCCCTGGCCCCTCACTCTGGGGATCGGCGCGTGGGCCAGCGACCCTCGACGTGGCGTGACGGCCGGTGTGGCAGCCGCCCTCCCCCCCCCCCCCCGTCGCCCTACCGACGGCACGGGTCCCCGGTTGTGAGCACTGTCGGATGGCACCTGCGGCCACGAAGGCTTCGCACTGGCTACCTCCGGCACCCGCAAGATGCAGGTTTCAAGGTCGCCATCGTTAGCGTTCCCGTGCTGTCCGGCCGGCTGGGGACAGGGCCACGGGCATCCCGCAGGTCGCCGGCCGGTGGTTCCTGCGCGTGGACCTCCGAGACGCAATGGTCCCAGCGTCGGCGTGGCACAAAGGCGATTTGCTGCCGCCGGCAGCACTCCGATCCCTGCGACGGAGATCGCCGCGTCGAGCAGGTCGTCGTTGTTGCGTCAGCATCCCTGGCGGCGTGTCTGTCAGCGTCCGCGCGTCGGGCAGGTCGTGAGGCTGGCCGTTCAAGCCGGCGGCACGACCCGCATAGGCTGACGCGGACACCGACGAGAAATGGTCGTCTCGGCTGGCCGAGGCCGCCGCTGTTCCTACTAGGTCCCGGCCGGCCCACTGGCCAGCGACTTCGATTCTCCTTCAGGGGCTGATCCAGTGTCGCCCGGCTCGGCAATTCAACGAGGTGGTCGGCGTCGGCAGGGCGTCGGTTGCCGTGCATAAACACAACCAAGCCGCCTGGAAATCGAGTCGCCCGCGTCAAGCCCTGCAGTTTACTCTTGCAGATTTGACTGCATTCCATACGGAATGCAGTCGAATTCGTTGCACTTCCTGGCCGGTCGCAGGCCAAAATCGAGTAAAGCAGTCAATCCTGTAACTGGAGACATTCAATGACTCACAGACCGTGGACCGTAGACCGCTCCAAAATCCTTCAGCCGGCCGAGATGAAGGCGGTGCTGACCGACTTGGGCCGCAAGGCTCGTCGCAGCACCAATACTCGCATGAACATGGCTGTTTTCAGGCTTTCCGCGTGCTGCGGGTTGCGGGCCAGCGAGATCGCCGGCCTCACCCTGGCGGACGTTCAAGTGGACAGCAGCCAGCCGAAAATCAGGGTCCGCAAAGAGATCGCCAAGGGCCACAAACCCCGCAAAGTGCCTCTCACTTGGGACGCGGCTACGCTCGCCACCTTGCGTGACTGGAAGCAGTTCCGCATCAATCAGGGGGCTGGCGCTGACGCTCCGTTCATCTGCTCACAACACAAGGACGCATTCGGCAACGCCCTCGACCGCCGGAACCTCCGCAAGCGATTCAAGGCGTGCTGCAAGGTCCTCGGACCCGAGCGTCAGGCCGAGTTGACGATCCACGATGGACGCCATAGCTTCATAAGCCATGCGCTCCACGGTGGCCGTAGCGTAGTGGAGGTTCGCGCTGCCGCGGGCCACAGTTCCCTCGCTGTCACGTCGATCTACACGCACTTGGTTGACACCGACGAAACGGTCGGCAACCTCTTCGATTTCTCGTGACGGAGTGCGCCCGGTGGGACTGCCCTGACGGCAAGTGACAAGAGGGCGCAAGAGTATTGCAGCTTGCCCCGCGCGCCGCCTTCGCCTGGCCGATACTCACGTGCCTTCCAAGTCCGCCGTCCAGTCCGGTCGATCCTTGTACGGGAGATGCAGTTTTTCGTACTGGTCCATCCCTGATCCGCCCTGGCAGCAATGTCTCCCGATCCTCCCGCAGCGAGTGTGTGCCTCCCGGTGTTCCAGCGGAATCGACCTGCCCGAATCTTGGAGTCTACTGCCCCGGACACCATCGCGGCCAGCGTCCGGCACAGCGCAGAGGACCCGCCAGCCGCACCGAGTCCAAACGTCCGGCCCGTTATGGCCTTGCATCGTCGGCAATTGATTATCGGCTACAGAGCAACTGGGATTCGGGCAGCTCATTGCCAGCCGTCCCCCCCCCGGCGTCGAAGACGCCATCAGCCGTCTCCGCAGTCTTGGTGGGGTCCGGGGGCCACGAGGTTGGTGGCATCTTGGGGGCGGGACTGTCGCCGATGAGCCGGCTGATGCAACCTGCGCGACGCCCGAGGCCAAGCGTCAATTCTTCGAGCGCTTCGGCCAACCTGCTGGTGCCCGATGAGCACCGCATGGAGATCGGCCGGTTACTCGGCATCGACTACAGCCTGGGACCAGGAAGCGGCATCCCGTTGCCTGGGCTCTTGTGTCGGAGATGCGGGCAGGTCCAGATTCATCACTACCCGGAGATCGGACAATTGACCCCACTTCAGCTTGCAGCCCTGTTCCATGAAGCCTACGAGCGGCTGGCCCCAACCTATGGCTACGAGACTCGGCCTGAGACCCGCACGTTTGATCCCGAGACTCAAAACGGCCGGCTAATGATCGCCGTGTGCAAGGAGGTGTTGCAGGAACTACAAAAGCGACATGAGTCCGGTTGCCAGCGTTGCGGCAGCACGCGGCCGTTTTACCACCGGGTCCCCTTGACCAATAAGAACATCGGCGGCATCCTTACCATCTGCCTCGACTGCGGCCAGGTCCAAGGGAAACGGCCGCACCCAGGAAACCAAGTGAAGATACTTGAGAATCAACATCGGAGGTATCGTTCGAGAGGATTTACCCAAGGATTACCCTTTTCTTGACAGCCCACGGGACTGACTTTGGCGTACTCGGTGGCCTTGATCCACGACGACCAGAAGCTCGCACAGTTGACCCTGGACGCGATCCCGAGCAAATTCGACACCTTCATTGTGGACAACACCCCATTTGCTGTCTCGAAAATGCGCTGGCAAGTCGTCACGAAACCCAGAGTGAAGGTGGTGTCCGTAGACGTGCTGCTGATGCCCACGGATAAGACCTGAAAAGAGGCAATATGATCTTCGCCTGCCAATACTGCGGCGGCCTTGAAGCCGCGATCATCGCCTGTGCCGTCGTCGCCTGAGGCTGGGGCTGCTGGATGCTGGCCCGCGTGTTCGGCTGGCTGCGGAGATACCGATGGAAATGAAACTCTACGACACCAACCCCGGCAAGCTGTGCTGGGTCAAAATCAGCCATGCCGAGGCCCTAGCGCCCATCAAGAGCCTTGTCAACCAGTTGCAGGGCGGCCCAAACAGCGGCCGTTTGGAGTCGCGGTGCCAGGTGGAAAAGCCATGAGAACCTACCTCTCGATCGACCTGGACTACTGGAACGGCCTGCAACGACGCAGCATTGATACCTGCTTCGGGCATGTCTTCCAGCTTGGGCTGCCGATCTGGGTCGCCCCGTTCCACCACCAACTGCTGCCGCACATCAACCAGTGCGACTACGACACCTTGATAAATGTCGATTTCCATTCCGATATCGCCGAACAGGGGTGGGGACAATCGCCCACTGAAGGCACCTGGGCCAACTTCGTGAAGTGGCGGCGGCACGGCACCTTCATCTGGCGACATTCCCGTTGGGGTCGTTGGGGCGGGGAAACTCGATATTGCCATTGGCAGAGGAATCCGTTTAAGGAAGATGTTTCTGGGTGGAAATGCGTCCTGAAACAAGAAGGTCTGCAAGGCATCCCCTGGCACACCGTCCAGGCGGTGGGCGTCTCGTTGAGCACCTTTTGGCTCAGTAAGGACAACCCGTGCCGACCGATCACCCAGGCCCTCGGCATCGAGCACGGGCTGGGTTTGGACCAACTCATGCAAGCGATCCAAGCCCGGCCACACCTTGTTCTGCGCCATCTTCGGCGGGCCGGCTGATGAAGCACAAGGATACTATATGAGCCTCGACACACAACCAGCCCATGTCGTCTACTTGGAGATGCGCACTTGGGTGAAAGAAATGTGAGATACCGCTTCCACCGTTGCCGGCCCCACGCCAGGTGCCCGAACCTGACCGGCTGGTACTTGGAACTGCGGCCCGACGACGTGGACACCCTGATGAAGCTCCACAAGGGCGTCGTCAGGCTCTACTTCTTCAAGTTCGGGATGGACCCGCATATCGAACCAGACGGTCCCTACAACCCGATCAAGCTGGCCGCCGCCTGGCTACAGTCCGTCGAGCGCTACCTGATGAACGGGGAGACCTTGCTGGTCAACAGCAACGGCGGCATCATGCCAATGGACGGCGTGAAGGTCCTGGAGACCGTCGAGTCCGACGACATCTGCTGGGACAACCGCTACGACGACGAGATCATCACGGTCTCCCGTTGGCCCCAGGCAAGACACTGGTATCTTTGCGTCGCGCAGGTGGTATACCGCATCTTGAAGGTCGCGTCGTTGTCGAAGACAGGACCGAGCAAGCAGCCCAACGTGGGAAGACCACGCGACGGCGGTTCGCGGATGCTCTCTGCTGACCGGCGTCCCCATAACTCGGAACGTCACAATCGTTCTGGTGAGATGGAGCGGATGAGGCCGCCACTCTGCGTTCCATCTCCCCCCAAGGAAGACAAGTGGTCCTGGCCCGCCGAAGTGGACTGGATCGGTTGGGTGGCGATGCTCAGGATGCCCAGATGCGGCACCCTGGAGACGGCATCCTGGGACGGGGGGGGGGGGATCAAATAGTGCGTCTGCTAAACGTCATGATTTGCGAGATCGGCTGGGCTGAGTTTTTGGTGTGGGAATTTTCGGGAAGCATTCCGTCTATCCCACGTCCCATCGGCTTCCAGCGCTGCTAGCCCGCGGCCCGCTTCAGACAGTCGCGTGGACGTTGCTTCCACTTGTCGATCTATTGACCTTTGCCTGGCCAATGAACCTTCTCACAGGGGTAGTTTGGCGTAGGCGAAAAAGGAACGGAGGACGGTTTGGTCGTGATGTTGGTTCTTCTGGGAGTCGTAAACATGGTCGTGTAGGT
>Ga0315290_10002861_pt1 | contig 12255 bp, 9 predicted proteins | sample YL17G12_0_MG_FD_203627 | JGI IMG/M metagenome (GOLD analysis project Ga0315290, IMG submission 203627) | Sediment microbial communities from Yellowstone Lake, YNP, Wyoming, USA - YL17G12_0 | ecosystem: Environmental > Aquatic > Freshwater > Lake > Sediment | place: USA: Wyoming | collected...
AGACATCAGCATACGCAGAAGTCTCCGAAGGGAAAATTTCCTGTAGTACCAGGAATTCGCAGCTCTCCAAACAACGGCGGATATGGCTGGTGTTTGGATCGCTCATGACCGGATCCTCTCCCAGAATGTATAACGCGCGTACCCGCCCATCCTCGCAAGCAGGAATCATCTCAGTAAGGGTCAAACCCATTTTGTCAGATAAGGAAACGCCCCATGCCGCTTCGAATTTTAACCGGACATCTTCGCTGGTGACATTCTGATAACCTGGATATACATTGGGTAAACCACCCATATCGCACGCCCCCTGCACGTTATTCTGACCTCGAAGAGGGTTTACTCCTCCACCCTCGATACCCATATTGCCTAGTAACATCTGGAGATTAGCCAAGCTCATCACGTTGCGAACACCGACGATATGCTGGGTAATTCCCATCGCCCAAATCACTGCCATGGGTTTATTCAATGCCAGGATCTCTGCGGCTTGATATAGTTGTTCGAGTGGTACTCCGGTAATATTGCTTGCCTTTTCGGGTGGATATTGTTCGATGGTAGACGCAAACTCATCGAAATCTTCCGTCCTACCTGCAATGAAGTTCTTATCTTCCCAACCGTTATGCAAAATAATGTGCATCAAGCCGTTAAGGAGAACAATATCCGTGCCAGGAAGATGGCGAAGGTACAGGCCTCCATAGGTGGATTTTGCGAAATCAGCCAGGTCAATCCGCCTCGGGTCCGCAACCACCAATTTCGCCCCTCGCCGCAACACGGCCTGGCGCAAGCGTGAGCCAAAGACTGGATGCTGTTCAGTTGTGTTGGATCCAATAACAAAGAAGGCGGCGGCTTTTTCGGCAATATCGTTCATCGAATTGGACATGGCCCCCGAACCGAACGAGGTGGTCAGACCGACCACGGTGGAGGAGTGTCAGAGACGGGCGCAGTGGTCAATGTTATGCGTTCCCAGAACCTGCCGCGCCAGTTTATTCATCAGGTAGTTTTCTTCGTTCAGGCACTTGGCTGAAGTCAGAATGCCAATGCTCGAGCCACCAAAATTATCCCGTGTTGCGGCCAATTTCCGGGCGGTGATACCCAGGGCTGTGTTCCAATCCGTTTCGACCCAATCCCAGGAGGGTCCGTGGAGTATCTTTTCTCCTCCTTCGAGGAGATAACGCCGAACATGCGGAATGGTCAAACGGTCCGGGTGGTGGATGAAGTCATAACCGTACCGCCCTTTGACGCACAGGTGCATCCCATTAACAGGCGCAATCGGATTCGAGGTGACCCGGATTACCTTGCCATCCTTGACATTCAAATCCAACTGACAACCCACCCCACAATAGGTGCAAGTGGTGGTCACCTTCCGATCAGCCTGACCCTGCCGAATGGAGAGTTTATGATCCAACGCACCGGTTGGGCAATAAGCCGCGCATGCGCCGCAGGACTCACAACGGGCTTCGAGCATGGTTGAATCGGCACCAGCGATGATCCGGGTAAAACTTCCCCGCTCGCCTACTCCCCAGACAAAGCGGCCCTGTACCTCCTCACATGCACGTACACAGCGAGTGCACAGAATACACTTATTGAGGTCCACCCATATAAACGGGTTAGAATCTCCGTCTACAGGATATCGAGGAGCAGTGGATGTTCCATCTGGCAGGCGGACGTCATAGTGACGCATCCAGTGTTCGAACTCGGTGGAATGCCCATCAACTGAGGCGTAACCAGCGTCAGAATAATTTTGCAGGAGTAAGGAGAGTACAGTGCGGCGTGATTGCACCAGCGCAGGAGTTTCGGTGTGCACAACCAGGCCTTCTGCAACGGGCAAATTACATGCAGCCACCTGACCGCGCAATTTTTCCACCTCCACGATACACAAACGGCATGACCCGACCGGAGAAAGGTCCTTATGGTAGCATAAGGTGGGAATAACTATACCATGTGCGCAAGCCGCTTCCAGTACAGTCTGGCCCTCATTAGCCTGAATAGGTTTATCGTTGATAGTCAAATGGACCAGCATTTCGTCAACTCCTGATCTCGGTTGTGAACTCTTTTTCAAAATGTCTCAACGCTGAAGTGATAGGCATATAAACAGACTGCCCCAAACCGCAAAACGAAGCCTCTTTCATAACACTAGCCAGGCGATTCAATTCTTCCAAGTCATCCGATCGGCCATCCCCCTGTGCCATACGAATAAGCAATTCATGCGCAATACGCGTCCCTTCGCGGCAGGGTGTACATTTACCGCAGGATTCTATAGCAAAGAAATGCATTAGTTCTCGCAACATTGCCACCGGTGAAACCCGCTCATCGCAGACCAAGAATGCCCCTGCTCCCAGAGAAATTCCTTTGCTTGCCGAACCATAATCTATAGGCGTATCCAGCATACTTCCGTCCACAATCGTCCCGGCAGCCCCGCCGCATAAAGCGAAATGAAATTTCGAACCGGGACGTAAACCACCCCCGAAATCGTAAACGATCTGGCGAAGAGTAAGGCCAAACGGCGCCTCGAATAACCCTGGACGGTTTACATGCCCCAGCAGCATGTAAAGTTTTGTGCCACCTGCAGAGTTGTCGCTCAGATTCTTATACCATTCAGCGCCACGCTGAAGAATATGGGGTACCGCAGAAAAACTCTCCACATTATTAACCAGCGTGGGAAGGTTTCTGTATCCAGATGTGGGTGGATAAGGCGGCCGGACGCGCGGCTCACCGCGTTTTCCCTCGAGCGATTCCAGCAACGCGGTTTCCTCTCCGCAAATGTATGCCCCCGCACCTCGATGGACGTTCACCTGGAACGAAAAATCGCTGCCCGCAATATTTTTGCCCAACCAACCGGATCCTTCAGCCTGCTCGATCGCGCTCTCCAGTCTTTGCGCCTGTCCGACATATTCGCCGCGGATATAGATATAGCCGCTACCTGCTCCAACTGCATAAGCAGCAATCGCCATACCCTCCAGAATTTGGTGGGGATTAGTATCAATCAAGACTCGATCCTTGAAAATCAATGGCTCGGATTCGTCGGCATTGCAAACAACGAATTTGGGAGTTCGGGTGGCAGCGGCAACAAAGCGCCATTTTCTGCCTACCGGGAATCCTGCTCCGCCACGCCCATTCAGGTTGGAATTTTCCACTTCACGAATTACTTCTTCAGGAGTGCGTTTAAGTGCGACCTGCAACCCTTGATATGCACCCACCGACAAGGCGGATTGAAGCGAGTCGGGATCGATTTTCCCGGCATGCTCCAGCATGACGCGCACTTCCCCCGGACGCGCTTTGGTGTAATCAATAACTTTCCCAATATTGTCAGCGAGAATTGCACTATCTTTCTCAGTTAAGATCGGACCTGTCTGCTCATCGCCAACAAGCACTGCCGGAGCGCGGTCACACAAGCCTAAGCAGCTTGTGCGCTCAACCTTCCGGTCTGGATATTTTGCTCTCATCGCGTCGGAGATCGATGTCACGTTTCCACTACACAACCAGCATACAGGTCCATCACACACCCGAATCTTTGGCATCACAGAAGGCGGTGCTGCTTCAGCCACTTCAAGCATTGAGTAAAATGAGGCTATTCCATAAACCCGGGCAGACGGCAATTCAAGTAAACGTGCCACATCATCCAACATCTCTCGCGTTAATACACCATTCTCAGTCTGTAATTCGACGAGCATTTCCAGTACCGCCTGAGGCTGCCCACCATGTTTACGGACAAGCACCTCGATCTTTGGAGAGACAGGTCTGAATTTGATTTTTCTGTTGGTCATATAACCGCCTCCTTTAACGCGTCTCTATTCGCTCCGGGTGTATGTAAACCTTGAAGCGCTCGCCACGAGTACAACCGATCAATGTCATGCTCCAATGGTATACCAACTGCAAGGTGAGATGCGGCAATAAGAGCAGTGTAAAGTCCTCCCAATAGGCCACAGCCATGTAACAGGTCTGGCACATTCCTTATGCCGAGTGAATGAAATTCTTGTGATTCAGGGGCACTGACTATCACCTCTGCAGCAAGTCCTGCCAGCCTGTCCAAAGTACGACAGACTAGCGCCTCACCCTGGAAGTGTATATTCGCCTTATCTTGCCCCATACATTGTGACTTACCACCAGCGAAAATAGCAAGTGATAGCATTGCTGGATTATACTCGCCTCATGCTCCCGTCGATCCCGCTTGGGTCAAACCGGCTTCGGTAACTATGCGCGGAACAATGTCCTCCCAACCCACCGGCATAATGTGAAGGCCGTGGATACCCTGTTTTTCATAGCCTCTGATCTTGCGGGACAATTCCAGTGCAATCTGGACACCCTCTTCCTGTGCGTTCCCGGCCGCGTCGGCAGTTTCCATGCGTTTTAATATTGCTTCCGGTACCCATACACCCGGGATTTCGGTCATATAACGGGTCATCTTTAGACTCTTGAGCGGTGTGATACCCACCAGGATGTAGACTTTATCAAGGATGTTGCGTTTGGCAAGTTCATTGAGCCAGATTTCCATTCGCTCAATATCGTAAACCAGGTTGGTCTGGAAGAATTGCGCCCCGGCGTTTACTTTCTTGTGCTCGCGCAAGGCCTGGAATTTAGGGTCAGATGCATAAGGTGAAGCTGCCGCACCCAGGAAATATTTGGGTGGAAATTTGATCTCGCGACCATCCAGATAACGACCTTCATCCCGCATACGTCGCAGGATCCAGAGCATCTGGATGGCATCCAGATCATTAATATCCATCCGACCACGTGGCTGAGGCGCCAACACCGGGCTGTCACCGGTGACACACAGCACATTGCGCACTCCCAGTGCGCAAGCTCCCAGGATCTCACCCTGCAACCCGGCACGTGTGCGGTCACGGGCAGCGATCTGCATTACAGGTTCGGCGCCGCGTTCGATGGCAATCTTGCTGCAAGCCCAGGAGGTCATACGCGGGGTAGCTGAAGCGTTATCGGTAAAATTGATGGCAGTAACGTATGGTTTAACCAGATCAATGTTGCTGGTCAGCTTGTTGGTCGAGACAGACAAGGGCGGGGCAATCTCGCAAGCCACAACGAATTCTCCCGCTTTAAGGCGGCGTTCCAGTTCCGAGACGGGTTCAGTATTCTTAGGCCCGTGGTATTCGTTATCCCCCTGCCACCAATCGGGCTGGCGGACAGGACGGAAGACTCCGTCCCAGGTCTTATTGCGCTCTTCGGTTGAGCCGAATAGCAGCCCTTTCGCAACTTTTCCGATCCCCAACCGTTTGACTTGCCCAGCAACATCACCCCAGCTCTCAGCGCCGACTTTCTCCCAGTCCAGCGGCGGCTGGACTTCCATCAATATTTCCTGGCGGTCCATTTTGAAAGAGCGTTCATAAATTTTGTACCATATGCAAGGCCGGGTTTTATCCACATAACAAGTCTCCGGCGTGGACCCGCCGCAAGGCCCATTGCGCAGGCCTTTGGGGCATTCCATTGGGCAGATGAAGGCTGTCTCCTGCAAGAGACAATTCCCACACATACGGCAGCCCCATAGGGGGCCTTTAATAATTCTTTCTGAGTAGGCCAACAGGCGGCGACCAAGTGGTTCCCGTTTGAAAGGTAGATAAGGTGGCTGCCAACGGCGGCCGGGTGTGAAGATGGGCATAAGAGTCTCCTAACGATTTATTGTACTGCCTAGGGACTTCGCTAAGTCATGAATAATGTCACCTTGCGCAAGGACGAACATCCCCGTCTTCATTCCTATTTGCAGGCGGGTCACCCAGACGTTATAATTGAAGTATGCGTAAATTGATGCCGGCCCTTTTGATAATTTTTCTGACCATAACGATATCCTTCTCACCACAACAAGCCCGCGCGGAATCCGTTGCAGCTCCGCATTTCTCGGCCGCTGAAGAACTCATTTCCGCGGTCAATGCTCTGCGCGCTGACAATGGACTGCCTCCTTACCAGCCCAACTCCATTCTGATGTTCCTTGCTCAAGAACATGCAGAGTATATGGCCGCAAGCGGTGTATCTATTGTCCACACCGATTCTCGAGGGTTTCTCCCTTTCCAACGCGCATTAGAAGCTGGTTATTCTGTTGCAGGAGATATTTATACCAATAGAGGTTTCTTTTCTGAAAACGTCACAGGTGGGGTTGGTAAGACCGCTCAAGATGCCGTCGATGAATGGTTGGGAGATGCGCCTCATCGGGGGACTATGCTCTCAAGCGATCTAGTCGATGTTGGCGCAGGTGTTGCAATCGTTGGTAACACGCATTACTATTGCCTGGACGCAGGCCGCTCCACCGAGGGTACTCCGCGCCCTTTCACGCCTCCACCGTCATACTCCTCCCCTGTCGCAACATTAATCCCAAATACACCAAATGCGGATGGCTCCGTTGTTTATATTGTTCAACCCAGCGACACTGCCCTTGGTATTGCCCTGGCCTATCGCATATCCCTGAATGAACTTTTTTTCCTGAACGGGCTGACCGAAAAATCTGTCATTTACCCCAACCAACAAATAATCATCCGCGCAGCTTTCACACCCACACCCACCCAACCCACTTCAACACCTACAGGTCGTCCTACTATTACTCCTTGGCCCACTTCCTCCCCAACTCCCACTGAGACTCATCTACCGCCAACGCCAACTCCTTCACCGGGGTTGCCTGTCTCTGAGGCGCGTAGTGCAGTGATCGCTATTGTTGTCGCTGCACTGGTCATCGGGGCCCTGCTGGCCTTATTTGGACGCAAACATAAATAATTCCAATTGAAGAATAAAAAACTGACGCTGATGAAGCGCCAGTTTATGTTATTATTTTGCTTTTCCCTGGGCGGCCACAGCCTCCGCTGCCTTTCGGACTGTCTCCTCGTCCGCTAGGTAGTAATGTTTGACAGGTTTCAGGTTCGCGTCGAGTTCGTAAACCAACGGAATGCCGGTCGGTATGTTAAGTTCGGGAATTTCCAACTCCGAAATATCATCCAGGTATTTGACCATCGCCCGGATACTGTTCCCGTGCGCAGCGATCAAAACGCGCTTTCCTGACTTGATCATCGGAGCCAGGGTGCTGTGCCAGTAAGGCAGGACGCGTTCCAGCGTGATCTTGAGCGATTCTGTAGCAGGGAGTTGGATTGGTGTCAGATCCGCGTAGCGACGGTCGAAGCGCGGGTGACGCTGGTCGTTTAATTCGAGTGCTGGAGGTGGGACATCATAACTGCGTCGCCAAATCTTCACCTGTTCTTCACCAAATTTGCCAGCCATCTCAGCTTTATTCAGGCCCTGGAGCGCCCCGTAGTGGCGTTCATTCAACTGCCAGGCGCGTACCACCGGAATCCATTCGAGCTCCATCTTTTCCTGGATTATGTTCAGTGTATGGATGGCCCGTTTCAATACAGAAGTGTAAGTGATATCAAAAGTGAAGCCTTTCTCACACAGGAGTTTGCCGCCCGTGTAAGCCTCCTGGCGCCCCTGGTCGGTCAGGTCAACGTCCGTCCAACCGGTGAAACGGTTTTCCAGGTTCCAGGTGCTCTGCCCATGACGAACAAAAACAAGTTTATATTTTGTTTCCATAATCACCTCAGATATAATAAACCGCCAGGTGCGCGTCACCTGGCGGTCTTTCCGATTAATCCAGTCTAGCGGATGGCTTTTTCAGTTTCGGGATCGAACAAGTGGCACTTGTCCAAGTTGAAGGACACCTGAACCTTGTCACCAATGTGGAAATCAGTCCGCGGGTCAACCCGGGCAACAATACTATCCGAGCCAGCCAGCAAGTACAGGAAGATTTCGTTACCCATCAGTTCGGTCACATCCACCTTCGTTTCTACCAAGGCTGCATGGATTCCGGGCGGGACGAACGCCGGGTTGAAAATATCTTCCGGGCGAATGCCAAACACAACCGGCTTATCCACATAAGCCTGGAAAGCCTTCATACGCTCAAGCGGGATGGGTACATTGAAGGAATCTGCATCCACAATCAACGTGCTGCCTTCCTTGCGCAGTTTCGCTTTGAAGAAATTCATCGCGGGAGCACCGATGAAACCGGCGACGAACATATTATCCGGATGATCATAGAGCGTTTGAGGTGTATCCAACTGCAGGAGTGCACCTTTATTAATAACAGCAATACGGCTTGCCATCGTCATAGCCTCGGTCTGATCGTGAGTCACATAGATAAAGGTCGTCTGCAGGCGATGATGAAGCTTGGTGATTTCGGAACGCATGGCAATCCGTAATTTGGCATCCAGGTTGGAAAGTGGTTCGTCGAAGAGGAAGACTTTCGGCTCCCGTACGATCGCCCGTCCAACCGCTACTCGTTGGCGCTGTCCGCCGGAAAGCTGGCGTGGTTTGCGAGTGAGCAATTCCCCAATACCCAGGATATCCGCCGCGTCCTGAACCCTGCGCTTAATTTCCTCTTTCGGGGTTTTGCGCAGTTTCAGACCGAATGCCAGATTCTCATAAACGGTCATGTGAGGATAAAGAGCATAGGATTGAAACACCATTGCAATGTCTCTGTCCTTTGGAGGAACGTCATTTACAACGCGATCATCAATTTTTATCTGCCCCTTGGTGATTTCCTCCAGCCCTGCAAGCATGCGCAGGGCAGTCGTCTTCCCGCAACCCGATGGGCCGACGAATACCAGGAATTCTTTGTCATCAATTTGCAGATTCAGGTCGTTCACCGCCGTGACAGTGCCGAATTCCTTCGTAATGTGGTCGTACGTTACACTAGCCATATTAGTCTCCTTTTCGTTTGAGTATAGTGATTTAATTATAATGCAAAATATATAAAAGGGGCGTACAGATTTATATAAGAAGCAGTAAAATGGACTCATGACCGACGATGTAACCCCCATCCGCCAGCAATATCTTGAAATCAAACGCCAGTATCCCAATGCAATCCTTTTCTTCCGGCTCGGCGATTTCTACGAGACCTTTGATCAAGATGCCGAAACCGCCGCCCGTGAACTGGACATAGTTCTCACCTCCCGCCCCATCGGCAAAGGGTTGCGCACCCCGTTGGCTGGTATTCCATATCACGCAGTTGAGAACTACCTCGCCCGTTTGATCGATAAAGGATACCACGTTGCCATATGCGAGCAAATCGGCGACCAACCCACCAAGGGTATCTTCCCGCGCCGGGTTGTCCGCGTGGTCACACCTGGGACAATTGTCGAACCTGGTCTCCTGCCTGGCGACGCGAATAACTATCTCGCTTCTATCGTGATAGATGACGGTCGCGCCGGGATCGCCTATGTCGACATCACCACCGGTGAATTCGCAGTCACCGAACTTGCTGTGGCCTCTGACCCTGCGGCTGGTACATCAGAGCAAATCTGGGCGCCCCTTCGCTCCGAATTGACACGCCTCCATCCCGCAGAAATCATCCATCCCGACAATCTCCGTATCCCAAGTGGTATTTCCAGCCACCTGACGACCTGGCCCGCCTGGCACTTTGAGCCGGGTAAAAGTCTGGAAACATTGCTCGCTCATTTTGAAGCCTCCACCTTGGACGGTTTTGGATTAAAGCATCTTCCGCTCGCTATCCGCGCAGCAGGCGGTATAATCCAATACCTGAAAGAGACTGAGGGGGCAGCCCTGCCTCTCCTGACCAGTCTGCGTGTTTATAGTCTGGGCGAATTTATGACTCTCGATGCAGCAACCCGCCGTAATCTTGAATTAACCGAAACCCTGCGTGGCGGGACCAAAGGCTCGTTGCTTGGCGTGCTCGATCTCACTGTCACACCCATGGGTAAACGGCTGATGGGCCAGTGGGTCAGCCAGCCATTGCTTGACATTGCCCGTATCCGGGCGCGGCAGGACGGTCTCGAGTTCTTCTTTTCCCGTTCGATGTTGCGTGCCGAGTTGCGCTCCGCTCTCAAGCCATTGGCCGACCTGGAACGCCTGGTCAATCGCATCCTTTCCGGTCACGCACAGTCGCGCGACCTGGTGGCCATGCGAGAAACATTGATCCGTCTGCCTGCTACTTTGCAGTTGTTCACTTCCGAAAATGCACCTTCAACATTACCTCTACATTTATTAACTTCCTGCGCTGATGAATTAGCCTTTCTGCAATCTGCCATTAACGATAATCCTCCTGCAACACTTCAAAATACCGGTATTATCCGTTCCGGTTATTCCACAGAGCTGGATGGTGTCATCGAGACCTCCCGTCATGCCCGCGAATGGATCAACAACCTGGAGGTCGTAGAGCGTCAGCGCACCGGGATAAAGACGCTTAAAGTTGGTTACAACAAAGTATTCGGATATTACATTGAGATCTCACAAGGACAGGCTTCCAAAGCTCCATCCGATTACATTCGCAAGCAGACACTTGTCAATGCTGAACGCTACATCACGCCGGAGATGAAAGAATACGAGACACTTGTACTGAATGCCGAGGAACGCATACGTGAAATCGAACAGCGCCTTTTCCGTGAGGCCTGTGCGATCCTGGCAAAGTCTGCGAGCCGTTTACTCAATACGGCGCGAGCTTTGGCGGAACTGGACGTTCACTCAGCCCTGGCCGAGGCCGCCGCGTTGGGTGGTTATGTCCGACCTGAGGTCCGGGACGATGACTTATTGGAGATTCACGAAGGCCGTCACCCGGTCGTCGAAACAAGTTTGCATGATGAACGATACGTCCCCAACGACGTAATCTTCGAAAAAGGCGAAATAGTGCGGGTTATCACCGGGCCTAACATGTCTGGAAAATCCACTTATCTTCGCCAGACTGCACTGATAGTGCTAATGGCGCAAATGGGTTCGTTCGTCCCGGCTGCTTCAGCAAAGGTTGGGTTGGTAGACCGTATCTTCACTCGAATCGGTGCCCAGGATGAAATTCATGCCGGGCAATCCACGTTCATGGTGGAAATGATCGAAGCAGCCAATATTCTGCATCATGCTACCCAAAAGTCGCTGCTCATTCTGGATGAGCTCGGGCGCGGTACGAGCACTTATGATGGCGTCTCGATTGCCTGGGCTGTAGTCGAGTACATCCACAATCACCCATCCCTGCGCGCTAAAACACTTTTTGCCACCCATTACCACGAACTGGCGCAACTCGCGGATCTTCTGCCGGGGGTGATTAATTACAATGTTGCCGTTACCGAAGCCGATGGGACAGTGGTCTTCCTGCACAAAATTATCCCGGGTGGCGCGGACCGTTCGTACGGGATCCACGTGGCACAACTGGCCGGCCTACCCCGCCCAGTTATTCAGAGGGCGACAGAGATCATGGCGGAATTGGAAAAGTCATCCGGCCAGGCAATCCGCATCAATCCTCAAGGAGCCCAGCAAGCAGCGCTCTTCCCAGAAACGAGTCCTCTTTTGGATGACCTGAGTAGCCTAGATGTAAATTCGCTCTCGCCTATCGAGGCGCTAAACAAGCTATTTGAATGGCAGAGACGCTATTTTGGAAACAAATGAACAATATCTTTTCGGAATAGAAAATAAAATGAGGCTCACGCATTTGTATAGCGTGAGCCTCATTTTATTGCTTCTTGGGCTATGCGGTTTCTTTTTTGAAAGTGGGCATTGGTGCCTTCGAACGGGAAATTGCCCAGATGGTTGCAGACAATAGAACCACGGCTATGCCGATAACGATAAAATTGAATGAACCATCAGCATTCTGTATCGGGTATTTAACTATTATCGGAGCAGCCAACAGACTAACCAGGTTAGCCACCTTGATCATAGGGTTGAGGGCGGGACCGGCAGTATCCTTCATCGGGTCACCGACAGTATCGCCCACCACCCCTGCCTTATGCCGCTCAGAGCCCTTGCCTGTATTTTGAGCAAGGTTGCGTGGTTCATCTTCAATTGACTTCTTTGCGTTATCCCAAGCGCCACCAGCATTGGACATAAAAACCGCTAGCAACTGGCCGGAGAGTATGATACCAGCCAGGAAGCCACCTAAAGCCTCCACTTGCAGCACCAAGCCAATCACCAACGGCATCAGGACCGAGATGGTCGCCAGCGGAATGAGTTCCTTCTGCGCCGAAGCAGTGGAGATGCCAATCACTTCCGCATAATCAGGTTGCTTAGTGCCTTCCATGATGCCCGGGATCTTGAATTGGCGTCGGACCTCTTCCACAATCTTGCTTGCAGCACGGCTGACAGCCCGGATGGAAAGTGAGGAGAACAACCAAGGCAACGCGCCACCTAGGAGCAGCCCAATAAACACCTTGGTATCCGAGAGACGTATGGAATCCATCACGGGTTGTCCCAATTGTGATTGGACACGGGCTACATCTGCAATATATGCGCCAAACAAACTGACCGCCGCTATCACAGCTGACGCAATAGCAA
>Ga0315290_10002863_pt1 | contig 12253 bp, 6 predicted proteins | sample YL17G12_0_MG_FD_203627 | JGI IMG/M metagenome (GOLD analysis project Ga0315290, IMG submission 203627) | Sediment microbial communities from Yellowstone Lake, YNP, Wyoming, USA - YL17G12_0 | ecosystem: Environmental > Aquatic > Freshwater > Lake > Sediment | place: USA: Wyoming | collected...
AAACTCGGAATGCGCTCCGCAACCGCGGGAGCGATCCAGCAGGATCGGCGAGCGGGAATCGCGGGCACGCTCGGCGCATCGCCCGACATGCTGCCGATCTCGGTCGCGATTGGCCCCGCCGGCAAGCCGCGCCGCACGTATCGCTTCGAGACGATCGAGGACCGCAACCTAGCTCCAACACTGATCGCGATTGCGTCGCTCAACAGCGTGCTCGAGTCGGGTGGGACGGGCGGCAATCAATCGCTGCGCTGGAGGTTGACGTTGCACCGGCGGGGCGCGGTACCGCTCGTCATGTCGGACGTTGCAACGGGCGAGGCGCCGACCACGGAGCTCGCGAACGGCGTGCTCGCCCCGGTGCGCTTCCTGTTCGCGAATCCGTTTGGCCGGCTCACGCTCGACAGTGTCACGGTCCAGATCGAGCGTGAGCCCGGCCGCTCGCAGTGGACGCTGCGCAACGCGCGCGCTCTCGACGCGAGCGTGCGTCCGGGCGGACACGTGCGGGTCGAGTGCGACATCGAACGGTGGCGCGGCGAACGGGTGACCCGCGCGATCGACGTGACGGTGCCCGCCGAAACGCCGGACGGGCGCTACACTCTGTGGCTCGGCGGTGGCAGCGAATTGATGCGCTACGAAGCACTGCGACTTCCCGGCCGCTACCGGCCGGTGTCGCTGGATGATGCGTGGCACCGACTCACCCAGGTCCGCACGTCGGATGCGCTCTATGCTGCGTTGTTCGCGCGGGCTCCCGAAGTGACGAGTGATGGCCGCGACTATCCGGAGCTTCCGGGCTCGGCGTTGCCGCTGCTTGCAGATTCGCGCAGTGGCGGCGAGCGAGTGCGCCGCGGCGAGCTCGCGAAGCTCGACGAGCGACGTTTCCCACTCGACGCTCAACTGCGTGGCGAGATCATGATTCCGGTCGAAGTCGACGTTCAGGCTCCGTGACCCCGAAAGGACTCCACTCGTGACCGAATCCATGGTCTCATCCCACGTTCCGCCGCGCGTGCGGCTGGGGGCTGCGCACGCGGCGCTTGTGGCGGCGATGATGTTGCTTCCCGCACCTCGCGCGGGCGCGGGCGAGACGCAGTGGTGGAATGTCGACCGCGCCTCGGACCACAGTGAGTCCGAGTTGCGCGGCACGACGGTGCGGCCCGAAGGCACGATCGAGCTCGGTCCGCGCACGATGTCGGACCCCGCCGACAGCCTCGGCACGATCTGGGCAATCGCGCTGCTGCGCGACGGATCCGTCGCTCTCGCCGGGGATCGGGGCCACATTGGCCGCTGGACCGAGGCGCGCGGCGTCATGCCATGGCTCACGCTGCCGGTCGGTCAGGTGCTGTCGCTCGCCGTCGACGGCGACGCGCTGCTGGCGGGCACTGGCCCCGATGGAGCGATCTACCGGATCGGCGCACGGGGCGACACGAGCCTGGTGGTGCGCACCGGCGAGCGTTATGTGTGGGGGCTGGCGCCGGGGCCAAAGGGAGTGTGGTACGCCGCCACCGGCACGCGCGGGCGCGTCATGCGCATCGAGGGCGCACGCGCACGCGTCGTGCTCGATTCGGACGAGAGCAATCTGGTTTCGATCATCCCGGATGGCTCAGGCGGTGTCTACGCGGGCGGCGATTCCAAGGGGCGCGTCATGCATCTCGCCTTAGACGGCACGGTCCGCACGGTGTACGACGCTCCCGAAGACGAAGTGCGCGCACTTGCGATCGGCGCGGACGGGGCGCTGTACGCCGCAGCACTCACGGTCTCGGCCGTGAGCGGGGCGGGCGGATCGGCAAGATCACCCGCGGAACCCGCGTCGGACGATAGCGAGGCGGCGGCGACGGCGGTGGCACCGGTGCGCGCGGCTCCAGGCGGGCGCGCGGTAATCTATCGCATCGTGCCCGACAGTTCAGTCGCAGTGTGGTACGTCGCGCCGCAACCGCTGATCTACGCGCTTGCGCGCGGCCGCGATGGCATCATTGCCGCAACTGGAAACCGCGCCGGAGTGTACGTGGTGCCGCGCGCCAACGGAGGGTCCCCGTGGCTCGCGGCTTCGCAGGGGCAGATCACCGCACTGGCGGTCGAGGCGGACGGACGCGTGTTTGCGGCTGCCTCCAACCCGGGAGCGTTGTGGCGCCTCGGACCGGGTCGTGCCGAACGGGGCGAGCTGATCTCGCCGGCGCTCGATGCGCGGCGCATCGCGCGCTGGGGACGGATCGCGTGGCGCGGGGAGGCGCGTGGCGGACGGGTGACGCTCGAAACCCGTAGCGGCAACACCGATGCGCCCGACACGACCTGGAGCACGTGGCGCACCGTGGCAAGCGACGAGCGTAACCGCGCGCCCGCAGGACGGTATCTGCAATGGAAGGCCGTGCTCGCCGGTGGTGATCCGAAGGTCGAATCGGTGGATGCCGCGTGGCGTGAGCAGAACCTGCCGCCGCGCGTCGAAGACGTGACCGTGGCACCACAGGGCGTGGGTTTCCGTGAAGGCGACATGCTGCCACGCTCGGAGCCCGTGACCCAGACGCTGCCCGGCGGGCAAAAGGTGGAGTACTCGATTCCCTCAGCTGCGTCCCCCGAACTGCTGCGCGCACTGCCGTCATGGGCGCAGGGAGTGCGCACCGTGCAATGGAAAGGGATCGATCCGAACGGCGATCCCCTCCGCTATCGCATCGATGTCGGGCGTTCGGCGGACGGGCCGTGGGTCAATCTCGGCAAGGAACTTCAGGCGCCAACCTTCACGTGGGATACCCACTCGCTCGCCGATGGCGGATACCGGGTGCGCGTCACGGCAAGCGACGTCACGGCAAATCCGGTGGGCGAGGAGCGTTCGGCCGACGCGCTGAGCGAACGGTTTCAGGTCGACAACACGCCCCCCGAAATCACCGCGTTCACTGCCACCAGTGTTCCGGGTGGGATCCGTATCGAAGGGTCCGGGCGCGACCTCGCAACCCCGCTCACCCGGATTGAGGTCTCGATCGACAACGAATCGTGGCGGCCGGTCACTCCCGACGGCGGCTTTGCGGACGACCTCACGGCGTCGTTTCGAGCGGTGCTTGGAGATGTTACCCCGGGCGAACATCAGGTCGGCGTGCGGGTCGTGGACATGGCCGGCAACACCGCTCACCGCGCCGCACGTGTGATCGTCACCGGGCGCTGACCGGGAAGATGGTGCGCCACCCGCTCCAACTCATCGAGGGTGGCGCGCGCCCACCGAGTATTGGCGCGGCCGTCGAACTCGGCGTGCTCGGCATCGCACTCACGCTCGCCGTGACGTGGATGGCGCGGTTGCCGAGCGCGTTCCACGATCTCGGCCGTTTCCAAATCCTCTACTTCGTGGCGTTCGCGCTCTATGCGCTCGCGGTGCTGCGCCTCAATCGCTGGGCGACGCTGCCGCATGCAGGATGGGTGGTGCTCGCCGTCACGATCGCGACCCGCGCCGCATTCCTGGCCGCACCGCCTTCATTGTCGGGGGATCTCTACCGCTACGCATGGGAGGGCAAGGTCCTCGCCCACGGCCTCGATCCGTACCGCCTGAGCCCGGCCGATCCCGCGCTCGCGGCCCTGCGCGATGCCGCGATCCATCCGTTCGTGAATCATCCGGAGTTGGCCGCGATCTATCCTCCGCTGGCGCTCGCCAGCTATGGTGTCATCGCCGCCCTGTCGCCTTCGGTGTTCGCGATCAAGCTTTGGTGCGTCTTGAATGACATCGCACTGGTCGTCGTGCTGCTCGCATGGATGCGCCGGCGTGGCACAAGCCCGGTCAGCGTTCTCATCTATGCGTGGAATCCGCTCATGATCGTCGAGTTTGCCGGCAGCGCCCACAATGATGCGTCCGGAATGCTGTGGCTGGCGCTCGCATTCCTGTGGGCGGAGCGGCGCCCCGTCGCTTCGGCGATGTCGCTCGCCGCAGGCGTGCTCACCAAGCTCGCCCCGCTCATGGCGTTGCCGTTCCTGGTACGGTACTGGTCGTGGCGCGCCCGCCTCACGGCGTTCGTGTCGATCGCAGGGGGGCTCGGTGCCTACGTTCTCCTGACGCGACATCCGGCTTCAGGGCTCACCGCCTTCGGAGGCAGCTGGCGCAACAACGAACTCGCGTTCCACTATCTGGCGCAGTGGACCGGCAGCGACGCACTAGCGCGCGCGATCGCAGCGGCGGGAGTTGCGGCGGTGCTCGGTTTCGCGTTCGCGCGCGGCATCGCACCTGAGCGCGCGACCCAGCTCGGGCTGAGGACCGCGCTGCTACTGAGCCCGGTCGTCCATCCGTGGTACCTCGGGTGGCTGATGATGTTCGAGCCGCTCGGGCCGTCGTGGCCGTGGATCACGCTGTCGCTGACGATGATCCTCAACTACGGCGTGTTGCGGACTCCCGCGGCCGGACGCGACTTCCATCTTTCACTCGGGTGGCGGTGGATCGAGTACGGCATCCCGCTCGCCGTCGCCATCACGGTCTTCATCGCGCGCCGCGCGCGCAGCCGCACCCGCCTGCGGTCCGTCGCGAACGCAGCATGACCTTTCGTCCGCTCCTCGAACAGGTCCGCTCCCTCGCCAGCGGCGACCGTGCGCTGCGAAGCGTGCAGTCGATCGCGCGCTTCCATAGGGTGCAGGCCAGCCCGGGCTATGACGCCGCCGCGCGCTGGCTCGCTGCCGAGCTGCGCGCGATCGGGCTCGAGCCCGAGATCGAACAGGTCCCGGGCGACGGCACGACGCGGTTCTGGGGCGAGCTGATGCCCGAGGGCTGGGAGTGCCACGGCGCACGGGCGACGCTGATCGAAAATGGTGCGCGACGCGTGCTGTGCGACTACGACGCGTGCCACCTGTCGCTCGTGCTGCGCAGCACCCCGGCGCGAGGGAGTTTCCGGATCGTCGTGCTCGAAGACGGTACCGAGGATGCGCACTACAACGGCGTTGACGTGCGGGGTGCCGTGGTGCTGACCCGCGGGGCGGCCTACCGGGTCCACACTCTCGCCGTGATTGAACGCGGTGCGGCCGGCATCCTGTGTGATGGCCGCCGACTATTCCCGCCGGTGCGCGCCGCCAACGACGATCCCGATCAAGTCGCCTACACATCGTTCTGGTGGAACGGAGATGAGCCGCGCGGGTGGGGCTTTGTCGTGAGTCCGCGTGCCGGAGCGGAGCTCCGCGCACAGCTCGCTGCCGGACACTCGCTCACGCTCGACGTCGAGATTGCGAGCCGCCGGTTCGCGACATCGATTCCGATCGTGACCGCGCATCTGCCGGGCGAAGTCGATCGCGACGTGCTCGTGATCTCCCATCTGTGCCATCCGGAGCCGAGTGCGAACGATAACGCCTCGGGTGTGGCCGCGTCCTTGGAGACGGTGCGCGTCCTCGCGGCGTTGCGCCACACCGGAGCGTGGCGCCCGCACGCCGGCGTGCGGTTCGTTTGGATGCCGGAGCTGACTGGAACCTGCGCATGGCTCGCCCGTGACCCCGGGCGCGCGCGCCGTCTCATCGCAGGAATCAACCTCGACATGGTGGGCGAGGATCAGGAGGCGTGCGGGAGCACGCTGTTGATCGAGCACCCGCCGTGCTTCGCCGCGTCGTTCGCCGAGGAGTTGCTGGCGCGCATTCGCGCGGAAGCCGTGGATTGGGTGACGGACTACTCGGGACCTGGGCATGTTTCGCTGACTCGCATGGCGGAGGTGCCATATTCCGGTGGTAGCGATCACGCGGTGCTCATCGATCCCGCCGTGGGTGTGCCGACTCCGATGCTGATCCAGTGGCCGGACCGTTACTACCATTCCTCGCACGACACACCCGACCGCACCGATCCCCGCTCGCTGGCACTCGCGGTGCGGTGTGCGGCCACCTACGCCGGATTTCTGGCGGCACTCGACGACGACGATCGCGCCTGGATGGTTGAGGTCGTGGCCCGTGGAGCGCGCACCCGTGTGCTGCGGGCGCTCGATGCTCCAGACCCGGCGTGGGCAGTCGCGCGCGCGGTATGCGCTGGCCAGTGCGCGCTCGCGAGCCTCGGGCGGCTCGGTGAGCGCCACGCGCAAATTGCCGACGCCTGCGCCGGCTTCGATGCGTTCGTCGCGCGCGAAGCGGGACATCTGCCGGCGCCGGTGCCTCCGTCCCCGACGACCGCGACATCCGCGACATCCGCGACGCCCGTGAGCACCGGATTGGGCGACGTTCCCCGGCGCGGAATATCGGCTCCGCTCGGGATGCTCAAACATCTCGCTCCCGGCTGGCACGATCAGCCGCGCGCGGCGCGCGAGGCCTATCGCGCGCTCGAGATCGCAACGCCGGGCGCGCCGACGGTCTTCGAGCTCGCCTGGTATGCGTGCGACGGATCACGCACGATCGATCAAATCGCGCGCCTGGTCTGGCTCGAAACCGGAATCAGCGCCGGAGATCGGATTGCGGCGTTCTTCATGTGGGCCGCCGGCTGCGGCTGGTCGGATTGGACGGAGCGGGCCTGAACCGTCGCGCGCCTGCGTGACGACGCGAGAATCGACGCGGGGCCAGCGCCGAACGCAGGGGGGAGTGATGGAGTTTCAGCGCACTCGTTACGGCTACGCAGTCCGGATCGATGAGGGTGAGGAGATTGTGCAATCGCTCGCGACGTTCGCGGCGACGGAGGGCGTGCGCGCGGGATCGATCCTGGGCCTTGGCTCGATCGCAGATCCCGAGCTGGGATTTTTCGTTCGCGCAACCCGTGACTACGCGCGCCGCGTATTTCCTGGCGATTGGGAGATCGGGGCGTTGACCGGAAACTTCAGCGAGCTCGATGGCCGCCCGTTCCCGCATTGCCATGCGGTAATCGGTGGCGTGGACTTCACCGCCTACACCGGGCATCTGTTCCGGGGAGTCGTGACGGTGACGTGCGAAGCCCAGGTGGTGACCGACACCGGCGTGCTGCGCCGGGTGCGTCGGCCGGACCTTGGATTCAACCCGCTCGAGCTCGGCGGGCCGCGGCGGCCGTCCAACCTTTGAAAATCTTCAGCACGGGCGTACTGCTGTGAACGCGGCAGAGTTGCTATACTGGGTTGCGGCGACTGGACCCGCGGATTCCGGCATCGCGCAATACGACCACCGCCCACAGTCGCCCGGTCGTCCCGGCGTCGCGGCGGTGCGAGAAATACCGTTCCGGATGGCAGGCGGTGCATTCGGCCAGGTCCAGGACATGCTCGGGACGGGCACCCCCGTGAAGCAATTGCAGCCGTGCGGCAGCGGCCAGGTCGACGTGACAAGCGCCATCGACGCGCATGCGCGTGGCTTCTGGAAACGCTTCCGCCACATCGTCACCGACGCGATAGCAGCACGCGCGGATGGAGGGTCCGAGATAGACATGGACGCGTTCCGGTCCCACTCCAGCAGCGGCACACACAGAGTCGAGCACCGCTCGTGGCATGCCGAGGGCGGTCCCTCGCCATCCGGAGTGCGCGGCGGCGACCGCGCCCGGCGCGATGCACACGATTGGCAGGCAGTCAGCCGCAGTTACGGCGATGGCGAGTCCGGGTTCGGTGGTCACGAGCGCATCGCAGTCGGGATGCAGTCCGGGCTCCCGCGCGCGCATGACGTGAACCCCGTGGACCTGGCCGGCGGTCGCGAGGCGTTGGGGATCGAGATCGAGATGCTCCAGGAGCCGCCGTCGATTCCCGGTGACGGCGCCCGGATCGTCACCGGTCGAGTTTCCAAGATTGAGGGAATCGTAGGGCGCCACGCTGATGCCGCCGAGCCGCGTGCTGAACGCGAGCAGAGCACCGGGGGGGTCGCCGGTCCAGCACGGCACATTGGCGCGCGAGTCGTACCTGAGCGAGCACATCGGAGGCGCGGTGTGGATCATGCTCCGCGCAGCTTACTGCATGAGGGTCGAGCCATCCCACCTATCGAGGAGAACGAGCAAAGGTGATACGGAACAGAACCAACATCGAGACCGTGGTCGTGCTGAGCCTGGTCCTCGCCCTGGGGGCGTGGGCCGCCTCGGCGCAATCTCCCGCTGAGAATTCCGCGGAACCAGGGAGTGTCGTCGCGACCGTCGGCAACCGCCGCGTCACGCGCGCCGCGTATGAGAACGCCGCACGTCGGGCGCTGGCCGACTATATACGCCTGCGGGGTTCCGAGCCGGGCCCCGACCTCGAAAAGTTGATCCGACGTCAAACGCTCGAGCGGCTGATGCGCACCGAACTGCTGGCCGCAGAAGCCCTGCGCCGGGGGATTCCGGTGACTGAGGCGGAGATCGACGCTGAGTTCCGCACGCACCCATTCTTCAACAAGTCCGGAACGTTCAGCCCCGAGCGATTCCAGCGGGTCAAGGCCGCGAACTCGCCGGAATATCGAAGCACCGTCGATCAGATTCGGGGCGAGATCGCTGGACGCAAGCTCGCCGAGCGGGTTGAGCGCGAGCAGACGCCCGATGCCGCGGCGCTGCGCGCCGAGGTTGAGCGCAGCCTGTCGCGCGCCACGCTCGAATACCTCGCACTGCGTGTGAGCGAGTTCGACGGCAGCTACCCGGAGCCAACCGAAGCCGAAGTGCTCGACTACTACCGCACGCACGAGAAGGATCTGGCCCGCAGCGAACGCGCCGAGTTGACTGTCATACAGGTGGGCGACGCGTCGAGCGACCGTAGCCGCGCCACCGCCGACAGTCTGCTCGCCCAACTTCGTCAGGGAATGACATTTGAAGGCGTGAGCGCCGCGCTCGGCGGCAGACGTTCCAAGGTGCAGGTCTCGCCCAGCGAATTCCCGTCGTGGTGGCCCGCAACGCCGGCGGCGAAAGCGGCGCTGTTCGGAACCCGGCACACCGCAGGCACCGTACTGCCGCAGGTGTTCCCGGGTCGCGACGGTTGGCTCATCGCGCGCGTCGATGCGTTCTATCCAGCGGGCGTGGCGCCGTTGCGGGACGTTTCGCGCGAGATCCGCCGGATGCTCCGCGAGGAGCATGCCCGCCGGTCCCGGGAATACGAGATGCGCGTTCTGTATGAGGGCCGCAAGTCGATGCTGCGTACGACGGCGTACCGCGTGAGGTATGCAGTCTTCGACACGACCACGCTCGGGCCGGCGAATCCGAGCGGTTCCGACATCGAGGCTTACTATCGTCGCCATCTCGCGGACTTCAGTGCGTACGATCCGGCGACCGCCAAGATCCGCACCCGCACGCTCGCCGAGGTTCGTGACGACGTGAAGGCGCGCTGGCGCCGAGACGAGCGCGTCGAGCGGTCGCGCATCACCGCCGCGCGTCTCGAGCAGGCGTGGCGGGGCGGGCGCCGTGATCGCGCGCTCGAGTCGCAGGCGGTCCTGCTGCGCGATCGGGGCCCGATGCCGCTCGGGGTTCCGGCCGACACCAGCTATTTCGGCAGCATCATGGGCGATTCCCTCACCGCGCGCGGTGGCGCGCTCGGCACCGGTGTTGCCATTCTTCCGCGCGGGACGCTCGTCTTCCATGTGCATCAGATGATCCGGGACTTCGTCCCGTCGTTTGAGGAGTACTTGCCGGCGCTGAGCAACGAGCAGAACGCGAAGCGCGCCGAGCACGAGGAGGCCGGAGCCCGCGCGCGCTATGATCGCGATCCGCAGCGCTACGCCGGGGGCAAGGCTCTCTACTACACCGAGCTTGTTGTTCCATATCTCGCCGCCATCGACGTCCGGCTTACGCGGCGCGAGGTGGAGCGCTACCATGTCGATCACATCGATCGCTACTCGGCGTCCGAGCAGGTGCGAGCGCGCCACATTCTGGTGAGCCCCGACACGATCGGCCCCGCGGCCGACGAAGCGGCACGGCGCAAGGCGCAGGATCTGCTGCAGCGCCTGCGCGGCGGTGAGGATTTCGCAGAGCTTGCGAGGCGCTACTCGGACGATCCGCCGACCCGGGCCAAGGGTGGAGACCTCGGATTCTTCGGGCGCGGCGTGATGCTGGATGCATTCGAGCGCGCGGCGTTTGCGCTCAAGGTCGGCGAGACCAGCGAGCCGGTGCGGACCGAGGCCGGCTGGCACATCATCCGCGTCATCGACCAGTTGCCGCTCGTGGCGGAACCGCTCTCCCATGTCTACGCGAACGTGGGCTCGGATGCGGCGTCCGAAAAAGCCGAGCGCATGGCGATGGCGAGCGCCGACAGCCTGCTCGCGATCGTCCACACGCCAGCCAGGTTGCGAGCGATCGCGAAGCGGAAGAACTACGAGTTGCTGCGGCGCGAAGTCGCGTTCAACGAATTCGAGACCATTACGCCGAGTCTGCGGCCGCTGCTGCGAACGCTCAGCGCGATGGAGCCCGGTCAGGTTGTAGGCAGCGGCCGGCCGGTCAAGGGGCTTGGCGTGCTGATCGCGTGGCTCGACAGCATCGCCCCGGCGAGAAACGCCGATTGGCCGTCGGTGCGCACACGCGTGATCGACGAGTACCGTCACGCGCGGGCGATCGAGACATTGTATGCGAAGCGCGCCGAACTCGATTCGCTCGCTGCGGTGGGGTTCGGACTCGACAGCATCGCTGCGCTGTGGGGCGGGTTCGAACGGATCACCGACGCCGCCCCGGGCAAGGGCATCGTCGGACTCGGCGGAGCGGAGCGCGTCGACTCGCTGGTGTTCGGCGGCGCGCGTAGTGCGGGGCTCGCGGTCGGTCAGACCAGTGACTGGGTGGAGCTGACGCGCGGTATAGCGCGAATCCGGCTCGCCGAGCGCGTGCCTCCCGGGCTCGATGCCGTGGCGGCGCGGACCGAGAGCCAGCGTCGACTCAAACTGGAGCGCGGATTGCAAGGCTACTTCGCCCGGTTGTCGCAGACGCACACCGTCCGCATTCTCGATCCTGAGCTGCGCGAGATTCCATTGCCTCCTCTTCCCGATTCAGCCCCGTAACCTGGGTTGCGGTCTGCCGTGCGGATTGAACGACGCAGGGCGCCCCGGACTGCAGCATGCACGTTGCGCACCGGCGTTTCGGGCCTGACGACGCAGGATTCGCGCGCCGGCAGTGTGCGGGCCGGATGGTATGTTCCGTGCAGTTCAGGTGGGCGGGAAGGGGGCTCGAGCGACGATGGCCATGGTGAACCCCGTCAATCGCGAGATCGTGTTGCGCCGTGTGGTGTTGGCCGATTTCGATTGGAATGACGCCGATCTGCTGCCGGAGCTGCTGCGCCACCCAGGCATCAGTGTTCGGCTCATGGCCGGCGTACAGGCCGACGATCCCGGAGTGCGAGTGGCCGAGCTGTGTGGCGTGCCGCGCACGCTCGAGCTTGCGGATCTGACGCGCGAACTGTTCGACGTCGCGCTGGTCGGAGAACGCAGTCCACGCCGCGCCCATCTCGAGAGTCTGATGCACGCGCTCGGCACACCGATGATCACGCCACAGACGTTCCTTGGAACGCTGCGCGGCTTCGAGCGTCGCACCGAAGTGTCCGAGACGATTCCCTCGGGAGTTGGCGATGACGCGGGGAACAATACGCCCGGAGACGTGATCGCGATGCTCGATCGCGCGATTCCAGATCTTCCGCGGGCTCCGGCCCTGGTTCCGCCTCCAGCGGCGTGGCTCGCGGAGCTGGAGCCGGTGCCTGATTCGGCGGATCGTATCGGGCTCGAGCGCATGCTCGCGCGGCTCGCCGCACGGACGGGGGCGTTTGCGGCCGCACTCATGGTGCGCCGCGGCGAGGAACTAAGCGACGTGGCAACGTGCGGTGGCGATGATCCCTTGTTGCGCGCGCTCGGCGATCTCGCGCTCAGGCTCGATTCGCCGCAGGTCGTGGCGCGCATGAATGGCACGCCCGGTCGAATCTGGGGCGCATGGCCATTCCGTACGCGCGACCAGCGCGCGGTGCTGGCGGCCGCCGGACTCGACGGCCGCGAGGCGGGCGACGCATGGGAGCGCACCGCGTTCGAACTGCAGTTCGTATGGGCGCGGGCCGAGCAGGGCGGCGGCGAGGCCGAGTATCGGTTTCGCAACCGTTGGCTCACGCCGTCTGAGTTCCGCAGCCGCGTGCGGCTCGCGGTCGATCGCCACCGCCGCGAGCGCGGGCGCTTCGCGCTCCACCGCCTGCACTTCTCCGCTGCTGCGGGCCTGGTCGAAGTACTGTGTCAGCGTCTGCCCGATCATCTGCGTGCCGCCGACTGCCTGTGCCTGCCATCGCCGGGAGTTGTGCTGGTGCTGTGCGCCGGGCCGGCCGCGGAGTTCCCGCATGTGCAGCACCGTATCGAGGAGCTGTGGGCGAAGTGCTGCGCCGAATCCGGTGCCGCGGCGCCTCCGATCGCCGATGAGCGCATCGAGCTCGTATCCGACCAGGACGCCGAGGTGTTCATTGCCGCGGCCGCGGGCTGG
>Ga0315290_10002864_pt1 | contig 12252 bp, 10 predicted proteins | sample YL17G12_0_MG_FD_203627 | JGI IMG/M metagenome (GOLD analysis project Ga0315290, IMG submission 203627) | Sediment microbial communities from Yellowstone Lake, YNP, Wyoming, USA - YL17G12_0 | ecosystem: Environmental > Aquatic > Freshwater > Lake > Sediment | place: USA: Wyoming | collected...
TCGCGCTTCGACGACCCGACGAGTTTCGCCCGGGCGACGCCGGGGATGCTCTCCAGGCGGCGCTTGATTTTGCGATCCGCCAGGGTCGTCAGCTCGCGGGGCGGCAGCGTCCTGGACCGCACGGCGAGGGAGATGACCGGCATCGCGCCGAAGTCGAACTTCTGGATGACCGGTTCCTTCATGCCCTCCGGCAGCTCGCGGCGGATGGCGTTGATCTTCGCCCGCGCCTCCTGCGACACGTCGTTGATCTTCACCTCGAGGTTGAACTCGACGACGACCGAGGAAAGCCCTTCCCGGGAAATCGAGTTGACGTGCTTGACGCCCGAGATGGGATTGACGGCTTCTTCGATCTTCTTGCTGACTTCGCGCTCGACCGTTTCCGGCGAGGCCCCGGGGAACTCCGCGATGATGGACAGCACCGGGATTTCGACGTCCGGCATCATGTCGACCGACAGCCGCCGCCAGGAGAACACCCCCAGCGTCACCAGGGTGAGCATCATCACCGTGGCCACGACCGGTCGCTTGATCGAGAGGTTCGAGAGGAACATCGCTACGCTCCCTCGCCTTTGGCGACCGCCACCTTGTCGCCTGCCTGGAGCGCGAACCCGCCGCGCGTGACCACCTGATCACCCGCCTGCAGCCCCGAGATCACCTCGACCGCCACGCCGTTCGACGTGCCCGTCTTCACCACGCGCTTCTCGGCCTGACCGCCGCGGACGACGAACACCTCGGCCGTCTGCTGTTCGACGTTCCAATTAAGCAGCGCCTCGCGAGGGATCTGCAGCACGTCGGCGCGGGTGGCGACGACGACGCGGCCCTTGACGAAGGCGCCGCCCTTCAGCTGCCCGTTCGGGTTCGGCACCTCGACCACGACCTTCGCCGACCGGCTGGCGGGGTCAATCGCCGGGTTGATGAACCGCACCTTGCCCGTGAACGTCCGGCCCGGCAGTGCATCCGTGGCGAACTCGAGCACCTGGCCGATCCGCACCGACTCGAGGCGCGACGAAGGGACCGACACCGTGAGGTCCAGCAGGCGATTGTCGACGATCCGGAAGAGCGGGTCGCCGCTGCCCATGTTCTCCACGCGGTCGCCGACGTTCACGCCGCGCAGGGCCACCACGCCATCGATCGGCGACCGCAGCGACGACTTGGCCAGCCGGGCATCGGCGGTCCGGGTCTGGGCGCTGGCCGCCGACGTGGCGGCTTCCGCCGCCTCGACGGCGGACTTCGCATCGTCGAAGCTCTGGGGCGTGATCAGCCCGTACTGCTTGAGCTGCACTGCGCGCTCGTATTCCCTCTTCGCGCGCGACTCGGCGACGCGGCCCTGGGCCTCCATGGCCTTGAGCGCGGCAATGCCGGCCTCGGTTTCGCTCGTGTCGAGCTGCGCCAGGCGCTCGCCCTTGCGCACCGGCACCCACTCGGTCACGTACACCGCCGTCACGGTGCCGGTCACTTCCGACTTTACGTCGGCCGAGAATTTCGGTGCCAGCGATCCGACAATCTCCACGCTTTCCTGGAAGACCGCCAGACCGACGGGTGCCACCGACACGGCCACCGGAGGCCGGCCGACCGCCGGCGCGGACGCCTCCGGGGAAGGCTGCGTTGAACCCGAGCACGCGGCCGCCGCCAGCGCGGCGGCCGCGAGAATGGACTGCCAGGCAACATATCGAGATTTCATGATGACCATGATCCTTTTCCGAGGCGAGGAGGCGCCGCGATACCGTCAAACACGAGATTGATGAGCCGACGCACGCCCCGGTGGTCGAGGGCGTCCCGTCGTCCGTCGGCATGCTGATCGACACCGAGCATCATCACGGACGCCACCGCCTCGATCGCGTCGGTTGCGGCGGCGCGCCGAATCTCGCCCGCGGCGACCCCCGCCTCGACGATGTGCCGGAGTCCGCCGCGGAGGAGCCGGTCGAACACCTGGAAATCGAAAGGCGGCACCGCCTCGCGGGGGCCGAAGTAGACCGCGTGCGCGACGCGAACGAGGGAGGACTTCGACCGCGTGGTGTCCATGATGCGCACGCACAGCCGTGTGAGGCGGGCGCGCGCACCGCCGGTGGTGTGGATCACCTCGCCGAGGATGGTCTCGAGTTCCCCGACGGCCAGCTCGAGGGCAGCGACGAGGATGCCTTCCTTGCTCCGGAAGTGGTAGTAGAGCGCCGGCTTGGTGACGCCCGCGTGTGCCACGATCTCGCGGACCGACGCCGCCGCATAGCCCTTGCGTTCGAAGATCTCCACGGCGGCGTGCAGCAGCCGGCTGCGGGACGTGGGATCGGCCGGCACGGGCTGCGGCCGGCTGCGGTGAACGGCCTGGGACGAGCGCGTCGGAATCACGTGATCGTGCATATACCTACCGGTCGGTATGTTACCGGCTCCCCCCGGTCTCGGTCAAGCGGGCCGCGGCGGCGGCCGGGCCGGGAGATCGTGTTAGGCTACCCTGTCGAGATGAACTCGGCGTCGGCGTGGCCCGGTTCGGCGCCCGCCTCGAGGAGCACCATGAAGACAATGACGATGGTTGCGGTCGCGCTGTTCACGCTGGCGGTGTCGGGCCAGGCCATGCGGGCGTCCCAGGAGAAACAGGAGCCCAGGAAAGACGGCCAGGCTGCCGCCAACGTGACCGGCAAATGGAGCCTGTCGATCGAGACGCCGCAGGGCCCGATGACCGTCGCCATGGTCCTGAAGCAGGAGGGTACCAAGGTGACCGGCACGCTGGCCAGCCCGCAGGGCGAAACCGCGTTGGAAGGCCAGTTCGTGGACGGCGCACTCACCTTCGGCATTACCTTCGAAGGCGGCGGCGGGTCGATGCAGTTGTCGTTCTCCGCGAAGCTCGCCGCCGACGGCTCGCTCGCCGGCGTGATGTCCGGCCCGATGGGCGAGATTCCCTGGACGGCGGTCAGGGTGAAAGACTAAGTGCCTCAATTCCGAATTACGCCTACGTATTCCGGGCGGGGCAACCCGCCTCGCGGCGTTGCTCCTCCCTCGAATATTCCCGATATTCTCTGTCGTCTCGCCTTGCGATCCGGGCGCCGCGCTCCGGACTACCGTTGCCGTAATTCGGAATCGGGGCACTAAGCGCGAGGGGGCAGGCGATGCGGGGGAGCGCGGTTGGCGCCGTGGTGCTGGCTCTCCTGTGGGCCTGCGCTGCAGACGCCCTCAGTCAGCAAGTCCCCAGCTCGGAACCTGCCCCGCTGCCGACGGTCCGCGGCCGCCTGCGGATCCACGCCCGAGACATCGTCTATCCCGACGGCACGACGTTCCGCTGGCGCGGCGTGACGGCGTTTGCCCTGCTGGAGCAGATCGCCCACGGACGTGAAGCGGACGCTGTCGCATACCTGCGCTGGGCCCGCGACACGGGGTTCAACCTCGTGCGGGTGCTGGCCATGGCCGACAACCTGTTCCGCCTGGCGCCGGACGAAGGACGGCAACACCTGCCAAGGCTGTTGACGCTGGCCGCCGAGCACGGCCTCTACGTGGAAATCGTGGCGCTCGCGGACACGGCGAGCTACCGCATGACGCGGACCGGCCTCCGTGCACAGGTCTCAGCCGTGGGGGTCATCGCCGCCGCCCATGAGAACAGCGTCGTCCAGGTCGCGAACGAGCACTTTCACCCGACGCAGACGCGGGATGTCCACGATCCGGCCGTGCTGCGCGATCTTGCCGGCCTGCTTCCCCCTCAGGTGCTTCATACAGAATCCGCGGCGGCGGAGGACACCGCTGCGGACCCGCAAGGGCAGTTCATCACGCGGCACCTCTCGCGCAACGGCACCCCGATATCGATAGCCGCACGGGTGGCTGAACTGGGCTCGCTCTCGGTGCGAACGGGCAAGCCGGTGGTGAATGATGAGCCGATCGGCGCCGACGAACGTTCCGTTCCCGGTCGACGCCTGGCCGACCCGGACGCGTTTCGCGCGATCAGCAGGCGGGAACGGGAGGCGGGGCTGGCCGGCGGCACGTTCCATTGCCAGGACTGCCTCTACGCCCGGATTCCGGGCCCCGTGCAGCGAGCGTGCGCCCGGGCCTGGATTGAAGGCGCGGGGGTCAGGGCCCCTGCAGGGCGGCGACATCCTTGAACGTGTCGGGGCCCACGTTGAAGGCCTGCGCGAACCCTGCGACGAAGCGGCCCCGTCCGAACTGCAGCTCGTAGAGGTTGAAGTCGCCCAGACTGAGCGTCAACTCGGCGCCGGGAAGCCGTGCGACGAAGATGGCGCGGGCCGCCGCGAACGCCTCGCTGTCCCGATCGAGCACGGTCACGGTGGCCTGCAGGGACATCCGCGGCGTCTGGAGCGGATCGGCGTCCTTCGATTCCGAGTCATGAATGAGCACTCCGACGCGTGCGCCTGGCTGCAGGCCGCGGGAGTGGCGCGCCAGGCCGGACGCCTGGACGTACACCGCCTCGAAGTCCGGACGCACGGCGTACGGAAGCAGGCTGGCTTCGGGATCGCCGTCGACGATGACGGCGAGGCCCAGGACCCGGTGGGATGCCATCATGTCCCGGATGGCTTCGAGTACGTGTCGTTCCATTCGAGGCTCCTCTAACGTTCCACCGTCTTGCCGGGCGCGACCGGCGGACGGATAGCGGTGTGATGCGATGCGACGAGGGTCCAAACGCCGGCCCGCCGGTGCCACACGAGCGTGGACCGCATGGGCCGGGAGACGGGTTTCCCGGCCACGCTCATCTTGAACGACTCTCCGGCAATGACGACGGCCACGTCACCGTAGACGTTGACCACCAGGTCGTCCACGGTCACCTCCCCGAGTTCAGATGCCTGTCCGGTCTGCGCCCGCGCCGCCACCTGATAGAACCCGACGACCTGGGCGCGCTTGTCCACCTGGCCCAGCGGAGAGACCTCGGTATAGTCGGGGGAGAAGATCGCATCCAGTTCGACCGCGTCATTGCGTCTGACGGCGTCGAAGTAGCGCCGCGTCTGGGCCGTCACGTCTTTGATGGCAGCCGCGGTCTGGGGCGGCGGGGCACCCTGGGCGAGCGCCGAGGCGAACACGAGCATGGCCGTCAGCACACTCTTCCTCCTTACATGGAGCGCGGATCGCGTTTCAGTGTCAGCGGCTGCGTGTAAGTTGTGCCGTCGACCGAGAGTCGCACCGTGTAGGTGGCTGGCAACGCCAGCGATCCGCCGCCGCGGCCGGTACCGCCCTGGCGTCCCTGGCTACCCGATGCCGGCGCGGGCCGAAGATCCCACGTCCATCGATGCATGCCTGCGGCCGCCGACAGCCGCGGTGGCGTGGCCGCCCACGACACGGGGATGCTGAGGGTGTCGGGATTCACGACCGCGAGGGCATCGTCGCTCGAGTACCGGCGAATGGTCTCGCCGGCCGGGTCGAGAATCTCGATCGTGACGGGACCGGTGGCCGCGGCCCCGAGGTAATAGTCGATGATCGCCCCGTAGGGCGGGTTGTCGGCGTACGCCTCGTCGCGAGGAATCGGCGTGCCGTTTTCGCTCGGAGGCGGCATGGCGGTCGCATCCGCGGGCCTGAACAGGTACGCGCGGGCCTGCGCCACCTCATCCGTGATCTGGCGCAGGGCGGTCATGGCGTCCAGCACCCAGAATCCTCGACCGTGGGTGGCGACGACGAGGTCGTCGTCTTTGATGGCCAGGTCGCGCATCGACACGGCAGGAAGATTGAGCTGGAGCGATTGCCATTCGTCGCCGTCGTTGAACGAGACGAACACGCCCAGTTCGGTGCCGGCAAACAGCAACCCGCGGCGCTGCGGGTCCTCCTTGACGGTCTGCAGGTAGACGCCGGCCGGCAGCCCGCTGGTGATGGTCTGCCAGGTCTTGCCGCCGTCGCGCGTCCGGTAGATGCAGGGCTCGTTGTCTTCGAGGCGATGACGGTCCACGGCGGCGTACGCGGTGTTCACATCGAAATGTGACGCGTCCATCATCACCACCTTGCTCCAGGCGGTGAGCGCCGGCGGCGTCACGTTCTTCCACGTGCGCCCATCGTCTGTCGTCATGTGGATGTAGCCGTCGTCGGTGCCCACCCAGATCGTCGGCGCGCGCACGGGCGAGGGCGCGATGGTGTAGATCACGCCGCGGCGCGTGTTCTGGGGCGCGTCGGCCGCCGTCGCCTCGTCCAGGTTCGGCGGCACGCCGGGATCCTCGCGCGTCAGATCGGGGCTGATGGTCGTCCAGCTCTCACCGCCGTTCGTCGTCTTGAACAGGAACTGGTTGCCGAAGTACAGCGCGCGCGGGTCCGCCTGGGAGAAGACGAGCGGCAGCGTCCACGTGTGGCGTGCGGGCTCCGTCATCCCGCGCTCGGGCGACACATTGGTGGTTTCACCGGTGATCACGTTGCAGCGCGTCACGGTGTCGCCGAAGAGGATGTCCGGATGCAGCGGATCGGGGGCCGTGTACCCGGACTCGTCGCCGGCACACAGGCTCGCCCAATCGCGCCAGGTGATGGCGGCGCGCGCGCTGCGCGTGGGCGTGCCGATGGCGCCGCTGTCCTGCTGTGCGCCGGTCACCCAGTAGGGGAAGCGGGAATCCGGCGCCACGTGATAGAGCTGGGCGATGGACTGGTTGTACCAGGAACTCCACGTGGCGGCGCCGTCCACGCTCACGACCGCGCCCTGGTCGCTTGCCACGATCATTCGCCGCGGGTCAGTTGGATCGATCCAGAGCTGATGGTAGTCGTCGCCGCCAGGCGCACCCTTGACGGCTGTCCAGGTCTTGCCGGCGTCATTCGACCGGTACACCGACGTGTTCATCACGTACACGACGGCCGCGTTCTTCGGATCGACGGTCACCTTGCTGAAATACCAGCCCCGTCCCCAGATGCGGTTGTCGCCGGAGATCTTCGCCCACGTCGCCCCGGCATCGTCCGATCGGAACAGTCCGCCTTCCTTGGCGTCCACGATCGCGTAGACGCGCCTGGCGTCGGTGGGAGCGATCGCGATGCCGATGCGCCCGAGCCCGGCGGCGGGCAACCCCGTCGTGAGCGGCTGCCACGTCGTGCCGCCGTCAGTCGACTTGAACAGGCCGCTGCCGGGGCCGTACGACGGCGGGTAGATGCTCCATGGCGGCCTCCGCGTGTTCCACAGGCTCGCGTAGACGACTTTCGGATTGACGGGATCGATCGCCAGGTCTATCGCCCCGACGTTGTCGTTCTTGAACAGCACCTTCTGCCACGTCTGGCCGCCGTCGCGTGAGCGGAACACGCCACGATCGGGGTTCGAGCCGTACACGTGGCCCAGGGCGGCGACAAACACGATGTCCGGATTCGTCCGATCGACGATCACGCGGCCAATCTGGCGTGTGCCGTCCAGGCCAAGGTGGGCCCACGTCTTTCCGGCGTCGGTGGACTTGTACATCCCGTTGCCGTACGAGATCTGCGAGCGCATGTCGGCCTCGCCCGTGCCGACGTAGATCACGTCCGGGTTCGACGAAGCGATCCCGATGGCACCGATCGACCCGATGGGTTGCGAGTCGAAGATCGGCGCCCACGTCCGGCCGGCGTTGGTCGATTTCCACACGCCGCCGCCCACCGATCCGAAGTAGAAGGTGGGCTGCCCGGGCACCCCGGCGACGGTGTTGACGCGCCCGCCGCGAAACGGCCCGATGTTCCGCCAGCGCAGGCCCGAGTAGAGGCTGGGGTCGATGTGAGGCGCCGCCGTGATGCGCGCCAGGCCACTTCCGACCACGATGATGCCGATGCCAGCCGCCGCGAGCAGGCGTGGCCACGTCCGCCCTGATCCAACCATGTGTGAATGCTCCCTGTGTCTTCGCAGGATACACGATCCGTCGTGCTGGCGATCGCCGGGTAGCGGCCGGGGCCTCGGTGCCGCGGCAACGGCGCGGGGCGTGAGGCGGCACGCCGGCCCCAGTCGCGCAGGGCTGGGATACTCCCCGCTCAGGATGGAGGGCGGTCCATGACACTTCGGATGCTGGCGCTGTAGGTGGGACTCGTGCTGGTCGCGGGGGTGCGGCCGGGTGCGCAGGTGGCGCGCACCGTCCGCCGAACAGCGCGGCCGAGAGCGTCGACTTCGAGCAGCGCACCCTCGCGTGGTACGACGCGCACCTGAAGGCGGAGAAGGCGTCCGGCACGGGTGCGGCGTCGGCTACGAAATGATGCCTCTCCGCACCGCGTACAAAACGACTGCTGCGACCGAGTGCAGGTCGAGCTTCTCCAGGAGGTGGGCGCGGTGCGTCTCGACCGTGGCGGGGGAGACGCCCAGGATCGTCGCGATGGACTTGTTGCTGTGTCCTTCGGCCATCAACTGGAACACCTCGCGCTCGCGCTCGGACAGCGAGTCGTAGCGGTCGGTGATCCCGCGTCGCGCCAGCGATCGGCGGTAGTCATCGAGCAGGACCGCTGCGGCGGCTGGACTGAAGAACGACTTGCCCTGAACGGCGGCCGTCACGGCCTTCACGAGGTCGTCGTCGGCTGAGTCCTTCAACAGGTACCCGCTCGCGCCGGCCTCCACGGCCTGCGTGATGTGCGCTTCATCGGCGTGCATCGACAGCATCAGGACGCGCACGGCCGGGAGCCGCCGCGTAATCTGCCGGGCGGCCTCGATGCCGCTCAGCCGGGGCATGCCGATGTCGAGAATGACGACGTCCGGCTGGAGTTCGATGGCTTGGCGGACGGCCTCCCGCCCGTCGGCGGTTTCCGCCACGACCTGCCAGTCCGCCTGCTCCTCCAGAATCCTCCGGAGGCCCTGACGCACCAGTGTGTGATCATCCGCGAGCAGGATGCGAATCATGGCTGCCCTCTTCACCCGTGGTCTCGTCCCCGTCGTCACCGTGTGTGCCGTCACAGGCGTCAGCCACGCCGCCGCTCACCGCGGGCAACTCCACATTGACGCGCGTGCCATGCCCGGGCGAGCTGTCGATACGAAACGAACCGCGAGCATCCGAGACGCGCTCCTCGATACCCAGCAGTCCGAGATTCTCCGCGGCGCCGCGCCGGGCGGTGTTCGGCTCGAAGCCCTGCCCGTTGTCTTCGACCGTCAGCACGACGCTGGCCGGCAGGCGCTGCAGGTACACGTGGCACGACGTCGCCGAGGCGTGTTTGGCGATGTTCGTGGTGGCCTCCTGGACGACGCGGAAGAGGCACGTCTCCACTTCCGGCGCGGGACGGTCGTCCATGCCGGCATGGAGGAACTCCGTCGCGATCCCGCTCCGATCCGCAAATCCCTTGAGGTACCAGTCGAGCGCGGGTGCCAGTCCCATGTCGTCCAGCATCGGCGGATGGAGCAGGCGCGAAAGCTGGCGGGCCGACTGAAGGGCGGCGTCGGTGACCGCCCGAGCTTCGTCGATCGCCGCGGTCTGTTCCTCCGGGACCGAGCGTCGCGCCAGGGACAGCTGCATCTTCACGGCCGTCAGCGCCTGCCCGATTTCGTCATGCAACTCGCGCGCGATCAGCCGGCGCTCGTCCTCCTGCGCGCGCACGAGTCGGGCCGACAAGCGATGCAGATCGGCGGCGTTCTCGGCGTTGGTCGCCAGCTGAGCCCTGAGCCCTCGTTCGAGACGGCTGACGTGACTGGTGACGAAGGCGCCGACGGCCAGGCTCAGCAGCAGGGCCAGGCCGCCCGTGATCAGAAACCGGCTCGTCGAGCGCGCGTACACCTCGGCCTCCCGGCGCTGCTGCTGCTGGAGGTGTGACCGGTTCAAGGACTGGGCCTGCGCCACGATGCGTTCGACGTTTGCGCGCCGGGGGAGGATCCGATCGCTCAGGATCCGACGGACGTCGGCGGCCCGCTGCGCCGGCGGGATCGTGATGATGGGCAGGACGGACGCCCAGTACTCGTCCACCTCGCGGGCGAGCGTCGCCAGGGAGTCCGACGCGGTTATCGTGTCGCTGCTCTTCCGGAGCTCGGCCAGGCTCTCGGCGCAGGTGGCCTGATAGCGCTGAAGCTGGGCCAGGTAGAACTCCGAGCGATCCGGCCCTCCGCTATCGAGCATCGCATCGCGCCAGTCAATGGCCCCGAGCAGGACGCTGGTGCGAACGTCGGCCAACGCCTGCTCCGAATCGAGGAAACGATCCGTCATCGTGTTCGTGTCCCGGTTGGTCTTTTCGAACCGGAGGGCGAGATCGACACCGGCGGCTACCCAGAGGACGATGGTCAGGCCGAACCCGGCAAACAGCACCGTTCCGATCGTCGCCCGCCGTGCAGACGCCGGAACGATCACGGTCGAGGCGAGGTGCCTTCGAACTCCGAAGCCGATCATGCCCCGAATTGTACGTCCCCAAGCCCGGGAAACGCTCCTACAGCCATTCTCCGTGACAAATCAGGTCCGCACATGATGGCGGGCGGAATTCCGCCACCGTACCATCCGGGGTGCGGGGGATCCTGAGATGGCCGATTTCTATCAGACTGGCGTGGTGACGACCCTCCACCGGCTCGGCCACGCGAAGGTCGAGCACCTCGAGCGGGATCTGGAGCGCTTCACCCTCGCGGAACCGGTGGCGTTGGTATTGCCGTGCCTCGTCGATGAGCTCGACAGGCCTGCCCTGGCGCGTATCGTGGACCACCTGCGGCGCGTGCGGTACCTCGATACGGTGGTGGTCAGTCTCGGCCTGGCGTCCGAAGAGGGCGTGGCCCGGGCGCGCGAGATCTTCGGGCAGTCCCACCAGCGCGTGCGGATCATCTGGCTGGATGGCCCGCGGGTGCAGGCGACGCTCGCCAGGCTGAGCGACGCGGGGCTCCTGGCCACCGTGGCCGGCAAGGGGTTTGCGTGTTGGATCGCGTACGGACTCGTGCTGAGCGAGGCACGCTGTCACGTGATAGCGGTGCACGACTGCGACATCACGACCTACGACCGGGAACTCCTGGCCCGACTCTGCTATCCGGTCGTGCACCCGTCCCTCGGCTTCGAGTTCGCAAAAGGCTACTACGCGCGGGTGAGCGACCGGATGAACGGGCGCGTGACGCGCCTGTTCATGACGCCGCTGCTCCGTTCGCTGCAGGCCGTCGTCGGGCGGCAGCCGCTCCTCGTCTACCTCGACAGCTTCCGCTATGCGCTGGCCGGTGAATTCGCGATGAAGGCCGACCTCGCGCGCGTCAACCGGATCCCGTCCGATTGGGGCCTCGAAGTCGGGATGCTGGCGGAAGTGCACCGGAACTGCGCACTGCAGCGCATCTGCCAGACCGAGTTGTGCGCCAACTACGACCACAAACATCAGGTCGTGTCTGCGGATGACCGGTCGAAGGGCCTCTCGCGCATGTGCACCGACATCGCGCAGAACCTGATCCGCACGCTGGCGGCCGAGGGCGTTGTGTTCACCGAGGGGCTGTTCCAGACGCTGCTCGTGCAGTACATCCGCACGGCACAGGACACGATCACGCGCTATCACGCGGATGCCGCGATCAACGGCCTGTTTTTTGACCGCCACGACGAGGAGAGCATGGTCGCCGTCTTCTCCGAAGCGCTCCGCACCGCCTACCAGCGCTTTCTGGAGGACCCGCTCGGCGCGCCCCTGATCCCCAACTGGAATCGGATCGCGGCCGCGATTCCCGATGTCCTCGAGCAGTTGCGCGTGGCCGTTGACGAGGACTGCGTCGAGTATGCGGTGACGTGAGGGGAGGGGCGCACACTGATGGGTTTGGTCATTGTGACGGATCTCGACGGGACCCTGCTGGATCCGGTGACGTACGAGATCGGGCCGGCCCTGCCCGTGCTCCAGCGCGTCGAGCGCGCCGGCATCCCGCTCGTCTTGTGCTCGAGCAAGACGCGCGCCGAGATCGAAGCACTCCAGCAGCGGCTCGGGATCAGCCATCCGTTCATCCCGGAGAACGGCGGCGCCATCGTCGCGCCCGCAGGCTATTTCCGCGATGTCCCTCCCACGGCCGTGGTCGCGGGCGGTCGGTTCGTGCTCGAACTCGGTCGGCATTACCCGGAGGTGGTGACCATTCTGCGCGAAGTCGCCTCCGCCGAACGTGTGCGCGTCGTCGGCTTCGCCGACATGACCGTCAGCGACGTTGCGGCTGACTGCGGATTGTCGGCGCTCGACGCCCAACTCGCCAAACTGCGCCAGTACGATGAGCCGTTCACCCTGTGTGGAGCAGACCCTGCGACGCGAAGCCGGTTTCTGAAGGCGCTGCGCCGGCGCGGCCTGAGAGCCGTCTCGGGCGGAAGGTACGACCACGCGATCGGCGACGCCGACAAGGGACAGGCCGTGGCCGTGCTGCGCACCCTGTTTCCCGAGCAGCCAGGCCCCGTGGTGATGGCCGGCCTGGGCGACGGGTTGAACGACATGTCGATGCTCCGGGCCGTCGATCGCCCC
>Ga0315290_10002868_pt1 | contig 12241 bp, 8 predicted proteins | sample YL17G12_0_MG_FD_203627 | JGI IMG/M metagenome (GOLD analysis project Ga0315290, IMG submission 203627) | Sediment microbial communities from Yellowstone Lake, YNP, Wyoming, USA - YL17G12_0 | ecosystem: Environmental > Aquatic > Freshwater > Lake > Sediment | place: USA: Wyoming | collected...
CGACACGCGTCAGGAGACGCGCGCCAGCAGGGGGTTACCGACACGCGGCGGAAGGGGTTAGCGACACGCGTCAGGAGACGCGCGCCAGCGGGGTTAGCGACACGCGTCAGGAGACGCGCGCCAGCGGGGTTAGCGACACGCGTCAGGAGACGCGCGCCAGCCATAGCGGGGATCGGAATGTTAATTGAATTTCGGCAGCATGGTTTTCATCATATCCTTATGTACCATAAAATCCATCATTTTTAATTTGATATAATCTTCGTGGAAGAAATAATAGCCAAAGTTTTTGTTATTTTCCTTGCCACCGGTGCGGCTTCCCGATCCGGAATCTTTTATCAGAAACCATGTGAAACCATCTTTTTCCATAAAACCAACAACGTGCATCCCATGATCGTCGGTTGTGGTTTCGTTGCTGAACCTGAACTGCCGTGCATTTTCGTCGATGGCAGCCGATGGTATGTCGAAGGCAGGAACAATAGCTGCATTGGCTTCGCGGCCCAGAAAACCGGCTTCCGATACATCGCCGCCTATGGCAAGCGTATATCCGGCTTTTATCGATTTCTTCAATATATCCATAAAATCGGTTAGCGGTATGTTATAATAATCCTTACTGTGCCACCAGTTATCCGGAACCTCATATTCCACCTGTTTCCAATAGGGCTGCTGCATGTAAGAAAGTACATCGGTATAGTCATCTGTGCGAATCTTCAGCACTTTATCCATATATTCCAATGGAGTATAGGAATTTCCACTCATATTAACTGAGGCTGGAGGTTCTCCCATGTAATGCTTCATAATATCCTTTACTGTCGCTATTACATCGGCTTCATTCCAGGTATTATTGGTCTTTACAAAGTCCAGGTAAGCCTTTATCTCATTGAACATCTTCTCGTGCGACTGCAATGTTTGTCCGGGTTGCAATCCTGAATAATCAGCGTAAGGAACTGCACCATATTTCTTCATGATCTTCGTCACGGCATTTCCTTCCGAGCCTTCGCCAATATAGACGTTTCCGCGTTTTTGCACCCATGTTGCAGCACGTTCCACATATTCCCAGTAAACGGTGTACATCTCCGAAAGTTTAACTTTCTGCCCGGTGATGCGAAGAACTTCGGATTCAAAAAAAGAAGTAGTTGAGTAGCTCCAGCAGGTATTGGTATTTCCCTGCGACACAGGTTCATTATGCCAAAAGGTTTTAAATCCATCTTTAGAAACAGGAATATCCAGGCCGGCAGGATCGGCTCGAAATGCCTTACTTGCTTTTGGTGTTTCATTCCTTTTTTCAAAATCTTCAATTCCTTTGAGAATGAAATTCTGAAAATAGCCCGGCTCATAGGTTTTGAACACGCCTTTGGTGGCTGCTGGTTTTTGGGCTTTAACAGAAACTGCGGCCAGCGCTAAGATGCCGGCGAATAGCAAAAATGTTTTGTTCATGATTTGTTGATGTTTAAATGAAAAGTGTTTCTTCAGTTTTTTTACCACTAATATTGACAAATCTGCCATTAAAGGAAGGCAATATTGTTCCTCGCTGTTATTTTTTCGCAATAGTGGCAGCGAAGTTTAAGCTCATCCTTGTCTATTACCTTAAAATGTGTTGGTATGTTTTCATGATTGGTAATACAGTTAGGGTTGAAGCATTTTACGATTTTGTCAACAATTTCGGGTACTTCTACCTGTGTTTTGGACACAACCTTGAAGTCGCGGATTACGATGAGTGTTGCTGTGGGGGCAACGAGCGCTATTTTGTTGATTTCTTCACGCTCAAAAAACAGGTTGCTCACCTTAATAATGCCTTTCTTGCCATATTTATGACTTTCAAGGTTTATTCCAAAAAGTACCTGGGTTTCGATGGTGTCGAGGTTCAGGATACGGATTACCCTGAAAACATTGTTTGCCGGGATATGATCGATAACTGTTCCATGTTCGATAGCTGTTACCTTTAGTTCGCGCGTTTCTTTATCCATTTCCAAAAATATTTAATTCCACTAAAAAAATATGTTAGTTATTTAACACCCCCAATAGCTGCTAAAAGCGCTTGTCTCACATAAACACCGTTTTCAGCCTGCTTGAAATAAAATGCCTGTGATGTTGTGTCTACGTCCAGGCTTATTTCGTTTACACGCGGCAGGGGATGCAGGATCTTCATATTGGGCTTACAATCTTTGAGCATGGATTTCGTAAGCACATAACTGTTTTTTACCTTTTCATATTCAATCGGGTCGTGGAATCGTTCCTTCTGGATCCTGGTCATGTAAATGATATCGGCCGCGGGAATAACATCCGACAGGTCGGTATATTGATGATATTCGAGGTTGGATTCCTTGATGTGCATTTTTACCGAACTCGGGAGCTTCAGTTCAACCGGTGATACCAGGTGAAACGTTGCATTGAAGTTACACATGGCCTGCACGAGCGAATGCACAGTTCGTCCGTATTTAAGATCGCCGACAAGTGCAATATTTAGATTCTCGAGCTTACCCTGTGTTTGACGGATGCTATACATATCGAGCAGGCATTGAGTAGGATGCTGGTTCGCGCCATCTCCTGCGTTTATCACTGGCACCGAAGACATTTCGCTTGCCCAGCGGGCGGCTCCTTCGCGTGGGTGCCGCATCACGATGATATCAGCATATCCGCTCACCATCTTAATGGTATCCTTCAGGGTTTCACCTTTTTGCACGCTCGTGGAGCCAGCGTCGCTGAATCCAACAACACGTGCACCAAGCCGGTTGGCTGCTGTTTCAAAACTTAATCGCGTACGCGTTGAAGGTTCAAAAAACAATGTTGCCACCACATGGTCGGGTAGCAGCTTTTGATTGGGATTACGCTCAAAATCAGCAGCTATATCAAGGACCCGGATGTATTCCTCTTTGCTGAAATCAGTAATGGAAACGAGGCTTCTGTTCTTCATGGAAATATTTTTATTCAGTTTATAAAAGTAAAGAATATCTTCTGAACAATTGTGCGCGTGGAAAGTATAGACAAAAAAAAGCGACCCGAAGGCCGCTTTTCCAGAAACAATTATTTAACCAGATTGTGTTTTTTCACAAAATCGTTGATTACACCTGCAAGATCGGGTTTACCAATCTCCTGAAGATCATAACCAACTCTTACGTTAGGTTTATTAATTTTCACAATGCGGTTCAGATCGATAGGGGTAGCAATTACGATAACATCACACGGTGTGTTTTCTATAGTACGTTCCAGGTCCTTTACTTGTTCATCGCCATAGCCCATCGCTGGCAGTAAGGTACCGATGTTGGGATAAAGGCGGAATGTTTCAGCCAGTTTGCCAACGGCGTAAGGCCTTGGGTCGACCAGTTCGGCTGCGCCATACTTACGGGCAGCCACAGTACCGGCGCCAATCTTCATTTCACCATGGGTAAGTGTTGGGCCATCTTCAATTACGAGAACTTTCTTTCCGCGGATAAGTTCAGGATGATCAACCGTTAACGGTGATGCTCCATCAATTACAATGGCGTTAGGATTAATGCGTGCAATATTGTCGCGGACCTTCTGGATATTCTCCATGTCGGCTGAATCAATCTTGTTGATAACGATAACATCGGATATTCGGGCGACTACTTCACCAGGATAATAGGATACTTCAGCATCCGGACGGTGAGGATCAGCTACACCAATCATAAGATCGGGTTTGTAGAAAGGGAAGTCATTATTTCCACCATCCCACAGCACAACATCGCATCCATCAGGATCCTGCTCTGCCGCACGAAGGATAGCTTCATAATCAACACCTGCATAAATCACGTTTCCGCGAACTACATGTGGTTCGTATTCTTCCATCTCTTCGATGGTGCATTTGTGTTTTTTCAGATCTTCAACTGTAGCAAAGCGTTGTACTTTCTGAGCATTCAGATTGCCATAAGGCATAGGATGCCTGATAGCTACAACCTTAAGGCCTTTTTCCATCAACAGTTCCACAACGCGGCGCGAAGTCTGGCTTTTGCCACAACCCGTACGTGTAGCGCCAACTGCAATAACAGGTTTGGTGCTTTTTACCATTGTCTCTTTTGGTCCCAGCAGCATGAAATTGGCACCGGCTGCATTGACAATGGCACTCATGTTCATGACACGGGCGTAAGGCATATCGCTGTATGAAAAAACGCAATCATCCACTTTCAGGTCGCTGATCAGTTTTACCAGATCGGCTTCGGCATAGATGGGTATTCCACTTGGATACAGGTCGGCTCCGGCCAGTTCCTTAGGGTAAGCTCTTCCGTCGATGTCAGGAATCTGGGCCGCAGTGAAAGCGACTACATTGTAAAGTGCGTTTCCTCTGAAGAAGGTGTTGAAATTGTGAAAATCCCGACCCGCCGCACCTATAATGATTACGTTTCTTTTCATAAAGGTTTGATTTTAAATTTGTTGATTATTTATTTTGAAGGCATTTCCAGGATTAAAAATGCAGATTTTTGCTGCAAAGATAGTAGTTTAAATTACGCTGCAAAGTATTTCTTCAGGTTAAATAATATAATGAGAATGCCACTTCCAGACAATTAAGATAGAGAGATTTGTCAATATCTGTCCGGTCCCGGTTATGGCGGATTTCACTGTGGCAGTTGGCGAAATTGCTGTATTTTTGCGGTTAATAAACATATAAAATTCTTATGATAGAGAAACTGCTGGAAACCACTATCGTGCAGGCTGTGCAAGCGCTTTTTGAGCGAACCATCGAACCTGCGCAGGCTGCAGTGCAAAAAACACGCAGGGATTTCGAGGGCGATTATACCCTGGCAGTTTTTCCGTTTACGCGTTTCGCACGCCGTTCTCCCGAAGAAACTGCTAGCCTGATAGGTGAATATCTCCAAAACCACATAGAGTGGGTGGCAGGGTTCAATGTGATCAAAGGATTTCTGAATATCGTGATAAGTGATCAATACTGGCTTGGGTATTTCAGGGAGCACCAGGCCGATGAATCATTCGGATTTATTCCGCCTGGTGGCGGACCTCCCATTGTTATAGAATATTCATCGCCAAATACAAACAAGCCTTTACACCTCGGGCACATCCGCAACAACCTGCTCGGATTCTCTGTGGCAATGCTGCTTGCTGCCAATGGAAAGACCGTTAAGAAGGTGAACCTGGTGAACGACCGTGGCATCCATATCTGCAAGTCAATGCTGGCATGGCAGCGATGGGGTGGAGGCGAAACTCCCGAATCTACCGGTATCAAGGGCGATCACCTCGTTGGGAAGTATTATGTAAAATTTGATCAGGAATACCGCATTCAGGTTGCAGAAATGGTTCGTGATGGCATGAAACCTGATGAAGCTGAAAAGCAGGCCCCGCTTATCCGCGAAATTCAGGAAATGCTGTTGAAATGGGAAGCACATGATGAAGAAGTATTAATCCTCTGGAAGTTAATGAACGGTTGGGTCTACAAAGGTTTCGATGTAACGTACAAAACATTGGGCGTGGACTTCGACAAAATGTATTATGAATCGGAAACCTACCTTCATGGTAAAAGACTGGTGGAAGAGGGCATACAGTCCGGCGCCTGTGAGCGCGATATTGATGGTTCGGTGTGGGTTGACCTTTCCGGCGATGGACTCGATCGCAAACTGCTGCTCAGAGCCGATGGAACTTCCGTTTATATGACGCAGGATCTTGGAACAGCCCAGATACGCTATGATGGGTTTAATCCTGAAAAGCTGATTTATGTCGTTGGTAATGAACAAAACTACCATTTCGATGTGCTGAAACTTGTGCTGCGTAAGCTCGGCAGGTCATGGGCCGAAACCATACATCACCTGTCCTATGGCATGGTTGAACTGCCGGAAGGCAAAATGAAATCGCGCGAAGGCAAGGTGGTGGATGCCGACGACCTGATGGAAGAAATGTTCGCTACCGCCCGTTCCATGACGATGGAGCTTGGAAAGACCGATGATTTTTCGGACGAAGAAGCAGAAGCGCTTTTCCGCATGATCGGACTTGGAGCACTGAAATACTTTATACTGAAGGTGGATCCAAAAAAGAATATGCTTTTCAATCCCCGCGAGTCCATCGATTTTAACGGAAATACCGGCCCGTTTATACAATACACCTATACACGTATCCGGTCGGTGCTGCGCAAAGCTGGCGTTAGCGGCAACATCGAGGCAGAATCGTTTCCCACGCTCTTCCCAAAGGAAAGGTCGCTGTTGCGTATGCTCTATGAATTCCCTGCAGCAGTGCAAATGGCGGGTGATTCGTTAAGTCCTGCATTGATTGCAAATTACGTTTTTGAATTATCTAAAGAATTCAACCAGTTTTACCATGATATCACCATCCTCGGTGAACCCGACCCCGTAATCCGCGCTTTCCGCATTTCCCTTGCAGGGATGACGGGAACTGTTATCCGGAATGCCATGAGTTTGCTCGGGATTGAGGTGCCGGAAAGGATGTAATAACATTCTGACTTTTGAGACAGCTTCATCACTGCTAATGATGTATTTTACCTGACCGAAATCATGCGGGTGGTAAGTCCATCTTTGGTTTGAACGCGGACAAGATACATGCCTGCTTTAAATGCTGAAGTAATGATCTGCATATGATGGCCGCTGTATTCGTTTGAATAAACTACCTGCCCGGCAAAGTTTAGTATCTGCACCGATGTGAAAGGGATGTTCGAATCGATATTGAACCGGCCTGTGCCTGGATTAGGATAGATGCTTACCTGTAGTTTCGATTGTTCTTTAATATCAACCGTTATAGGAGCCAGAGCGCAACCCTGAATAGATTCACCATTATTGTAAACAGCAGACACGCAATAGTTGTACTCGCCAATAGCAAGAGTTGGATCGAAATAGAACAAATCTGTAGTGGGAATAGTAGTTAATAATACACCATTGCGGTAAACATTGTAACCAATCACTGTGCCTACGGTAACGGGGACTTCCCAGCTAACCATCACATCAATTCCGGTTTTAACAGCATTAACTTTTTCGGGGATGGCCATTGCAACCGTTGGTTGAAGTATGCCTTTGAATTTGTAAATACCGCCATCATTAGCACTTACATTGAACCCGCCGGCCCAGCCGACATGGTCGTTCACCCAGCCCGTTACAAGATATTGTGTGAGTTCAGTACCTTTAGACACCTCCCACGTATGGCCACCATCAAAACTGAAAGAAGCTCCTGTAGTTCCGGAACTAACGAAGGTATTATCCGTTCCTTTAACATAAGTAAGATCACCTGTAAGTAATCCTGTTGAAGAAATAGGTTGCCACGATGCTCCACCGTCATGTGTCTCTTTTAAGTTAACTTTTCCATTAGTTTGAGCAGCCAATCCGTTCATTTTATCCTTGAAAGCAATCTTGTTAATGCCGCCATTTGTGGATGGAATTATCCCGGTGTTAGAAATAAACCAGGTGTGACCTCTGTCATGAGAAATATATAGTTTAGCCTTATTCGAGCCAAAAATAATGGTGCTGTCGCCAACGGCTTGAATCACCGATGTCCATCCACCTTCGCCGGAATCAGGATTAGCTCCACCACCAATGTTAGCCTTGGGAACACGTACCCAGCTGGATCCGCCGTTTGAGGTAGTGTAAATTTCAAAATAAGCAGATGTACCGGTTCCGGTGACGTCTCCGTGACACATTCCCTCGTTTTCGTTCCAGAACCAAACGTTATCGGCAAAAGAAGCTAAGCCTTGCAGTGCTCCCGTAAGATGAGTCCAGGTTGTGCCACCATTGCTGGTTTTATAAACCCCACAGGTATTATCCTGGTCGCCTACTCCATTATAAATCGCAACATAGGCTATGTTTCCGTTTATGCCGCAAATATTACCAAGTCCATAGGTAGAGCCTCCCAGTACATGACCGGGTGCCCAGGTATCTCCACCATTTACAGTTTTGGTAAATTCATTTATTGTTGCTCCTCCACCTGATCCATCAGTTGCTATTGCCCAAACAACCAATGAATCAACTGCATCGATATAATGAATGCCCCTTGATGCGGTTGTGAATCCACTAGCCTGTTTAGTCCAGCCATTAATACTTACGGTTACAGGGAAGGATACTACATCCGATCCATTCATGGCAACGACTTTCAGGATATGTGTGCCGGGTGCAGTGCCGGCGATGCTCCAGTCGTATGTGAAAGTAGCTTCGGTAGTAGAATAAATTTCAGTGTTGTCGACAAACAGTTTAACTGTAGCAGCAGTGCCCTCAACAACACTCACATCAATAGGGACAGAAGCATCATTGAAAAGAGTAGTATTGTTGCTGATGTTTGTAATACGGGCAATAAGATTAGGATTGCCAGGTTTTATACCTATAACTATAGCATTATTCTGATTTGGCATATAACTATTTGGATTGAGCGAGCCAATCGCATAATAGCCATTTGCTACGCCAGACCAGCCCCAGTTCATATGGAATTTGCCATCACTGATGCGGTAACCATCACATACCCAGGCATGACCTGTAGTACCATCATTACCGGAATAATAGATCGGGAGGCTGGCATCAAGATCCGCTTTTAGCATATTGCTCCATTCTAAGCTGGTATATTTGCTTTTTTGATGATAGGATATTGTTGAAGGATCGTAGTTGAAATATGTTATGAGCGCCCACGGTACATCTTCACTATTTGCACCTGAGCCGGTTGGGTCATAATTCATATCAACTGCCACACCCATTTGATACATGAGTGTTGCAACACTGGTATTGACTGAGGTTACATTATTTGGCATTGCCGACCAGTTATAGGTTGTCGCACTAAAATTGGCTGTCTGTTGGCCGTAAGCAGGATGTGAGTAGGGTGTGTATGAATGTGAAAGATATCCATGTGCGGGGAAACTATGGTATTTCGTAAGTTGGCTCATTGTCGTTGCAACACAACCAGTGAATGCATGGCCGCAGGAACCAGTACCGGCTCCAGTTTCAATAGGACACTGTGCATTATATGAGCAGCCCTGATCCCAGGTAGTTGTAAGCAAAGGACCAACATCATTTGCCGCACGCGGTAAATTATTATCCAGTACTTTATTCCATTCCTGCAAGGTTTTGGTATTATCGTATTTAGCGGCAACGATATCAGTAATTTGCTTGTTGTATCCGTCGAACCAGAATTTTACAGAAGGATTGCTCATTTCGCTGTCAAAAAAACCAGTGTTCGATTCAGCCAATATAGGAATTACGGCATCATCAGCTGCAACAACCACAAAGCCGCCCGCGTTATAATTGAAAACGTAAAAGGTTGTTATGCCATCAAACGATTTACTGAAAGCATCTGTTACATTCAGGTCGTTAGATTTTGAGTAGTGTTTATGGTAATTGTCAGCAACCTGCCGGGCTGATTCCATTGTCACCGGCTCAGCGAAAACCATATGTGGCATTATAAAGACAGCAAAAAGAATAAATGGATTTTTCATCTAAAATGGTTTAAGTTTACTTTGTTTGCATCAAAGTTGGATGCAAATTTAGGGTTTATCATCACATATAAGTAAATGGATATAAAATAAGTAAACATGGAAGATTAAAGTATTTTTGTTTGAAAACGTTTGAAAGGTTTGAATAGTCTTGAACAGGCTTAATCGTTAAGAAAATTATACATAATTTTCAACCATCTTCAGCTTTCCAACATTCAAATGCCAACCATCAAACCCTCAAACCCTCAAGCTCCTCAAACTCCTTTTAACCAACCCTGATTAGTTAGATTTTTAGAATTGTCTGCACGGAAATTCGTACTTTTGCAGCCATTTTACGGCAAACCTTTATATACCAAGATGTTTGAGAATTTAAGCGAAAAACTCGACCGGGCCTTCAAACTGCTGAAAGGGCAGGGATATATTACCGAAATTAATGTGGCAGAAACGCTGAAAGATGTGCGAAAAGCCCTTCTGGATGCTGACGTTAGCTATAAAATTGCCAGGCAGTTTACCGAACAGGTGAAGGAAAAGGCAATGGGGCAGAATGTGTTAACTTCCGTTTCGCCCGGGCAACTTATGGTGAAGATCGTCCACGATGAACTTGCCGGCCTTATGGGTGGTACACAATCGGAACTTAACCTCAAAGGTTCGCCGGCAATCATACTTGTAGCCGGATTGCAGGGTTCGGGAAAGACTACCTTCTCGGCCAAACTGGCTAATTACCTGCACACCCGCAGAGGCCGCAGCCCTTTGCTTGTGGCTTGCGATGTTTACCGTCCGGCAGCCATTGAGCAGCTCCGCATATTGGGCGAACAAATTGGTGTGGATGTTTTTTCCGACATGGAATCGAAAGACCCGGTGAAAATTGCCCGTCGTGCCATCGAATATGCCCGCGACAAAGGCTTTAATACCGTTATTATCGATACGGCCGGCCGCCTTGCCATCGATGAGCAGATGATGCACGAGATTGCCGAGATCAAGCGTACAGTCAATCCGCAGGAAACCCTGTTCGTGGTGGATTCTATGACTGGGCAGGATGCCGTAAATACAGCCAAAACTTTTAACGACCGCCTCGATTTTGAAGGTGTGGTGCTCACCAAACTCGATGGCGATACGCGCGGTGGTGCAGCACTTACCATTCGTTCGGTGGTAAATAAACCTATCAAATTCGTAGGTATTGGTGAAAAGATGGAAGCATTGGATGTTTTCTATCCCGAACGTATGGCCGATCGTATCCTTGGTATGGGCGATATAGTTTCGCTGGTAGAACGCGCACAGGAACAGTTTGATGAAGAGGAGGCCAGGAAACTTCAGAAGAAAATTGCGAAGGATCAGTTCAATTTCAACGATTTTATCAACCAGATAAAGCAGATAAAAAAGATGGGCAACGTGAAGGACCTCATGGGAATGATACCCGGAATGGGCAAAATGCTGAAGGATGTGGAAATTGGCGATGATTCATTTAAAAGTATTGAAGCAATTATTGGTTCCATGACACCCGCCGAGCGCGAGAATCCTTTTCTGCTCAATGGAAACAGGCGCAAACGCATCGCTGCAGGAAGTGGAAACGATATACAGGAGGTGAATCGCCTGATCAAGCAATTCGACGATACACGCAAGATGATGAAAATGATGACAACCGGAGGTGCAAAGCAGATGGCGCAACAGATGAAAAATGCGAAGCGAAGGTAAAGGTTAATGGTTAAAGGTTAATGATTTAAAGGTTAAAGGTTAAAGGTTAAAGGTTAATTGATTAAAGGATAAAGATCAATCCGAAGTGAGGTGATGGTCAAATTATTTGGGTGTGTCGCCCACCAAATTTGCATTTTATTCGCTTCCCGCTTTGCAGGAAACTCCTTTAAAAATAAGCAATGAGCGAATAACTTGAGAGATAAGAGACTATGTTCTAATGCCGTTAGCCTGAACCCAATTGTCCGATTCACCTGAAATCAGAATTATTAAAATCAGGAAGAATGAAATTAATTGATGGGAAAATAATAGCTGCTGCAATCAAACAAGAAATGGCAGCGGAAGTAGTTAAAATACTTGATTCTGGTGGTGAAGCACCTCATCTGGCTGCAATCCTCGTTGGGGAAGATGCCGCCAGCCAATCGTATGTAAGGGGCAAGGAAAAAGCCTGTCACGAAATTGGCTTCACTTCGTCCGTATACCGCTATCCTTCCTCCATCAGTGAAAAGAAATTACTGGAAGCTGTCGATTTTTTGAATGCAGATGAGCAGGTCAATGGCTTTATTGTGCAACTTCCTCTTCCTATTCATATTTCCACCGACAAAATTATTGAACGCATTAATCCTCTTAAAGATGTGGATGGATTCCATCCGCTTAATGTTGGTAAGATGGCACTTCACCTGCCCACTTACCTGCCGGCAACACCCTATGGCATTCTGCAATTGCTCGAGCGCAGTGGTATTGAGACAGAGGGTAAACATTGCGTTATCCTTGGCCGGAGTAACATTGTAGGAACACCGCTCAGCCTGTTGCTTTCCCGCAAAGCCAGGCCGGGCAACTGTACCGTTACAATCTGCCACAGCAAATCGAAAAACATAAAAGAAATTGCTGCACAGGCCGATATTCTCATTGCAGCTATCGGGCAGCAAGGCTTTGTTACTGCAGATATGGTGAAGGATGGTGCCGTGGTTATTGATGTGGGAATTCACCGTATTGTTTCTACAGCATCACCCACAGGGTTCCGCCTTGCAGGAGATGTTGATTTTAAAAATGTGGCGCCTAAATGCAGCTACATTACACCTGTTCCGGGTGGGGTTGGTCCGATGACTATTGTGGCACTGTTGGAGAATACCTTCAAAGCTTATCGTGGCAAAATACTGCCGCAGTAGCAACCTT
>Ga0315290_10002871_pt1 | contig 12233 bp, 9 predicted proteins | sample YL17G12_0_MG_FD_203627 | JGI IMG/M metagenome (GOLD analysis project Ga0315290, IMG submission 203627) | Sediment microbial communities from Yellowstone Lake, YNP, Wyoming, USA - YL17G12_0 | ecosystem: Environmental > Aquatic > Freshwater > Lake > Sediment | place: USA: Wyoming | collected...
AGTCCAATCCGTGTGAGTACCCAAACACGCGCTGATACATGACCTCGGCGCCCACCGCGAACAACATCGCGAACCAGCCGATCTTGAGGGGCCTCGAGTCGTACCAGAGCGACATGTCATACCCGCGATCGGCACCTCCGAATGTTGTAGCCATACCATGACCTCCTTATTATTAAGTAATTGAGAACCAGTTATAGAAATTGAGAACCACTGAGAACCACCTCTAATATCCGGAGAAAAACTTTCCGGCCAAACATTCTCACCGTGTGCTGACGCGGCGGAAGAGTAGCGGATACAGTTTCTCGGTGTCAAGCAAAATTTCAAAAATGTAAACCTGATCCTCCCTGCAAAATGCGTGCAAAGGACTATGCACTTAACTCCAGTTCCCCATACCTATATGGTTGTTGTCTGCAACCAGCCTGGAATAGGGGGCAGGCTCAACCGCGACAGCTTGCGCCACAAGTCTAAAGAACAGCTTCCCGCGGTATCCCGACGTTTGACGGTTGAACCGGAACGTGAATTCGTCGAGATAGGAGTCCAGTTGCTCACGGGACACCGCACCCTGATGGATACCCAACAACCAGCGTTTCAACAAGGAGGCCACCCGGTGCACGCGGGGCAGCAAACCCGACGCCGTCTTACTGCTGGCGTTGATCACGCGTGGTCGGTGCTTGAAGCCCTCGTGCTTCAAGCCCTCATAGGCCTCCCCTCCGTCCGTAATGACCACGGAGCCCGGTTCAACCGCATGCTTCACGAAGGCGACGAGCGGGCTCGCGGAGGCGGCTGGAATTCGGCGCAGTTGGATGCGTCCAATCCCCCTCCCGTCGATCTGCGCGGCGATCGCCACCAGAGCCTTGCTTCCCAGGTGCCGGCGGCCTCCTCCCGCCTCGACACCCCCCACATATGTTTCGTCTACTTCAACCTGGCCTGCCAGCAGGTCCCGGCCCGGCAGCACCATCGCGCGCCGCAGTTTCTGCAGCCACGACCACGCCGTTCTGTAACTGCCAAGGCCCAGCAGGCGCTGCAGCCCCAAGGCGCTGATCCTATGCTTCTGATCGGTCATCCACCACATGGCTCGGAACCAGTCCTGCAAAGGAAGGCGGGTTCGATGGAAGATAGTCCCCGCCGTGACCGAGGCTTGGTATCCACACCGGCGGCACATCATGAGGCATCGTGTGGTTGTCCAACTGCCGCTGGTCGTGCACTGGGGGCAACAGAACCCGGTCGGCCACCGCAGCCGAGCCAGGTAGGCACGGCACGCACCTTCTGTGGCGAAGCGCTGCTCGAACTCGGCGAGTGTCCGCATAGAGTCCTCCACGGTGTGAACCGCTACACCTGAGGCGTACTGGAGTCAAGTGCATAGCCCATCGCGTGCAAAATATACAAGCAGATGTTGAATGTCAAGCACCCGGGGCGCCTCCGCATGCCATGAGATATCCGTGCCGGCACAGACCTGACGATCGCCCCGGCTTCCCGATCCTGTGTCCCATCCTAACTAAGGTGCGATGCGGGCTCAACGGCCCACGCAACTGTGCGGGTTTGTTCAGAATGAAGCTCCCCGCAGCAGCCTACTCCGCCGAAGTAGCCACTTCGGCTACGAAGGCCGGAAACTACAGGGTATTCGGCGAAGGAGAATACAGGACGCGGTGACCTTGCTACTGCAGGGTCTCGATGACCAAGATATTACGGGTGTGCCACGTCCGGGTTGCCGGGAGACCATAGCATCCATTAAACAGCTAAACAGCTTGGTGTCAGCAATCTCACGAGGCTATAGAAAATCACCTTGAGGGGTCGAGCACATCGCTTTCGGTGGTCGCTTGACCCTTCCCACGTTAGAGATCGTTGGATACAGGGCGTTCTCGTGGGTCGTTTTTTATTCATCGCGGCCACTTTTCGACAGGGGGTTTTCTACAGCCTCACGCAACGGATAACATTTTCCGTACGCAACACAAACCATAGTGGCGGCGCAGGGATTCTGCGCGCGAAGAACGACGCAGAGGAATCGAGACGGGACGCACGTATGCGCATAGTGCGCAGGCCTGAGGCCAGCACGCACGCGCTCCCGTGACGTGAGGCGCAACAGCGGAACGAGCGGGTCTCGTGCCTTCTCGGCCGCACGACGCGGAGCACTCGCCGCAGCAAGCCGTCGCCAAGGAAAGTCGGTGCCGACATGCGCGCAGGATTTGCCCCTTGACCCAATCGTTGGCCGCTCATACCTCAACCGACGTGGCTCCTTGGTCAATTTCCAAGCGATGTAGAGTCTCAACACATGGCTCTTGGCCGGGATGATGTTGGAGTGGGATTGCCATGCCGTGGATCAAGAACGGCCCTACCGGGACTGGGGCCATCAAGACACCGTGTCCGTGCTGCCGACAGTCGAAGTACGGCCGGTGCGATTTGGCCCGATCAGCTCCTCTGCCAACCGTCTTCCAGGGGTTCCACGTCAGATCCAATAGATGGGCAGGAGCACAGGATCTCCAACTCGAAGAAAATACGCTACTTCTGTCGGACTTGTTTCGATCGGTTCCACACCATCCCGGTCTGTTCCTTCGAACTAAAGCCGAGCTTTTCATAAAACCACGGCATGCGGGTGCAGAGCCAGAAGAGTTCGACTTTCTTGAGGCGAGGGTGGTTCAAGATGCGCTGGACGATATCGGTGCCGACGCCCTGGCCCTGGTAGGCCTTATCGACGATCACATCCCAGATGGTCGCTCGGAAGACATAGTCCGTTAATACCCGTCCAAATCCAATCAGCAGGTCACCGTCCCAGGCTGTTATGGCCACATCGGTGTGGCGCAACATCTCACGTGCGTCCTCAAGGGTCCGTCCTTTGGCCCAAGGCGCTTGCTGGTAGAGGCGAACGAGCTTGGCTGGGTCGAAGTCCTTCTTTTCGGCGAAGGTGATGGCGGGCTTGAGGGTTGGGGGCATCTTGTACTAGATTATCTCCCAGTGACAGCAACCAACATCACGCGGAGTGTACGAGGAACACCATGACAACGCAAGTCCGTAAGTGCCCCAAGTGCTTTCAACTCATGTGGCTCACAGATAACCAGTATGAACTCCTCGATGAGGCGACCGTTCGAGCCAAGTGCCCTCACTGCGGGTCAACAGTTCGCTTCACGCTTGTCTCGCAGGGGGACAACGCCGCCGGCCCGAAGATGGGACACTGACCGCTTCGCGGAATGTTCAATGCTGAATATTTAATGTTGAATCTGCAATTCATCATTTAACACTGAACATTCAACATTTCCTGATCACATTCCCCGTCCTGCGCCGTCCAGCTCCGGCTTGTTGCCTGGTAGAATCTTATTCAGAGCGGAGCGATACTCGCCTGTGCGCTTCTCATCGATCCGTCCGATTTCGATTTCTTTATCTCGCTGCATCCGTTCCAGATGATCGAGCACCGAGAGGAGCGGCTGGACGGAGCCGAGCAATCGACCGACCTCGAAGGCTTCCAGCGATTCCACAAATAATCCGTTCAGGCCTTTATAAGGAGTCCCGGCGCTCTGGCTCCGGAACCGGGAGACGATCTCCTCATACTCCTCGACCGCCTCAAACTTGGGCTTCACACCGGTCGGCACCGCCGACAGATGCACAATCGGCGGTAATTTGGCCGCGTACATCTTCAGCTGAGCCACCAATCCACCCATCACGTCCAGCACATCGGCAGTCTGCATGAACTCATCCTTCGAGGCGGCATGGCATACGCCAAGCTGAGGGGCCTGTTAAGATTTGCGAGCACCGTGAGGAGGCGTGAGACTATCGAGGGCCTGAGCCACCTCCTCCATGTCGGACGGAAAAGGCTTTGTATACTCCTGAAGTTCACCGGTAGAGGGATGATGGAAACCGAGGGTCCTCGCATGCAGCATCACGCGGGGGATCTCGACGCCCTCTACCATACAGACTTTCTTCCCGCCATAGGTCTGATCTCCCAGAATCGGATGGCCCAGGGATGTCAGATGGACGCGGAGCTGATGAGTCCGGCCTGTGCGTGGGTACAACAGGACATGGGCGGCCAGTTTGCCGAAGCGATGGTCGACCTTATATTCCGTCACGGATTCCTTGGGTCGCGCCGTGTGGGCAGAGAACTTTTTCCGTTCCTTCCTGTCACGGCCGATCGCCAGTTCGATCAACCCATGTCCTTTTTTCGGCACGCCTGAGATAAGCGCCTCGTATACCCGCGTGATCGTGTGCTGTTTGAATTGAGCCGAAAGAGCACGATGGGCCTCGTCTGTCTTGGCGATCACCATCACGCCAGAGGTATCCTTGTCCAGCCGATGGACCAGCCCTGGCCGTTCTTTCCCACCAATCGTCGACACCGTGCCGCCGGATGTCTGAAAATGATGGAGGAGGGCATTCACCAGCGTGCCGGCCCAATGACCCGGCGCAGGATGGACCACCAAGCCGGCTGGCTTATTTAGGAGCAGCAACACATCGTCCTCGTAGAGAATCTCGAGTGGAATCGACTCGCCTTTGAGTTCCAACGGCTCCGCTTTCGGAATGTCAAAGGCGATCGTGTCGCCAGGCCTGATCTTTTGACTGGGCTTGACGACCTGACCGTTGATCCGCACACGCCCTTGCCCGATCAACCGTTGCAAGGCCGACCGCGATAACTTGGGCTCACGATTGACCAGAAAGATATCCAGCCGTTTCGGCGCCTCGCCGGATGTGACGACGAACTCAGTGACCACGGCAGAAGTAGCCTCGGACAACCACGGGACGACGGCAATTATGGAGAAGGACGCGAGCCTTTTCTGGTTTTCGTCGACCGAACAGCATCAATGTCCCTCCTCAGTTGGAGTAAGACGGACTCTTGTTCATTGAGACGTCGAGTCAAGGTTTCGATCTGTGTCTCAAGCTTGCGCACCTGCGCATGCAGGTCGCGGTTTTCGCGGACAAGGTCGCGCTCCGCTACCGCACCACCATTCAAGGAAGCAGGGCCGGTCATAGAACCTTCGCGCGATGCCTGACTCGAGCCGGAGCCAACCGAGGCCGCAGCCATCGGGACGACAACCGGAGAAGAGAACGGCATGGTCACCATGTGGATCTCTCGATAGTCCAACACGAGCTCACTGGCTGAGTTATTTGAGCCTCCTGACCAATTGGCTTCGGTCTCCACAATGAACCGGGCCGGATCGAACGTCAGATGTCCATGGACGCCCCAGATGGATCGCAGGGGGTTCCTCTGGACGAGCCCGATATCCGTGGCGAACTGGTTGACGACCTCTCGAGCATTGGCGATAACCACGTGCAACCGCCGGTGCTCGATGAAGAAGGCCCCGGATGTGACCTCCAGGTTCGTGCCCGTGGGATACAAGAACGCAAATGATATCCACTCTGCCGCCTGCGCCTGTTGAAATGCAGTATGCAGGATCGGCGTCATCCGCGAAATTTCCTCGGCGGTAAAGACGGGAACGGGAGGACGTTTTCGGTCGAGCAATCCCATCTCCGGCTGCACCAACAGTCGGGAAAGAATCGTCGCAAGCTCCGGCTCGTTCCATTCAACCGGATGATCGTACTGCAGTGCCTTGGATTTCTCGGACTCCTGGTACGTATCCAGCCGGACAAACCAGGTGGGTTCTGTGTGGATAGGACGCGTCACAAGCGGGGCGCTGCTGCATCCCACCATAGGGATCAGCATCAGCAGTCCACCGGCGAGAAGACAGCCGATTCTGAGACGCCGCTGGCGTGCGTTCATGGGGGTGCCTTATACATGGAATGCACCACCCCGGCAACAACTGAATTTGGCATCAGACGTCTCCACAGGCCACGCAATGTGAAGCCGGTGGTCGATCCTCATTGCTCCATTACCGGAATACGGCTATCCTGTAGCGCAACATGACCAGGAGTCATGGTGAGGCTGGTCCGACGCCGAACAAGGAGGCAAAATCATGCGATGGACAGTCAGCCTGATGGTGGTGCCGGTGATGGTACTTTCCTCGTTCACGATGACGGGGCGTGCAGCAGACCTGCCAGGCATTCCCCCGGAAACGGTCACCGATTACATCCATGCCGTCATTGAAGCCGACCGCACCTTCTACACCATTCACGTCGTCGAGCGCATGCAGAAGCAGGGCGGATCCCCGGCAGCGGAGAATTGGCGCGCGGAGAAGAAGACCTTGCCGTTACCAGCTCAGTTCCTCGCAGAAGCAAGCGACCTGGCCTCGAAGACCGGAACGAAGGTCCGCTACCGGTTGATCAGTCTGTGGCCGATCAATCCGCACAATGGCCCGGACGGTGAGTCGGAAAAGAAGGGGCTGGAAGCGGTGCGTGAACATCCAGAACGGTCTGCCACCAGTACGGTCAAGATCGGCGATCAGACCTATTTCAAAGCCATCTACGCTGACCGCGCCGTCAGCCAATCCTGCATTGGCTGTCACAATACCCATCCGCACAGCCCGAAGAAGGACTTTAAGCTGGATGACGTCATGGGCGGTCTGGTGATCGAAATTCCGCTGGGGCGATAGTGTGGAAATCATCTGCGACGGGCGCGAGACAGCTTTCTTGTGCGCGGGAAGATGTTTAGACTAGGGTGACCGCCCCAGTCACAAGGTCCCTACCATGAAATTCTCACAGTACGACCCGGGAGAGTTCTACGACGAGCTGTATGAGGGGCCCGGTCAGCCACGGCCTGGTAGCGCCCTCTTGCTGAGAAAGTTCGCTTCACTGCCGGAAGGGGAACTCAGGAAGCGCCAGCAAGCGGCAGAGCGCGTCATCCTCAATATGGGGATGACGTTCGGTGTCTATGGCGGCGACGACGGACATGAACAGATCTTTCCCTTCGACATCGTGCCTCGGATTGTCGAGCCAGCGGATTGGGAGCACATTGAATCGGGGCTTCGCCAGCGCATGCGTGCGCTGAATCTGTTCATCGACGATGTCTACCACGAGCAAAAGATCCTCAAGGACGGAGTCGTCCCCAGCGAACTCATCTATTCCAGCAAAGGGTTTCTTAAGGCCTGCTGGGGCCTCAACCCCCCACGTGGCATCTGGTGCCACATCGCCGGAATCGATCTGGTCCGCATCGGCGATGGCCAGTATTACGTCCTTGAAGACAACATGCGATGCCCGTCCGGCGTCGCCTATGTGTTAGAAGCCCGGCAGGTCATGAAGCGAACCTTTCCGGAGCTCTTCGACGCGTATCGCGTGCGGCCGGTCGATGGCTATCCGAGCCACCTCCTGGAGACGCTCCGGTATCTGTCGGACCTTCCCGATCCGACTATTGTGATTCTCACGCCAGGAATCTTCAACTCGGCCTATTACGAACATTCCTTGCTCGCGCAAAAGATGGGAGTGGAACTGGTCGAAGCCAATGATCTCGCGGTGATGGATGGTTACGTCCACATGCGAACCACCAAGGGATCTCAGCGCGTGGACGTCATCTACCGGCGCATCAACGACGACTACTTAGACCCGCTCGTGTTTCGCCGCGATTCTGTGCTCGGCGTCCCCGGTCTTATGGAATCGTACCAAAAAGGTAGAGTGGCGCTCGTCAATGCGCCCGGCACAGGGGTTTCGGACGACAAGGCGATCTATGCCTACGTCCCCAAGATCATCAAGTATTACTTGGCCGAGGAACCCATCCTACAAAACGTGCCCACCTATGTCTGTTTTGACGAACCGGACCGGGCCTACGTATTGGAACATTTGGACCAACTGGTGGTGAAGGCCACTAACGAAGCGGGCGGGTACGGGATGATGATCGGCCCGCAGGCTTCGAAGCAAGAGCAAGCGGATTGCGCCAGGCGCATTGAAGCCGACCCACGCAACTATATCGCCCAACCCACACTGGCGCTCTCGCGAGTGCCCACTCTCGTGGAAGATCATTTGGAAGGGCGTCATGTCGATCTGCGCCCTTACGTACTGTACGGTCGCGATGTGTATGTCTTACCGGGAGGCATGACACGCGTGGCGTTGAGGAAAGGCTCCCTCGTGGTGAACTCATCTCAAGGCGGGGGAAACAAAGATACGTGGGTGCTCTCATAAACGCCTCTGCCACCGCAGAGTCGCGTACGGATACCGAGCTCAGAATAGCTGAGCAAGCAAGGCCTGGTCACCGATGCTGAGCCGCGCGGCGAGTTCCATCTATTGGCTGAACCGCTATATCGAACGAGCGGAGAACTATGCCCGGTTCATCGAGGTCAATCTGAATCTCTCGCTCGATCTGCCCAGAGGAACAGCTGAGCAATGGGAACCCTTGGTGGCGACCACGGGCGATCATGAGAGTTTCACCGTCCGGTACGGAAAGGCGACGAAGGAGGCTGTGATCCAATTCCTCTCCTCCGATGCCGCAAATCCCAATTCGATTCTGTCCTGCCTCGTGGCCGCGCGGGAGAGCGCCCGATCGGTCAGGGAAATCATTTCTACCGACATGTGGGAGCAGGTCAACCGCTTCCATTTAATGGTCAGGGATGCCGTGTCCAAAGGGTTATCCAGCCACAATCTCCATGCGTTTCTGTCGGATGTCAAAACCGCCAGCCATCTCTTCCTGGGGATTGCCGATGCGACCATGTCGCGCGGAGAAGGCTGGCACTTTGCACGCCTCGGCCGTCTCCTGGAGCGAGCGGACAAGACGTCCCGCATCGTCGACGTGAAATATTTCATGTTGCTCCCGACCGTGGCCGAGGTCGGCACGCCGTTCGATATCATCCAGTGGTCCGCGCTGTTGAAGTCCGCCAGCGCCCTCGAGATGTATTGCAAACAGCATGGCCGCATCTCGCCCAATACTGTGGCAGAATTTCTGATTCTCAATCCGAACTTTCCGCGCGCCATTCGCTATTGCCTCATCAAGGCTGAGGACTCGCTCCATGCGATTGCCGGATCGGAAAGCGACCGGCATAACAATCTCGCAGAAAAGCGGTTGGGGCGGTTACGATCGGAAATGGATTACATCGATATGGCGGAGATCTTGTCGGGCGGATTGCATGAGTTTTTCGATGGCTTTCAATTCAAGCTCAATCGGATCGACGATGCCATCTATCACACGTTCTTTGCGTTGCGTCCGGTCGAAGGGGTGATGACGGAGGAGAAAACTCAGTGAGCCGTGGCCTTTATCCGACGGCTTATCTGGATTCAGGCTGGCGGCGCAAATCGAGGGTAAAGGGAAAGTCCCGATTCCGCTCTTCGGACTGGACGGTCATCGGCCCCGGCGTATGACCGTGATCCCAGAAACGCGCCATGCGACGAGCTTCGGCTGCGTTCGCGTTGACCGGAAACGAGGGGGAGCTCCGTCCTCCCGGATGCACCACGTGGTACGTGCACCCGCCAATGGCGCGGCCGGTCCAGGTATCGACGAGATCAAACACCAGCGGGGACTGCACCGGGATGGTCGGATGCAACCCCGAAGGTGGTTGCCAGGCCCGGTAGCGGACTCCCGCCACGAACTCGCCGCGCGTTCCGGTCGGATGGAGCGGGACCGGACGACCATTGCACGTCACGACGTGGCGTGTATCGGTCATGCCGTTGACCTTGACTTGAATGCGTTCCACCGAAGAGTCCACGTAGCGCGCGGTGGCGCCCGCGACCGCTTCTTCCCCCAATACGTGCCATGGTTCAATGGCCTGACGCAGCTCGAGCTCAATGCCCTCGGAGACCACGCTCCCGTACCGGGGAAAGCGAAACTCAAGAAATGGCGCAAACCATTCACCACGAAACGGATATCCACCAGCTTGTAAGTCCCGCATCACGTCCTTCATATCTTGCGCGACGAAATAGGGCAGCATAAACCGGTCATGCAATTCGGTGCCCCAGCGCACCACCTGAGCTTGACAGGGCTGGTTCCAGAACTTCGCGACGAGAGCGCGCAGCAACAACATCTGTGACAGACTCATCTGGGGATGAGGCGGCATTTCAAAGGCCCTGAATTCCACCAAACCCAGGCGTCCCATAGCGGAATCCGGCGAATAGAGCTTGTCGATGGAGAATTCCGTGCGGTGCGTATTACCGGTCAGATCCACGAACAAATGCCGCAATAGGCGGTCCACCAGCCACGGCGTCAGGGTTTCCTCCCCGGCGACCTGCTTGACCGCCATGTGCTGAAACGCAATCTCGAGTTCATACAGATGATCATGGCGCGCCTCATCCACTCTAGGCGCCTGACTGGTCGGCCCCACAAACATGCCGGAGAACAGGTAGGACAACCCAGGATGATTCAGCCAATAGGTGGTGAGACTCCTGAGCAGATCCGGACGGCGCAACATCGGACTGTCTGCCGGCGTGAGGCCGCCTAAGGTCACATGGTTCCCGCCACCCGTGCCGGTATGGCGCCCATCGAGCATGAACTTTTCCGAACCCAACCGTGATTGGCGCGCCTCCTCATAGAGAATGTGTGTGTTGCTGACCAGTTCGTCCCAGGTCTTGGCCGGATGAATGTTGACTTCGATCACGCCTGGATCAGGAGTGACTTTGAACGACTGCAATCGGGGATCATAGGCCGGCGGATAGCCTTCCACCCACAGAGGACTGTGCAGTTCAGCGGCAGTCTCCTCAACCGCCCTGACCAAACCGAGATAATCTTCCAGATAGGACTGTGGCGGCATGAACACGTGCAGCCGTCCCTGTCTGACTTCCACGCACAATGCTGTCCGAATCACATTCTGAGCCGATTCGCCGACCGCCCATGATGTCGTGATCGAGAGTTGCCGTTGATCGGGTACTCCCGATGCATGCGGTCGAGACACGGTCGGCCCTAAGGGCCTCGCTTCCAGAGGGTCTCGTTCTAGTTCGATCTCTACATCTTCCGGAGCCGCCCAAGGGAGCGAGGTCAAGGGCAGCCGATAGCCCATCGGCGAATCTCCTGGTGACAGGTACAGCCGCTCTCGCTTCAGCGGCCAGGGGCCGGAAATCCATTGGGCTTTGCGCAGCCCCGAGTGGGCGAGCGCCGGCGGCGCCACGGCTCTCAGAGGCAACACATAGCCGGCCACTTCCCCCAGCCCACGATCCAGCAATCGAGCCAAGGTATGACGCTGCTCCGGATCCTTGAGGTCTTGTTGCAGCGGGTCCACATTGACCGGCAGCTTCTGTTCCTCCATCAGGTAATGCCAGACATCTTCGTAGGCAGGGATGGCAAAAGCGGGATTCAGATTGAGTCGTTCGGCCAACCTGGTCGCAAACTTCAGCGCGTGATCGGCCGAATAGCCATAGGGGACTGATTCATCGGCAACCAATGCCGGATCATGCCAAACCGGTTCACCATCGAGCCGCCAATAGCACCCCAGTGCCCAACGGGGCAAGGGTTCTCCTGGATACCATTTGCCCTGGCCATAGTGCAGCAGCCCGCCTGGCGCAAAGCGATTCTTGAGGCGCTTGAGTAGATCACCGGCGAGCTTGCGCTTGGTGGGACCGAGCGCATCGATATTCCACTCGGCACCCTCCATATCGTCGATCGAGACAAACGTCGGTTCTCCTCCCATCGTGAGGCGCACATCGCCGGCTTCCAAGTCGGCATCGACCTGCCGGCCCAGCGTCTCGATAGCCCGCCATTGTTCATCGGTATAGGGCTTTGTGACACGCGGATCTTCGTGAATCCGCGTGACCGACATGCTGAAGTCCATCTCGGATTCGCACACATCGGTATGGCCGATCACCGGCGCGGCACTGGACGGAGAGGCCGTGCAGGCCAAGGGGATGTGTCCTTCTCCTGCGAGTAAGCCTGACGTCGGGTCGAGCCCGATCCACCCGGCGCCAGGAATATAGACTTCCGCCCAGGCGTGAAGGTCTGTGAAATCCTGCTTGGGCCCGGCGGGTCCATCGAGGGGTGTCACATCCGCGACCAGTTGGATCAAATACCCCGATACAAAGCGCGCGGCGAGGCCCAAGTGCCGAAGGATTTTCACCAACAGCCAGCCACTGTCACGACACGAGCCGCGCCGCGATTGCAGCGTCTGCTCACAGGTTTGAACGCCCGGTTCTAGCCGGACAATGTAGTCGATATCCCGCTGGAGTCGTTGATTGAGGCGAACCAGGAAGTCGTTAATGAAGTTCGACTCCCCGCGGTCGGCATTCTTAAACCGTTCCAGCCAGGCTCCAAGCAACGGCCCGCAGGGTTCGACTTCGAGGAACGGCACCAACTCCTTCGTCAACTGCGGGGCATAGGTAAACGGAAATCGCTCGGCGGACGGCTCGACGAAGAAATCGAACGGGTTGATCACCGTCATATCGGCCACCATATCCACCACCACCTCGAGTTCGGTGGCCGGCTCCGGAAAGACGAGGCGTGCCACGTAATTGCCGTA
>Ga0315290_10002873_pt1 | contig 12226 bp, 12 predicted proteins | sample YL17G12_0_MG_FD_203627 | JGI IMG/M metagenome (GOLD analysis project Ga0315290, IMG submission 203627) | Sediment microbial communities from Yellowstone Lake, YNP, Wyoming, USA - YL17G12_0 | ecosystem: Environmental > Aquatic > Freshwater > Lake > Sediment | place: USA: Wyoming | collected...
CTTTTCCCTCCGAAAATCTATGACCCGATTCTCAAATTCGGCTGCAAGATCGTGCTTTTTATAGTCGGCGTCAGAACCCGCGTAGTCAACAAAGAGAAGATTAATCCCTCGAAGCGGTATATTTTTATGGCGAATCATACCAATCTTCTCGATCATTTCGTGATTTGTTCTTTGATTCCCCAAAAAGGAAGAGGACTGGAAAAAGCTTCGCATTTCCTTTGGCCCTTTTACGGCTGGGCGTTAAAGGCAATTAAAATGATTCCGATACCTTCGGAGAGCGGAACGGGGAGAACGAAGAAGGTATATCAAGCGCTTCAGAAAGCCGCAACCTATATTCGGAGACACAAGTGGTTTTCCGTGATCATCATGCCGGAAGGGACAAGAACCCGGGACGGCAAAATCGGGATGTTCAGGAGGGGAGGCTTTCTTCTCGCCATAAAGACGAAGATTCCGATCATACCGATGACGATAAACGGTTTATATAATATTCAGCAAAAGGGAGGTTTCCTGATCCGTTCCGGAAAAGTTGATGTCGTCGTTCATGAACCGGTTGAAACGAAAAATCTGACAGAAGAGGATTCGACTGTACTTATGAAACAGGTAAGAGAGGTGATAGTTTCCCGCCACCGGCTGGAATTGGACGAATCAAAGTGTTAATATTTTGTTAGAACAAATATTGGAAGGGGTGAAATTATGGCTGGCAATCTGACCATTCTGGACGTTAAAACCAAAAGCGATTTGAAAAAATTCATCATGTTTCCTTTTAAACTTTATAAAAAAGATAAATGCTGGGTGCCTCCTCTGATTTCCGAGGAAAAGATACTTTTCAACAGGGGAAAAAATCCATTCTGGAAGCATGCTGAATATCAAGCATATTTAGCCATCCGCGACGGTGAGGTGGTAGGCAGGGTCGCGGGTCTCATTGATGAACGCCACAACGAGATCCACAAGGACAAGGTCGGGTTTTTCGGATTTTTCGAAGCCATCAATGACAAGGAAGTCACAAGTGCGCTCCTTGATGCCGCAAAGGAATGGGTTAAGGACAAAGGCCGGAAAATATTCCGGGGACCAATGAGCCCGAGCCAGAACGACATCTTCGGCGTTCTCATCGAAGGACTCGAATATCCGCCGATGATAATGATGCCGTATAATCCTCCCTATTATAAGGAATTAATGGAAGGCTACGGCCTTGCTAAAGCCAAGGATATGCTTTCTTTCTTTAAAGACAGCAAGGTTGGAATTCCACAGAGAATAAAACGGCTCTCCGAGATCACTCGCAAAAGGACGAAGGTCATCGTCAGACCCATGGATACGAAGCACCTCGACCGTGATGTAGCTATAATCAAGGACCTTTATAATAAGGCATGGGAGCTGAACTGGGGTTTTGTTCCTCTTACCAATGAAGAGATGGATGACGTCTATAAAAAACTTGTTAAATTTTATGAACCGGAACTTGTGTTGATCGCGGAAGTCGAAGGGAAACCTGTCGGTGTCGGCATCAGCGTTCCCGATATCAATGAAGTATTGATTAAAATGAACGGCAGGCTTTTTCCGTTCGGTATTCTCAAATTCTTTTGGTATAAACGAAAGATCATTACGGTTCGAAGCATGATTTTCGGGTTGTTGAAGGAATACCGGAAGACCGGAATACCGTTGGTAATGTTCGAAGAAACCGAAAAGAACGGCCTCAGGAATGGCTATACCCAGGCTGAAATCGGCTGGAATCTCGAGGACAACGACGCTATAAACCAGTTCGATTCGCAGATCGGGGGCAGAATCTACAAGCGGCAACGAGTTTACGAGATGCCGATCAAGTAAGAGATGGAAGCTGAATTGAAGGGGGGCCCGGCAAAGAAATCCCGTAAGAAAAGCATCTGCATTGTCATATCCGGCAAAGGCGGTTCGGGGAAGACGTTTATCACAGCCAACCTGGGGGCTGCGCTGGCTGCGCAGGGCAGGAAGGTTCTGCTTTTCGACTACAATCTTACATCTCCGAATCTCCACAGCCTGTTCAAGAAAAGAACACTGGTCGAAGGCGTTGCTCATTCGCGGCTTGCGGACGACCTGATCGAATCCCTTCGCGTGGAACAGACCGATATCGCCAACCTGCTCCTCGTCCCGGCGAATCAGCCCGCATTGGTATTAAATATAAATCGTTTTTATAAGGCGGACATTATTAAAATAATGCAGGGCTTCGATGTTGATATTGTTTTGCTGGATATGCCCCCCGGATGGCGGGAGAATATCCCATATATGTCCACTTCAGCCGCAAGATTCATCTATGTGCTTGAACCGACACCCTTTTCGATCGAGTCTTTCTATAATTTCATCAAACATACGCTTTTAGAACGGATAACCGGGATTTACAAGAATGCGGATAACACGATCAAGGAAGCGATATTCTGCCATTCGCATCAAGGGATGAAGGATATGTTTGATATTATTGAGCATATCGGCGAACAATCGCCGGAAGCGGCCGGACAAATCCGGGAATTCCTTGCCGGTTTTCGTCCTCTGCTTCTGCTGAACAAATCCAGGTCTCTCGACGACCGGCAGATAGCTTCGACGCTCTGCTTTCTCTGCAAGAGGCATTTCGCCGTTGAAATGGAATTTTTGGGATCGGTGGATTTCGATGAGAACATCTGGCAAGCCAATAAAAAAAAGCAGCTTGTGGTATCAGAATTGCCGTTATCTGTCGCCACAAAATCAATAGCTGGGATAGCATCGTTGACATTGGAATTGGATTCAAAAAAGATACAGAAAGCCGGACAGGATGAATAATTATTATGACATCCTAAATGTCGTTCCTGATGCCGCGAGGGCGGAAATCATCGAGACCTACCAGCGTCTCAAGAAAGTTTTTTCTGAAGACCAACCGGCTATCTACGGTTTATGCAGCGCGGAAATGCTTGCTGAGAAGATGCAGGAATTGGATATCGCCTATCAAGTTCTTTCAGATGCGGTGAAGAGAGAAAGCTACGATAAGGAATTGAAAGAACGGGGTATAGAGCCAATGACCTTGAAAAATGGGGTTATCGCTTTCGGAACGATAAGAAAGATAGAGGAAGAACAGCTGAAAGAAATGAAAATGCCGGCTGAACAGACTCCGGAAAAGATACCTGCAGCTAGAAAAGTTGAACCCGCGAATAAGCCCGCGGCGACGCAATCCTTTGTAGAAAAAGTTAATGGCGCCGTCCTGGCGAGGCTGAGAAAAGAAAAGAAGATGAGCCTCGAAGATCTCTTCGAGGATACGAAGATCAAGATCAAAACCCTTGAAGATATCGAAAACGATATATACGAAAGACTCCCAGCGAGACCTTACCTCCGGGGATTCCTGGCAGCATATGCCTCCTCGCTTAAGCTTGAAGTGAACAAAGTTGTGAATGACTATCTTGGTTTTTTCGATGAATGGAAAAACACCCGAAAGCCGCCCCAACAGCCTCAATAGTATTTAAGATCGCCGTTCATAATTCTGTAATTTGGATCCTGGCATCCCATCGGACATCCAATATTTTTTGAAATCCAAAACTTACTTGACATTCATTAAGTCGGTGATAGTTTGGTTTTTGTTTTTTACCATTTTGCGACGGAGTTCTTATGAGCGAAACAAATTTAAAGAAAACCCCTCTCAACGAAGAGCATCGGCGTCTCGGCGCGAGGATGGTGCCGTTCGTCGGGTGGGATATGCCGGTTCAATATACCGGAGTTATTGACGAGCATATGGCAGTCAGGACAGCGGCCGGGATATTCGACGTCAGCCATATGGGAGAGATCGAAGTCAAAGGCAAAGATGCCCTGGCTTTTCTTCAGAAGATCACGACGAATGACATATCCAAACTTGCGGAGGGACAGATTCATTATGCCGGTTTGACCTATCCTGAAGGCACTTTCGTGGATGACCTGCTTGTTTATAAATTCAAGAGTGATCACTATCTCCTCGTCGTGAACGCTTCCAATACGGACAAGGATTTCGAGTGGTGCCTGAAAAACAAGACGGGTTTCGACGTGCAGGTTGTTAACCGTTCCCCTGAATATGCGCAAATCGCCCTGCAGGGGCCAGAGGCGGAGAAAATTCTGAAACCTCTTACGGATCTTTCACTGCCTGATATGAAATATTATTGGTTCGCAATGGGGAAAGTGAACGGAGCGGAATGCATCGTTTCGCGCACCGGTTATACGGGCGAGGACGGATTCGAGGTTTACAGCAAGTTGACTGATGCCGTCGGTATCTGGAAAGCTATGATGGAAGAAGGCATGAAGAGCGGCATCAAGCCCGCCGGACTTGGCGCCCGCGATACGCTTCGTTTGGAAGCGAAGATGGCGCTTTACGGAAACGATATTGACAATACTACTACCGTTCTCGAAGCCGGGCTCGGATGGGTGCTGAAACTGGAAAAAGGGAACTTCAACGGCAGAGATGTTTTGCTCAAACAAAAAGAACAGGGCTTGAAAAGAAAGCTTGTGGGATTCGAGATGGTTGACAGAGGGATCGCCCGTCATGGTTACGATGTCGTGAAGGGCGGCAAAAAGATCGGATATGTATCCAGCGGCAGCCACGCGCCGTTCCTGCAAAAAGCTATCGGCCTGGCTTATCTGCCCTCCGAGATGAGCGAGATCGGGACTGAATTCGAGATTGACGTCCGCGGCAAGAACCTGAAAGCAGTGGTAGTCAAAACACCTTTTTATAAAAGACAAAAATAATTGACTGGAAAAGGAGAAAAGATGTATCCAAAAAATCTTTTTTATACCGATGAACATGAATGGCTGGACGCCGAAGGTTCAGAAGGAAATGTGGGAATAACAGATTTTGCTGCAAAACAGCTTGGTGATATTGTTTATGTCGAACTTCCCGAAAAGGGCGATATATACAGCAAAGGCGAAACATTCGGGACGATCGAATCCGTTAAGACGGTCTCTGATCTTTATATGCCAGTAGATGGAGAGATTATTGACGTAAACGTCGAATTGGAAGAATCTCCGGAACTTGTGAATTCCAGTCCCTACGAAGACGGCTGGATGGTAAAGATCGCCATCAAGAACGAAGAACAGGTTCAGGAACTTATGGATTCAGACGAATATCACGCTTATGTAGAGGAGCAAAAGGAGTGAAATACCTTCCAAACAGCGGAGACAATTTCCGCAAAATGCTGGAGGAGATCGGCGTAAAAAATATCGAAGACCTTTTCCAGTCAATCCCCGAGGATCTCCGGCTGAAACAACCCCTTAATCTGCCGGCTGAGAAATCGGAGATCGAGGTTCTGAACGAGCTAGGAGCGCTTGCGGCCAAAAACATATCGGCGGAATGCTGCCCGAGCTTCCTGGGTGCCGGCGCTTATCGCCATTATATACCGACCGTCGTTGCGAATCTTATTTCGCGTTCCGAGTTCTATACCGCATATACCCCCTATCAGCCGGAAGTAAGCCAGGGGACGTTGCAGGCATTGTTCGAGTACCAGACCATGATCTGCCAGCTGACGGAGATGGACATCGCGAACGCCTCGTTATATGATGGCGCTTCCGCTGCCGCCGAGGCTGTCCTGATGGCGGATCGAATCCAGAAAAAGAGAAAGAAAATTATCCTTTCCGCTGGTCTTCATCCGGAATATATCGAGACGATCGAGACCTATCTTCATAATCTCCCTTTCAAGATTGTAAAAAGTGAACTCGCCAAGGACGGAACTACCGACCTTGAAGCGTTGAAGAGCGCTGTGGATGCGGATACCGCAGCTGTCTTGATTCAATCGCCGAATTTCTTCGGCAGCATCGAAACGCTCGATGCCGTGAAAGAGATAACCGCATCGGCCGGAGCGCTTTTCATCGTAGCTGTCGCCGAGATTTATTCGCTCGGACTGCTCAATGGTCCCGGCGCCTACGGAGCCGATATCGTCGTCGGCGAAGCGCAGTCTTTCGGCAATCGTCTTAATTACGGCGGCCCGTATCTGGGATTCATCACGTGCAAGGACGAATACAAGCGCCAGTTGCCGGGACGTCTGATCGGAATGACCAATGACAACCGGGGACAGGCCGGATTTGTTATAACCCTTTCGACAAGAGAGCAGCACATAAGAAGGGAAAAGGCGACATCCAACATTTGCACGAACGAAGCTCTATGCGCCACTATGGCTGCAATTCATATGAGCACTATGGGAGAGGAAGGCATCAAGGAAGCCTCTCTCCAGTGTCTCAAAAAGACGGCTTACGCGAAAGAGCAGCTGAAAAAGAATCCGAAGATCAGGTTTCCTCATTCCGCGCCGGTTTTCAATGAATTTGTGATTGATATCGGGAAGAACGGGCGAGACGTCGTGGAAAAGATTGCGAAGAACGGAGTGGTAGCCGGTTTCCCGCTGGTTTATTATTACCCGGAAAGGGAAAACCAATTGCTTCTCGCTTTCACCGAAATGAACAGCAGGCAGGATATTGATCGTCTCGTGAGCGTCCTCGGAGGTGAGTTATGATCAAGGGAAGAAGCGGTCTCTCTTTTACCGAAGACCTTATCTTTAACAAGAGCTGCAAAGGGGCGGTCGGATATTCGCTGCCTCCTTTGGATGTGCCGGATACGGATGCATCATCTCTCGTCAATCCGAAATATTTGCGGAATAAACCTATCGGTCTGCCTTCGGTGAGCGAGGTTGACGTTGTCCGCCATTTCACCAAGCTTTCGTTGTGGAATTACGGCGTTGATTACGGTCTCTATCCTCTCGGCAGCTGCACGATGAAATATAACCCGAAGATCAACGAGGTCACAGCTGCAATGCCCGGTTTCGCGGACATTCATCCATACCAGCCTTATTCGATTACCCAGGGCGCGCTCGAGCTTATGTACAACCTCGAAAAAGCGCTTGCCGAGATAACCGGATTCGACCGGGTTTCCCTTCATCCTGCGGCCGGAGCGCACGGCGAGCTCGTGGGAATGATGATCGTCCGCCGCTACCTCGAAGACCAGGGTGATCCGCGCAAGAAGGTGCTGATACCCGATTCCGCTCACGGCACGAATCCCGCAAGCGCGGCGATCTGCGGATATACCGCAGTGGAATTGAAATCGAACGAACACGGCAGGCTCGACCTGAAAGACCTCGAGGCTGCGCTGGACGGGGATGTGGCGGCATTGATGCTGACCAATCCAAATACTCTCGGTGTGTTCGAACGCAATATAAAAGAAATCGTGCGGCTGGTGCATGAAGCCGGTGCGCTGGTCTATATGGACGGAGCGAACCTGAACGCGCTGCTTGGTTATTTCAAGCCGGGTGAGAACGGCGTGGACGTCCTGCATCTTAACCTTCATAAAACATTCTCGACGCCTCACGGCGGCGGAGGTCCCGGCTCAGGTCCCGTTGCCGTGGCGAAACATCTTTCGCCTTATATCCCGAAACCCGTCATCGGCAAGAAAGAGGATGGAACATTTTACCTCGATTATAACCCCCCGAAGAGCATCGGCAGGGTGCGGTCATTTATGGGCAATTTCGGCATTCTCGTAAGAGCATATACATACATACTCACGAACGGAGCGGAAGGGCTGAAGGCTGTCGCTGAACACGCCGTCCTGAACGCCAATTACATTCGGACGAAACTCAAGGGACATTATCATCTCCCGTATGATGCCGAGACGCTGCATGAGGTTATATTCGACGATAAGGAACAGGAGAAAAACCACGTCACGACCCTCGACATCGCCAAGAGGCTTCAGGATTATGGTTATCACCCGCCGACGATATATTTCCCGCTGATTGTTCACGGCGCGCTGATGATCGAACCGACTGAGACCGAATCCAAAGAGGAAATGGATGGTTTCATCGAAGCGATGATAAAAATCGCCGATGAGGCAAAAAACAATCCCGAACTCTGCAAGAACGCTCCAACGAAACCGGTTGTCGGCAGACTCGACGAAGTCGGCGCGGCGAGAAATCCGATCCTCCGCTGGAAACCGGAAGATAAAAATTAATTCTTAATCTCCTTTTCGAAAGTTTCCAAAACTCTACGAAAAGGAGGTTTTCTATTTCTATTCGAGATCTAAAAAGATAAGAGACCTTTGAAATCCAGTATTCTGTCATTCCGGCCGAAGAGCCGGGATTTAAATATACATTTCTTATCAATGAGATGCCGGATCAGGTCCGGTATGACAAAGCTAAAATTGCTAGTTTTTCAAAGCTCATAATATTAAACATTTTTATGGGCGTTTTCTCTTTTCTGAGATGAATGAGACTACAGCTCGGATTTTTCTATCCCAATTTTTCTGATCATCATTCCGCAATTGGAGCCGATTCGGTTTTCATCTAACTCGCCTATACTTAGAATGGTCTCATAACCGCAATCATTAAACTTTTGGACAATTGCTTCATTAAGTTCGGGATTTTCAGGATCAATCAGGCCTGTAAAACCGTTTTCCCTTGAAGAGAAAGTCGGATTTACCGGAGTGAGTTTCACCAGAAAGGTTTCGGGTGAAAAATGCTCGAGTAAGATTTCCGGCTCCAGAGGCATCCCCTGGACGGGCGCAAAATTAAGAGTGATCTTTTTATCATCCCGGGTTCGAAATCTTTCTCCATATTCCGATATCTTTGAAAAAGACCAGGTTCGCGCCGGAATCAGCCTGGATCGGGCTTCTTCGGATGTTGTATGAATGGAGAATTGCATCTGGAAACGGCCACCCGAATACAATTCGTTCTTTATATCTAATATCCGCTCGAAAAAGTTGTCCCTCCCTGCAGGCGCCACCGTGGATATGCAGGGAACGAGCCCAGGTGCGCCATAGCGATACGGTAGCTGCTCCAGGACTTCCAGCACGGCGTCGTTCAACGCCGGGTCCCCCATACGCGCGAACTGAATTTTGAATTTTTCAGCCGGCACGACTCCAGACGGATAATTTTCACGAACGAGAATATCTATCTGCTCGAATATTTCATCGCAAGATAGTTTACCCCGATAGTTTCCTCCGGCGTCGCAGATCGGACAATTGAATGGACATCCCTTAAGCGTAGATACGATCAAGACCCATTTCTGCTCACGCGCCAAAGGCGGCTGAAGGGCGTCGGCGAATTCTATTAATGATCCGTCCCCTAATTCAGCAATATAAACCCTTGCTACATCATCGCCGCATCCGTTGGTTTCAATCAATCGAAGATTCATATGCTCTCCAGGTAATTTACAGCCGCGATTGCAGCCCTGATGCCGTCACCCACTGCCATTCCAAGCTGTCCCAATGCTCCAAATCTTGCATCTCCCGCGATGAACAATCCAGGCCGGTTACCGGTCATTGAGTTGCAGGTTATAGGATCAAAATCGGTGAACAATCTTTGCGCTGCGCTGCAACGTCCAACAGCTATCAAGACAGCGTAAAAATTATTTTCTATAATTTTTCTATTCTTTGTTCGCGCAATTATCTTAACGGCATTTTCCCCTAAAGCCGATATTTCGAGACAACTGACATCATATGAAACATGGATACCCGGCGTATTTGCGATATAAGCGGCTAAATGACCGCGGGTCTTTAATTTTTCTCCGCGTACGAAAATAGAGACATTGGCGCCGGCCGAAGCGAGGGTCATGGCATAATCGCAGGCGGCCTCGCCGCTCCCGATAACAAGGACGTTACCGGGATTTCTTCGCCCGTTGAGAAGGTTTTGAACCTCGTAAAATATGAGTCCATCCAATGCGTCTTCATCAAGGGGGATATCCAAATGCCGGGGTTCGGTGCCTGTTGCTACAATGACGGTCTCAGCCTTAATGACATCATTTTTGCAGCTTATAACATAAGCATTTTCTTCTCGCGATATTGAGAGGACTTCCCGTTTTTCCACGGGTATCTCGAATCGGCGAATATATCTCTTCAGCAGTTCCACATATTCGGGTCCGCTTATCGGTTTTTCCAACCCGGGGTAGTTTTCGATCAGGTAAGCGTTTTTTACAAGCCCGCCAGGTTCGCCGGTTCTATCCAGCAGGATCGGAACGATTCCCAGCCGTTTGCATTGAACAGCCGCAGATATACCCGCCGGACCCGCGCCGATTATCACGACTTCCGCTGAACGCATTGTTCTATTATCTCCTTCTCGCTCATTACCATCGCGAATCCGTCCGCAAGAGCGGAAAGCGAACCGAAATGCAGCTGCTCGGTCGTCGTTGCGGTCGCATCCGCTGCGAAATACACCTCGAAGCCGTGACAGAAAGCAGATCGGGCTGTTGTCTCACAACAGAGATGTGTGAGCGCGCCGGTGATGAGAACCTGGTCAATGCCGATTGCGGTCAAATAATCCTTTAAATCCGTGCCGTTAAATGCGTCATACGTGGTTTTTTTTACAATCTTTTCATCCGGACGGGCCGATAATTCTTTTATTATTTCGGATTCGGTTTGGTTGATATTGATATAACTTGAGTAGAACCGGCCCATCATTCCGAGGTCTCCAGCTCCCGTATGGCCGTGCCGGGTAAAAACTATCGTTCCTTCCAGGTTTCGCCAGGCACTAAGTATGCTTTGAATCCGCGGCAAAATGGCTTTGACGGCGGGAAGAAAACACCGTCCATCCGGAGCGGCGAAATAATTTATCATATCTACAATAAGCAGGGCGCACTTCGAGGGTCTAAGCTGAAGTTGCAGCCGGGGAACCGCTGTTTGACGGATATGACTCAGCCAGCCGTCAACCTTCGTCTCAATATTGAATTCTTCTATATAAGCCTCTGCGCGTCCGCGCATTTTTTAACTACCTTCCTGTTTCAGGAATTGCTTCAGCCATTTATGGGGAGACCCTTTCCCTGTTTAACGGATTCACCGTCACGCCCGGAATCCTTGCCGCCTAAAACGATACGGAGTATAACAAAGGCAATCAATATCTTCAATTTCGCCAGCGGTCGGAATTGCAGAGTCGCTCCTCCTGAAAGTATTGTCCAGGCAGAAAATTCAAAAGTTTAACGGGTGGAACATCTTGTATTATATGTTATACTTTCTCAATTGGATGACAAGTTATAAAACTATTAATTAAGGAGGGTATATTAAATGAGTATTACTTTGCCCGAACTGCCATTTTCGAAAGAAGCGCTGGAGCCTTTCATCTCGGCGAAGACGCTGGAGTTTCATTACGGGAAACACCACAAGGCATATGTTGACAATGGGAACAAGCTCATCGAGGGCACTCCGTTCGCGGGAGCAGAATTGGAAACTATTATCACTGAGACCGGTGGGGATTCCACGAAAGCCGGGATTTTCAACAACTGCGCCCAGGTCTGGAATCATTCGTTTTACTGGAAATGTATGAAACCGGGCGGAGGCGGAGAGCCTGCCGGAAAGGCCGGAGAGCTCATCAAGTCCTCTTTCGGCGGTTACGCGAAATTCGTTGAGGAGTTCAAGAACTCCGCCGTGACGCAGTTCGGCAGCGGCTGGGCGTGGCTCGTCCTGAAAAACGGCAAAGCGGAGATGATGAAAACCGCGAACGCCGACACTCCGGTGGCGCATGGTGTAAAAGCAATCCTTACCGTGGATGTTTGGGAGCATGCGTATTACCTGGATTACCAGAACCGCAGGCCTGACTATGTCCAGGCATTCCTCGACAAGCTGATCAACTGGGATTTCGTAAATTCGCTGCTTTAACAAGAAAACTGCAATAGAAATTGTATTTTTTCCAGATAACCATGAATTAAGAGAAAAATTAAAATTAGAGAATAATTTACTCTCTTTGTTTAATAATTTTTATCAGTCTCTAGGATTAGCTATGTCTAAAATTATGTGGGAAGATATAAGTTAATCAATCATTTGTAAAAAATTAATTAATTGAAAGCTTGTTAAAAACTTCTTGTGCATCTCTTATTATTGATTCAGTTTCGCCATTAAGATTATATACCTTTTTATATATATCATTGTAACATTTTTGCAAATCGTCACGATAATCACAACATTTTCTCTTTCTATACATTTTCTTCAATAAAAGTTTTATGAAAGGGTGTGTTTTCCCAATTTCATCAGGTATTTGTTGATGATCTTTATAATCCATATTTGATTTGTAATTGCTAGTTTTCTCTAAATATTGTCGTGTATGATTCATACTTGCATAATACGCTTTGCTTACAATTACCCTTGTTCTTGCTTCATTGGAAGCGAGAGTTGTTCGTAATTTTAAATCATTGCATATTTCTAAAAATTCACGCCAATTAAAAGACATTTTTTCCTAAGATAAACATAGTGAATCTATTAATAAAAATCCATTACTTTTATTTATATCGGCACTGTATTTCTCGGCTATTTTAT
>Ga0315290_10002875_pt1 | contig 12222 bp, 5 predicted proteins | sample YL17G12_0_MG_FD_203627 | JGI IMG/M metagenome (GOLD analysis project Ga0315290, IMG submission 203627) | Sediment microbial communities from Yellowstone Lake, YNP, Wyoming, USA - YL17G12_0 | ecosystem: Environmental > Aquatic > Freshwater > Lake > Sediment | place: USA: Wyoming | collected...
GTTGACTTTGGGCTCCTGGGGCATGTTGGCCCAGTGGAGCCGGCCGGTGGCGCGGTCGAGGCAGGCCAGTTGCGGGCCGTCGTTGGTCAGGCGGCGAAGCACCACCCGGCCGGGCTCGACCAGCGGCTCCATCGGCACCAGCGGCCACCGCTGGCGCCCCTCGTCGGCCACGGAGCGCTCCTGCCACGCGCGGCCGCCGTCGAGCCGGAAGGCGACCTGCTCGATGCGGTTGTTCACCAGCCACTGGCCGCCGGCCACCGCCACCGCGGTGAGCCTTCCGGCCCAATCCAGGCCGCGGTCCGGCATATTGGCCGGCCGCTTGACGTCGCGCCCTTCGAGCTGGGCCCAGGCTCGGGCCTCGTAGCGTCCGGGGGGAAGGCCGGCCGGCTCGGGCGCCGATTCGGCCCGGGCCTGGCGCATGGAGGCGACCATCTGCTCGAACTCGGCCGGCGCGAGCCGGTGGTTTCCCAACTCGACGGGCTCCTTGACGGGCACGCCCGCGTCGCGCCCGCACAGGGCCGCCGCCAGCCGTGCCCGGGCGGCCAGCGGCCCGCGCTGCGATTCGGCCGCGGACTGTGCCGCGCGGCGGTAGTGACGCATGGCCTCGGCGAAGTGCCCGCCCGACGTGGCCCGATCGCCCAGCCAGCGATGCGCCTCCGAGGCGATCTCCGTGCCCGCCAGGTGGACGGCCACGGCGGAGGCCGTCATGGCGTCGCCGGCGGCCATCGCCTGCTGGAGCCGGAGCCGGCCGATCCGGCCGAACTGCTCGAGCATGGCCTGGCGCAGGGCCGGCTCGCCGCGCACCGCCTCCTCGACCGCCGCGGGAAAGGAGACCGACAGCGGCCACTCGCCAGGATCGGGGAGCAGGCCCAGCCGGTCCGGGTCGGAGACCGCGGCGATGATCTGGCAGGCGTCGCGAAAGGCCCGGCTCTCGACCGCCGCGCGCAGCTCCGCCATCGTGTTGTATCCCTCCCGGCTCAGCCGATCCTGGAGCGGGTCGACGGCCATCGGCGCCGCAGCCCCGGCGGGCTTGCCCCCGTCAAGCCGAGGCAGGTGCCGGGCCGCCAAGGTCTCGGCCCAGCGGACCAGGTACTCGGCGTGCGGGCTCCACGGCGGCTGCTCTCCCTCCCGGGGTCCGCCGATCATGTTCCAGAAACGCAGGCGCCGGCACACCAGCCCAAGCTCGTTCCAGCGTCCCTCTCCGGCCCGGGCGAAAAGCTCGTGCCGGACCAGCTCGCCGTCGAACACCGGCAGGCGGCGCGCGTGCCACACCGGCCAGCGCATCATCGCCCGGCTGAGCGCCGAGCACGGGGCCGTGTGCCCCAGCCGCACCAGTGCCCGCCCCAGGCGCGCGCCGTGGGCCGTCAGCCGGTCCATCGACCCCCAGTCCTGCGGCGGACAGAGCATCGACGCCTCGTCCATGAAGCGCAAGAGGTAGTCGGCATCTTCGCCCTGACAGAGGACCGCCTGCTGGAGGCGCTCCAACGCGGCCTGGGCCACCCAGGCCCGGGGCGACTGGCAGACGGTCTGCACTGCGCAGGCCCGGAGCCAGGCCCGGCCTTCCACGTCGGCGGCCCGCGACTGAGCCACGTTCTTCAGCCAGGCGTCGGGCGACTCACTCTCGACAACGGCCTTGGGCACGCGGTCCTTCACCGTCTCCGGAGCCGCCGCTACGAGGGAGTCCAGGCGCCGCACGGCGATGGAGCGGAGCTTGATCGCCCGGCGCTTCTCGCCCGCCAGGCAGTACAGGCCGAGCCTCGTACACACGCCGTCGACCGCCGCGGCGGTCGGCGCCGGCGGGCTCCAGTGCACGCCGTCGCCGCTGGTGTACGAGACCGCCAGGCCCGCCCCAACCACGATCCTAAGCCAATGCCGCGTCCCCGCCCAGGGCACGGGCTGGCGGTTGGCGTCGAAAGTTTTCTCGGTCTCCGAGGCGTAGGCCGGCACCAGCTCAAAGGCCGTCTTCCCCGATTCCCGATGGCGAACGAAGGCCATGCGGACGAGCTGCTTTCCCTGCCCGTCGGCCAGACAGACCCCCGTGCCGGGCTCCGCGTCCTCGACCTCGAACCGGATCTCCATCGGCCCGGGCTTGCCCAGCGCCAGCGACGCGACTGCCTGTGCCTGCTGGGTCCGCTCTCCGGCCGCCAGCTCCACGCGCCCGTCGGCCAGCTTGGCCAGGGCGATCTTCGTCTCCTTCTCCGGGAGCGTGAGCTGCCAGGCCAGGTCGGCGGGCCGGTCGGTCCTCATTTCCGGCGCCGGCGCGGCGATCGGCTCGGGCGACCAGTGGGTTGGCGTCACGTCGAGCCCCCGGACCAGCCCGGTGGCCTCGAAGTAGACCTCCGCCGGCGGACCCTCGAAGGGGACGCTCAGCAGCGTCAGGTCGCCGCGGACCAGCGCCAGTTGCCCCTCGCGCCAGACCAGGGCCACCGTACCGGTGCCGCTTCGCCGGTAGCGATCGCCGCTGGTGGCCCACAGGACCCGGCTTTCCGGCCGCGCCTTGCCCGGCTGCCGGGCCGACCCGAACGCCGCCCAGCTCTGCTGGAACTCGGGATAGTACCGCAGCGTCACCCCGCGCGACCCGTTCCAGACGTGGACCATCAACGGACTGGGCTCGACGACGGAGAATCGAAGGGCCGACCCGGCTGGCCACGGCAAACTCAGGCGGAACAGCCCGCGGATCTGCCGGATCGCCCGCTCGTGCCGCTTGTGCTCCGATATCTCGTAAGGCTCCCCCGGGACTTGCCCGAGGCGCTCGCGCAGGGCTGCCACGGTGGGACGCCCCTGGGCATCGTCGAAATCGTCGAAATCGTCGAAGGCGTCGGCCTGCGGGGGCGCCGCCGCCGGCGCGGGCTCGGCAGCCACGGCCGCGGTGGCCGCCAGCCAGGCCAGCATGAAGGCCGTCAGGAGTGCCCCCCGTGTGCCACGGCTTCGTTGTCGGCCCGATACCATCATCGCCGTCACCTCGGATGCTGGCGTCTTCCGTGCCCCGCGCAGTGCCCTCTATAATAGCCAGCGGACCCGGCGAAGTGCAGTCCGGCTCCGTCGGGGGAAGGGGAATCCTGTCGTGCCGGCGCCCCGCGTTGACATTCCCCGGCCGCCTGATAGGATTACGTGTTGCAAGTCGCGCGGCCCCTTGCGGTTGCGCTTGGCTGGCCGGATGCCGTGGAGCCGCCGGATGACCCAAATCGAGAACGCCCGGGCCGGGCGCGTAACGCCGGAAATGCTGACCGTCGCCCAGGGCGAACAGCTCGAACCCGAGCTCGTGCGCAGCGAAGTCGCCCGGGGAAGGATGGTCATTCCCGCCAACCGGGTCCACCTGGAAAAGGGGCTTAGGCCCATCGGCATCGGCATCGCCGCCCGGACCAAGATCAACGCCAACCTGGGCAACTCCCCGATCACCAGCGACGCTAAGTGCGAGCTGGCCAAAGTGCTGGCCGCGATCCACTTCGGGGCCGACACGGTGATGGACCTCTCCACCGGTGCGGACATCGACGCCATCCGCCAGCGGATCATCGACGCGGTGACCGTGCCCGTGGGCACCGTGCCCATCTACCAGGTGGCCGAGGAGCTCGACGACATCTGCGACATGGAGCCCCGCCACTTTCTCCAGGCGGTCGAGCACCAGGCCCGGCAGGGCGTCGACTACATGACCATCCACTGCGCGCTCTTGCGCGACCACGTCCCCTTGACCGAGAAGCGGGTCACGGGGATCGTCAGCCGGGGCGGCTCGCTCGTGGCCCGCTGGATGGCCGCCCGGGGTGAGGAAAACCCCTTCTACACCCACTTTGACGACCTGTGCGACGTGCTCCGCCAATACGACGTCACCTGGAGCCTGGGCGACGGCCTGCGCCCGGGCTGCCTGGCCGACGCCTCGGACGAGGCCCAGTTCGCCGAGCTTCGGGTGATGGGCGAGCTGGTCCGCCGGGCCCGGGAGCGAATGTGCCAGGCGATGGTCGAGGGGCCGGGCCATATCCCGATGGACCAGATCGAGATGAACGTCCGCCGGCAGATGGAGTGGTGCGACGAGGCCCCGTTCTACCTCCTCGGCCCGGTGGTGACCGACGTGGCCCCGGGCTACGACCACGTCACCAGCGCGATCGGGGCGGCGATGGCCGCCTGGCACGGCGCGGCGATGCTCTGCTACGTGACGCCCAAGGAGCACCTCGGGCTGCCGAGCCTGGAGGACGTGCGTCAGGGGGTGATCGCGTACAAGATTGCGGCCCACGCGGCCGACGTGGCCCGGCATCGCCTCGGCGCCCGCGATCGCGACGATGCCCTGGCCCGGGCCCGCTACGCCTTCGACTGGTCCGAGCAATTCCGCCTCTCACTGGACCCCGAAACCGCCCGGCGCTATCACGAGGAATCGCTCCCCGACGCCGACCGGGCCGACCCCCGCTACTGTAGCATGTGCGGCCCGAAGTTCTGCTCGATGCGTGCGACCGAGGAGCTGCGGCGGATGGGGGACGGGGTGACGGGGTGACGGGGTGACAGGGTGACAGGGTGACAGGGTGAGGGGGTGAGGGGGGTGAGGCGGAAACCGGCTGCGACCGCCGAGGAATGCTTCGACGCTTCCAACAAGAGATGAGCGGCATCTGTCCACACCCATGAAGGATGCCAGAAGGAACAACGAGCGATGATTGCCAAACCGCTTGTCGACGTTGCGAAGGCTGACATCGACGCCCTCGTGGTGGATGCCGTTTCGGAGGCCCTTACGATCGAGTACAAGGGCATCCTTCCCGGCAATTCGGACGACCAGAGACGGGAGTTCCTCGCCGACGTCTCTTCCTTTGCCAACGCGTCGGGCGGAGACATCCTTTACGGGGTCGACGAAGACCAGGGCGTGCCTACGTCGGCCAACGGCCTCCCGGGCATCGACCCCGACGCCGAGATCCTGCGCCTCGAGAGTATGATACGTTCCGGCATCCAACCGCGGGTGCCCGGAGTCCAGTCGATAGCCATCAAGGGTTTCCCCAACGGGCCGGTGATCGTGTTGCGGATCCCTAAGAGCTGGTCCTCGCCACACATGGTCACCTTCAAGAACCTCTCCAGGTTCTTCTCGCGAACCAGCGCCGGCAAGTACCCGTTGGACGTCGCGGAGATCCGTGCCGCGTTTCTCCTCTCGGAAGCGATACCGGAGCGGATCAAGCGCTTCCGAGCCGACCGACTTTCGAACGTCGTGGCGGGCGAGACGCCCATGCCCATGGAGGGCGGGGCCAAGATGATTCTCCACCTCTTCCCAGTCTCCTCGTTCAGCACTGCCACCACAGTCGACGTAATGTCGGTGGCCACCGGAAAGTATCACCTTCGCCCTTTGCATGCATCCTCATGGAAGGGGAGGATGAACCTCGACGGTTACGTGACATACTGGCCGCGAGCCGAGAGTGATCCATGCTGCTCCTACAGTCAATTGTTCCGCACGGGCGCTATTGAAGCAGTCGACGCCTTCGGGCTCACGAGAGATAGAAAGAAGATTCCATCGATCGTCTACGAACGGGATCTGATTGCCTGCACAAAGGACTACTTGAATCTCCTTGGGCAGCTTGACATTGCGCCCCCGATCTTCCTGATGTTGTCCATGACCGGCGTCAAGGGCTTTTCGATGGCCCTCGGCCCTGAGTATTTCCGGGAGGGAGTCCCCCCTGTGATTGACCGAGACGTCCTTCTGCTGCCGGAAGTCGTAGTGGAAGACCTGAGTGGGGAACCCGCTTCCATCCTCAAGCCGATCTTCGACAGCGTCTGGCAGTCCGCCGGTCACTTGCGTAGCCGCAACTATGACGACCAAGGACGATGGGCGCCTCCTGATTGAAGGTTCATCCGACTCAACAGTGCGCAGGCGGAGGAATGTGCCACTGGAAACTGGGGGCGCCGACCGCAGGATGCGTTTTTTCAGGCATGGCAGGGCAAATGAATGAGGGGGTGACGCTCCGTCTCGGCGAGAATCGATGCTGCCCGGTGAAACCAGGGCGCTGTCGGAATACCCATTCACTTGCCCTGCCATGCCTCAGAAAACGCACCCCCCCCCATTGCCAATCCTCTCCGATTTCGCCCACAGTCTCTGCCAGGGACCGTCACTGTTCGAGCCTGCGCATTCTTGAGTCGGACGAGCCGAAAAGATTGACTTGACAAGGGGCGTGGGTGAGAATGGGGCCGACTTGCCACCCGCCGCCGCGGGCACGCAACGGTCGCCCCATGGTATCCAGCCCCAATCGTTCGCCCAAGGAGTACCCCATGATCCGCCGAAGTCTATGTGTCGCGCTTGTGCTGTTGCTTTCCGCCAGTGTCCTCGCCGCTGCCGAGCCGGAGGCGAAGAAGAAGAAGCGGGCCCCGGGAAGCCTGTCGAAGAAGGAGGCCGCCGAAGGCTTTGTCCGCCTCTTCGACGGCAAGACCCTCGACGGTTGGCAGGGCGACACCCGAGGCTACAAGGCCGAGAACGGCATCCTGGTCTGCCTCAAGGAGGGAGGCGGCAACCTCTACACCGCCAAGGAGTACGGCGATTTCATCTTCCGCTTCGACTTCAAGCTGGAGCCGGGGGGCAACAACGGCGTCGGGCTCCGCACGCCGCGCGAGGGCAATCCGGCCTACGTCGGCATGGAGATCCAGATCCTCGACGACCCCCACCCCATGTACAAGAACCTCCAGCCCTACCAGGCCCACGGCTCGGTCTACGGCGTGATCCCCGCGAAGATGGGGCACCTCAAGCCGGTCGGCGAGTGGAACTCCGAGGAGATCCACCTGAAGGGGCGGCACATCAAGGTCACGCTCAACGGGACGGCGATCGTCGACGCCGACCTCCCCAAGCCCGGCGAAAAGACCCTGGACGGGGCAGAGCACTCCGGGCTGGGCCGGGACAAGGGGTACCTGGTGTTCATGGGCCACGGCGCCCGGGTCGAGCTCCGCAACCTGCGGATCAAGGAGCTGTAGCCGCGTGAGGGAGGACGGGTTGCCAACCCGTCCTACGGCCGTGGGCTGCGGGGTGTTGGTGTAGGACGGTTGCCAACCCGTCCTACGGCCATCGGCAAGGAGGAGTGGAATGCACGAGGCAAACCTCGCGGGCGCGGGCGGCAGCCGTTCCTCGGCGGGCCCCCGGGCGGGCCACGCGCTCGCCTTGCTCATCGCCATCAACATGTTCAACTACATCGATCGCCAGATCCTGGCCGCGGTCGAGCCGGAGGTGCGCGAGAACCTGCTTCTGGTGAGCGATCCCGAGGACGCCAACGCCAAGACAAAGATGGGGGCCTTGGCCACTGCGTTCTTGTTGTCGTACATGCTCATCGCCCCCCTGTTCGGCTGGCTCGCCGAGCGCCACTCCCGATGGCTCCTGATCGCCGTCGGCGTGATCTTCTGGAGCCTGGCCAGCGGCGCCAGCGGGCTGGCCTTGACCTTCACGATGCTCTTGATCACGCGGTGCTTCGTCGGGATCGGCGAGGGCGCGTACGGCCCGGTGGCACCGACCCTGCTCGCCGATCTCTATCCCGTGGCGACCCGGGGCCGGATCATGGCCTGCTTCTACGCAGCCATCCCGGTCGGCAGCGCCCTGGGCTACACCCTGGGCGGGCAGATCGCCGCGTGGGATCGCGACAATCAGTCCTGGCGATGGGCGTTCTACGCGGTGGTGATCCCGGGGGTGATTCTGGGGGTCTGGGCGTACTTGATGAAGGAGCCGCCCCGCGGCGCCGCCGACCGGGTCCGTGTCGGCCCAGGCCGTGCCAAGTTCCGCGATTACCAGATCCTGTTCCGCACCCCCTCCTACGTGTTCAACACCTTGGGAATGACGGCGATGACGTTCTCGCTGGGCGCCCTGGGCTGGTGGATGCCCGAGTACCTGAAGAGCCATGGGGCCCAGCCTTTGTTGAAGATCCAGCCGGCGGCGTTTTTCGGAATCCTCACCGCCACCGCCGGACTGCTGGCCACGATCACCGGAGGGATCGCCGGCGATCGGCTGCGGGCGCGACACGGCGGATCGTACTTTCTCGTCTCCGGCGCGGGAATGCTGATCGGCATGCCCTGCGCGTTGGTCTTTCTCTGCCTGCCCTTTCCCTGGGCCTGGCTGCCGCTGTTCGCCGCCGTCTTCTTCCTGTTCTTCAACACCGGCCCAACCAACACCATCCTGGCCAACGTCACCCATCCGTCGATGCGGGCAACGGGATTCGCCCTGAACATCTTCATCATCCACGTCCTCGGGGACGCAATCTCGCCGCCGATCGTCGGCGCGATCGCCGATCGCTCCGACCTGACGGTCGGCTTCGCCGTGGTCTCGCTGTTCATGTTGCTCTCGGGGCTTTTGTGGCTCTGGGGTGCCCGATACCTCGAGCGGGATACGCTCGCCGCGCCGCATCGGTTGGATGCAGCGGAGGGAGCCACCTAGGCCGGACACGCGCGGAGCTGACCCCGCCGCCACGCGGGGAGAACCTATCACGATCTGCTGACCTCGACATGTCCGCGATCCGACTCATCCTCGCCTCGCTGGTCTACCACCGGCGGGTCCACGTTGCCGTGGCCCTCGGCGCGGCCGCCGCCACGGCCGTGCTCACCGGCGCCCTGCTCGTCGGCGACTCGATGCGGGGAAGCCTCCGGGACCTCACCCTCGAGCGCCTCGGGCGGATTGAATACGCCCTGGTCACCGACCGCTTCTTCCAGGCCACGCTGGCCGATCGCTGGGCCGGCGAGGCCGAGCGCGCGGGGCTCCCCCTCGAGGCCGTGCCAGTCATTCTGGTCCGAGCCAGCCTGGAGAAGGCCGATTCCGACCCGCCGGCCCGGGCCAACCAGGTGAGCCTCATCGGCTTGAAAAAGGGGTCAGATCTGTTTTCCGCGGGGCCGAAGGCCGACCAGAGCGTGCTGGCAAGGACCCCGCGGAAAACAGATCTGACCCCTTTTCCCGAGCCCCGCCAGATCGTGTTGAACGAGCCGCTGGCCGAGCAGTTGGGCGCCAAAGCGGGCGATTCGGTTATCGTCCGCCTGCACCAGCCCGGCACGATCCCGGCCGAAAACCCCATGGGCCGCCGCGCGGAAACGATCCTCAGCCAGCGCGTGGTGGTCAGCCAGGTCATCCCCGCCCGGGGCCTGGGCCGCTTCAGCCTCCAGCCCAATCAGCAGTTGCCCCGCAACGCCTACGTGCCCCTGGAGTGGCTCCAGGAGCGGCTGGGCAAGCCGGGCCGCGCCAACGCCCTGCTGGCAACGAAAAAGGGGTCAGATCTATTTTCCACGAAGCCGGACGCCGATCGCAGCGTGCTCGCCATTCCTTCGCGGAAAATAGATCTGACCCCTTTTCCTCTTTCCCCCAGTCTGGCCGATTACGGGATCCACCTCGACCGGCCCGACCAGGGGTACTGGCGGATCACCACGGACCGGCTGATCTTCGAGCCCGCCGTAGAGCAAGCCGTGGAGCGAGCCCTTCGAACAAAAAAGGGGTCAGATCTATTTTCCGCGAAGGCACGCTCCGATCGGCGTCCGGCTTCGTGGAAAATAGATCTGACCCCTTTTCCTGCGGTCCAGCCGGTGCTGACATACCTGGCCAACACGATCGCCTGCCGGGACCGGGAGATTCCCTACTCGCTGATCGCGGCGATCGATTTCGCCGACAGGCCGCCGCTGGGGCCGATGCTCTCGGCCGAAGGGGAACCGCTCGCTCCGCTGGCCGACGGCCAGATCGCCCTGAACGCCTGGGCCGCCGACGATTTGGGCGCCAAGGTCGGGGACACGATTCGCGTGAGCTTCTTCGAGCCGGAGAGCACCCACGGCCAGGTCCGCCAGAAGACGGAAGCGATGGAGCTGGCGGCCATCGTCCGGCTCTCCGGCGCGGCGGCCGACCCGGCCCTGACCCCCGACGTGCCGGGCGTGACCGACCGGCTCACCCTGGCCGGCTGGGCCCCGCCGTTCCCCTTCGACGCACGAAGGGTCCGCAAGAAGGACGAGGACTACTGGGAGGCGCGCCGGGGGACGCCGAAAGCGTTCGTGTCGCTGGCCACGGGCAGGCGGCTCTGGGGCAGCCGCTTCGGGCAGACCACGTGCCTGCGGATCGCTCCGGCCGAGGGGCAATCGATCGAGCAGCTCCGGGAGCAACTCCGGCCGGACCCGGCCGCGTTGGGGTTCGTTGTGCAGCCGGTCCGAAGCCAGGGGCTGGCCGCCTCGACGGGCACCACCCCGTTCGAGTTCTTGTTCCTCGGCTTCAGCATGTTCCTCATCGCCTCCGCGGTGATGCTCGTGGCGATTCTGTTCCGGCTGGGGGTGGACCGCCGGGCCAACGAGATCGGCATCCTCCTGGCCGCCGGCTTTCGCCGCCGGCACGTGGTGTTACTCCTGGCCGGCGAAGGGCTGGTGGTCATCGCGGCGGGGAGCCTTCTGGGCCTGGGTGCGGGGGTTGGCTACGCGGCGCTCATGCTGGCCGGGTTGGAGAGCTGGTGGCTGGCCGCGGTGAGCACGCCGTTCTTGAGCCTCCACGTCACGGCGCGGAGCCTGTTGATCGGCTACTTCTCGGGCGTGATCGTGGCGCTGGGGGCGATCGTGGCGTCGGCCCGGCGCGCCGCGCGCACGCCCCCCCGGCAGCTACTGGCCGGCCGGACCACGGAGCAGGTGCCGGCGCTGGCCGGCCGGTCGCGGCGCGCCGCCGTCCTGGCCTGGGGGATGCTCGCCGCGGCCGTCGTCGTCGGCCTGGCGGCCGGCGCGCTGGGCCAGGAGGCCCGGGCTGGGGCCTTCTTTGGGGCGGGCGCCCTGGTCCTGGCCGCAGCCCTGGCCTGGATCCGCACCCGGCTGGCTGCCGGGGCCACCGGACCGGCCGTCGCCCTCGGGGGAGGGAACCTGCTCCGCCTGGCGGTCCGCAGCGCCGCCCGAAACCCCGGCCGCAGCACCCTGACGATCGGCCTGGTCGCCGCGGCGAGCTTCGTCATCGCCGCGGTCAGCGCATTCCGGGTCGATGTCCGCGGCGAGCTTCTCCGTCGCGACGGCGGCAGCGGCGGCTTCGCGCTGATGGCCCAGAGCGATCAGCCGATCTACCACGACCTCAACACGCCGGAGGGGCGCCGCGAGCTGGCCTTCTCCGACGAGGATGCCCGGCGCCTGGCCGGCTCCCAGGTCTTCCCCCTGCGGGTGCGGCCCGGGGACGACGCCAGTTGCCTGAACCTCTATCAGCCCCAACAGCCGCGGATCCTCGGCGTGCCCAACGCGGTGATCGATCGGGGCGGGTTCGCCTGGGCCGGTTTCCTCCGCGTGGCCGGGGCGGACCCCCGGCTCCCGCCCGACGCCCGCGATGCAGCGTCCAACCCGTGGCGCCTCCTGGAGCTCCGGCTGGGCACGGACGAGGACGGCCTCGAACGCGTCCCCGTGATCCTGGAGAAGAACACGGCCAACTACTCCCTCCATCTCTGGAAAGGAGTGGGCCAGACGTACGACGTGCCCGACGGCCGGGGCGGCACGGTCCGGCTCCAGATCGTCGGCCTCCTAAGCGGCAGCATCTTCCAGGGGGACCTTCTGGTGAGCGAGTCGGCGCTGCTGGAGCGTTTCGCCCACGAAGGAGGCTACCGCGAGTTCCTGGTGGAGACGCCGCCGGACCGGGCCGACGACGTCCAAGCGGCCCTCGAGCGAACCCTGAGCGACTTCGGCCTGGCCGTCGAGACCACCGCGAAGCGCCTGGCGGCGTTCCAGGCCGTCCAGAACACGTATCTCTCGACCTTCCAAAGCCTGGGCGGGCTGGGGCTCTTGCTGGGCACCTTCGGACTGGCGGCGGTCCAGTTGCGGAGCGTGCTGGAGCGCCGCAGCGAGCTGGCCCTCTTGAGGGCGGTCGGGTTCCGCCGCCGCGTGCTGGCCGGGCTGGTCCTGATGGAAAACGCCCTGCTCTTGATCGCCGGGCTGGCCTGCGGCGTGCTGGCCGCCCTGGTCGCCGTCGTGCCCCATCTGGTCACCGGCGGCGCCACGATCCCCTGGGCCTGGCTCGGGGGCATGCTCGCGATGGTCCTTGTCGCCGGGCTCTTGGCGGGCCTTTGGGCCGTGCGCGCCGCCCTGGCCACGCCGCTTTTGGCGGCGCTGCGGGGCGAGTGACCGGCAGAAAAGGGGGCAGATCTCCGGAACGCCGCCCTCACGGAAACCGGAAACAGGGACCGGAAACAGGGCCAGAAACAGGGTCTGACCCTATGCCCCCCCCCCAGCCCCCCCCGAGAGACACAGCCCCGGTGGTGCGACGCGGGGGTTGTCCAAGGAGAACCCCCCCAACTAGGGGCCAAACCAAACGAC
>Ga0315290_10002879_pt1 | contig 12213 bp, 16 predicted proteins | sample YL17G12_0_MG_FD_203627 | JGI IMG/M metagenome (GOLD analysis project Ga0315290, IMG submission 203627) | Sediment microbial communities from Yellowstone Lake, YNP, Wyoming, USA - YL17G12_0 | ecosystem: Environmental > Aquatic > Freshwater > Lake > Sediment | place: USA: Wyoming | collected...
CATCCGCATCACTTTTTGTTAGAATTGAACCATCGAATTTTACATATTCAAAAAATTCTCGTGCTTGGTTTACAGTATCATTTCCAGCTAAAGAATCACCAACAAAAATTTTGAAATCAGGATTTACCACTTTAGTGATTTTAGCAATTTGTTCCATCAAATTTTTACTAGTTTGCATTCTACCTGCAGTATCAATTAGTACACAATCCATTTTGTGAGATTTTGCATAAAGAACTGCATCTCTAGCTACTGCAGCAGGATCAGAATTATAGTTTTGAGCGACCAATTTCAGATTCAGACGATTTGTGTGTTCACGTAGTTGTTCGATAGCTCCTGCTCTAAATGTGTCAGCTGCGGCTACCACTACAGAATATTTTGCTTGTTGTAACATATGAGCTACTTTAGCAAGAGAAGTAGTTTTTCCGGTTCCGTTAATTCCTACAAAGAGTATGAGGAAAGGTTGACCTGTTTTCTTTTTTTCATTAATTTTTTCAAAAAGATCAACTTTACCTGCAGCATCAAACAATGATGAAATACTAGAAATTAAGCTATCCTTAACAAATTTTTCAATTTCATTTTTAGCTACTTTAGAACCGATTAGATGATTTTTCAAGTCGAATTTTATGGAATCGATCACTTCGCTAGCTACATCAGATTCAAGAAGAGAAAGTTCCAACTCAAAAAGAATTTCTTCTATGTCTTTTTCATTTAGTTCTTTTTCACCAAGACTTTTCACTGCATTTGAAAATGCATTACGAAGTTTATCGAACATTATTTTATCCTGAAATATTTTGAGGTGTTTCTTGCATGAGTTGATTCATTTGATTTTTACCCTGTTCCAATCTTGCTATCACTTCTTGTTTTTTGGCAGAAGTGTCTTGTAATGCAACTTCAATTTCTTTAATTCTTGCCTCAAGATAGTTTATAGCAGAATCAGAGGTTTTTTCCACAGCAATTCCTGCACCTATATTCAAAACAATTTTGGTGTTAGATGAAATTTTTGTCGATACATAAGTTCCCATTCCAATTGGTACTAAAGTATCAGAAATGGGTTTCTGACAAAGTGATTTTATCGACTCAATTGCAGATATAGCTCCTCTTAGGACACTAAGAAGAGTTCCCTCTTGTTGTGATAAATCAGTAAAGTAAGTTTCAAGCATTTGCATTTGTTGCATTAGTTGTTGTGCTTGTTCTTCACTCATTTACAACAAACCACCTTGAGATGGTTATAAATTCATTTATGGAATAATAACAATACAAAAACAAGGGGGTAAAAATATAGAAACATAATCAAAACTTCATCACTGTGATTTCAAATACTTGTCAGATGAACTAAAAATTAAATTAACATCACAAGAAAAAATAAGGTAGATTAATAAAAAAATAAAAATTATAATTTTATTTGACTTTGGAGAATCTGTTTTCTACTTCATCCCAATTAACTACATTCCACCAAGATGTGATATAATCAGGTCGTCTGTTTTGATATTTCAGATAGTATGCATGTTCCCAAACATCACAGCACAATAACGGTACTAATCCTTCGGTTCTTGGACTAGTTTGATTTGGCATAGATTTGTACTCAACCATCCCAGAGGAAGGATTGTATATCAACCATCCCCAACCACTACCTTGAATTACTGCAGATGTGGATGAGAATTTCTCCTTGAAGTCAGAAAAGTTTCCAAAGGAATTATTGATTGCATCTGCAATTGATCCTCCAGGTTCTTCGCCCCCATTTGGTTTCATGTTGTTCCAAAATAGCTTATGATTATCATAACCTCCACCATTGAAATTAATGGCAGCTCTTTGTCCTTCTGGTACTTGATCAAGATTAGACAAGATATCCAAGATATCTTTATTCTGAATTTCTGTTGGACAACTTTCTAGTGCTGCATTAAGTTTGTCTGTGTATGTTTGGTGATGTTTTGTATGATGAATCTCCATTGTTCTTGCGTCAATGTGAGGTTCTAATGCATCATAAGCATATGGTATTTTTGGAAGTGTGTATTTTCCCATGCTAATGGTTCAATATTTATTCCATTTATTGCTTTACTAGTCAATGGTTTTTACTTGCTAAAAATATCGTAAAAATATGAAACTATTGATAGTTTTTGCATGTATTGTAACTATTTCAGCATCTTTGATTATTTTGCAGTTCTTTGAATCAAATGATATTTTTCATACGTATCTTGATAAAAGTGTCCCATTTGTGGGAGCAGACATTCCAAGACTTGAGGGAATTGATGGCAGGGGGATCAAAATTGCAGTGATTGACACAGGGATAGATTTTAACCATCCAGATCTTTTTGGATGGGGACCGAATGGAAAGGTGATTGGAGGATACAATTTCATTCAGGAAGGTGAGTCCCCACTTGACACAAATGGACATGGAACACAAGTTGCCGGAGTAATTGCAGCTGATGGGCAATTAGTAGGAGTAGCACCAAAAGCAAAAATTTTAGCATATAAAGTTTCAGAGAATGGTGAAGCAGTATCATCAGATTTAATCATAAAAGCAATAGACAAAGCAATTGAAGATGGTGCAGATATAATCAATATTAGTCTAGGAGTAAACAAAACAAATGCCAGTATTGAACATGCTGTAAATAGAGCACTTGCAAAAGAAATCTTTGTTGTAACTGCTGCTGGAAATGATGGTCCGATGCCTCAAACAATCGGCAGTCCAGGAAAAAATTATGGTTCAGTTACAGTTGGTGCAACATATAATAATTTGACATCAAGTTTAGTTGCAACATTAGAAGTTAATGAAAAACCATATACAGTAATTCCCATGGTAGGATCTTCTAAATTAAATGAGCCGATTGTGGGTAAAATAATCTTTGGAGGATATGGAAAAGAAAAAGATCTCAAAAGGATTAACGCAACAGACTCGATTCTTCTTGTAGAGAGAGGAAGTGATGTCAAAGGCGACCTTCTTTATTTTTCTACAAAGGAAAAAAACGCAGTAAATGCAGGAGCAAAAGCTTTGATAGTTTATAATAATAAGTCAGGAATTTTCCTAGGGGAGTTAATACATGAATTTGTGGAATCTGATTATAAACCACAAATTCCAGTAGTATCAATTGATAGAAAAGATGGATTGGAAATCAAAGAATCAATTCAAGAAAAAAATAAAGGAATCTTACATCTTTTTTATAATCCAGATTTTGTTGCACATTTTAGTTCAAGAGGGCCAGTTTCACCGTTTTACATAAAACCAGATATTTTAGCTCCAGGCGTATATATCAATACAACACAAATCAGCGGAGGATATATTGTCACTAGCGGTACAAGTTTTGCAGCACCGCATGTAAGTGGAGCAGTAGCATTATTGCTTGAAAAATATCCAAACATAAATCATCGTGAAATCAAATCATTGTTAATGACTACGGCTGCACCTGTTTCTGATGCCTATGGTCAAAAATTTTCATTGAGCGATTCAGGTTCAGGTAGACTAAATATTGCAAAGGCTTTTCAGGCAAAATTAATCATCACACCACCAAACTTTGTAATTAACCTATCTTCGGATAATTCAACCACTCAAAAACAATTAGAATTAAAACTTTTAGAAGGAACACTAGAAAATTTAGAAGTGAAATTTGAAGGACCAAAATTCATACAATTTACACATATTTTAGAAGGAAATAATTTACTAATTAAAATAAAAATTCTTGGACAAAATTATGGAGAACATGAAGGAAGAATCATCATAAATCATAATGAGATAAAATATGTAATTCCTTTTTTAATACATTACACTGAAGGTTCAATTTCTGTAAATCAAAAAGATGGGAAACTTAACTTTACAATTTATCATCCAGAACAATGGAGTTTTGCAAAAATTTCAGTGATAAACAGTAAAGATGGAAAAATAGAAACAATTACAGCAACTCCAGAAAAAGATGCATCAATACGAGTCAATGAAAATGCAGAGTATTGGATCGATGCAAAAATCAAAGTCAATGGAAAAACTTTTGATGCACATAATACTATTGAGGTGAATTCAATAAATGAAAAAATTCAGAACGGATTGGAATTATTAAATATCCCAGAAAAACAAATAGCAATAGTTTCAGGAATTGTCATAATTGTAGGCATTTTTGGAATAATAGCAATAAGAAAAACAGTTACGAATGAAGTTTAGGACCTGCGTCTAGTATTTCAGGTGCAATATTTTGAAATTTCTTAAAATTCTCAACAAACATTTGAGCTAATTTTTTTGCAGAAAGTTCGTATGAGTCTTTATCTGACCAAGTGTTTTTTGGATCGAGAATTTCAGATGGAACCTCTGGAATCTCGGTTGGAATATCCAGATTGAATAAATCGTCATGTCGATACTTTACAATGTCAAGCGCACCAGTAAGTGCAGCAGTTACCATTGCTCGGCTATACTTTATCTTGATTCTTGTACCAATACCATATGGTCCACCAGACCACCCGGTATTAACAAGATAAACAACTGTGTTGTGTTTATTGATTTTTTCTCCAAGGAGCTTTGCATAGACAGATGCAGGTCTAGGCATAAAAGGTGCTCCAAAACATTCAGAAAATACAGATTTTGGTTCTTTAATTCCTCGTTCAGTTCCAGCTAATTTACTAGTGTAACCAGACATAAAATGATACATTGCACCTTCTTTTGTTAATCTGGATATAGGTGGCAAAACACCCAATGCATCTGCAGTTAGAAATAAAATTACTTTTGGATGACCACCTACACTTGGAATTACTGCATCTGGAATGTAATCCAGAGGATATGCGACACGAGTATTTTCAGTTAATCGGTTATCATCATAGTCAGGAATATTGTCATTGAGTACAACATTTTCTAGTACAGCCCCAGATTTTATCGCATTCCAGATTTGAGGCTCTGCGTCTTGGTGAAGATTGATACATTTTGCATAACATCCTCCTTCAAAATTGAATGTTGTATTATCAGACCAACCATGTTCATCATCTCCAATTAACATTCTATTAGGGTCAGCTGAAAGCGTAGTTTTTCCAGTGCCAGATAATCCAAAAAATAAAGCGGTGTCACCACTTTTTCCAATATTTGCGGAGCAATGCATTGGAAATACACCACGTTCAGGCAAGAGAAAATTCATTACCCCGAACATAGATTTTTTCATCTCACCTGCATATTGAGTTCCTCCAATCAAAACAATTTTTCTAGTCAAATCAATCAAGATGAAAACATTTGATGTGGTACCATCAATTTTAGGTATTGCTTCAAAATCATTAATACACATTACAGTGAATTCCGGTTCGTGATTCTCCAATTCTTCGTTTGATGGCCTTATGAACAATTGTCTTGCAAAGAGACTTTGCCAAACATGATCATTGATTACTCTAATAGATAATCGATTTTCTTTATCTGCACCTACAAATCCATCAAACACAAAAAGATCTTTTCCATCCACAAAATGTTTTATTTTTTCAAGAATTTTTTCAAATTTGTCACTTTGGAATTGATGGTTAATTTTTCCCCAATCAACTGTATTGTGGGTTTTATCATCATATACAATGAATCGATCATCAGGAGATCTTCCAGTATATTTTCCAGTATTTACAGAAAGAGACCCAGTGGAGTTTATCACTCCTTCATTTCGAGCAACTGCAGTTTTGACTAGGTCATCTACGCTTAAATTACGATATACTTTTGATGGATTTATTCCAAAATCTTGTAGTTGAGATAAAAATTTGTCAGTTTTAATAGATCCTACTACTTCGGTCAGAGAAAATAACCCCCACCAACAATTATCATAATAATCCCAGGCTTAATCATGAGATATTTCGATCCGCCTTAATTTTCCTTATTATCTCTTTCCTATCAGAGGATTTGTTTTCATCTAGGAACGTATTTATTTAAAATTTCAAGAGTCAATCTGATGCCGATCAATAAAGAGAATCTAGCTAAAAGACAAGAAGTTAAAGAACACAATCCAGAATTTATCAGGCCAGAAAGCTGGCGTTATGTTAGACTTCAGACAAATTGGAGAAAACCAAAAGGAATTGATCATCATCAAAGAAAACAAAAAAGCAGAGGTCGTCCGGGACTTGTCAAAGTAGGTTATGGAGGACCAAAAGAGGCAAAAGGATTACACCCTTCAGGATATACAGATAATCTAGTTCACACAATAACTGACTTGGAAAAACTAAATCCAAAAACAGATGGAGTGAGGTTTGGACATGGTGTAGGTACTAGAAAAAGAAAAGAAATTATTGTAAAAGCAATGGAAGGTAAATTTAAAGTTTTTAACGCGAGAGTGAATGCAAGTGGTAGTAAATCTTAAAGCTAAAAAAAGACTGGTAGCACGAGTTACCGGTGTTGGAATTCATAGAGTAAAATTTGATTCAGATCATCTAGATGATGTAGCTGATGCCATTACAAGAGAAAATATTCGTAGTTTAATTACAGCAAAAAAAATCAAAATAAAATCAATTATTGGAACTTCAAGAGGAAGAGCACATACTAAAAAAGATCAAAAAAATAAAAGAGGGACAACCCAAGGGTCAAAACAAGGTACAAAAGGTGCAAGAGTGGGAAAGAAAGAGGTTTACGTCGCCAAAGTTCGTGCATTAAGAAGATTGTTAAAAATTGCTAAAGACAGAAAAGATCTAACAAATCCAGAATTTTGGATACTTTATAAAAAAGTGGGTGGAAATACTGTAAGAAATAAAGCCCACCTAAGAACACTAATGGAAGAAATTATTTTCAAGAGAAAGAGTTAAAATCGATAAATTTTATTTTCTAAATCTAAAATTTTACCATTTTTGATCACAATTCTTTCTCTAGTCAACATATCAGATTTAATCTCTTCGCCATATACATATCCACCAATTTTACCATCAGATTTTACAACTCTGTGACATGGAATTATTACAGGGTAAGGATTTTTGTTCATAATTTTACCAACTGCTCTTTGTCCATTTTTCAAACCAACAGCTTTTGCCAATTCACCATATGTGGTTATTTTTCCTTTAGGCACTTCAAGTAATTTTTTGTATATTTTTTTATCAAGATTCAAAGTTTGATTACCTCAAGATTGGTGTTATTTAGAAAATCAATTAACTTTTGTTTATTTGGACCCAGTCCTCCCCAATCCAAAAGCGCAGTTTTTGCCATTTTATTTTGCTCCAGAATATGCAAAAATAAATCTTCATCAATATTATCAAGCGCATATTTTGGCACAACAGTTCCAAGGGCAAATGTTCCTTCCAATAATTCCTTGGTAAATTTTTCAGGATAATGTGTACCTCCAAAACAAATCGCTACAGGAGATGGCTGGATGTTTTTAGTCATCACATTATGTACTAAAACAGCAATGGAATTACATAAAGAAACATCAGTCCATTGTTTTTTGGTTGTGCCAATTTCAATGAAGATAACAGGTTTAGTCAATGCGGTAGGTCCATGATGTGTAGCTTCGATTGTAATTTGAAAATCAAAGAAATGGGATTTATTTTTCCAAAGTGTTTGGAGGTATTCTTTTTGGATATATGGATGAGGAATTGCTACCTGTCTATCATTTCCTCCAAATTTGGCGTCTGAAAAATTACCAGTACTATGGCAAGTAAGAGCTAAAACACCAGACTCGGCGGCATGTTTTGAGAGAAAAATAAATCCATCATAATCATATTTTTCTTCCAGCCAGTCAGCGGAAATTGCAGGAGTCTGGATTATTAGCAAGTCATAGTACTTGCCTCGATAAATCTCACCGTCTTGCGTCATTTCTTGAGAAAGAAATTTTGTCATATTGTATCCCGCAGGGTCATCACGATATGCTACAAGTAGTTCCATGAGATAAGAGATATAAGGACACCTTATTAATTTCCATCAATGAACCCTAAGCAGACTTTGAAAAATATGGCTAATACTTTGAAAATGGCCAAAAAGCCAGATCGTGATGAATATCAACAGCATCTTAGATTGGTATTAATAGGAATTGCAGGAGTTGGTGCTATTGGCTTTACAGTTCATTTTGTCTTTTCTGTAATTACGTTTGGTAGATAAAATTGTCCGAGGAAATTAAATCTCATCTTTTTGCAATAAGAACAACTGGAGGTCAAGAGAAAATAGTCATGAGACTATTGGAAGCAAAGGCGAATGCCAATAAAATTAACATTCAATCAGTATTACTAGTAGACAATCTAAAAGGCTATGTTGTAATTGAGGCAATAAATCCCAGTGATGCATACATGGCAGTGGAAGGAGTTAGACATATTCGCGGTCAACTCAGAGGAGAATTAGAATTTAAAGACATTGAAGGATATTTGATAAAGAAATCCACAGTTTCACAATTAGCAGTAGATAACATAGTTGAGATCACAGGCGGTCCATTCAAAGGAATGAAAGCAACAATCACCAGAATAGATGTAGACAAAGAAGAAGCAACTGTCGTTCTATTAGATGCATCTTATCAACTACCAGTAACTGTCGACGCCAACTATCTAAAATTGTCAAGTGAATCTTAGGAAGGATTAAATTTTTCATATTAAGCTGATAAACATGGTAGAACCACAAAAAGTATCATCACTTGTAACCGGCGGAGCTGCTTCAGCGGGTCCACCACTAGGCCCAGCTTTAGGTCCATTAGGAGTCAACATTATGGAGATAATCAAGGCCATTAATGAAAAGACAAAAGACTTTGAAGGAATGAAAGTTCCAGTAACAGTTTCTGTTTATCCGGATACAAAAAAATGGGAGATAGAAATCGGAATTCCTTCTGCAGCTGCATTATTGCTAAAAGAAGCAGGAATTCAAAAAGGAACAGGAACTGCAGGAACAGCATGGGTAGGCGATATAACCATAGAGTCTGTTATCAAAGTTGCAAATACAAAACTAGAGAAATCATACGCATCTTCATTAAAATCTGTTGTAAAAACAGTAATTGGAACATGTCTATCACTCGGAATCAAAGTCGAGGGTAAAACACCAAAAGAGATCACTGCGGAAATTAACGAAGGCAAATGGGATGCAAAACTAAAATAAATTACATGATAGAATAAATCGGATCTTTATCGGTTTTTTGTAACTCGACAAAGGTTTCCGTGTTTATAATACCATCAATTTTTCCTATTTTCTCTATAACTATGGAATGTAGTGCCTCCAAATTTTTTGCGTGAACCTTGACAATAATATCAAACCTACCAGTCACTTCAGAAATAGATATAACTTCAGGAGTCTCCATCAATTTTTTATGAATATTATCTTTAAGTTTTGGATCCCTGTTAATTCCAACAAATGCCTTAACGCCTATTCCCAAAAGAGATTCATCTATAACTACTGTAAATTTTTTTATTAATTTTTTTTTCATTAATCGTTTTATTCTGCTATAAAGAACAGATGCGTTAATTCCAAGTTTTTTTGACAGTGCAGGTATGGAAATAGAGCCATCTTTGGTTAGTTCAAAAAGCAATTTCATATCAAGTTCATCAAATCTCTGCAATGCTCTCAAAGATTGACTTGGTGATTTAATAAATGTAAGTTATGGTGGAGTTTTACTTCAAAATTACAAAGATCACCTTAAAAAAGTGTAAATTTTTAAAATAATATAAGAATCACAATTCATAGCCTCTAAACGATTTTAAGTAGGTTTTCTCGGAAATCTTCATAATGATTACAGAGATTAAAATGGCAGAAATGATTAAGGAAGCCAAAGCAGGAAGTAAACAAAGAAAATTCAAACAATCAGTAGAAATGATAATTGTCTTCAAAGATATTGATGTGAAAAAAGGCTTTGCACTTAATGAAATAGTCCAACTTCCAAAAACCAGTTCACCTGCTACAGTATGCATTATGGCTACTGGAGATATGGGTCAAAAAGCAAAGGAAGCAAAAGCAGATGCAGTTCTAGGGTCAGAGGAGTTAGATAAATTTGCGGCTAACAAAAGAGCATCTAGAAAATTCATTAACAAATATGATTTCTTTTTAGCAGATACTCAAATCATGCCAGCAGTAGGTAAAGTATTAGGTCAACTTTTAGGTCCAAGAGGAAAAATGCCAACCCCGGTTCCATTTAATGCATCAATTGAATCATTTTTACAAAGATTTAGATCATCAATCAAAGTAAGAGCAAGATCAACATTAGCTATGTCATGCAAAATAGGAGACGAGTCAATGGAAAATACAGACTTGACAATTAACGCATATGCAGTATTAAGCGCAGTTGAAAAAAAATTGCCAAACGGTGAAAAGAATCTCAAAAGAATAATCATAAAAACCACAATGGGTAAACCAATTAAACAAATAGAAGAGGTTAAGAAGAAACATGCATGAAAATAGAACAACTTATCCTAAAAGAAAAACTCAGATGTACCAACAATTACTAGAAATTCCAAAGAAATACAAAGTCATAGCTCTCGTTAAAATAAACAAAGTTAGAGCATCACAGATTCTCCCACTAAGAAAAGCACTAAAAGGTGAAGTGGAGTTTGTATGTGTAAAAGACAGAGTTGGGCAAAAAGCATTAGAAAAATTAGACATTCCAGGGATTAAAGGAATTTCAGAAGAGCTTACAGGTCAATGTATTTTCATATTTACCAACATGTCACCATTTAAGCTAAATGTATTATTGGCTAAAAATAAAATTATGATGGCAGCAAGAGGTGGAGATATTGCAAGTGTAGACATTGTTGTGCCAGCAAAAAACACAGGAATTGCACCAGGACCAATGCTTACAGAATTCAAAGAGGCAGGAATCCCAACAAAGATTGATCAGGGTACAATTTGGATTCAGAAAGATACTACTCCAGTAAAGAAAGGAGAAGCAATCAATGAAAAATTAGCGACACTTCTTGGCAAGCTAGATATTAAACCAGTAGAGGCAGGAATTTCACTCTATACGGCATTAGAAGATGGCTTAAAGTATGCAGCAGAAGAGTTGATTGTAGATGTTGTAAAAATAAGAAATACGTTGACTCAATTCCACCAAGAAGCAGTTTCACTATCTATTGAAGCAGCATATGTTACGGCAGATAACATTAACCAAATCCTTAGTAAAGCATCTCAATCTGCACGTTTAGTGTCTGTAGAATCAGGATTTATGACGGATGAAACCAAGGAACAGATATTACAGAAAGCTCATGGTCAAGCCAAATCTCTCTCAACTAAAGCAAAAGATTACGCTGCGTCTTAGCCTAAACTTCCTTTGGCTTTGGGAAGATTCCAATTGAATTTCATTGCAATTAATCTTAATGTTGTAGTTAGTATTGTTCCCAAAATTGTTGCAGAGTATAATTCCACTCCAAAATATAATGTCAAGTAAAACACAATAATTCCAATAAAACTTGCAGAAATATAAAATTCCTTGACAAAAACTATTGGAACTTGAGTAACAAAAACATCTCGAAGAATTCCACCACCTACTGCAGTAAGCATTCCTCCCAACATTATTGCTAGAAAATTCAATCCAACTAAATTATAAGCAAATGTAGCACCAATTATTGTAAAAACTCCTAATCCAATGGCATCAAATTTCAAAAACAAATTCCAATGTTTCTTGAGATGTGAATACAAGAAAAAAATTGAGATGCCAGAAAGTACTGCAATTATCACATATGCAGGATCAGAGAGAGTGTGTGGAAATTGTCCCATCACAACATCCCTAATTGTACCGCCAGCAACTCCAGTAATTGTTGCCAAGAGTAAAATTCCAACAATATCAGATTTATGTTCAATGGCCTTGAATGCACCAGTTACCGCAAAAGCCATCGTACCAAACAAATCTAGAATGTAAATGAAAACATGAACAGGAATTGAAAAATCAACCAATTAAAATGTAAAATGAATAATTGTTAATCAACATTGATATAAATAAAAATCAAAATTAAATTGAAAAAAGTCGTTTATCCAAATAGAGAAGATAAACCTTCCATTGCGGCTTCTTCACTTTTACTTGTATCAACTGGTGCTTCTTTCTTTGCTTCATCTGCTGCAGCTGCCGGAGCGGCTGCTGCTACGGCTACAGGTACGGCTTTGATTGCTTCTTCAATGTTAACATCAGCTAAAGCTGCAACTAATGCTTTTACTTGAGCATCATTCACTGCAACGCCAGATGCTTTAACAACTGAGCTGATGTTGGCTTCATTAACTTCTTTTCGTAGCTTGTGAAGAAGTAAAGCAGCATAAACATATTCCATTGTATCGAGATTTTCTTAGGGCATAATATAAAACTATGTAGAAATTACGCCTACAAAAACAGAAATTCTAGT
>Ga0315290_10002885_pt1 | contig 12199 bp, 11 predicted proteins | sample YL17G12_0_MG_FD_203627 | JGI IMG/M metagenome (GOLD analysis project Ga0315290, IMG submission 203627) | Sediment microbial communities from Yellowstone Lake, YNP, Wyoming, USA - YL17G12_0 | ecosystem: Environmental > Aquatic > Freshwater > Lake > Sediment | place: USA: Wyoming | collected...
CTTGATGCTGATGACAAAATCGCCGCTGGCGCTCAGGGATTTCGATATTCTCGGGAAGATCAAGAAATTGGAATTCTGCGTTACTGTCACGACTCTCGATGAAATTCTTGCCAGGCAGATGGAGCCTAACGCTCCAACTCCAAAAGCTCGCCTGGACCTTCTCAGAGAGGCAGCAAGATCCGGTTTTCGGACGAGTGCAATGATATCGCCGTGGCTCGTCTCAACGGACAACCCGCAGGAGGAGCTCAGCGAAATGATCGGGATGTTCGCTCAAGCCGGATGCAGGAACATCACAATCGACAGGCTGAGGATGCGCCCCACAGCGATCAAGAGAGTCGCTGGAATCGCATCGATGCAGAAACAAAGTGCTCGAATCCGCTCGGTTGTCGAGAGAAGCGAGAACATAGATGCCGGGGACATCCTCGAAAGGATATCGGCCAGGAAGCTCTTCCCGGACATTTCCTTCGAAATACCGTCATTCGACCGAATGTCAACGGTTCAGAGAAACCTTTAGAACTAAAATCTCATTACTGGGGACCAGGAGTCGATCGATTGACCAAATTGTCCAATGCCGCAAGAATCGCCATGCAAGATGTGCTCGGCCTGAAAAAGGGAGAAGAGGTCCTGATTGTCACAAACTTTGAAGGCGACGTGTTCTCGATTGCGAAAGCACTATACGAACAGACAAGGAAGCAAGGCGGCAAACCCGTCCTTATGGTTCAGCCGAAGAAGAGCACGTTCGATTTCGCTGAGCGCGCGATCGTCGAGGCCATCAAGTCCGAGCCGGACATTGTGATCGCAGTGACGACGCAGAAGCTCGGGAAGGACGCCTATGGGACCCACATCGGTTATGTAGGGCGGGATGGACAGAAGTACAGCGACATCTTCAGTCGCTTATTGGATGGCGACAAACGCATCCGCAGCTTCTGGTCGCCAGGATGCACGGTCGACATGTTCGAGCGGACCGTGCCGGTGGATTACGCGCAGATGCAGTCCCTTGCCGCAAAATTGAAAGCTGTGCTCGACAAGGGGAAGAAGGTCCGGGTAAAGGCTCCTGCGGGGACCGATTTGACGTTCTCGATCAAAGGCAGGGAGGGAAAAGTCGACGACGGCAATTTCCGGACTCCTGGATCCGGCGGCAACCTGCCCTGCGGGGAGGCCTACGTGTCTCCCGCCAAGGAGAGCGCCGAGGGAGTGATCGTGTTCGATGGGACGCTGGATCTGATCCCCGATGCCGTGATCCCGAAGAAACCGGTCAGAGTGATCTACGAGAAGGGATTCGTCACCAAGGTGACTGGAGGGCCCGAAGCGAAGGAACTCCTCAAGGTCATCCAGAGGGGCGAGAAAATGGCCAGGGAACTCGGCAAAGAGGATGAGGAACGGAACGCCCGCGCCCTGGGCGAGCTCGGGATCGGGATAAACTTCTCAGCAAGGATGACCTGCAACATGCTGGAAGATGAGAAGGTCGGCAAGACCGTGCACTTCGCGATCGGCGCGAACCTCGAGAACGACGCCAACGCGATGATACACCAGGATTGCCTGGTAAAGAATCCCTCTCTCTGGATCGACGGCAAGCAGATAATGAAGGACGGGAAAATACTCCTGTGATCTCCGCCTCTCAGAACGTCGTCACGAGGTCATGCTCGTTCATCAGCTGCTTTAGCTGCGATGATGGGGTGACTTTCAATCCTTCGAATAGCCTGCTCTCGGGGATCCCTCTGGATTCGAGGTGTTCCTTCACCACATGGACCTGCACATCAAAATCGTAGAGCTCTTTCGTCGCATCGGCGTTCGATGGCATCTTCAGGACTTCAGATTTCTGCGAAGCGACCGCGTTGTACACGCCATCTTCCATCAGGACGACCGAAGTCTTCATTCCGTTCACTCCCATGGCCAGGGCAAGCCTGAGGCCAGCAAATGCCTCCTCGAGACCGTAAGGAGCGCGCGTTATCAGGACCAAAATCGATGATGCCATTCCTTCACCTCGCTATCGTTACCAATCTGTCAGAATCTGACACGAATTTCATCAGGTCGTTCGTCAGGCTACCTACCTTTACGCCGGGGATCTCCTCTCCTCGGTCGAACCCGCGCGCCATGAAGCAGGTCTCGCAGATCGCGATCTTCACGCCCTTCTTCGCGAGTTCCTCCAGCTCCGCGCCAATGTTAGGGAATCGTTTCGGGGCCTGCCCTTTCTTGACGGCTGTTACGCCCTCTCCGTAGCCGAACATGTTGACGCTGTAACCCTTCTCCACCGCGGCATTTGCAAGTTTCGCCGCGACGTTCGCGTCCATCGCCATCATCGACCCGGATCTCCAGAGTATCGTGAGTGTCTTCGCCATCCTGCCACCTCAGACAGTGATCGTGCGCTCCGTGCGCTCCATTATGCATTCGATGATCTCAGGATATCCGATGGCCCTGCCTATCTTCAGATCGGCCGAGGAGAAACCTTTCGCTTCCAGATCCTCCTTTGAGACGAGGACCTCCGAAACGCTCATCGATATCCTCTCGCTGGCATCTCCAATGAGAGCATGTAGCACTCCGTCTTCGACTAGGATGACGCTGGCATCCTCCTTGCTGGAGAATGCCGTGATCATGTGCGTCGGGTCCTGCTCTTGAGGCGATTTGAGCACGATGAAGGCAGTCTTCATAGTATCCCGCTTCATCCGATGAACAGGTTGACCTTTGCATCCGCAGCTATGTTCAGGAAAGCCGCAGCTCCGAGGATCTTCACGCCCTTCGTCAGGTCTGCCTCTGTGACGCCCATTATCGTCATCGAAGTGCTGCACGCGTAGAAGTTCACTCCGAGGTCCAGCGCCGTCTTCATCATCTCTTCCGGGAGTGGGATCTTGTTCTTCGCCATCTTCTTCCGGATCATCCCGGTGAAGAGCCTCATCATTCCCGGTAGCTTCGGCTTGTTTCCTGCCTTCAGGAGTTTCAGTCCGAAGAACGTGTAGAACACGTGCACTTCCATTCCCATGCTTGCCGCGGTGTTGCCCAGTATCAGTGGCATCATCGCCTTGTCGAAGCTTCCTTCTGCTACGACCATACACATTTTGTCTGCCATTTCAATCACTCTCTTCCATTCTCACTTTATCTTTACATAGAACTTGAAAATCTTTCCTTCCTGCTCTGAGCCGATAAGTGGGTTCCCGGTCCTGCTGCACCAAGCGGGCACGTCTTCCTTTGCGCCGATGTCGTCCGAGAGGATCTCGAGCACCTGTCCCGACTTCATCTCCTTCATTTTCTTCGCCATCATCACGATCGGCATCGGGCACGATTGCCCCAACGCATCCAAAGTCGCATCCTTGTTCATCAAATCCCTCCAAATCGATTTTGAAAGATTTCTGCAATAACGATTGCCGTTCCGAGTAGATATATGTTTGTGTGGAGCCCATTTTCAGCAACGCTGAATCGCCCAATTGATCATCGATTCTTCTCATCCTATGTTCAGCTAAGAGCGCAGGAGCAACGCATATATAGAAGAACTAACATAGGCTGGAAAAGTCGTTACGTTTGGAGGCATAATCTATGCTTGGGAACCAACCCATAATAATTTTGAGAGAAGGAACTGAATCAACAAAAGGAAAATCGGCGCAGAACAATAACATCGCAGCTGCGAGAGCGATTGCAGACGCAGTGCGGAGCACGCTCGGTCCGAAGGGAATGGATAAGATGCTCGTCGACGGGATGGGCGACATTGTCATCACGAACGACGGAGCGACGATCCTGAAGGAATTGGATGTCGAGCACCCGGTGGCAAAGATGATCATCGAGGTCGCGAAGACCCAGGACGAGGAATGCGGGGACGGAACGACCTCCGCGGTCGTGATCGCCGGCGAGCTTCTGAAGAAATCGGAGAGCTTGATCGAGCGAAACGTCCACCCGACCATAATCGCAAACGGCTTCAGGCTGGCCGCGGCCGAGGCAATCAAGATTCTGAAGGACACAGGTTTCGAGGTCAAGGCGGATGACGCGAAGATGCTCACGAGGATCGCCGAGACCGCTATCACCGGCAAGAGCATTGGCGGGGAGCGCGACAAGTTGTCCGAGATCGCCGTCAAGGCAGTAATGATGATCGCCGAGAAGACCGACGGCAAGATGACCGCCGATATCTCGAACGTCAAAGTCGAGAAGAAGCAGGGCGGGTCTGTCGGAGAATCCGAGCTCATACTCGGGATCATACTGGATAAGGAACGGACGTCGCCGAGGATGCCCAAGCTCGTGAAGGATGCGAAGATCGCTCTTATCGACCGAGCCCTCGAGATCAAGAAGACCGAGGTTGAGGCAAAGATACAGATCAGGGACCCATCGAAGCTGCAAGAGTTCCTCGACGAAGAGGAGAAGACGCTCCGCGGCCTGTACGAGAAAATCAAAGCTTCGGGCGCGAACGTTGTGATCTGCGAGAAGGGAATCGATGACCTTGTCCAGCACTACCTCGCAAGCGCTGGTATCTATGCAGTAAGAAGGGCGAAGAAGGACGACATGGAGAAACTCGCGAAGGCGACTGGAGCTACGATCGTAACGAACCTCGATGACATGTCTTCGAAGTTACTGGGAAACGCGGCCGCAGTCGAGGAAAGGAAGATCGCCGACTCCGAGATGACCTTCATCACTGGGTGCAAGAACCCGAAGGCCGTATCGATCCTGATCAGGGGCGGTACCGAGCACGTCATCGCCGAGGTCGAGAGAGCTCTTCACGACGCACTGAAGGTCGTCGCTGTCGCTATCGAGGATGGCACGGCGGTCGCGGGAGGAGGCGCTCCTGAGATCATCACTTCTCTCAGGCTGAAGGCTTACGCCGCATCGGTCGGTGGCAGGGAACAACTTGCAATCGAAGCATTCGCGGAAGCTCTTGAGATAATACCCTGGACACTCGCTGAGAACGCTGGCATGGACATGATCGATACACTGATCGAGCTCCGCAGCAAATATGACGGTGGCAGGAAGACCGGAGCCTTCGGCGTCGATGTCGTCAACAATAAGGTCGGAGACATGTTCGCTCAGGGTGTAATCGAACCGTTGCGCGTCAAGATCCAGGCGATCCAGTCTGCGGCAGAAGTCGCGACCATGATACTCAGGATCGACGACGTCATTGCTTCAAAGAAGGGAGCAGGCGGACCTCCCGGGGGCGGTCCAGGCGGCATGGGTGGTATGCCTGGTGGCATGCCCGGCATGATGTAAACGTTCTACCTATACTGCATCCGGGGCCGGATCGGCCCCATTTATTTTCTTCTAGATTGTGTGCGATTTTCCTATCTATAACATTGTGTATTTTAGTGTCCAGTAAGAATAGTAACACATTGTTAAGAAACAGCGTTAATCATCACCCCTTGTCTAAATCGTTGTACAAGGAAAACAACTAATCAGGTCAATTATATGTTAGACATATACAATTTGATAGATTATGAATATTCACATTAAAAATAAATCATGAAGATACTTCACTTATTGATCAGAAATTGCCTGGCTACTGTGCCCAGTATTATTCTTCCTCATTCCATTCCATGGATTTCAATCCATACTGAAGCCCAATCAGATATTCATGGTTATGACGAATGATCGGCCAGTACAGGTCTATTGATCATCCAGGAGGATTATTTCTGGGCATGAGGATTCATTCTAAGCAAATCAAACGTGCGACGCCGTGGTATCTGCCAGATCTTCACCTCTGAGGGGATCCATTGCATCGAGGAATCCCCGAGAGGTTTCCTTTCAAACTTCACCGAGTGCGTCAGCCAAAATTACCACTTGGGCTGCCATTTTAGTATTATAGGATATGATTTAAGTTTGAATCTATACGAGATAGAATATTATTCATAGAACGCTTCTCCGTTACTAACAACAACTTGCTGGCTATTAACTGGCTGCCCATCATTTCCATTGGAAGACCGTTTATTCACCTTACTGCATGGAGTTTTGTCATCCTTTTTGTCTGCCGTGCTATTATGTGACAAGGATAGCTATCAAGGCTAAATGTCGATCTTACTCCTTCTGCCACATCGTATCAGGGAACGGCAACTAATTGGGTATTAGTTGACGTTTTACATGGGTAAATCCTACTTCTTGAAGTGAAAAAGGGCAACAAATTCGGCTCAGCGACATTTTTATATAGTTTTTTCGGGCATACGAATCGTCGGACGGAACAGCTCCGTTCGATCAATCAGAAGGGAAGGGAGTCGGGATGCGCAAGTACCTCAAGCAAGATGAACTAAAGGCATTGCTCGCCGCCCCTCGGAGACCGAGGGACCGGCTCATCCTCCGTTTGCTCTATGAGACGGGGATGAGAGTCGGCGAGATTGCGGAACTGAAGATCGGAGACATTGACCTCGATAGCAGCGAGATCACGATACAGCAGGCCAAGAGGCACAAGGAAGGCCGGAAGGTGCCGCTTGTCAGCGATTATACGAAGATGATGGTCAAGGACTATACTGGAACGCGCAAGAACAAACGCGATTTCTTCCTGGTGTCCAACAAGAGAACAGCCCTGTCAAGGCGCCAGATCGAGCGACTGGTGGCAAAATACGGCGAGCAGGTCGGCATCGATGCCGATAAGTGCCATCCGCACGTGCTCAGGCACACGCACGCCGTGTATGCGCTGAAATCCGGAGTGGATCTTCGCACGCTCCAGCAGAATCTGGGGCATTCCAGCATCGAAGTCACAGCGATTTATCTGACGCTGGACATCGAGGACAGGAAGCAGGTCTACGAGGATCATCCGCTGCCCGAGCTGATGGAGCCAGACGATCCGTTCGAGATGCACAAAGTGCATCGGGCGAACGTGACCTACAGCTTCGAATCCCAATGATTCCTTAATGGCCAGTATCGTTCGAGAGGGGTTCTTTTCCCTTCTCGACACTAGTTTATTTTTCTTCTGGATGCGTGAATAATGCGGACTGGCGTCTCCGATGTCAATACTCCCGAACTGATTGATAGTATAATTATCATTCAGTATTCGTTATAAGGTATATCATTTTAGTTCTGACATAAACTATCAGCCTCTATGCACACGGATAGTGCAAAACCATTCGGAAGGACCGCACATAATTGAAAACGATATCTGAGAGATCCATCGGAAGGATCGAAATAGCAGTTTCACTGCGTGCAGGAATCAGATATTATACTTGAAACAGGCTAGCGGAAAAGTACGCGGTGATTCATCCAGATGCCTGAACATCCGGTCGACTGGGCGGAGACTCACAGACCCCGGAGCCTCAACGAAATAATCGGGAACAGCGCGGCGGTTAGTCAGCTCAGATCATGGGCGGATTCATGGGCGAAGGGGAAGCCCAAGAAGAAAGGGGCGATCCTGATCGGCGACCCAGGCATCGGGAAGACAAGCGCCGCTCACGCGCTGGCCAACGACTACGGGTGGGACGTCATCGAGCTGAACGCATCCGATTCGAGGAACGCATCGGCTGTTGACAGGATAGTCGGCCACGGGTCCAGGGCCGACTCGTTCTCCGCTGACGGCAGTTATCGATCGACAGCGGAAGGGCATCTCAAGCTGATAATTTTCGACGAGGCGGACAACCTGTTCGGAAGGGAAGATTATGGCGGAGCTAAATCGATAGTCAGCGCGCTGAAGGAATCCGCCCAGCCGATCATTCTGATCGTGAATGACTATTACGAGCTCACAAGGAGAGCCAGCGGGGTCAAGCAACTCGTTCTCACGGTCAAGTTCACAAGGCCGGACGCGCAGCAGGTGACCTCCGCTCTGGAAAGGATCGTCCTGAAGGAGAAGTTGGAGATCACTCCTGAGACGATCCAGCGCATCGCAAACCATTCCGGCGGAGACATTAGAGCGGCCGTCAACGATCTCCAGTCGATTTCGCTCCTGAACTCCGAGGCGATGGAAGAGATCTCCAAAGACCTGGGCTGGAGGGACGTTCCGCCCGAGGTCTACGAGACGCTGGAGACGATATTCTCATCCAACAGCCTCGCCAAATCGAGGCAGTCGCTGATATCGCTGGACGAGACGCCTGACAGATTCATTACCTGGCTGGACGACAATCTGCCGCGGGTGATACGCGACCCGGTGGACAGGGCCAGGGCGATCGACCTGGTCTCTCGGGCGGACATCTATCTTGGGAGAGTATCGAGGCGGAAGTACTACGGCCTCTGGTCCTACGCATCCGACCTGATGAGCATGGGCGTTTGCCAGGTTTCCGGCGACAAGTATCAGATCTATTCCGACAGCCTCAGGTTCCCTGAGTATCTGATGAGGATGTCGCGCACGAAGGCGAGGCGCAAAACAATAGAATCGTTGCTGGACAAGCTCGCAGTGGCGATGCACACTTCCCCTTCCATCGCCAGAGAGTCCATAGTCCCGTACCTTAGGAGCCTGTTCGCCAGCGACAGAGAGTTCGCGATCGAGATGAGCAGGACGCTGGAGCTTCAGGCGGGCGAGGTCGCTCTGCTCCTCGGGGTGGAGGCGGACTCGGACGAAGTCGAGAAAGTGCTGGCAAGCACCGCGGACGACGGGAAATCAGGGGATGAGCCAGAGGGGGATCAGGAGCAGCTTCCTCCGAGGGAGCGCGCGCAGGTGGATCACCAGCGCTCGCTTTTCGAGTTCAGGTAGGTGAGTTCTCGGATGGTCGGTGACAGCGGCTCCAAGGCTGTGCTGGAATGGCAGGGCTACAAGCTCATCGGGTCGTCTTTCGGGGCGAAGGGATGCCACTGGCTCAAGACGAGCCTCCTGCACGGGAAGGAATGCTACAAGGCGAAGTTCTACGGGATCCAATCCCACCGATGCCTTCAGATGACGCCGACAGTGAACGTCTGCAACTGCCAGTGCCTTTTCTGCTGGAGGTTCCACGGGATGAAGGACTATCCGAACACCGAGAAGGAGGATCCGAAGGTCATCCTCGACAAACTCATCGAAGCACAGAAAGAAATAGTGTCCGGCTTCGGCGGCGACGAGAGGTGCGACCGGGGCATGTGGAACGAGGCCAGGGAGCCGAAGCACATGGCCATCTCGCTCTCCGGCGAGCCAACGATGTATCCTTATCTTTCCGACCTCATCGGAGAAGCCAGGAGGCGGGGCATGACCACCTTCCTGGTCACGAACGGGACGAACCCGAAGGCGCTGGAGAACCTCGACGTGCTCCCGACCCAGCTCTACGTCACCCTCGCCGCGCCGAACCAGGGCATCTTCGAGAAGCTCTGTCTTCCCAGGAGCCCCCGGCTCTGGGAACGACTGAATGAGACGCTCGAGCTGTTCGACTCCCTTGACACCCGGAAGGTCGTGCGCCACACGCTCGTCAAGGGATGGAACCTCGGCTGGGAATCGGAATACTCGAAGCTGATCATGAAAGCCAACCCTAATTTTATAGAAACAAAATCATATATGTTCGTCGGCGATTCAAGGAACAGGATGACGGTCGAGAACATGCCAGCAATGGAAGATATCAGGACCTTCGCCGATAGAATATCATCTGAAACATCCTATAAAATTATGGATGAGCACACCGACAGCAGGGTTGTGTTGTTGTCCAATGATACCTGCTCGCGCAAGATCAACGGTTGACAAATCTACTTCAACCGGATCGTCTCGAGGTTCATCGGAGCGCGCGTCTCGATCCCGAACTTCTTGTATATCGATCCGGCCAGGTCGAGGCACTTGTGCTCCTCCCCGTGGCAGATGATGACCCTCTCCGGCCTCGGGTCCAGCGTGGCGATGTAGTTCATGAGCTGGCGCCTGTCCGAGTGACCTGAGAAGCCATCGACGGTCTCGAGGTTCATCTTGACCTCGATGTTGATCTGCTTCCCGTGGTCGTTGAGCGTTATCTGGTTCCAGCCCTTCTGGATCTTCCGCCCCATCGTCCCGTCCGCCTGGTAACCGACGAAGGCCAGCGAGTTCAGCGGGCTTTCCGCCCACTCCTTGAAGTACTCCATCACTGGGCCGCCGTTCATCATTCCGCTCGTAGCCAGGACGATGCACGGCTCCGGGTCGTGCGTGATCCGCTCCCTCATGTCCGGCGAGTCGACGCGCTTGAAGATGTCCGAAAGGAACGGGTTCTGCCCGGTCTGGAAGATCTGCGTCCTGAGCTGGCTATTGAGGTATTCCGGATAGGCCGTATGGATCGCGGTCGCCTCCCAGATCATCCCGTCGAGGTAGACCGGCGCCTTCGGTATCTGGTTCGTCCGCATCATCTCCTCGATGACGAGCATGACCTCCTGTGAACGGCCGACGGCGAAGACGGGGATGACGAGCTTGCCGCCCCTTCCGAGCGTCCTCGCGGCGATGTCCCTTATCTGCATGCTGGCATCCTGCCTGCTCGGCTGCATGTCGTGGTAGCCGCCGTAGGTGGACTCGATGACGATGGTTTCGAGCCTGGGGAACTTGTTAACGGCCGCGTTGAACAGCCAGGACTTCTCGAACTTCAGGTCCCCGGTCAGTGCGACATTGTACAAGCCGTCCCCGACGTGGAAGTGTGTGATCGCGGAGCCGAGGATGTGGCCGGCGTTGTGGAAAGTGAGCCTGATGTCGGGGGATATGTCGGTCGTCTCGCTGTACTTCAGCGGGATGCAGTGCGTCACGACGTCCCTGATATGCGACGAGTCGTACGGGGACTTCTTGCCCTCCCCGAACGAGACCTTGATGTAGTCGATCTGGAGGAGCGACATGAGGTCCCTTGTCGGCTGCGTGCAGTAGACCGGTCCGTCGTATCCGTACTTGAAAAGCGCCGGCACAAGCCCGCAGTGGTCGAGGTGCGCGTGCGTCACGACGACGGCGTCGATGGAATCCATCGGCAGGAGCTCCGGCGCGTTGAAGTAAGGGGACATGCCCCCGTCTTCGCTGGAGACCGCTACCCCGCAGTCGATGAGGACCTTGCTCTCCCTGGTCGTGAGCAGCGAGGCGCTCCTTCCGACCTCACGGTACCCGCCGAGCGATGTGATCCTGAGCCATGTCTCCTCTGTCGATCTCGGCCTCGCCAGCCTCCTCCCGACCTTCCTCAGGAACGCCTTCCTGTCGTCCTCGACGTGCCTCAGGAAGTTCCTGATCTCGGTGACGGTCTTCGACGGGATCGGTGGCGCCCTGGAAACCTTCGGAGCCCAGCCGATCTCCCTCTTTATCTCGTTGAGCACCGCCCCCTGCTTGCCGATGACGAGCCCTGGGGAGAGCGCTTCGATGTTGACCTCGCCGCTGTCCTGTTCAAAATAGATGTTGGTGATCTGCGCCTCGGCCGGGATGATCTCGCGGATCTTCTTCTCAGCCTCCTCGTGGGATGCGAGAAGCGAGGGGTCCGGCCTGATCGAGACCCGCCTCCTCAGTCCCTGGGCGAGCTGGCGGATGAGGTCGTTGTTCTTCGCGAACTCATCCATGTTCTTTGTGTAGATGACTACGATTGGCCCTTCGAAGTCAATGTCGGTGATGTCGATGCCAGGAGGGATGATTTTCCTAACAGACTCCCTAGCCTCTTCTATAATCCTCTCGAATCCCATCTTAACTCACAACGTAATGGTATATCTTATCGAGCTGCGCCAATCCAAATAGCTGGCTGGTGTGATGTCACTCGATCTTGATTTTGGCCTTGCGCTTCACGATCTCCTCTTCGGGCACGATTTGGAACCCTTCCTTTGCGGTGATCGTCGCTATCGAAATTCCGTCCCCGGAAGCCGAATCGCGCTTCATAGCCGCGGACAACGATCTTATTGAAAGGTCTATCGCGTCCTTGATGACGATGCTCTTCTGGTAATGGTCCTCGAGAACACCGTACACGAACGGAGAGCCCGAGCCAGTCGTGACGTAGTCATCCGGTATCGCGCCTCCGGCCATGTCGAGGGAATACACGTGCGATCCCTCGGAGTCGACCCCTCCGATTATCAGGCCGACGTAGTAGGGGTAATATCTGTTTCCGCTCAAAATGTTCGAAGTGAGGGTCGCCGCTGATTTAACGCTCATCCCAAACCCTCTCTTGAGCTTGTAGAGTTCGACCTCGGCGGTGATGTACCTCGCCAACGACTGCGCGTCTCCGACGACGCCAGCGACGGTCAGACCCAGGTTCGTGTCGATCTTGAAAAGCTTCTGGGTGGTCTTGTGGGCGATCAAATTGCCCATGGTAGCTCTCTTCTCTGTCGCCATCACGACGCCATCCTGGCATACGAGCCCGATGGTGGTGGTCCCCTTCTTGACTTCGTCCGGCACATCGTTCATGTTATCACACGCCGCTAAAATGCATGCCAAAATCGGCAATTC
>Ga0315290_10002887_pt1 | contig 12194 bp, 11 predicted proteins | sample YL17G12_0_MG_FD_203627 | JGI IMG/M metagenome (GOLD analysis project Ga0315290, IMG submission 203627) | Sediment microbial communities from Yellowstone Lake, YNP, Wyoming, USA - YL17G12_0 | ecosystem: Environmental > Aquatic > Freshwater > Lake > Sediment | place: USA: Wyoming | collected...
GGAGTTCCAGTCCATCCGGTTCAAGGTGGATGAGGGCGTCATCGTGTTCCCGATGGATTCCAAGGGGCTGACCGCGACGGTCGAGGGCGTGCTCACCGTGACGGTGATGAGCGTGGAGGACCAGATCGCTGCGGCCAGGGAGATGGAGCAGGAGATGGGCAAGGAGGCTGGCAAGGAGAAGCCCAAGGGGATGGGCGCCGGGATGGGCGCCGGGATGGGTGGAGAAATGGGCGCCGGCATGGGCGCGGAGATGGGCAAGGAGAAGAAGCCCTTCGATCCGAAATCCATCAAGGGCCCGAAGACGGTCATCATGATCAAGGGCGAAGCCGCCGAGGTGTTCTAGCCCGGCCTGGCGGGATCAGATTCGATCGAGATCGTGCGCGTGAACTGGCGACACCTGAATACTGTCCTTCATCGGGACATCGGCTATCTGGCGGTCGGCCTCAGCCTGGTCTACGGCGTTTCCGGCCTGGCCGTCAACCACAAGGCCGACTGGAATCCGTCGTACCGCGTGCAGAAGACCACCCTGCGGATCGACCCGATCGCGGCCACCGAGCGCGCTGAGATCATCCGGGAGGCGTTACGTAAGCTCGCGACTGGCGAGCAGCCCCGAAACGCCTTCCGGCCGAACCCCGCCACGCTGCAACTGTTCTTCAAGGAGCGGACGTACTCGGTCGATCTCCCGACCGGCAACGTCATCGTCGAGGCGGCGCACCCGCGCCCGGTGCTCTTCGAGATGAACCAGATGCATCTCAATACGCCCAAGCGGTTCTGGACCGTGGTGGCCGACGTCTATGCGGTCGCGCTCATTGTGCTCGCGATCACGGGGCTGTTCGTGCTCAAGGGCAAGCTCGGCATCACGGGCCGCGGCGCCTGGCTGACCAGCACGGGCGTGCTCCTGCCGGTGGCGTACTGGGCCTACTACCTCTACTTCGGGTAGCGCGCGCGGGCATGCCCTCGGCTATCGGACGCCCGCGGAGGTCAAGGCCGCGTTCGCGCCGTCTCCCTGAGTGTCACAGATCATCTGGACGAGTACACCTGTTTGACGGGCGGCGAGGGTTCGACTACCATCGCGCCATCGAAACAACTCGTTGCCTTGAAGGAGGCTCCATGTCCCCACGATCCTGGCGCTCGATCTGCGCGCTCGCGCTGGTCGCCGCCGGCGGCGCCGCGCTTGTCGCGCAGTCGTTGCCCACCACGCAGCCGAAGATCCTCACGATTACCCGCGAACGCATCAAGACCGGGCACGACGCCGCCCATGTGAAGACCGAGGTCGGCTGGCCGGCCGCCTACGCGCAGGCCAAGTCGCCTGACTACTACCTGGCCTTGGCTTCAATGACCGGACCCGCCGAAATCTGGTTCATGACCCCTCGCGATTCCTATACCGGATGGGGCAAGTCCATGGAGAGCGAAGCGGCGAATCCGCAGCTCACGGCCGATCTCGACCGGCTCTGGGCGGCCGATGGAGAACATCTGGACGGAAGCGACCAGATCGAGGCGACGGCCATGCCGGCGTTTAGCCAGGGGACCTACCCGGACCTCAATCGCGCCCGGTTCTGGAGGATCTCGATCTTGCGGCTGCGTCCCGGACACGAGAAGCAATTCGCCGACATGATCGCGGTGTACAAGGCGGTCGCCGGCCGCGTGGCGCCCAATCTCACCTGGCGCATCTACTCCGTGACCGCCGGGATGCCCGGCCCGACCTACATCATCTTCTCGTCGATCCAGGCGTTCGGGCAGTTCGACGCCATGGCGGCTGACGGCAGCGCGATCGTCAAGGGCGCCACGCCGGAGGAACTCGCCGTGCTCCAGAAGTACCTCACCGACGACCTCGTCAGCAGCACGACGAACCGCTACCGGCTCGATCCGGCCATGAGCTATGTGTCGGACGAGACGAAGAAGACTGACCCAGCGTTCTGGAACAAGAAGTAGCCCGCAGCTCCAACACTCCGATTCAACCACATCCACGATGGCGGCCAGGACTGGCCGTCATCGTGGGGCTTCGCTGACACCGGTTGAACGCCTCAATTGAGTCGGTCCCGACCGGGCGCATAATGGGCCGATCGTCTGGAGGATGATGTGATTCGACGCCCGGTGGTGCTCTGCGCGCTGGCTGTCAGTGTTCTTGGCGGAGCGCAAGGTCCGGCACCGCAGTTCGCCACGCGCGATGTGAGGAAATTCGTCGGCTAAGGCATTTACGGTGTGCGGACGAGTCGCCGGGTTCGATTGCAGCAAGTCCGGCGACCTCGTGTTGCTCGACTTCGCCAGGCCGGGCGGCTTCGCACGGTTCTTCGTCGCGCCGACGACGATGACGTCTCGTCCTTGACCTCCGGACGATGCCTGTATAGACTCCTGTATAGGAGGCCGATCCCATGGGGCAGATCAACATCAACGTGACGCCGGAGTTCGAGGCGGCGCTCGTGCGGCTCATGCGCCTTCGAGGGATCCGCAGCAAGTCGGAGGCCATCCGCGAGGCCGTCGCCGAGAGCGCGGAGCGCGCGAAGTGTGCGGCGCCTGTCGAGGACTTCTCCGGCTGGATCGGCGCGGCTCTCAGGGCGCCACTGAACCCGTCTCCCCGATTCGCCGGCCACGACGATCTCTGGAGGTGAGCCGATGGTGGTCGACACATCGGCGCTCATCGCCGTCCTCTTCGAAGAAAGGCACGCGCGTTGGGTCGCCTCGAAGCTCAGCGAGAACGTCGGCCGTTTGAAGATGAGCACGGTGAATCTCGCCGAAGCATTGATCCTCATCAGAGACCGCCAGCCGGAGCTGTACGGCGAGCTCGAGACGCAGATCCTCTCGAGCGGGATCGAATTCGTCGCGCCGGACACGCAGCAGGCGCGGATTGCCTCGGCCGCTCGCATCGAGTATCCGCTGAACCTCGGGGACTGCTTCGCCTATGCGCTGGCCGTGACAGAGAACGCCGCCATCCTCACGCTCGATCGCGATTTCACGAAAACCAACATCCGCTGCGTGATTCCAAAGGCGCCGGCGAAGACCTGAAACGAAACAGCGACTCCCGGAGTGGGCGCCTGATGCGCACAGCCGAGCCTCGTCTGCGCTCACGGCAGATTGAGCTCCGTGCAAAAGGTAATGATCGGGAGCCCCGTGACCGTGCCGGACGCGTCGTGACGATTGTCTCGGTAGCCGCGACTCTCCGCTGTGGTCAGGGGACCGGCTCCGTCAAGCCGATCCCCTGCCCGTCCGATGCGTGTTGCGCGGCGAGGTCAGAAGCGGAAGGCGAACCCGAGCCTCGCGATCCGCGGCCCCAGAATCTGTGACGGCGACAGGAACTGCTGGATGTTGTTGATCTGGCCGTTCGGATCGCCGTCCTGCCGGACATTGAGCCGGCCGGTCAGCGCCCGCATCTCCCACGTCGTGTTCGTATTTGTCAGGTTGGAGATGTCCAGGTCCAGTTCGAGCTCGCCTGTCACGCCAAAAGTAAGTGTTACCGGAGCGGCTATCATCGCGCCACCGAAACAACTCGTTGCCTTGAAGGAGGCCCCCATGTCCTTGCGTGTCCGGCTTTGGTGCGCGTGCGCTCTCACGGCCGTGGCGTTCGGATCCATGGGCATCCACGCGCAGAAGGGACCGGCGCTGGCTGATCTCCGGCGCGCGGCGATCGAGAGGAAGCGGTAGGGCCACATGCACATCGGCACGCGTCTCGGTCCGTACGAAATCCTCGCGCCGCTCGGGGCCCTTCGGCTTCGTTCCCTTCGGCTTCGCTCAGGGCAGGCAGGGCAGGCACGAAGGGCGACCACTGTGAGAAGCAGTCCATGAGCCTCGCCCCAGGAACCAGGCTCGGCTCGTATGAGGTTGTCGCTCCGCTCGGGGCAGGCGGCCCGCCTCCGCTCGCGTCGGCGTTGATGCGCGAGCTACGGCGAGGTCTCGCCGAAGCCAAGGAGCGGACTTGATGAAGCCCGGAGAGATGCTCGGTTCCTATCAAGTCCTGGAGAAGCTTGGCGAAGGCGGAATGGGCGAAGTGTATCGGGCGCGCGACGCGAAGCTGAATCGCGACGTCGCGATCAAGATCCTGCCCGACGCACTGGCCGCGGACTCTGCGGCCCTCGCGCGGTTCGAGCGCGAGGCGCAGGCCGTCGCCGCGCTCTCCCATCCGAACATCCTCGCCATTCACGACTTCGGGCGGCAGGGGGAGACCGCGTACGCCGTGATGGAACTGCTCGAAGGCGAGACGCTGCGCGCGCGGCTCGAACACGGCGCGCTGCCTGCCCGCAAGGCCGCCGAGTTCGCCACGCAGATCGCGGAGGGTCTGGCCGCCGCGCACGAGAAGGGGATCGTGCATCGCGACCTGAAGCCCGAGAACATCTTCCTGACCGAGGATGGGCGGGCGAAGATTCTCGACTTCGGCGTCGCGAAGAGAGCGGGCGCGGCCGGCGAGTCGGGCGCGAACGTCGAGACGATCCTCGCGCACACCGGTCCGGGTACCGTGCTGGGCACCGTCGGATACATGTCGCCCGAGCAGGTGCGGGGCGAACTGGTGGACCAGCGCTCGGATATCTTCGCGTTCGGCGTCGTGCTGTACGAGATGCTGACGGGGCGGCGCGCATTCGGGCGCGAGTCGGCGGCCGACACGATGAGCGCGATCCTGAAAGAGGATCCGCCAGATCTGGCGACAACGGCCAGTGGCGCCAGCCCATCGCTCGCGCTGCAGCGCATCGTCCAGCACTGCCTCGAGAAGAAACCAGGGGAGCGTTTTCAGTCCGCGCGCGATGTCGCCTTCGCGCTCGGGGCGTTTTCGGGCACCGAGCGGTCGTCAGGCGCAAGCGCGGTCGCCGCCGCCCAGCCCCGGCGCCGCTGGCTGCGTCCCACGATCTTGGTCGCCGTCGTCGCCGCGGCGCTCGCGTTGGGCGTCGCGTTCGGTCGATGGATCTCTGGCGAAGGCCCGGTCGCGCCCCCGACGTTCACGTTGCGCTCCTTCGAGCGGCACGCCATCTTCAACGCCAGATTCGGGCCCGACGGCCGGACGATCTTCTTCGACGCCGCGCTCACGGGCAACCAGCCGCAGATCTTCAAACTCAACCCGGACTCGGCACTGCCGCAGAAACTCGGGAGTCCCGGGACCCATCTGCTCTCGGTCTCGTCCAAGGGCCAGTTGGCCGTGTTGACCGATGTTCGGTACTTAACCTTTCGTCTCTTCTCGGGCACGCTCGCGAAGATGACGACGGAGGGCCAGACGAAGCCGTGGATGGACGACGTCCGGGAAGCGGACTGGGGTCCGGACGGCGACACCGTGGCGATCGTGCACGTGGTCGGCAGCACGGACAAACTGGAATACCCCGAAGGCCGCGTGCGCTACCAGACGCAGGGGTACCTCAGCGACCTGCGCGTGTCGCCCGATGGATCGCGCGTGGCGTTTATGGAGCATCCCTGGAAGTGGGACGATCGCGGCTATGTGAAGATCGTCGATCGAAGCGGTGGCCCGCCCACGACACTCACCGGGGAATTCTGGGGCGAACAAGGTCTTGCGTGGTCGCGTGATGGGACCACCGTGTACTTTTCGGCAACCGCGGTGGCGATGGGGGATTACCTCCCGTGGGCCGTCTCGTCCTCAGGGCGGCGGGCGCCCCGGCAAGTGCTTTCAGGGGCAGGTTCGTTGTACGTACAGGACATCGCGGGCGCCGATGGCCACGGCCAGTGGCTCGTGACGCGCCAGGACTGGAGCCAAAGCATCAGGGCCCTGATCCCTGGTGCGACCGAGGAGCGCGAGTTCTCCTGGGGGAACAACGCCTTGAACCCGACGCTCTCGCGTGACGGGAAGACGCTGCTCTTCGAAGATGCAAACTCGGAGGCCGGACGGAACTACAGGATCGGCGTCCGTCTCACGGACGGAAGTCCGGCCGTGCCGCTCGGTGACGGCGTTCCCTGCGGCTTCTCACCGGATGAGCGCTGGGTCCTCGCGTTGGTCTATTCGCCCCTTCGACTCGTGAGGTATCCGATCGGCGTCGGGGCTCCGGTCCCTGTGGATCATGGGCCGCTGGAGCGAGTGAGTTCGGCGGGGTGGATCGATGAGACACGCGTCTGGATCTGCGGCAACGAGAAGGGACGTGCGGCGCGCTGCTATCAGCAGAACATCACCGGCGGGCCGCTCAAGACGCTGACACCGGAGGGTCTCGACGTTGCGCTGGTCTCGCCGGATGGCAAGTTGGTTGCGGTGAGTTCCGGTGCGTTGGATAGCGCCACGAGGATCATGCCGTCCACCGGAGGGGATCCGCGGCCAGTCCGCGGACTTCTGGCGGGTGATCGCGTGGGCGCCTGGACTCGCGACTCAAAGGCCCTCCTTGTGCGAACCGCCGATCTGCCGGCGCAGTTGGACCGTCTCGATCCCGTTGCGGGCACTCGGACACACCTCAGGAGCCTTGCGCCCCCCGACCGTGCGGGAGTGACGGACCTCGGGGTGACCAGTGTGCTCGACGATGGCCGGTCCTACGCGTACGGGTACCGCCGGGATCTCTCGACGTTGTATGTCGTGACCGGCTGCCGTTGGGAGACGATGAACGCGCCATGCCGCTAGCAACCGGCACCCGTCTCGGCGCGTACGAGATCCTCGGCCCGCTCGGCGCGGATTGCTGGAAGGCGAATCCCTGCGGATGCGCCTTCTGCAAGGCGCGTTGACGCCACGCGTGGCCATCGAGCTGGCCGTCCAGATGGCCCACGGGCTCGCCGCCGCTCACGACAAGGGCGTGATCCACCGTGACCTCAAGCCCGACAATCTATGGGTCACCACCGAAGGTCGACTGAAGATCCTCGACTTCGGATTGGCGAAGCAGGTAGCACCTGCAGGCCGTGCCTCACAGTCCTTCCTCGCCACCGAAGCCGTCAGTCCGGGCCACGTCGCACACACCGAAGAAGGCATGATCCTTGGCACCATGGGCTACATGAGCCCGAAGCAGGTGCGCGGCGAGACCGTGGACGCGCGCGAGATCCATCGTCGATCAGGGCCGATCCTCCACTCGAACACGGATTGATTACGAAACCGTCACTCTGATCAGGCGCGTCCCCTGACCCTGCACCAGCCAGGTGTTGCCATTTATCCGCAACCGTCATCAAGCGATTCCGCTGCTGATTCCGATTATTGTGTGTCCGTGAAGAACATCACCCTCGCGCTCGATGAGGAGACGTTGGCGGCGGGTCGGGCCTGCGCGGAACGGCATCAGACGACGCTGAATGCGCTGGTACGTGATCTGCTGGCCAGGACGGTACACACCGACCGGAAGGCGGCCGCCGCCGAGATGTTCCGCCTGATGGACGACATTGAGGGCGCCATCGATTGCTCGATCCTCAACACGATGTCCTTCTGGGACGCCCTCATCGTCGCCGCGGCGGCCTCGAGCGGCTGCGTGATCGTCTGCAGCGTGGATCTGAATCCCGGCCAGACGATTCAGGGCGTTCGGATCGAAAACCCCTTGCGGTAGACGACAGACTCGACTCACGGGAAAGGACGGGCAGCATCCGTTGTTCTGTCGTGCTATCGAACACCGCGACCGTGCCGATCGCGGGCCGGTCCGCTCTTCTCAACGCACCGGAGGATCGCTAAACCCGGTATGATGGCCGCCTATGCCCGATGAACCCCAACCCACCCGAACGCACTTCGGCGGTGGCGCTCAAGTTCATCTCGCGGGCCGCTTCCGCATCCTCGCCTCGGCCCTCGCCGACCGCTACCGCATCGAGCGCGAGCTCGGGACCGGCGGCATGGCCACGGTGTACCTTGCGCGGGATCTCAAGCACGATCGCGACGTCGCCCTCAAGGTGCTCGAGCCTGGCCTCGCCGAGTCGCTGGGCCGCGAACGCTTCCTGCGCGAGATTCGTCTCGCCGCGCGACTCACGCATCCGCACATCCTGCCGCTCTACGATTCCGGCGAGGCCGGCGGATTCCTGTTCTTCGTGATGCCGGTGATGGAGGGGCAGACGCTGCGCGGCCGCCTGACGCAGGAGCGCGAGCTGCCGGTGGACGTCGCCACGCGCATTGCGCAGGAGGTGGCCGACGCCCTCGACTACGCGCACCGGCACGACGTGGTGCACCGCGACATCAAGCCGGAGAACATCCTGCTGCACGAGGGGCACGCCCTGGTCGCCGACTTCGGCATCGGCAAGGCGGTGGCCGCGGCCGCCAGCGAAACGCAGAGCACGCTCACGCAGGTCGGCGTGACCGTCGGCACCCCCACCTACATGAGCCCCGAGCAGGCATCCGGCGGAGCGGTTGACGGGCGAAGCGACCTGTTCTCGCTCGGCTGCGTCATGTACGAAATGCTCACCGGGGAGCCGCCATTCACCGGGGCGACCGTGCAGGCGACGATCGCCAGACGGTTCGTGCACACGCCGCCGGAAGTGAGCACCATCCGTACCACGGTGCCGGCCGCGCTCAGCCGGGTGGTCGCCAGGCTGCTGGAAAAGGAGCCCGACGATCGCCTGACGAGCGGCGCCCGCGTGGTCGAGGCGCTGCGTTCGGGCGAGGCGCCGGCCGTCGCGCCGCGCGGCCCGGACGCGTCGGTCGCCGTCATCCCCTTCGCCAACATGAGCGCCGATCCCGACAACGAGTTCTTCAGTGATGGGATCACCGACGACATCATCATGGCGCTCACGCAGGTCAAGGGGCTGAAGGTCGCCGCGCGCACCTCAGCCTTCTCGTTCAAGGGCAAGAACGCCGGGCTTGCGGCCATCGCCGCGGCCCTCGGCGTGCGCACCGTGCTGCAGGGCAGCGTGCGGCGCGCGGGCAATCGCGTGCGCGTGACCGTGCAGCTGATGAGCGCCGCCGACGGCTGCCAACTGTGGAGCGAGCGCTACGACCGCGACCTCAACGACATCTTCGCCATCCAGGACGAGATCGCGCGCGGGATCGTGGAGCGGCTGCAAGTGACGCTCGGCCTCAAGCACGAGGCGGCCCAGCTCGTGGCGCGTCCCACCGACGACCTCGAGGCGTACCAGTTGTACCTGCGGGGGCGCGAGGCCGCGCACCAGCGCTCGCGGGCGTCGCTCCAGCAGGCGATCGCCTATTTCCGCCAGGCGCTCGCCCGCGACCCGAACTACGCCCGCGCCCATGCGGGACTGGCCGAGGCGTACATCGGGCTCGGCGTGTACCAGTACATCCCAGTCGCCGAGGCGCGCCGCGAGGCCGAAGCGGCCCTGGCGGCGGCCGAGCGGCTGCAGCCTGGCCTGGCGCTCGTGCAGGTGCTCTGGGGGCAGCTCAAGCTGTACATGCGCCCCGACTGGCCCACGGCCGACGTTCACTTCGCGCGGGCGCTCGCGCTCGACCCGAACGACGCGCTTGCGCACGCTTACACGGCGTTCCATGCGGGGATGCTTGGCGATTGCGCGACCAGCGCGGCGGCGGCGGCGCGCGCGGTCGCGGCCGATCCGCTCTCGACGTTCATTCGCGCGGTCTCGGTCATGGGGTTCCCGCGAACGGGCACGCCCGAATGCGACTCCGCTGCGGCACTTCGCGCCCACGAGGTCGCACTGGCAATGGATCCGAACGCGGTGATCCTCCTGTGGCAGTCGGCGATCCGGTTGAGTGAATTCGGCCGGTTCGACGAGGCGCTGGAGCGCACCCGGCGCGCCGTGGAACTGACCCAGCGCGGCCCGGTCGTCGTCGGGATCCATGGACGGACCCTCGCCCTGGCGGGTCGGCGCGACGAGGCGCTGGCGATTCGCGCCGAACTGACGGATCGCGCCCGGACGGAGTACATCGGCCCGGCGGCATTCCTGATGATGATCGGCCTCGACATGGGCGATGACGACGAGACGGCGAAGCTGTTGCGGTCGAACGTCGAGGCCGAGTCCGGGCCGGTCGGGATCTACCTGACCGTGGCGCGCGAGCTGGAACCCTTGCTCACGCATCCGCGGCTCGGGCCGCTGGTGCGCCAGTTGTCGCTGTACGCGCAGGGGCCCGGGCTGCCTCCGATGCCGGCGGGGCAGTGACGCCGCGCCGGTCGACTGCCCACCGACGATTGACACCGACGCGCAACGCGGACGCGAGCTGTATATTGACCAACACTGTTGACCATGTTACAGTCGGCGCATGGACGCGATGCCAATCTCACAGTTCAAGGCCCAGTGCCTGTCGGTGATGGACCGCGTGCGTCGGACCGGCCGTCCGGTGCGCGTCACGCGATATGGACGACCGGTAGCGGATGTGGTACCCGCCGGTCCCGCGGCGATCACGAATCGGACCCTGGGTTTTCTGAAGGACGCCACCACGATCGTTGGTGACCCCGGTGATCTTGTCGCACCCGTGGGCGCCGCTCACCTCTGGAACGCCATCAAGTAGCCCATGCGGCTGTTGCTCGATACGCACGTGATCATCTGGGCGGCGTCAGCCGTCGATGGCCTCGACCGCCGCGTGGCCGCACTCCTGACCGACCTTCGCAATGAACTCTGGATGTCCGCCGTCAGCGCCTGGGAATTGGCGATGCTCTCAGAGCGGGGCCGCATCCGCCTTCGCCCGGACCCCGAGCGGTGGATTGCAAGCGCCGTCGCCGGCTTGGGATTGAAGGAGGCCCCGCTCACCTCGGCAATCGCCCTCGAGAGCCGGCGGCTCTCAGTGCCGACAGAGGATCCCGCTGATCGCTTTATCGCAGCCACCGCCCGGATGCACGAATGCGCGCTGGTGACGGCAGACGCCGCGCTCCGGCGCATCTCGGGCGTGCGCGTCGTGCGCTGCCGGCCTCCGAAGCGGGCGTGAACCGGTGTGGCTGTCAGGAAGGCTCGCCTGGCTGCTTCGGGATCATCCGGCCCGACGACCAGGTGGAGCCCACGATCGAGTGTCCGACGGCAACATCGACCTGAAAAGGTTCTGCGGTTTGACCGGATCGTAGAATCAGCAGCCCGCCAGAGGAAGAGACTCAACTTCCACCAGTCAGATAGGAGCCATCGAGATTGGGCCGGACCTGAGCGTCACGCGGCCGGATAGCCGGCAGGCTCCTCCGCGAAGACAATCTCCCTGCTGTGCTGTCCGGGGTGAACACCGGTCCGTAGCCGTCGACCCTCAAGCTCCGGACCGATTCCCCGAGTGGGCCCATGACGAAGATGCCGCCGACCCCGCCGCGCGTGGAGCGAAAGGCGATGAGTGATCCGTCCGGCGAGAAGGCGGGGTCACTGTCGGAGGCCGGCGAATCGGCAGACAGATCCGTGAGCGTGTCGCTTCCGACGCGCTGGACGACCAGACAGCGCTGGCCGTCAGCAGTATCATCATCTTCACCAACGAGCATCAGCAGCGACAAGCAACGACCATCATGGACAGCCAGATCGCGCCTTCTGAGCTATACTCGCTACGGGACCGATTACCACGCGATACTCGCGCCGACTCCTGTGAACTCGACGAGCCGGCGGCGGCTCTGTGCGGCCCTGCCTGTGATACCCTCGCCTCGGGCGCAGGACCGATCTCCGGCCCGTCGGAGGCGTGACCCCCATGGTCCGACAGCACCGCAACATCGGCGTCGGTCTCGCCCTCGTCCTGATCATCGCGCTGCCGTCTTTCCCGCATGCGCGCTGGCCTTCGCAGAACCCGCCATTCGCGACGGTTCCCGTCGACCTGGTCGCGCTCGATCGAGACGGCACCTTCGCCGACAACCTGACGCCGGCGATCTTTGCGGTGACCGTGGACGGCACACCCCGGCAGATTCTGTGGATCCGACATGTGAGCCGTGGGCCCGGCTCGCTCGACGAAGCCGGGCGCCGCCAGTCGCGCGGCACCGGCGCGCTGCGTGTTGCCGCCGAACCTGCGCGCAGCGTGATCGTCGTGGTCGACGAGACGTCGATTGAAGTCGGGGCCGAACGCGCAGTCATCCAGGCGGCGGGCGCGCTCGTCGACCGGTTCGGTCTCGACGATCGCATCGGCGTCGTCCGGATCCCGATTCCCCGCGACGGTCAAATGGCGTTGACCACGGAACGGGCGGATGTGCGCACGGCGCTTCGCCAGGTGGCTGGCCAGGCGCCGCGAGCGGATCTCCTGGCGATCGAGGCGCTCTCGACGCAGCCCCTGCCGACCGTGAGCGACACGAACCGGGCGGCCGACGATCAGGTCGCGGCGACCAGTTCCGGGCGCGAACGTCCGCTCCCCGATGGCGAGCAGCCGGGCCTGGCGTCAAACCAGGGAATCTCACCTGCCGCCAGATTCATGGCCGGCCTCGAGGGCGTGCTGAAAGCGCTGCAGCCTTTTCCCGCCCGAAAAGTGATCG
>Ga0315290_10002891_pt1 | contig 12190 bp, 10 predicted proteins | sample YL17G12_0_MG_FD_203627 | JGI IMG/M metagenome (GOLD analysis project Ga0315290, IMG submission 203627) | Sediment microbial communities from Yellowstone Lake, YNP, Wyoming, USA - YL17G12_0 | ecosystem: Environmental > Aquatic > Freshwater > Lake > Sediment | place: USA: Wyoming | collected...
GCCGTGGCTCGACAACTTCAGGGTGCGGCTGTTCTCGGTGACCGTCCGGACCACGTTTTCGGGGGCCCCTTCGGGAATGGTGGCCTCAATCTCCAGGGTAACCCGCACCTCGGCGCGGGGCAGGGCCGCCAGGTGGGCGATTATCTCCTCCGCTATCCTGCCGGCATCCCTCCCGGCGCGCGTCGCGTCTAGGACGGCGCTGCCGTGAAAGCGGCGGGGTTTGGGTGAGGGCTGCGGTGACGCGGGACCGGCGGCGGCCGAGCCGTCCACCCCGGTGGGCGCCACCACTCCGGCGCCAAGATTGGGCTCTAGAATAGCGAAGGCCGGCTTTCTGCTCCCCAGAGTGCGCGGAGTGCTGGGGCCTCATTGCACACAGCCACCGAGCCGATTGCACGTGAATTGCACGCAGGTGCAATCTCGTGAGCAGTTCGCTCGCGTTCTTCCTGGTTCATCGTGACCGTAGTTCTCCTCTGAACTCCTAGTCTTCGGGGCCTGTCTCGGAGAACCAGCGTGCGCCATCTCCCTTCGGCTGAGCACAGAGACCACCTGCTGAAGCTCGGCCATGACACGCCCGTCGGGGCGGACACGCTGAAGATGCTTCAGTAGCAGGGCTTGTTCTGCTCGATCCAATCCCCTCCGCGGGTGTGTATCCCCCGCGGACCAGTCACCGCTTGGAAGCGCCGGGCGAGCAGGCAGCGCGTTCCTCGGCCGCGACCTACGGTCTCCACGACACCAAGATCCCCGAGCCGCCGCAGGCGAGGCCGCAGATTTCCCGGAACGGGTTCTTGGGACCCTCGTCACCCGGCATTACCCACGGCCGGATCCAACACCGTGAGTCCCTGTTCCGAAGCGAGACGGTTGAGCTTAGCGTCAGACGAGACAAAGACCACTCCCGGCCCAAGCGCTCTGGCGGCGGCTATCTGGAGCGCGTCCACGGCCGTCAGGTATTGCCGGGCCAGGATCTGAACCGCCGCTTCGATGTCGGCCGGCGTGGCGTTGACTACGATCACCTTCCCGGACTCGATATCCGACGCGACCGCCGCCTGGAGCAGTTGGAGATGATCCTTGGCTAGGAGTCCGTCGACGGAGTGAAGCCGCCGGAGGTTCGAAAGGGTTTCGAGGAGACAGAGACCGGACACGTATCTCGCGGCATACTCGCCGAAGACGGCCTCAATGATGTCCGAACCCGTCTCATTCAGGTACCTCTTCAGGAAGGCGCTCGTGTCCAGGAAGTAGGTCTTCACTCCTTCTCGCGCTCCTCCCGGACCCGCCCAGTCATGTCGACGGGCAGCGGGGGTATGGACTCTCTCAAACGGCGAGGATCCAGGGCCCCACGGGAGGCCGGATCGCCGTAGCCGAGTTCGGCCAGCCTGCGCCTGGCGTAGAAGCGCATCTGCTCGCTGTCGTTCACGTCCGTCTTCCTGGTGAGAATCAAGGAATCGTCTTTGACGACAGCCTCCAGGCAATCGCCCTCGCGGACCATCATGATGTCTCGCGCCCGCTTGGGAAGGGTGATCTGGCCTTTTGAAGTCACCTTGATGTCCCACTTCGCCTCGGTCATGCCGCCTTACCTCCTTACGTCAAGGCTATCTTACCGTCCTCGCGGAACCAGCGCAAGCCGGACCCCGGCGCGAGACGACAGACCCCGCGACAGGGACGACAGCTTTCGGGAATGCCGCTCCGCTGTACGCCCAATTGTCGCCAGCCAGCAAGGATTGCATTGGGAGGATTTGGCGGCCAGGGCGGCCAATCTCTCCAAGAGGTTAGGTGATTGGCGACTGGGCCACAGACGCGTACCATTCAGCCACCCGCAAGGCGGCTGCCTGAGTCTGACTGATGATACTAGCTTAGGGGGTTGGTTTGGTGTCGCGTCTGCGCGGACTCGTTCTGTCGGCCACGCTGCTGTGCGCCATCGCGCTCGTTGGCCCTCAAGTCATGGGCTGCCGCCAGCCGGAGGCAATCGCCACAATCGCCATTCCGTTCTTTATTAGCGTACGTGAGGACTTCCCAACGGAGTTTGACAACTTCAGGCGCTCATTCTACCCCGGGCTCTGGCGTCCGGAGGCTGTGACCGTCTCGCTCAGCGACCAGCCGGCCTTTGTGGAGACGTTCCGGGCTCTAGCCTTTGACTGGACCTGCCGGACGGCGATGTCGTGGGACGGCGGGAACCGCATCGCCGTGAACGCCCTCCTGGAGGATATTGTCCTGGAGATGGATGCCGGGCCCGACTACGAACTCAATCGTGTGGACCCACCGAGCGACGGGTTCTACGTGACCCTGAGCGCGCCCTCGGAGTCAAGGGAGGGGCCGCTGTTGATAGCCTACTCCGGAGGCGCGGAAGGACCTGGAGTAGTGGTGGGGATCCGCCGCGGCGACGGGTTGGCGAAGACTGCTCTGCAGTTGCCCGCGGGCGATTGGGATCCTCATTCGATCGTCATGCCGATGTTCGTCGGCCCCGAAGGGCAAGATGTGTTGGTGTTGGTCCTCGCCGAGAGAAAGACCGGGGAGGGCGCTACCCCCCGAAGCGTCGGCGCACAGAGCCTGCTTATCTGCCGCCTGGGTGCGGATGGCCGCCAAGACTGGACCGAAGTTGACGCCACCGGCGCCTCAGGGCTTCTCGACGAGTTTCGGAGCCAGAGCCACGACGACGCCACTCGGCTCGGAGACCGGCTGTTCGTCTATGGAAAACGGCAGGTGGTCGCCGTGGACCTGGCCACGGCCACCCTCAGTCCAGTGCGAGCTATCAACGATACTCTGGACGAGCTCTACCCCCCGCCACGGGGAGAGGATTCGCTTCGCGTGCACGTCGATGCCTATGGGGCCTACCTGCTTGTGCTTGTCCGGGGCGACGACGGGATGGAGCGATGGGACCGATGTGTCCTCGCCTTCTCCGGCGATCATTTGGTTGGACGACTTCAGTTTGCGGCTGGAGGCCTCGCGCCCATGGATGTCTCCGGCAAGAGTGGCCAGAGTCTCACCTGGCCCTGGCCGTGGGAGGCGGGTAACAGTGGGCTGATGCTCCCTGGCCCGCCCTGACCTCACTAGCGGAGAGGGCCCGTCAGTCGGCGGGCCCTCTTCAGTCTCCAAGGCGTCGCGTGCGGGTTCATGAGTCGGGCGAGCGGCGCGACCTCGATGCGATCAGAGGCTCCACCAACCGGGGGCTCCCGCCCCCCCGGCAGGAACCCCCCGCCCGTCCCCGAACCTCTTTCGCGTCACATTCGCGCCACATTAGTGACATGTCGCAAAACCCTTCGCCCCCAGGGGAGGCGCCCATGCCCCAGCCCTCTGACCATCCTCAGCCCGTCACCCGGCCGCAGCCGGTCGTCGCCCTCCAGTGCACCGTCTGCGGCCGCGCCACCGAGCCTACCCCGGCGGTCCTGACCTGCCCCTCCTGCGGCGAGGCGGGCATTCTCGATGTTGTCTACGACTACGACCGGGTTCGCCTCGATCTCACCCGGGCCTCGCTGACCGCCAACCCCGACCACTCGATGTGGCGCTACCTGCCGCTCCTGCCGTGCGAACCGTCAACCCCGCGGCCCAATCTCCGCGTGGGCTTCACTCCTCTCTACCGGGCGGACGCCTACGCCCGGGCCATCGGCCTCCGGAACGTCTACGTCAAGGACGACGGCCAGAACCCGACGGCCTCCCTGAAGGACCGGGCCTCGGCCGTGGGCGTGGTCAAGGCCATCGAAGCCGGGGCCACCACTATCGCTTGCTCCTCGACCGGCAACGCCGGCTCGTCTCTGGCCGGCAACGCCACGGCGGCGGGCCTCCGGAGCGTTATCTTCGTTCCCGAGCGGGCCCCCCAGGGCAAACTGGCCCAGCTCCTCCTCTTCGGGGCAACCGTGGTTATGGTCAAGGGCGATTACGAGGCGGCCTTCAGGCTCTCGACCGAGGCCATCGCCAAGTGGGGATGGTACAACCGGAACGCCGCCCTCAACCCCTACCTCGTCGAGGGAAAGAAGACGGTCTCCTTGGAGATCGCCGAGCAGCTCGGCTGGGAGGCCCCCGACTGGGTGGCCGTCTCGGTCGGCGACGGCTGCACGGTGGCCGGCGTGGGCAAGGGCTTCACCGAGTTGCGCCGGGTCGGGCTGACCGACCGCATCCCGCGGCTTCTCGGGGTTCAGGCCGAGGGCTGCGCCCCGCTCTACCGGGCCTTCCGGGCCGGCGTCGAGGGCTTCACCAGTGAGCCCGAGAATACCCTGGCCGACAGCATTGCCGTGGGCGTGCCGCGGAACCCGCTCAAAGCCCTGCGGGCCGTGCGGGGCTCGGGCGGCGACATGGTCACCGTCACCGACGACGAAATCCTGGCCGCCATGCGCACCCTCGGGAAGACAACCGGAGTCCTGGCCGAACCGGCGGCCGCGGCCGCTTTCGCCGGTCTGGCCAAGGCGGCGGCCAGCGGGCTCATCCGGCCCGAGGAGGTCGCCGTCGGCATCGTCACCGGCAACGGGCTCAAGGACGTACAAAGCGGTCTCAAGGCGGCCGGTGAGCCCATTCATATCGAGCCCGACATGTCCGAACTGGAGCGGGCCTTAGCGCGGTGACCAGACCGCGCGGCCCCGCGAATAGGAGGGCAACTGACATGCCCCAGCACGTCTACGGCCCCACGTTTGAAGAGATGCTCCACCCCGACCGCATCCCGGGCGACTTCCGGCCGAGGGCCCTCAAAGCCCTGGAGGAAGCCCCTCTCGACCCGATCAACCTTTTCAACATCACCTGGAAGGACCCGGAGAACAAGGTTCGCTACATCGTTCTTGAGAAGGCCCTCACCGGCGTTGACGCCAACATCGTTGTCCTCTACGGCAAGGAGTTCCCCACCGGCAGCCACAAGGTGGGCCCGACCTACGCGGTGGCCATGGAGAAGCAGCTCCAGGGGGAGATCGAGCCCGGGGCCCACACCCTGGTCTGGCCGTCCACGGGCAACTACGGCATCGGCGGGGCCTGGGTGGGCCCCCGGCTGGGTTACAGGTCGGTCGTTGTCCTGCCGGAGATGATGAGCCGGGAGCGCTTCGACCGGATCGAGTCCTACGGGGCCACCCACATCGCCACGCCCGGCTGCGAGTCCAACGTCAAGGAGATCTACGACGCCTGCAAGGAGCTGGCCAAGCAGGGTGAGATCCGCGTCCTGAACCAGTTTGAGGCCATGGCCAACTATCGCTTCCACTACTATGTCACCGGAAACAGCGTCGTCGAGGCGGTCCAGGAACTGGCGGCGGGGGGCGGCGGAGAGGCCGGCATCGGCAACGGGCGTGTGGCCGCTTTTGTCTCGGCCATGGGCTCGGCCGGAACCATCGCCGCCGGCGACCTCCTGAAGCAGCGCTTCGGGACGATGATCGTGGGCCTGGAGCCGATCCAGTGCCCCACCCTCTTCATGAACGGCTACGGCGGCCACGACATCCAGGGTATCGGCGACAAGCACGTCACCTGGATTCACAATGTCTTGAACATGGACGCCCTGGTCTGCGTGGATGACATTGAGTCTAAGAAGGGGCTGCAGCTCTTCTCCGAGCCGGCCGGCCGGGACTACCTGGTCAACGAGGCCGGGGTTAGCCCGGAGCAGGCCGGGCGGCTGGCCACCCATTTCGGCATCTCGGGCGTGGCCAACGTTATCGGGGCCATCAAGACGGCCAAGTTCTACGGCCTCGGGCCGGAGGCCAACGTGGTCACCATCGCCACCGACGGCCTCGACCGCTACCCGTCGGTAATGGCCGACCTGGCCAGAACCCACGGGGCGATCACCCGGGAGCGAGCGGCGGCCTACGCGGAGTCCATCTTCCACGGGGCCAAGCTCGACTGGATCCAGGAGGGCGACAGATTGAACCGGCAGCGCTGGTTTAACCTCAAGTACTACACCTGGGTGGAGCAGCAAGGGAAAACCGTTTCCGAGCTCGACGCTCAACGCGACCCGGCCTGGTGGGAAGGTCACCAGCGGGAGGTGGAGGTCTTCGACCGGCTGCTGCGTCAGGCGAGGGGTTTCTAGGCCATGGACGACGGTAGGCCGATAAGAGTCGCGGTCATCGGACCGGCGGACCTCACGGCCGAAGTCTCCGACATCGCCGAAGTCGCCGGCGCGGGGAGGCTCTTTGACGGCCTCGAGGTCTGGGCCCTGCCCTATGAGCGGGTCGACCAGGCCGCCGAACTCTACGCCCGGGCTTGCGGGGGCGCAGGGACGGCCGACGTGGGCCCGGCCGACGCGGTTTTGTTTACCGGTCCGCTCGGCTACCGCCGGGGCACGCGCGGCCTGCCGGTCGCGGCCGTGCCCACGGTCTACGTGCCCTACTCACCCCTGTGGCTCTACGCCCCGCTCTTCGCTGTCACCGACCGCGACTCGCTCCGTCGGGTGAGCCTGGACAGCCTGGACCTCGGCGTCCTGGAGGCCACCTACCGCGAGCTGGGGCTTCTCCCAGAGGCTGTGGCGGTCTACGAGCCGGCGTCCGACGACCCGTCGCCGGAAGAGGTCGCCGCCTTCCACCGGCGGGCCATGGAGGAAGGCCGCTCCACCTGCGCCTTGACCTGCGTGCTCTCGGTCTACCGGCTACTGCGGGCGGCCGGAGTCCCGTGCCTGTGGCTGGTTCCGTCGCGGGTGGCCCTCCAGGAGGCCCTTGAGAAGCTGCTCTACGTGGCCGAGGGAGTCCGGGCCCGGGGGGCGCGGATAGTCGTCGGTCTGGTCCGCCCGCACGACGGTCTGGTCCACTCGCGTGACGACGGCCATCCCTCTAAGGCGGCCCGCCTGCGGCTGAGGGCTCACGAACTCCTGCTCTCACAGGTCGAGGAGTTCGACGGCCACCTGGTCGACTCGGGCAGCGGCGACTTCCAGTTCTTCACGACCAGGGCCCACTTCGAGAAGGCGACCGGCCTCTACAGCCACTGGCCGCTCCGGGAGAAACTAGTCCGGGCGGGGCTGGAGATGAGCGCTGGGGTGGGCCTGGGGGCCACGGCCGGCGAAGCCGGGGCCAACGCCAGGGCGGCGCTGGGCGAGGCCATTCGTGGCGGGGACGGCGCCTGCTATGTGATGCTTGAGGGTAGACGCCTGATCGGGCCGCTCGGCCCGGGGGCGCCGGAGGACGGCCCGGAGGCGCTGGAGCAGGGCCCATGGGCGCGGGAGCACGGCCCGGGATCGTTGGGCCATGGCCCATGGGCGCGGGAACTCGGCGAGGCGGGCTTGGCTCTCGCTGCGGGCCCGGCCTCACTGCCGCGGACCTTGGCCACCCTGGACCGGATGAGCGGCGACTTTACGGCTCGCGACCTGGCCCTGCGGTTGCGGGTCGGGCTGCGAACAGCCCACCGTCTCCTCCTAAAGCTCCGCGAGGCCGGGTCCGTGGTCGAAGTGGGACGGGAGTCCAGCGGCCCGCGAGGCCGGCCGCGGCGAGTTTTCCGCCGGTGGGTCCCGGGTCCGGACGACGCGGGCGGGGCAGAGGCTCATGGCGGTCCGGCCGACGAAGGAGGAATACGCGCTTGACGGCGGATAGGACGCGCTCGGCGACTGAGCGTTCACCTGCGGCGGGCCGGACCGGCGAGGACGTCCGATCCGAAGTGCTCCGCCTGGCCGAGGCTTACCGGGCGGATATTGCCCGTTTCTTGCGTGACATCGTGGCCATCCCCAGCCCGAGCGGCCGGGAGGGACCGGTGGTCGACCGCATCCTCGAGGAGATGGGCCGGGTGGGCTTTGACGAGGTCTACCGGGACGAAGTGGGCAACGCGGTGGGGCGCATCGGGACGGGCCCGACCACCATCCTCTACGACGGCCACATCGACACGGTGGGCCTCGGCGACCCCACGGCCTGGACCCACGACCCTTACGCGGGGAAAGTCGAGAACGGCCGCATTTTTGGACTGGGGACGGTGGACGAGAAGGCCGCGGTGGCGGCCATGATCCACGGCGTCCGGATCATCAAGGAGATGGGCCTGGATCGGGCCCGCGGGGGCCGGGACTATACTCTCTACGTGGTTGGCACGGTCCAGGAGGAGGACTGCGACGGTCTGGCCGCCGGGCTGTTCGTGGAGCACCTCCGGGCCAAGACCGGTCGCCGGCCCGACCTGGCCGTCCTGGGTGAGCCGACGGATCTCGCGGTCTATCGCGGCCACCGCGGCCGCTGCGAGTTCAAGGTGGTCGTCAAGGGCCGGGCCTGCCACGGCAGTGCCCCGGAACGCGGCGACAACGCCGTCTACAAGATGGGCCGGGTTCTCGAGGGCATCCAACGCTTGGCCCCGCATCTCAAAGACGACCCCTTCCTGGGCCGGGGGACCATCACCGTGACCAGGATCGAGAGCAAGTCGGGTTCGCTCAACGTTGTCCCGGACGAGTGCGCGATCTTCATCGACCGCCGGATGACCTGGGGCGAGACCTCCCAGTCGTGCCTGGAGGAACTCCGGGGCCTCGTGGCCGAACTGGGTGAGCCGGACCCGCCGGGGAAGGGGCCAGGGGTTGGGGCCACCGGGGCGGAGGTTGCCCTTCTGGACTACGACGCCGCGAGCCACACCGGCTGCCCCACGCGGATGGCCAAGGAGTACCCGACCTGGGTCACCCCGGAGGAAAGCCCGGCGGTCGCGGCCGGACTCCGCGCGGCCGAGGACCTCTTTGGGGTCAGGCCGCCCGTGGGCAAGTGGGCCTTCAGCACCGACGGGGTCAGCCTGGCGGGCGGGCACGGCATCCCCACCATCGGCTACGCCCCGGGTAACGAGGTCCTGGCCCACACGGTCGGAGAGTGGGTGGCCGAGGACGACCTGGTCAAGGCCGCTGCCTTCTACGCCTGGTTCCCGGCCGTGGCGGTGGAGGAACTGAAGAGGGGCAAGAGATGAAGCCGTCGCCGAGAGCCGGAAAGCTTGGCGGGAGACAGGGGAGGTTGTTTCGCGTGACCAGCACTTTGCTGAGGGGCCGTCACTACTTAGCGGACATGGACTTCACCGACAGCGAACTGGAGACCGTCTTCGAGGTGGCGGCCGACCTAAAAAAGCAGTTCGGCCTGGGCCTCCCGCACCGGCTCCTCCAGGACAAGACTCTTTTCATGATCTTCTTCGACAACTCGACCCGGACGCGCAACTCCTTTGAGGCCGGCATGACCCAGCTCGGCGGGCACGCCCACGACCTAACCCCGGACCGGATGCAGATCTCCCACGGCGAAAACGCCAAGGACACGGCCTCGGTTCTGAGTCGCTACGGCCACGGCATCGCCGTCCGGCATACCGTTTTCGGCGAAGGTAGCCGCTACCTCCGCGAGGTAGCCCAGTACTCGCGGGTGCCGGTCTTCAACATGCAGTGCGACATCTACCACCCCTTCCAGATCCTCGCCGACATGATGACCATCCGCGAGCGTTTCGGTCGGAACTTGCGCGGGGCCCGGATCGCCGTTTCCTGGACGTCGGCCCCGAACTACGTCCGCCCCATTTCGGTGCCCCAGAGTCTGGTCCTGATGGCCCCGCGCTTGGGCCTCGACGTGACCCTGGCCCACCCGCCCGAGTTCAGTCTGATGCCGGACATCGTCGCGCAGGCCAGGGAGAATGCCCACCGGGCCGGAACCAAGTTTGAGATCGTCCACGACATGGACGAGGCCTTTCGCGGGGCCCAGGTGGTCTACCCCAAGAGTTGGGGCCCGCTGGCCGTTACGACCGACAAGGAAGAGGGCCTGGCCCTCATCCGGAGCTACCCCGGTTGGTGCGCCGACGCCAGGCGGATGAGCCTGGCCGCGCCCGAGGGTGTCTACATGCACCCGCTCCCGGCCGACCGCGGCGTGGAGGTCACCGACGAGGTCATCGACGGCCCGCGGTCCGTCGTCTACGATCAAGCCGAGAACCGGCTGCACGTCCAGAAGGCGGTCATGGCCCTGACCATGGGAGGACGACCCTGAATGCGCGCCTGTGATGTGGTCATAGCCAACGGCACGGTGGTCACCGCCGCCGGGCGATACCGGGCCGACATCGGCATCCGGGGCGGCCGCGTGGCCGCCGTGGGCGACCTCGCGGCGAGTGCCGCCGAGGTTATCGACGCCGCCGGCAAGCTCGTCCTGCCGGGGCTCATCGATGTCCACACCCACTTCGGCCTGACCTCCGGCGAGCTGTCCACGTCGGACGACTTCCTCTCCGGCACGGTCGCGGCGGCCGCGGGCGGGGTGACCACGGTCATCGATTTCGCCACCCCCAGGCCCGGTCAGACGGTGGTCGAGGCTGTCGCCCAGCGACGGCGGGAGGCCTCCGCCTCGGTCATCGACTACAGCTTCCACGGTGTGCTCATCGAGCCACCGGCGGCCGACGAGGTCTGCGCCCTGGCCGAGGACGGGATAACCAGCTTCAAGCTCTATATGACCTACCGGGCCCGCGGTCTGATGGCCTCCGACGGCACCCTGGCCAAGGCTCTGGCCGCCGCCGGGAAGGTTGGAGGGCTTGTCGGCGTCCACGCCGAGGACGAGGAGATGGTCGAGGCGACTGCGGCCGGGCTCGCCCGGGCGGGGCAGACGGCCCTGGCCTTCTTCGCCGCCGGCCGACCCCCGGGGGCCGAGAGCGCAGCCATCGCCCGGGCCTGCCGGATGGCCGAGGAGGCTGAGGCGCCGCTCTACATCTTCCACCTGTCCACCGCCGCCGGTCTGGACGAGATCCGGCGGGCGCGGGCCCGCGGGGTCCGGGTCTGGGCCGAGACCTGCTCGCACTATCTCGTCTTCACCGACGAGGTCTACACCCGGAATGACGGCTACCGTTTTGTGATGAACCCGCCTCTGCGGAAGCGGGAGGACGTCGAGGCCCTCTGGGCGGGGCTGGCCGGCCACGAGATCCAGGTGGTCGCGAGTGACCATTGCCCCTTCCCCCTGGCGGCCAAGGCTCGTGGGGCCGCATCGTTCTTCGACGCCCCGCCGGGCATCGGTGGGACCGAGCTCATCCTGACCGTGCTCCTCTCGGAGGGCGTGGCCAAAGGCCGGATCAGCCTGGAGCGGCTGGTGGAGGTCACGTCGGCCGACCCGGCCCGCCTGTTCGGGCTCTACCCTCGGAAAGGTCGCCTGGCCCCGTTGGCCCACGCCGACTTCGTCATCGTCGACCCCAACGAGGAGTGGACGGTTGAGCCCGGCCGGCTCCACTCCCTCTGCGACTACACGCCCTATGAGGGGTTCCGGGCTCGTGGCCGCGTCGTCCTGACCATGGCCCGCGGCCGGGTCGTCTATCGCAACGGGGAATTCGTGGGCCACGCTGGGACCGGACGCTTTCTGAGGCGCCGTCCGGCGAGGCATTTGCGTCTGGAGCGCGGAACTTGAACGGACAGGGGCGTTGAACTTGGAGAACCTGGATGTGGAGCTAGTCGTCAACGGCGAGCGGCGCCGGCTGCGGGTGGGTGTGAACGAGAGCCTCCTCCAAGTGCTGCGCGATAGGCTCGGCCTGACGGGGACCAAGGAGGGCTGCGCCGCCGGAGACTGCGGCGCCTGCACGGTGATTATGGACGGCCGGGCGGTGCTGTCGTGCCTGGTCATGGCCTTTCAGGCCGACGGCCGCCACATCACCACGGTCGAGGGCCTGGCCGAGGGGGGCCAGGGTGGGAAGCTGCATCCCCTCCAGGAAGCGTTCATGGAGCACGGCGCGGTGCAGTGCGGCTACTGCACGCCCGGCATGCTCATGTCGGCCAAGGCCCTCCTGGACGCCGACCCGAAGCCCGACCGGGAGACCATCCGGGAAGCCCTGGCCGGCAACCTGTGCCGGTGCACCGGCTACCACAAGATAGTCGACGCCGTGGAGGATGCGGCCAGGCGGATGGGCAAGGCGGGTGAGGGCGCCGGTGGCGCGGGGGTGGCGATCCGCGCCGATGAAGCTCGAGTGGGCAAGGCGGGTGAGGGTTCGTGACGGAGATGCGTTCGGCCGGGCACGCGGTCGGGCAATCGGTTGGGCGCTCCGTGCGGCGGATCGACGCCGGCGAGAAGGTGACCGGACGGGCCAGATACCCGGCCGACTACTCGATGGCCGGCATGCTCCAGGCCAAGGTGGTCTGGGCCGGTGAGCCGCACGCCCGGATTCTGGACCTCGACCTGTCGGCGGCCCTGGCCCTGACGGGTGTGGTCGCCGTACTCACCAGCCGCGACGTCCCGTGCAACGAGTACGGCATCATCGACCTCGATCAGCGGGTCCTGGCGGCGGAGGTGGTCCGCTGGACCGGCGAGGCGGTGGCCGTTGTCGTGGCCGAAACCGAGGAGCTGGCCGAGCGGGCCCGGGATCT
>Ga0315290_10002892_pt1 | contig 12190 bp, 10 predicted proteins | sample YL17G12_0_MG_FD_203627 | JGI IMG/M metagenome (GOLD analysis project Ga0315290, IMG submission 203627) | Sediment microbial communities from Yellowstone Lake, YNP, Wyoming, USA - YL17G12_0 | ecosystem: Environmental > Aquatic > Freshwater > Lake > Sediment | place: USA: Wyoming | collected...
CTCGCTGCTGCGGGCACGGGTGGCCTCATTGCGCCGCCGGCGCGCGGCTTCAGCGCGGGATTGGGATGGGTCGCTCGGGCTCATGCGGGCCTCCGGTACTGGCGGACGGTGCGGTCGCGTTCGGCTTTGCGCTCCAGCGACAGCTGGATCAGGCGGTCGACCAGCGCGGCGTAAGTAAGGCCGCTGGCCTCCCACAGCTTTGGGTACATGCTGATGCGAGTGAAGCCGGGGATAGTGTTGATCTCGCTCAAGTAGAACTCGCCGCTTCGGCTCATCAGGAAGTCCACGCGGGCCATGCCGGCACAGTCGATGGCACGGTAGGCCTTGATTGCCAGCGTCCGGACCTCTTCGCTCTGCGAAACCAAGAGTGGCGCGGGGATCCGCAGTTCTGAGCTCGGAAGAAGATACTTGGCGTCGTACGAGTAGAAATCGGCACCCGGCACGACTTCCCCTGGCACTGAGGCTTCAGGCCAGTCATTGCCGAGCACACTGATCTCAATCTCGCGCGGGTCGGGAACGCCGCGCTCGATCAGCACCCGGCGGTCATACTGGGCGGCTTCCATCAGCCCCTCGGCCAAGTCCGAGCGGCTGCGGCACTTGGTGATACCCACGGAGGAGCCGAGGTTGGCAGGCTTTACGAACAACGGGAAGGGGCCGGCTGCCTCGGCGCGGGCCAGGGACGCCGGCATGTCTGCTTCGATCTCGCTGCGCAGAAGCACGACCGACTCAACCACCGGGATGCTGTTTGCCCGCATCACGTCTTTGAAGATGCCCTTGTCCATGCCCAGCGCCGAACCGAGCACACCCGCGCCCGCGTAGGCGACGTCGGCGAGCTCAAACAGCCCCTGCAGGGTGCCGTCCTCGCCGAAGGTGCCATGCAGCACTGGAAGGTAAACATCCACGTCGGCGACTTTCTCGAGTTGCTGGCCATAATCTGTTAGGCGCAGGGCGTAGAGACCGGGCCGGGAGGGGTCGGGATGCAGGGTGACGGGCGTTAGCGTTTCGGTCCTGCCCTGTTCGAAGGCGGAGAGCGCCTCCTCGCCGCTCAGCCAATCGCCGCTGTTCGTGATGCCTATTTCAACCACGTTGTAGCGCGAGCGATCGAGCACGCTGAGCACAGATCGCGCTGACATCAGCGAGACCTCGTGTTCGCCTGATCGCCCGCCGAAGAGGACGGCGATGGTGAGGGAAGGGGATGGAGGGGGCGTTCGAGTCATCAGCAACTTGGTAATCTCTTACCACTCTCCGAGGAGTTCGACTTCGAGCTCGAGATTTACGTCGAGCTTTTCGAGCACGGTCCTCTGGGCTAGGTCAATCAAGGCGCGCACGTCCTCCGCGCGGGTGTCTCCGGTGTTGAGGAAGAAGTTGCCGTGCACGGTGCTGATCTCTGCGCTGCCGATGCGCGACCCCTTCAAACCCGCTGCCTCGATCAACCGACCTGCAAAATCGCCGGGAGGGTTCTTGAACATAGAGCCCATGCTGGCGCCAGGCGGCTGGCTGGCCTTGCGCTGGGAGGTGAATTCTCTGATCCTTGCCTGAACCTCTGCCGCGTTGCCGGTTTGCAGCAGCATCTCGGCGGAGAGAACAACCGCCTTGCCGCCGCCTTGCTTGAGCGCGCTGCTGCGGTAGCCGTAGTCCAGCTCTCTCGGACCGCGCCAGGCGCGTCCGTTGGGTGTCAGAATATCGGCGCGGATGAGGTTGCCCGCCATGTCGCCACCGAAAGCCCCGGCGTTGCCGTACACGGCGCCGCCCACGGTGCCGGGGACGGTGGCTGCCCATTCGAGTCCGCTGAGACCCAACCCGGCGGCCCGGTGAGCGACATTGCTGATGACCGCGCCTGATTCACAGTTGACGAAGGGCTGCGCGCCTCGCTCGAATTGTACCGACTTGGCCCGATTAAGGATGACGAGGTCGCGGACGCCCCGGTCGCTGACGAGCACGTTCGACCCGCCGCCGAGGATGGTGAAGGACAAGCCCGCCCGCCAGAGTTGCTGCGCCGCTTGGGCCAGATCTTGCGCCGAGCGGACCTCAAGGAGGTAGTCTGCGGGGCCGCCGATGCGCGCCGAAGTATATGGCCCGAGCAGGACGTTTTCCTGGAGGCGTTCGCCGAAGATGTCGCGCATGGTCACGGTCATGTCGGTAATCATGATGCTGGGGTGAGAGTCTAAAGCTCTCCTAGACCTGAAGGACCTTCTTCGAAGTACTCGATCAGACGCAGGACAATGAACTTGACCTGTGCCTTGTCACGGCCTTCCTTGTGCCGCATCTTGCTGAAAGCCGCACCGTCAATATCACGGGGCTCCTGTTTTGCTGCCACCGGCTGCAAACCAGCTCCCCCAATCGTCTCGCTCTCGAACTTGCGGGTCGAGTTACCCATTGTTTACCTCGTGTTCAGAAAGATGTGCCAGCACCTGGGAGCTGACTTGGTCGGCATCGCCGGCTGAGAGCACGATCAACACGTCGCCTGGCTGCAGATTGTCGATCAGATAATCCGCCACGGCTCCGAGGTCGGCCATGAAATGGGCAGACGGGTGTCGCATTGCCTCCACCAGGCGCCGGCTCGAATAGTCCTGATGGGCCTCGCGCGAGGGGTAAATCTCAGTGACGATGACCTCGTCCGCGTCCGCGAAGGCTTCGACAAACTCGTCGAAAAGCATTTGCGTGCGCGAGTAGGTATGGGGCTGCCACATGGCCCAGATACGCCGACCCGGGTAGCGAACCCGAGCGCCGGCCAGCGTGGAACCGATCTCCGTGGGGTGGTGCCCGTAGTCGTCCACCACGGTGATGCCATCCGCTTCGCCGCGGACCTCGAAGCGCCGCGCCGCGCCGCTGAAGTCGCCTAGGGCGGCCGAGGCCTCTTCTTGCGAGAGGCCGAGCAGGCTGATGACTGCCAGCACCGCCAGCGCATTGAGCACATTGTGCCTTCCCGGAACCTGCAAGGCGGCCTGCGATAATCTGCCGTTGACCGAGGCTTCGAAGCTGAAGCCGCCTTTGTTGTTCGGTTGGAGGTTCCGGGCCAACACCCTTTCGCCGCCGTTCCCTCTGACAGTATCAGCGACGCCAAATAGCAGAACTCTTCTGCCGAGCTTGCGAGCCTCGGCCGCCACATCCGCCGCTCCCGCGTCCCCTCCGCCGGCCACCAGTGTGCCATCGGGTGGCAATAGCCCGGCGAAGGCCACAAAAGCAGCACGGAAATCCTCGGGGGTGGGGTAACAATCAGGATGGTCGTGCTCGACGTTGGTGATCACAGCGATCTTCGGCTTGAGACCAAGGAACATGCGATCGTACTCGTCCGCCTCGATGACGAAGGCGCTGCCCTTGCCGGCCCGCGCGTTGACGCCCAGATCACGCACCACTCCGCCGGCAATGAAGGACGGGTCCGCCCCCAGACTGGAGAGGACAAACGCCAGCATAGCGGTGGTGGTGGTCTTGCCGTGCGTCCCCGCGACCGCGATGCCCGTCTTATCTTCCATCAGGCGGCCTAGGAAGTCAGCCCTCTTGAAGACCGGGATACCCGCAGCGCGGGCCGCTGCCAGCTCGATGTTGTTCTCGGGGATGGCGGAGGAGCGCACGACCCAGTCAGCGCCGAGGATGTTGCCGGGCGCATGGCCGAGGCTGACGGTGGCTCCAGCCGCCCGCAGATCCAGGGCGAGAACGGAGGAGACAGCATCTGAGCCGCTGACCTCGTACCCGCTTTCGAGAAGGAGGCGGGCGATGGCGGATAATCCGCTGCCACCAATGCCGACGAAGTGAACGTGTTCCATGGCTAGACGTATACGACCAGGACGAAAATGAACGCGATGATCACGACAAAGTAAATGGTGGGTACGCCCACCAGGTTAGGCGGGAGATAATTCATCAGCTGAATCGCGGCATCTCCCTGAGGCGTGCCGGGCTGCGGCGCGGTAATCATGTCGCTGTAGGGGTAGCCGGCCTGGGCCATGTAGAACCAGAGTGAGCCGAAGACCAGATACGCATTGAACGCACCCAAGATGAAACTTAGGATGAGGTCGCCGACTTTTTCGCCTCGAGTGGCTTTCTCGGACACGCGGCGGAAGGAAATAGATTGGTAGCCAAAATAGACCAGGACCAGGAGGATGGTGACGTTGATCCAGAAGAGGGTCGTGCTATGCGGATCAAGCGCACTTACGAAGGGAACGTACTGGTAGAGAAGACCAGTCAGGGTCAAGGCAACGACGACGCTGAAAGTGACCAGCAGTTCCTTGGCCCAGCCGCGGAAGATGCCGATGATGCCGAAAAAGATGACGAACATCCAGAAGACGAAGTTGATCGTGATCATTAGTGCTCTCCACCAAGCTGGCGGATCTGATCGGCGATGGCAGCGGCGGCATCAGGCCTTGCTAGGCTATGCATGGAGTTGCGCATGGCCGCGAGTTTTTCCGGGTTGCCCAGAAGCGATACGACGGTCGGGAGCAGTTCCTCGGGAAGGCGCTCGTCTTCCAGAACAAGAGCCGCGCCTCGGCGGGCCAGGTACTCGGCATTGACCTTCTGGTAGCGCCAGGCGTAGGGGTAGGGAACAAGCAACGCGGGCAAGCCAACCATGGGGAGCTCACCCAGACTGGAGGCTCCGGCCCGCCAAACAGCCAGATCTGCCGCGGCCAGTGCCATCGGCATCTGCTCGTGCAGATAGGCATAGGCATGGTAGCGACCGGCCCGGGTGGCGTCCAGAGCTCGACGCCGTTCTTCCACGACAGGCCAATCCAGCTCGCCGCTGACGTGGATGATCTGCGCCAGGTCGAGCAACCTTTCCAGGTGCTGAAGCACGGCCATGTTGATCGAACGCGCGCCCTTGCTGCCCCCTGACACGAGGATGGTTGGAAGGGTGGGATCGAGGCCGAGGGCAGCCTGCGCACCGTCCCTATCCTGCTGGCCAAGCGAAGCGCGCACCGGATAGCCTGTGACGACCACGGGTGCCTTTGCCGGGAAGTAGCGGCGCGAATCCTCGGCACTGACGGCGACTCGCTTTGCCAAGCGGGCAACGGTTTTCAGCGCCAGTCCCGGCTCAATATCCGGCACGTAGACCAGGCTGGGCACTCTGCGCCCGGCCAGCGCCATCGGGACAGCCACATAGCCTCCAGTGAAAAGCATCACGGCTGGTTTGAACTCCTGCAAGATGCGCCGCGAGGCCCCGACTCCCTGAATCATGAGGCCAAGGTTTCGCGGGAAGTTCCGGGGCCCCACGCCGTGCAGCCCGGCGGCCGGGATCGTCCGAAACGGGATGCCCGCGCGTGCTACCAGCGCGGATTCCATCCCGCCTTTCCCCCCGACCCACAGCGTTTCGACAGCGGCCTGACCGTTCATGAGTGCGCTATGAACGGCGAGGGCGGGATACACTCCGCCGCCCGTCCCGCCGGCGCAGATTAAGAGTCGCAAGGAAATCCCTCCGTTCCTCCGGGGCCGCCGGCACAGGCGGCTTGCCATTACCCTGGCGGGCAATATTCATCAGGATCCCAATTGCCGCCATCGAGACTGTCAGGTTCGAGCCGCCCGCGCTGATGAACGGAAGCGTATTCCCGGCGAAGGGGAACAACCCTACCATCACGGCCATGTTGATGATAGCTTCGATGGCGATCCAGAAGGTCAGCCCGGCCGCCACCAGTGTGCCGAGCATGTCTGGCGCTTTTTGGGCGATGCGAAGTCCGCGCCAGACCAGCATGCCGTAGAGCCCGATCAGGGCCGACGCGCCGAGGATGCCCAGCTCCTCCGCGATGACGGCGAAAATGCTGTCAGTCGGCGGGACAGGCAGGCCCGTCAGCTTGGTGGTGGAGTTGCCGATGCCGACTCCGAACCAACCGCCCCTCACCACGGCCTCCAGGGACCGGCGGACGTGGTAGGAAGCCTGCAACGGGTCACGCAGCCCGGCCATGTAGTCGGTGAGGCGCTCACGGCCCGTGACGCTGATCTGCACCACAATCCACCCAATTACCAGCGCTAGGACCAACAGCAGGAGGATCTGACGCAGTTCCCCTCCGGCCAGGAAGAAAAGCAGCCCGCCAAGGACGAAGACGGTCGCCGCCGCGCTCAGGTCAGGCTGCCGATAGATGAGACCGCCGACTACACCCAGGATCACGGCCAGCGGCACGAGGCCAAGCTTCAGATCGTGGAGGCTCTCGCGTTTTGCATACAGCCAGACGGACAGGTAGAGCACGATCGCCAACTTGCCCAACTCTGAAGGCTGCACGGATCCTTGGAAGAACGTCCGCGCCGCCCCCAGGCGCACCTCGTTGACCACGAGGACCGCGCCCAACATCACGATGGTGATGGCCATCATCATCACTACCCAGCGGTGGAAGTGATGGTAATCGACATACGCGAGGCCGAAGATCAGCGCGATCCCCAGCATCATCCAAGCCACCTGCCGGTAAAAGATGCGGGTCGAGGAGCCATAGGCCGCCTGCGAGAAGTCCCAACTGGCAGAATAGACCATGATCAGGCCGAAGACGCACAAGGCAATGAGGGCGAGCACTAGGGGCACGTCGATCTGCCCAAAGCGCGACGACGGGCGCTTCACAGAGCCGCCGGACTGAGCCGGCCTTACGAAAGTTCTTGTACCCATTTTCGAAAGCATTCTCCTCGCTCCTCAAAATCCTTGAATTCGTCGAAGCTGGTACCGCCGGGTGCAAAAAGCACAACGTAGCCGGGCTGTGCCGCCCGCGAGGCCGCCCGGACGGCATCCCTAAGACTTCGGCAGCGCACCAGGCTGAAGGGGCGCTGCCCGGGGACTCGGGGACCGATGGCAGCACTGATCTTGAGCGAGGCCTCGCCGAAGACCACCAAGTGGTCCACGCGGCGACGCACCAGGTCGGCCAGTTCGCTCCAGGGTAGATTCTTGTCGCGCCCGCCGAGCATAAGCACCAGCGGCTCATCAAACGACCGGATGGCTGCCATCGTGCGCTCTGGGGCGGTGGCAATCGAATCGTTGTACCACGCTGCGCCGCGCCACTCGCGAACGAACTCCAGTCGGTGGGGGGCACCCTGGAAGCCGGAAACGCCGGCCCTCATTGCCAGGGGGGCGAAGCCGGCGGCAAAGCTGATCGTGCAGGCCGCCAGTACGTTCAGGCGGTTGTGCTCGCCGCGGAGTCCGATCACGTCTCTAACCGGCAGATCGGTCTCGATCCCGTCTGTGCTCAAGAAAAATCCGCCATCCCGTAGCAGCGCGCCCTCTGCTCCAGCAGGCAGCGCTGTGAATCCGAAGGAGAGCAGTCTGCCCCTAACCTGGTCGGCAAGCCCCCATGAGCCCGGATCATCGCGACCCAGGACTGCCAGGGCCTCAGGCGACTGAAAGGCCAGGATGCGGGTCTTGGCCGCGGTGTAGGCCTCCATCGTGCCGTGACGGTCGAGATGGTTGGGGGTGATGTTGAGGATCGCTGCCACATGTGGTGAGATGGTCATTTGCTCGAGCTGGAAGCTGGAGAGCTCCAAGATGGCTATGTCGTCTGGGGTCATCTCATCTACGTGGTTGATTAGCGGGTCGCCGATGTTGCCGCCAACCCAAGCCCGCCGAAGTCTGCCGGCGGTATCAGCCTGGGCGATGCGCCCCACCAGAATCGTGGTGGTGGTCTTGCCAGCCGACCCGGTGATGCCTATTGTCTTGCAGGGAGCAGCCTCCATGAAGACCTGGGAGTCATTAGTCAGCGGGATACGGCGCCGCTTCGCCTCCACCACCAAGGGGTTGTCGAGTGGCACCCCGCCTGAGACGGCGAGCAGGTCGGCCTGATCGAGCAGGCTCAGCGGGTGACCACCCAATTCCCAGGTTAGCTCCAAGTCGGCGAGCGAATTCATCGCGCTGGACATTTCTTCGGGTTTGCGCCGGTCGTTGAGCGTCACCTGAGCTCCGTGGCGGGCAAGGAAACGCGCCAGCGCCTGCCCCTGCCGGGCTGCGCCGAGTATGACCACACGTTCGCCTTGCCAATTCGTCATCATGTCCTTCTCCCTCCCCATGGCAGAGAGGGAATGAGGGGCGGGGCGAGCACTCACACGACCGCCAGAGCAACGCCGACCATTGCCGCCAACAGTCCGATGAGCCAGAAGCGTTGCACCACCTGCGTCTCACTCCAACCGATGAGCTCGAAATGATGGTGGATGGGAGCCATTTTGAAAAGCCGCCTGCCTCCGGTCAGTTTGAAAAAAGACACTTGCAGGATGTCGCTCATGGCTACGCTGACGGGTATGATGCCGATGATGGCCAACATGGGCCACTCTCCGGTCATTAGCGCAACGACAGCGATGGCAGCGCCCAATGGTAGTGATCCTGTGTCTCCCATGAACAGATCCGCCGGGTGGACGTTGTACCACAAGAAGCCGAAGAGAGCGCCCACCACAGTGAAGCCGAATCGCGCGAGGTAGATTTGTCCCTGGAACAGCGCAATCACGGCATAGGCGGCGAAAATGGTGGCCGAGATCAACCCTGCCAGACCGTCCAGCCCGTCGGTAAGGTTGATGGCGTTGGATGAGCCGACGATCAGGAACACAGCGATCATGATGTACCCGACAGCGCCCAGGCTAATCTCACCTTCGATGCCGGGTAGGTGCATGTCCGGCACGTCCAGCAGGAATTCGAGTGCGTACCCGATCACGGCCGCCAGTATTAACTGGATGAGAAATTTGGTGCGCCCGCGCATGCCCTGGCCCCGCCTCTTGCCGCGGATGCCTTCCCAGTCGTCAATCGCGCCTAGAAGCGCGTAGACAACCATGACCAGCATTGGGAGCAACACCGACTGCCCTACGCCCCTAAGGCCCAGGAGGGGCGCAAAGTTGAGCAGGATCGTCAGCAAGAGCACCGGCGCGATGAACATGACGCCGCCCATGGTAGGAGTTCCCATCTTGGTGAAGTGCCGATCCGGACCCTCAACGCGGATAACCTTGCCGATCTTGTAGTGGCGCAGCACACGCAGCAGCGGCCCGCCCCAGATAACGGTCAAGATGAAGCTCAGGGTGGCCAAGCTCATTGCTAGGGAGGCTTCTCTCATCCTGCCCTCTCCAACTCAGAGACGATGCGATCCATGCGCAGGCCGTGCGAACCTTTGAGCAATACCGTGTCAGTTGCCGCGAGGTTGGCCTCGAGCCAGACGATGACCTCGGCCAGCGTGTCGAACTCGTGAATGCGATTCTGCCGCAGTCCGCCTGCAAAGGCCGCCTCGGCGATCACGTGAGCCCGCGGTCCGAGCGTAATCAACACGTCTGCTACCTCGGCCACGCGCAGTCCCACGAGTTCGTGCCCCTGCCGTTCATACGGGCCCAGCTCGAGCATATCGCCCAGGACGGCAATCTTGCGACCCTCCATTTCCTCGAGCAAATTCAGGGCTGCCAGCATGGATTCGGGTGAGGCGTTGTAGGTGTCGTCGAGCAGCAGAGCGCCGCCGCTGCTTCGCACAGCGACCAGACGCAGCTGGGTGTAGGCGGTTGTCAGGCCGTTTAGGATCTCATCCCAGGTCAGGTCTTCGGCCAGGCCGGCGGCCACTGAGGCCAGAGCATTATGCACGGAGTGCCGCCCGATCAGTGGCGCGTGAACGTGGAGTACCTCGCGGCCATAGTGCATCCGGAAGCGGATTCCCTCAAGGCCGAGGCTTTCGATCTGGTCTGCCCAAAGATGGGCAGCGCTATCCAGACCGTAGTAGAAGACCCGAGCCCGGGAGCGGTCGGCCATGGAGCGCGTGAAGGTGTTGTCGTAGTTGAGGATGGCGACGCCGTCACCGGGGAGGGCCTCGACGAGCTCGCCTTTGCCCTGGGCGATGACCTCCTGCGACCCCGCCCGCTCAGCGTGGACGGTGCCGACCCAGGTCACGATGCCGACGCTGGGGCGGGCAAGCTCGCACAGGAAGGTAATTTCCCCGGGGACGTAGAAACCCATTTCCAGGACGGCCCGTTGGTATCCCTCCCCAAGGCGCAGGAGGGTGAGTGGGAGGCCGATCTCGTTGTTCAGGTTGCCGGCACTGCGCAGGGTTCTGTAACGTTGGCCGAGAACCTGAGCTACCAGTTCCTTGGTGGTGGATTTACCCACACTGCCGGTGATCCCAATCACACGCACTGCAAGTTTCGAGCGCCAGAAGCGCGCGGTCTGCTGCAACGCGCTCAGGGTATCCCGTACCAGTAGGCAGAAGGGCGGGGTCAGGGCAGCCAGTGCCACTGGGTCCAGGCCGGAGCGGAGGTCAAGGCTGGGATAGTCGCCGATCACCCCATGCTGGATGAGGGCGAAGGAAGCACCGCGCTTGAAGGCCTCGCTCACGTAATCGTGACCGTCCACCCGTTCACCGGGGATGGCGACGAACATCCCGCCGGGGATGACCTGGCGCGAGTCGATGGCCGCCTCGGTGATGACGGGCGTCGGTGTAACGGGGCGGGTTACGGTGAGGGCTTCAATCACGTCAGAGAGGGTCAGCAAGATTATTGTCCTGCAAGGGAGCGGCGCATGGCGTCGGGCGGAATGCCGAGCAGCACTGCCACCTTCTCGAAGACTTCCTGAAAGACGGGCGCAGCCACAATGGAGGCCCATTCTGACTGCTCGGGCCGCTCGAGCCAGACGTAGATCAGGACCTGCGGGTCATCTGCGGGCCCCCAGCCGACGAACGAGGCATTCGTCGCGTCGCTGAGATACGCGCCGTTTGTGCCGGGGATTTGGGCGGTACCAGTCTTCCCGGCGACGCGGTAACCCGGCAGCTCCACGGTACCTTCGCCGCGCTCCAGCGATTGGGCCAGCATCTCGGTGGCGGTACGCGCAGTCTGGGCGGTGATGGGCGTGCCGGCTATCTGGGCGGGGGTGTTGTACTGCCGGCCATTCGTCACCATCCCATAAAGCACGTGAGGCACCACCATCTTGCCATCGTTGGCCAGGGCCGAGGCGGCCATGACCATTTGGATGGGAGTGACAGCCACGCCCTGTCCGAAGGAGTTGGTGCCTAGATCCACCAGGTACCAGTCGGAGTCGCCCGGCAGCTTCAAGCGGCCGGCGGCCTCGCCAGCCAAGTCAATGCCCGTTGGGCGGCCGAGGCCGAACTTCTGCATTGCTGTGTAGAAAACATCCGGCCCCATCTGATCCGCCACCCACGAGAGGCAGACGTTGAGAGAGTGAGTGAGGCAGCCAATCATGTCCTGTTGGCCCCACGCCCCGCCGTCCCAGTTGGCGATATAGGCTCCGCCGATTTCGTATACGCCGGGGTCGAAGAAGGTCGTGCTTGGAGCAACAGTCCCGCTATCCACGGCCGCCGACATGGTCAATATCTTGAAGACAGATCCCGGCTCGTACTGAGCGCTGATGGCCCGGTTGAAATCAGCGCCGTTGGCATAGATCTTGCTGTAATTCCAGAACTCGTTCAGGTTCAGGCGTGGTGTGCCGGCCATTCCCAGGATGTCGCCCGTCTTCGGGTCCATGACGATGATGACCCCATTGTCCGCGCCGGTCGTCGCCAGCGCGTTGTCGAGAATCTGCTCGGTGGCCGACTGTACTTCACGGTCGAGGGTCAGGATCAAGTCCGTCCCGGCGGGCACGCGGGGCATCTCCTCCGCCAGGTTGGGGTCGGATGGAACCCACACGGTTTCTGGCTGGCCGGCAAGCAGGTCGTTGTATTTCTCCTCCACCCCGAAATAGCCCCGTCCCTCCTGTGTGACGAAGCCCAACACGTTCGAGGCCAGCGAACCTTCCGGGTAGCTGCGCGCCAAGTGAGGAATGAAGGAAATGGCCGCTAGGCCCGGCGAGGCTGCGCCCGTTTTGGATGAGTCAGCGGGCAGGCTCCTCAGTGCCTCGAGTTCGGCCACTTTGTCAGGGGACACAAAGTCGGTGATGAAGGCATAGGATGCGTTTGCGGGCGCCTCAATCGTAGCGGAATGCACCAGGCCGTAATCCAGTCCCAGGACAGTGTTGAGGACAGTGGCGATGTTGGCGACGGCGTCCGGACTATCTGCCGCAGCCAGATTGACACCCACTTCGTAGACGGTCTGGTTGCCTGCCAGCAAATGGCCGTTGCGGTCGTAGATTTCGCCCCGCGGCGGGAAAATGGTGTGCCACTCGCCTTCATACATGTTGTTCAGCGCTCGGAAGTCGTCTGCCTGGGGGCTGGTTTGGATCCGCACCATCTGGACCAGGATCGCGAGGCCGAAAATTGCGATGAAGGCTGCGAGCGTGAGAGCCCGAACTTGATATTGCTGTTTCATGGTTGGCCTATGGGAGCGCAGT
>Ga0315290_10002894_pt1 | contig 12188 bp, 13 predicted proteins | sample YL17G12_0_MG_FD_203627 | JGI IMG/M metagenome (GOLD analysis project Ga0315290, IMG submission 203627) | Sediment microbial communities from Yellowstone Lake, YNP, Wyoming, USA - YL17G12_0 | ecosystem: Environmental > Aquatic > Freshwater > Lake > Sediment | place: USA: Wyoming | collected...
CACAAGGTCCTGGTATTCGCGTTTGGAAATGCTCCCTTGTTTCCGTAGATGTGTTATCGCAATGATTTGCCGTTCATTTAGTCCCTGCTGTACGAAATAATCCTCAGTGAAGAGATCAGTGTGCATTGTCAGGGTTAAACTCCAGGCATCTGTCTGAAATTCAGGATCCGGAAGCCCTGCGTCCGCAAACGATCTGACAATCCGTTGGATACCAGAACCGTAACTCTCGATATAACCGGCGAGATAGAAGATCCTCGCAATCAACGGATTTCGTGGAATTGACTGAGGTTTTTCTTTCAGCTGTTCGATTGACAGCCCCTTTGGCAGACCGCCGGGATTATGGAACCAGATCTTATCGTCATAGATTTTTATCAGGATCTGTTCGTGCTTTTTGAAATAATCCCGGTGGACAAGTGCATTCATGAGTGCTTTCCGGAGTGCGGGAAGAGGGTAATCCCAATGCTCCTTTCGTTCCGGTGTTTCTCCAGTGATCTCGTACCGGACATTGATAAAATTCTTCAGCGCTTCCTCCCCAGGGTTTGTAGAACCATAAACATTTGGGATAGCCGACCTTCGGCAGTAAAAAAATCTCTGATCTTTATTTATGGCTCGCCGAATAATGAGGGCGATTCACGGGTTCTACCCATATTTTTTTAACACCTTGCCTACCGGTCTACAATGTTGTCAGCTGATGGCCCGTAGTTCTTATAACACGATTCTCTGGTTCCGTAAATGAAACCCGCCACCCCACATCATACCGTGCACTGCATTCCGGGCAGATGAGAATCACCTGGTAGACTTCCCGCGTGGATTTGACAGGGGAGTCTTTTCCGGCAGTCATCTTGAGAAACGAAGTATGAAACCCGTACTCATACCCGCAGGCAGGGCAAATACGGAGTTCATCTTCAACTTTGATGTTTTTTATTTCACTTTTTATGTCACTGTTGACCGTAATTTCACCAGTAACCGGCATGATTAGATCCATATTGAAACATTACGTCCGGGTCACCGTATTAAGGTTGCCGGTGTTGTGCAACAGTGATGATAACTTCAGCGGCATTTTTTTTGCCATTGATCGATGCGTGAACAAGCCGGAAGGGCCGGGGGCAACAGGTCATCGTCTCGGCAATTTTTTTCTCCAGCATATCCAGTGTCACATTCCGCCCGTCGATAGAGGTGCCTGCTCCCATATCCACGATCTTTTTTGCATTATTCTGCTGTTCCGGGTGGTTCGGGTCCATGATGATCAGCACTGCTTTTTCAAAGAGCATGGCTTCGTGCAACGTGGTAAGTCCTCCATGTACAATCGCAATTTTTGCCCTGGCAAGGTGCTCGTAGAGATCCGCAACATACCCATGGGATACGAAATTATCGGAAGAATCCGGTAGTACAGCCCCGGTATAAAAGACATCGAAGAAGAGGTCTTTGCGCCGGTCGGAGATCTTCTTTAACATCTGGTACATCGGGAGTTTGTACGGTTCACCCCCGAAACTGGTGAAGATGGTTTCCCGGGCGTAGGTGTACCGCGATGGATCAAATTCATAAAACGGCCCGGTAAACACGTACCGCTTCTCCTCGCCTTTCGGAATGACAAGATTATATTCACTCACAGTATCCGGTGCCGGATAATCAGGGATGATAACCTTGTTGGAGATGCGGATATACCTCCTGATGAGAAAATTGAGGGTCTTCCAGACCGGGTTGGTCGTGCCATTGGGCCCGTTGAAGTGGTTCTGGTTTGTAATGAACACAACCGGTGTCTTTTCGAGCCGGGCCGCAAGCACACCGCCATACATGGTGTCGCATACCACACAATCGAAATGATGTTCATGGATGAGTTGTCGCACACTCAGGACCGATCTCATCATATCAACGATAATCCATTTCGAGCACCAGAGTGTCTTTTTCAGGCTGAAGAAACCGTTCTCCCCTTCAAGACAGACTTCGCGGTGCGTCCGGTGCAGGTTGCTGCACTTGTGCTGTTCCATGAAATTATATGATTTCCCGTATCCGGCAAAATGAACGGTGTTTCCCTGCTGCTGCAGGTAATGGCCAAGATGGAGACAACGGGATGCGTGCCCGAGCCCTTCACCGCAGACAACAAAAAGGATCTTCATGGTAGCTCCTGTTTAAAGATTATGCCCCCGCATCTGATGAACTATCAGCTGAATCCCCCGGATTCCGTTGACTGTGGTGCCGGACCAGTCGTGTCTTCTTCGGGGATGAGGATCCATGCAAGAATATAGACTACAATACCCGTTCCAAAAGACAGGACGGTTACTACCGCCCAGATAAGCCGGATAACCGTTGGGTCGATATCAAGGTGTTCACCAAGACCGCCACAGACTCCGCCAAGGATCCGTTCTTTTTTTGAGCGGTACAATCTCTTCATGCTAAAAATATTGTTTTTTCACCAATAAAGGTAATGGGAAAAAACAGATTTCCCGGACACCCGGAAGAAGAGTTTGATACGGCTCACGGTTCAAGGCATTATGAGAGTTATTACCATGACAGGCGAGGAGGGTCAAAATAAAACAGCAACGTTTGGTGCCGGCTGCTTCTGGGGTGTAGAAGAAGCGTTCAGCAACGTTCCGGGTGTTGTTGCAACTGCGGTCGGGTACATGGGCGGCACGCTCAAAAACCCCGGCTATAAAGACGTCTGTACCGGGCAGACCGGACATGCGGAGGTTGTACAGGTAACATTCGATCCTTCAATAGTCAGCTACGACCAACTTCTCGATGTTTTCTGGTCAGTCCATGACCCGACACAACTGAACCGGCAGGGTCCGGATAAAGGTACAAACTATCGCTCCGTGATCTTTTACCATGACGCAGAACAGGGACGCATAGCCAGAAAGTCCAAAGAGGCTCTTGAGGCTTCCGGTGCATTCAGGTTTGGCAAAATTATGACCATGATCATGCCTGCACCGGAATTTTACCGTGCGGAAGAATACCACCAGCAGTATTACAAACAACAAGGGGGAAAGTGTGGGTGCGGCATTTAGGGAGTATCATTTTTTTGGCTCATCGTCATTTCTTGTGTGAAAGATAAGTTACAAATAATTTGTTTGTGAGGTCTCCCGCCTCAGGGCCTCTCCGAGGCGCGGCGGGGCAAGGTGTTTTAACATTTCAGTCATTAAAACCATCGTGGGGGCGCCCCGTTTTGGGGCGGTGGTGTTCATCGTACTCGGGATAATGGGGCATCAGCCCCTATCTTTGTAATCTACCTGATACATGCGTTACCCCTTAAAACGTCGAAGAGCCATTTTTTATAGATCCCTGTTCGAATTGAGGAATGGCGGGCCTGCAGGAATGCCCTGACTCTGACCCCGACTCTGAAAATTTCCATAAAGTCAGGATTATTTCCTGATCTAAAACAGTTTTGACAAAGAGAGCAATCATCGGATTTGGGAAAATCACCTGATGGAAAATATGGCGTAAGAAATAATCCGGAAATTACGTCGATTGACCCTGTTGTTTTCATCGCACGAGCAGTTTTTCCCCTGCCTTGTTCAGCACTCATTCCCGGCAACGAAACTTTAACAACCTTTCCTGTCTTAGCTATTGGCACTATGTGGAAGGCAGTCGGGATCGATACGTGGCTCGCTGGCAGGAAGTCAAGCCTGGAAGATGTTCGCGCCACCGTAACAGAGATCATTGGCCGTGTGCAGAACGAGGGGGATGCTGCACTGAGAGATCTGGCAAAGAAGCACTGTATTCTGACGGACATTGCCGTGCCGGATGATGAGCGCGAGGAAGCCTACGAAAAGGTTGATGTACATATCATCGAGAGCCTCATCGAAGCACACGCCCGCATCGAGCGCTTCCACGAACTCCAGAAACCCCGTGACCTCTGGCTGCAGGAGATGGAGCCCGGGATTGTGCTGGGCGTCAGGACCACCCCTTTGAACCGCGTAGGGCTCTACATCCCCGGAGGCCGGGCTGCCTACCCGTCATCCGCTCTGATGTGTGCGGTGCCGGCCCGCGTAGCAGGGGTAAAAGAGATCTGCGCCTGCTCCCCGCCCCCCATCAACCCGTTAACCCTCGTGGCGCTGGACATCGCCGGTATCACCGAGATCTATAATGCCGGCGGTGCTCAGGCAATCGCCGCCATGGCGCTGGGAACTGAATCCATCAGGCCGGTGCAGAAGATTGTCGGGCCCGGTAACGTGTACGTGACGCTCGCAAAGATGATGCTGCGCGAAAAGGTGGAGATCGACTTCCCGGCAGGCCCCAGTGAGATCGGGATCATTGCCGATGCGACCGCCGACCCCCGCATTGTTGCCGCCGATATCCTTGCCCAGTCTGAACATGACCCCAATGCCGCCTGTATCCTGATCACCACCGACAAAACCCTCCCGGCAAAAGTCGGCCGCGAGATCGGGGCGATGACAAAAGGTGCCCCGCGAAAAGAGATCATCGAGCAGGCGCTCAAAAACTCCGGCTACATGGTAGTCAGCACCATGGAAGAGGCGATTGAAGCTTCTGACGCTGTCGCCCCCGAGCACCTCTCCATTCAGGTCGCTGATCCTTTAACCGTGGTCACCCGCGTGAAGAACGCAGGTGCGATCTTTGTCGGGCGCTACTCGGCGGTGGCCTGTGGCGATTATGCGGTGGGCACCAACCACGTGCTCCCGACCGCGGGGTATGCAAAGACCTACTCAGGACTCGATGTGAATCATTTCTGCAAGACGGCATCCGTTGAGATGATCGATAAAGACGGTCTTGAGACCATCGGGGATATCGTAGAGACCATTGCAGAGGCAGAAGGTCTGTACGCCCACGCCCAATCGGTCAGAATCCGGCGGCAGGGTTAGGGAAAGAGAACATCTCCCGTTGTTCCGGTACATACAATCTTTTTTAATACTACTGCTATGGGGCAACCAAAATTGTTAACACCTTTTCATTAAGGAACGTTCACAAATATCGTTTAGATAATTTTTACTTATGAGGTTTCCCACTCCTGATGGGGTCGCGGCAACGCCTCGCCGGGTTGCCGCTGGGCAGGAAAGTTTATACAGATTGTTTTTAGTTCACGGGTGGATGAGACGAAGCCGTTTGATCAATTAAATTACCCGACGCTCTTAACCGACTGAACCACCGCGGGGGCGTCAAGTGACAATAAATGCTGAAACCTTCCTGCCCCGCCGTGCCTCGGAGAGGCCCTGAGGCGGGGGACTCTCGTAACTAATTGATTTTTATGATTACGGGGTGAACCCGATTGGTTCATGTCCGTTTCTATAGAACCAGGTAAGAGAAATTTCATTGATAATGTTATTCATGGAATGACCTTTTTATAAAATTTTGAAAAGGATTGTTATCTTCTTTCTTCCCGCCTGCGGGAAACACACAGTCCCAAAGCTGCTGCAACTCCCACCGCAATGACGGGGATTGCAGGTCCAGGCGGGGATTCGTTTACAGGTTTATCCGATGCGAGAAATTCTATTTCGACCGTGGCCATCTCTTCCCTCGCATTCCTTAAACGATCGACCGGCGAACTTACGACATACACGGTGTATTTTCCCGGGCTCATCGCTCCAAGAATAACCGATGTATCCCAGGTATATGTCCAGCTGCCATCTCTGAGTCGTACCGGTGCAGTGGTGAATAATCCGCGTCCTGCCGGGATATTGAGGTTTTCCAAAGTTACTCCCCGTGTGTCAAGATCAGGGCCGGTCACAAAGAGATAGACGGCGATTGTCGTAATGCCCGAGACAGTCCCGTTGATCGTGACAACATCCCCTATATGTGCCAGCTGGGGTGAGGCGGAGATGGTAAGCAGGGTTGCAGCTGCGACGGGAGTTGTAACAACGCCCAGCAACGCTGCGGTAATAACCAGGAGACACGCCCATCTCATACCGGTACTTTTCATTTTTATTATGTATAACCTTGTCATACCGTGGTGATCAGAACCTGACCACCATCACCGCCTCTTCTTCTTTTCTGAGTTCTCCTTTCAGGTGTTCTGTATCAAAATCATAGCCATCTGACGGATTATAGTCCTCGTAGAGTTCGCACTTGTCGAGCACATCGACAAATTCTTTTAAAAATATTCTCGGGATAACATCCACCCGTCCCCCGAACCGTGTGGTGATTTTTTTGATCATCGCACGGATGAAGCGGTGCGAGATCCGCTCCCGGTCCGGCTCAGCATATGCCTGTGCATAGACATCCACTACCTTGAGGGCAACCAGTTCAAGTTTTGATGTGTCGAACTTTGCTAGGATAATCTGGGGCTGCCGCGGGTTCCGGTAGGCATCTGTCTGCACCACATTGATCCGATCAAAGAGCGGGGGAACAGAGCGTATCCCCCGGGAACCGTCATACATCGCAGGAGTTCCGGTGAAGAGGAAGTAGCAGCGTGGCATATCCCCGCGGTCAAGGGCATCAATGATCTGCACGAGCGTCTGGTACCCCTTTTCGCGCTGGTTGCGCTGGAGTCCCTGCGTAGTTTCCATCTCGTCCACCGCAATGGCGATGCCCCGGTACCCTGCCCCGTGGATGATAGCGACGAGCCCGCGGAGGAAGATAAAAGCGATGGTGTCATCGATATCCCCACGGATCCCTGCTTTCTGCTTGAAGTCCCTGCCGATATTGGGTTCAGCGGAGATCCACCCCAGTGCCGACTGGGCAAGCTGGAATTCCCCGGCATTGTTCGCCTTGTAATAGGTGCGTAATGCAGCAGCAAGTGCGGAGTTTACTTCGCTGATCCCCGACAGGGATGCTTCGATCTCCCGCTCGGTCGCTGCTTCAAGAGCAGTATCTTCCCCTTCGCTCCCGCTTACGGAAAGTAAGCGTTCTTCAATGGAAAAGAGCCAGTTGTCGAAGATGGATTTGATGGCATGCTCCTCATCGTTTGTCCTGAGGTTCGCACAGACCTGCTGGTAGATCCCTTTGAGTTTATAGAGGGGCGTTGAGGAGGATATGACGACATGGGTGGTGACAAAACCTTTGGTACGTGCGATCTCAAGGGCCCGCGCAACGAGGAATGTCTTGCCGCTCCCGTACTCGCCCCGGATAAATTTTGTATCTCCTCCACCCTGAGAAACATAATCCAGCTGTTTGCCGATTACACCCTCTTCAACATCGAGACCAACGGCGATACGCTCAAGACCACCCGCAGGAACCGTTCCCCGCCGCAGTGCGTTGATGATATTGATGCTCTCAAGCCGGCGCCGGTCCATCTGCTCAGGTTCCGGTATATTCATAGACCTCTCCATCCTCTCCAACCCCTTTCTTGCTGATAAGTGACAACCCCTGCAATGCCGCCTTCCGGATGATCTGGTTCACCATGCCTACCACCCTGCGGGTCCCCAGCAGTTTGCGCAGGTCCATCTCGCTGGCTTTCCGGTGAGAGCGGAGGAATTCAACAACTTTTTGCTCCTGCTCTGTAAGCCCGAGCTGATCAGAGATATCCTGAGATTTGGGAACTGCAACCGAACGTTTTTTGGTCTGCGGTGCATTCATGATCGGTCGATCGGCGATGGATCGTTCCTTGCAGGCCCGGATCAGCTGGAGGTAGTCCTCGAGCTTTATGGCACGGGTATGCGCCGGCATCACGTCTATCCCGCAGAGACAGTAATACTTGCAGCCTGCGTAGTCCATCTCTTCCTGAGCATTGGTTGCGGCAATGAAAAAAGCAATGGCAAGCAGTTCCAGCCCCTCTGAGTTTAACGTCGCCCGCCTCTCTTCGAGTTTTTTTATCAGCTGCTCCATCAGGCGTTTTAACCGGGACATCTTTCCCTGCTTATCCAGGATAACGGATGCTACACGCCCGACATCAGCGCTTTTCTTTACATTGGACAGGATATACAGCATCACTTTTTCACATTCCCGCTCCTCGCCGTGTGCTGATAAGAATTTTGCATAGTCAAGACCGCCGGCTAAAAAGTCAGCCCGGTAAGCACGGTAATACCATGCCCGTGCCTCCCCCACATTTCCCCGGTCATAATAGAAACGTGCCGTCTCAAGGAGGCTTGCAACGTTTACATCTTTTGACACGATATCGAGGAATCGTCGGGTGGCGGTCTCCTCAGGGACATGCGCTTTGAGGTACTGGCGGTATTTACTGATGATCAGGGCAAGCGTGTCCAGGTCATTTTTTACTACCAGTTCATCCCGGATCAGGGTTTCATAAGCGGTAAGTGCTTTATCCTCCTTGCCGAGCGCTGCGAGGAGATCGCATTCCAAAAGGCGGTATACCGGATCACGTGCATGTTCAGGGAGGGTTACAAAGACAGCAAGTGCTGTGCCATAATCCCCTTTGGATTGTAAGAGCAGGATATAATCAAACAGGATCTCTTTATCCGGGTCCTCCTGCAGGAAGGAGGGATAGGCATCGAGCGATGCAGGGAGATCGTATCGCGAAAGAGTATCGAGATATTTGCGGAGGAGGGCGGGATCTTGTGTATCACGGTACATCCGGTATGCCGATTGTGCGGCTGCATGGAAATTGCCGGTCTTTATCAGGGCATCAACATATTCATGGGTTTTTGCAGCATCCTCACCCAGCACCGCATGCGTAGTGAGAGCTTCTTCCGGCTCACCAATCTCAATGAGCACCCGCATCAGGTTTTGTACATCACCGGGTTTTTTCCCGAGCTGTACGAGGCGCCGTAATACCGGGAGTGCCCCCCGGTAGTCCCTGTGTGAGACGAGATACCCTGCATAGCTCCTGAGGGCGTCCTGGTTCGTGGGATCGAGATGAACGGCGGTGGCAAATTCAGCAATAGCCCCCTCATCCTTCCGTGCCTCGAGCACTTTTGCAAGGTAGCTGTGGACATAGGATGAATCCGGCATCTTCTGGGCAAGATCCCGGAAAAATACTTCGGCATCTTCGAGTTTACCGGTATAGTAGAGATTAGTGGCCGCGAGCACTTCAACAGCAGAGTCCTTCCCACTCTCAAGGAGGATAGTGCAGAGCTGCAGGGATTCCTGGTACCGCCCGTCCTCAAAGAGCCGGAACGCTTCTTTTTTTTGTTCTTCACGTGATGCCGGGATCATGGTTGCCGAATACCAAACCTGACGGTAAAAAGACCTGCAAGCATCCTGATCATATCCCATTTCCGGACCCGGGAGTCCCCTTTGTTCTGCCATGCAATGGGTACTTCGACAACCCGGCAACCCGCACCACGGAGTCTCCAGAGCAGTTCGACATCGAATTCAAATCCCCGGGAAATCATCTGTGGCAATACAGCATCAATTACTGATTTTTTAAATACCTTTGCCCCGCACTGCGTGTCGTGGTAGTTCAGGCCAAACAGGACCCTGATGAGCAGGTTGAATGCCCGGCTCTCCAGTTGTCGCAGGAGGCTCTGGCGCACTTTGAGAGTTGAGCCCGATACCCAGCGGGAGCCAATTGCGCCATCGGCATTGGTAAGCGTTAAAAAAAGACGCTTCATCTCATCGATACTTGTAGAGCCATCGGCATCGCAGTACCCGACAAGGGGTGACCGGGCTGCCATGAGACCAGCTATCACTCCCCCGCCTTTTCCCAGCCGGTGGTCAAACCGGAGGCAGCGGATGGTCAGGTCCAGCCTGCGGGCTGCGATCCTGTCTACTACGTCTGCAGTACCGTCTGCCCCGTCGCATACAACGATCAGCTCACCGTCAAACCCGGTGATGGCGTCAAAGAGCGGCGGGATCCGGTCCTCCTCATTGTACGCGGGGATAACAAGACTGTATTTTTCTCCGGGAGTTGTTCCTGTGAAATTTGCATTCACACCATTCATTGCGTATGGTTGTGCCATCGTTAGTTCATCGGAGGTTGTCATGATAGGTAGGGTCGGGTATCGATTGCTGCCGGTCGGTCAAAACTGTCTGTTCAGGAAGTGATGGACCGTTTCTTTGTTGTATTCCTGCTTACACCCGTGATATTCTTCCCGGTACTTTTTCAGCGGGAACCCCCATAACATTACTGGTGTTTGCCGAGGTGGTGGGCAAGCATGGTGCCGGGCCGGTATTTATCAGCCATAAGGAGCGCAGTTTCACGGAGTGCATTGTGATCTTTTATGCAGCTCTCCGGTGGCGGGGATTTCCTGAGGATAACCGAGGTGTTCTCGGTCACCTGGATGAGTTCTGTTGCAATGAGGGCGTTCAGCCAGATCAAATCCGCGAGCATCTCTTTGATTTCCACATCCTGCATACAGCATACGTCGTTTTGCGGACTTTATAAACAGATTGCAGGGGCGGGGAAGGGATAATCTTAATCCACTTAAATTCCAAAATCAGGTAGGAGAAGAATGTCATACCTGGAAAAAATAAAAAAAGACGGAAAGTCTGCCAATCCATATTTCTGCCTGATGGGAATCGATGTGGTCAGCGTAGAGCCGGGAAAAGCGGTACTGAAGATGCAGGTCCGCCCGGATATGCACAACGGTGTCGGGTGGCTACAGGGTGGGATCCTTGCGGCAATTGCGGATGAAGCTATGGCGCTTTCCCTCTATCCGCTGCTCTCAAAAACCGAAGGGATCGCAACCATCTCTGAATCCACCAGTTTCATCAGGGGGGTGCAGGACGGCTGCATTATTGCAAAAGCCCGTGTAATCCGGAAGGGGCGGCGGGTCGCATTTGCAGAAGGAGAAGTATTTTCTGATAATGATAAGATGACAATGCTTTCCCGGACATCTGCCGCTTTTGCCGTTACGACCAATAAAACCTAAAAAAGAGTTATTTTTTCTTTCCTTTCGTTTTCTTTTCGGCTGTTTTCTCTTCAGCGGGTTTTCGGAATCGTATATAATAGACTACACCTCCGGCAGCGATGATGAGAATAACAACCAGTGCGATGGGAGTTAGGGGAATTTCGGCTGCTGCTGCTTTCTGGGCTTTTTCCAACCCCTCCATCGCAACCTTGTTACCTGGATTGGTTACATTTGCGTTACTGTAAGCATCGATAGCACCCTGGAACCTTCCCATTTTATAGAGGGTGTCACCCTTATTGACGAGAGCTCCTGTGTAGTTCTGGTCAATGCTGATTGCCATGTCATAGGACTTGAGGGCTTCAGTGTAATTCCCGAGATTGAAAAGGGAGTATCCTTTATTATTCCATAATATGGTATCATTGGGATAGATCGCCAACCCTTCATCAACAGTCTTGATCGCGTCATCGTATTTTTCCAGCTTGACTAATGCATACGATTTACCCTGGTAGGTATACAAAAGCGCGTCTGATTGCCGGATCATTGTTGTATCAGATGCCAGTGCCTGGTCAAAAAGGTCAATTGCACTCTGGTACTCATTTGAACCCAGTAACCGCACACCTGCGTTGTAAAGGGTAGTCCCGGCATCCGGAGTTTCATTTTCTGCCGCTGCAACCGGCTGGACGAAACCGGCAATCAATAAGAGAATCGCCAGAAGGAAAACAATTTTTCCGATTTTCATAGCTATCACGTTTGATTTTTTGCACAAATTAAAGTTACTTTTGTACCAGCAATTGTCCACGGTCATAATCCTGTTGTGAATCAATTGTCGCGGGGAAAAATCCTGCCAGAACCTGCCTGAAATTTTCCCTCTCACCACGATAAGATAACACTAATAGGTATGGTGAGCAAAATGTAAATCAATCGGGGAGATCACGTGAAGTATATTATTATCACCGGCGGCGTGATGAGCGGATTAGGTAAAGGGATCACGGCAGCTTCTGTCGGGCGCATCCTGAAGAACCGCGGTTACCGGGTAACGGCTGTCAAGATTGATCCTTACCTCAATATTGATGCAGGGACGATGAACCCGGCACAACACGGGGAAGTCTTTGTGCTCAAGGACGGGAGCGAGGTGGATCTCGACCTCGGCAACTATGAACGGTTCCTTGACATCGAACTCACAGCAGCCCATAATATCACCACCGGCAAGGTATACCGCACGGTCATCGAAAAGGAGCGCAGGGGCGATTTCCTTGGGGAGACCGTGCAGATCATCCCCCATATCACCGACCAGATCAAGACCTGTATACGGCAGGCGGCAGAAGAAGAATTCCCGGACGGGACAAAAGCGGACATCTGCCTTGTGGAAGTTGGCGGGACAGTCGGCGACATTGAGAGTATGCCGTTCTTAGAAGCGATCCGCCAGATGCGGGGTGAACTGCCTGCCCATGATTATGTCCTGATCCACGTGACCCTGATCCCCGAGGACACGATGGGGGACATGAAGACAAAACCCACCCAGCACTCGGTGAAAGCCCTGCGGGAGCT
>Ga0315290_10002895_pt1 | contig 12187 bp, 9 predicted proteins | sample YL17G12_0_MG_FD_203627 | JGI IMG/M metagenome (GOLD analysis project Ga0315290, IMG submission 203627) | Sediment microbial communities from Yellowstone Lake, YNP, Wyoming, USA - YL17G12_0 | ecosystem: Environmental > Aquatic > Freshwater > Lake > Sediment | place: USA: Wyoming | collected...
GACCGATAAACTTAAAGGAGGTGTCGAAGAGCCTCTTGGCCGCCCCGGAGTGGAAGGCCAATTGCCCCATGAGGATGAAAAGGGGGATAACCGTGAACCCGTAGGTGTTCATGACATCGAAAAAGTCCTTGGCCAGGAGGTTGAAGGCCGCATGCCAGGAGATAAGATAGCCAAAACCCAGGAAACCGATTACGATCATGGCAAAAGCCAGTTCGATGCCCGTCAAAAACAGGACCATAACAACCAATAAACTTAAGATTCCTACAGCAACCTCATTCATAGGTACCTCCAGAGATCTTGACAATATCGCCAACAAGGACAAAGCACTGCAGGAAGCAACAGACGCCTACGCCATAGGAAAAAGGATAAAAGGGCAACTGGATGGTTAGTGAAACTTCCCCTGAGGTCATAAGCTTGTGAGAATAGATGAACAGGTTCCAGCCAATGACAGCAAACAGCCCGATACAGAGGATCCTGGTGGAAAGGTCCAGCCATTTCTTGGCGCCCTTGGACATTTTCACGGTGAGAAAGTCGACGAAGATATGCCCGCGTTCCCAGGTGGTCAGCGGCAGGGAGAAGCCGATAATGACCGCCCCGCAAAAACCGACGACCTCAAAGGTTCCGATGATCGGGCGCCCGAAATACCTGAGAACAACATCGGCTACGGTGAGAAGCATGATGAAGGTCAGGGCACAGAGCGCTATCCAATTCAGCAGTCGGCTCAACTTTTCTGTCAACCAAAGCACTCCCCCCATAGGATCTCCTTTACTACCGTTATTATCTGAATATCGCTTGATTTTATTCTATATGGGGATCGCGGGATCCCATCCTCGATGATCGACGGGGTATAGCTATAATATAACTGACTTCTCCTTGTCAATTACTATTCGTGGAGAGCCTTCCATGAAAATGCCTTTATGATATCAATAAGTTATGCGGTAAACCACTAACTATCTGAAATATCAATAAAAAAATAATTAATCGGGATCAGGGTCCGGGGGAAGAAGATCGGCCTGATGCGGTCAGGTGGAGGCTACTTTTTCCCCTGGGTATATAACACAGCCAATATCCGGGCAGGCCGGTCACCGGCGCAGCGGACCAGATGAGGCTGGGTGGAGTCGTAGTAGATGGAGTCTTCAGGTTCCAGGCGTTCCCGTTTTTCGCCCATCTGAACCTCAATGGCTCCCTCCAGGACATAGATGAATTCCTCCCCGTCATGGGTGGAGGGGGCTTCCTCTTCGGTCCGGGGTTCCAGAGTCACGATGAAAGGCTCCATGTTGCGTTCCCGCTTCTCAGGGGCCAGGGATTCATAGGCGTAGCCGTAGCGGGCGGTTTTTTGTGAACCATAGCGGGAAATGGCTTTACGATCCTTCTTGCGCACCACGGCATAGGGCTTGGATTCCCCCTGGACCAGGAGGTAGCCCATTTTCATGTCCAAAGCACGGGTCAGTTTCACCAAGTCCCCCAGTGGAGGAAGGGCTGCCCCGGATTCGATTTCCTGGACCAGGGCTTCCGAAAAGCCGGTCCGCTGGGCCAGGTCGGAATAGGAGAGGCCTTTTTGTTCCCGAATGGCCTTTACCCGCAGGCCCACCGATTGGGCCATAGGCATCTCTTCGGTGACGCCCGAGGACCTAGTGACGCCCTCCAGAAAATCCGCCTCCGCGGAAGATGAAAAATCCTTCATATCTTCCATCAGCTCGCTGTAGCCTTTCTGTGGATCGCTCATGGGTCTGCTCCTCTTGGGGTAATTGGTTTATTCGGTAAGGAAATATAACAGACAATGCATCGGGAAACAAGGGATTTCCCATAAGACTCGTTTAACCGTTTTTTCGGCAAGGCCCCGAATGGGCTGGCCGTCCCCGTGCTGGAGAGGGCCGGAAACCAATTATCCCTTGACAGAAAGTCCCGGTTAGTTATAAAATAGCTATAAAGTAATTTGTATTTAACCGCCGGACAGCGCCTGCGGCGTCATACCCGCTAAGCATGAATAAAAAGCCTTGATCGGGGGGATTTCCCTTTTAACCGTGATGTTTTCCCTTTAGTGATTGCCTGTTCACCTGATAGCAGGACTTCCTCCCACGGAAGAAATTATGCTTGAACTCCTGGGGGTTGACGTTTACCGGGACCGTTCTTGGGTCCTGAAAAAGATCTCGTTGCAGGTGGCCCCAGGGGACTTGGTAACCCTTATCGGGAGCGCGGGGGCGGGGAAGACAACCCTGCTGATGACCATTTCCGGTATTCTGCCTGCCGGGAGCGGGTCTATTCGTTATCAGCAGGCGGATATCACCAACCAGTCACCGAGCGAGATCGTATACCGGGGGATATCCCAGGTCCCTGAAGGACGGCAGCTCTTCCCCCGCCTTTCTGTTCTTGATAATCTGCGGCTTGGGGCTTATATTTATTCGAACAGGAAGTTCAAATTCGAAGTCGAAGAAAGGCTGGACTGGGTTTATCAGATGTTTCCTGTCCTGCAGCGCAAAGCCGAAAAACGGGCAGGGGATCTCAGCACGATCGAACAGCAGATGGCGTCCATGGCCAGGTCGCTTATGGCCCGCCCCACACTCCTCCTCCTGGATGAACCCTGCCGGGATTTGACGCCGCCGGATTTCCGGGAGATTTATGATGGGATCAGGCTTGTGAATGAAAGGGGAATCTCTGTCTTGCTGGCGGAGCCCCAGGGACGGCTGGCTTTTTCCTGCGCCCGCTACGGCTACCATCTGGAAAATGGTTCTATCGTCCGGGAAGGGCCGGTTCAAGAATTCCTGCAAGACAAAAAGGGCCGTGTGTATTAATGGATACAGGAACCCAAAATAAGGTCGGCGCCGTCCTGGTGGTGGGGGCCGGGATTTCGGGGATGCAGTCCGCCCTCGATCTGGCCAACGCCGGGTTCAAGGTCTACCTGATGGACCGAGGCGTGAACATCGGCGGGGTCATGGCCCAGTTGGACAAGACCTTTCCCACCAACGACTGCTCCACCTGCATGATTTCGCCCAAGCTGATCGAAGTGGCCGGTAACCCCAACATTGAAATCATTAACCGGGCCCGTTTGGAGCGTCTTTCGGGAGAACCCGGACATTTCTTGGCGGAGATTTTTAAGGAACCCCGGTTTGTAAAGGAGGAGGCCTGCACCGGCTGCGGGGAATGCGTCAAGGTCTGCCCCGTTGAGGTCCCGGCGGATTTCAACCTGGGGTTGAATAAGCGGAAGGCGATTTACCGCCATTTCCCCCAGGCCGTCCCCTCCACCTTTGCCATCGACCGGCGGGGGACTTCCCCCTGTAAAGCGGCTTGCCCGGCCCATATCAGCGTTCAAGGGTACGTGGCCCTGATCGCCCAGGGAAAATTTGAAGAGGCCCTGGCGCTGATCCGGCAGGAGAACCCGCTGCCCTTTGTCTGCGGTTATGTCTGCACCCATCCCTGTGAAGGCGTCTGCCGCCGGGGGGCAGTGGAAGAACCCATCGCCATTCGGGAACTGAAGCGGTTCGTGGCTGATTACGAGGCTAAAACCGGGCTGGTCCAACTTCCGGCTCCGGTAGAAAAGAATAACCGGCGGGTGGCGGTAATCGGGTCCGGACCGGCGGGATTGACCTGCGCCTATTACCTGGCCCGTCAGGGGTACCCGGTCACTATCTTTGAAGCGTTACCCAGGGCCGGTGGTATGCTGACCGTGGGCATACCCAACTACCGGTTGCCGCAGCGGGTGGTCGATCGGGAGATCGAGGCGATAAGAAGCCTGGGCGTGTCCATCGAATTGAAAACCCCCATTGGGCCCGGCAGGACGCTCGAACAATTAAAAGCTGAAGGGTATGAGGCGGTCTTCACGGCCATCGGGGCCCATCAGGGGCTCCGGTTGGGCGTGGAAGGGGAAGACCTGGAAGGCGTCCTGGCCGGCGTGGACCTATTGCGGAAATCGGCCCTGGGCGAGCCGGTAGCAGTGGGCCGGCGTGTGGCGGTCGTCGGCGGCGGCAACGTGGCCATCGATGCCGTGCGCACCGCCCTGCGGCTGGGGGCCGAAGAGGCCCTGGTGCTCTACCGCCGGACCCGGGAAGAGATGCCGGCCTATGCCGAGGAGATCGAGGAGGCCCTGGAAGAGGGGGTTCGGATCGAGTATTTGACGGCCCCGACCCGGATACTCGGAGATGAAAACGGAAGGGTTACGGCCGTGTTCTGCCTGCGCATGGAGCTGGGGGAGCCCGATGAGTCGGGACGCCGGAGACCCGTCCCGGTGGCGGGATCGGAGTTTCAGATCCCGGTAGACACGCTGATCACGGCCATCAGCCAGCAGCCCGATGTGGGAAAACTGCAGGTTCCGGTTGCTTTGCAGGTATCCAGGAAGGGGACCCTGCAGGTGAACCCGCTCACCCTGCAAAGCGATATTCCCTGGATTTTTGCCGGCGGGGACGCGGTGCTCGGCCCGCAGACCGTTATCGAGGCCATCGCCCAGGGCAAGGAGGCGGCCGTCTCCATCGACCGTTTCCTCCAGGGGCGCGATTTGTCGGCAGATCGTGAAAAAACGTTCGAAATCGCCGAGCCGGAAATGACGGGTATATTGCGGGAACCCCGCTGCCGGCCCCGCCTGCGCGATCCCCGGACGCGGCGCCGGGATTTCGAGGAAGTGGTCGAGGTGCTGACCCCGGAGGAGGCTCGGGCCGAGGCCGGCCGCTGCCTGGCCTGCGGGATCTGTTCGGAATGCTATCAGTGCCTGGAGGTTTGCCAGGCCGGGGCCATCGACCACGCCCTGGCCGGGGAAAGAGTGACTCTGCAGGTCGGGGCGGTGATTGCCTCTCCGGGTTTCGAGATTTTTGATGCCCGCCTGAAGGAGGAATACGGGTACGGGCGCTATCCCAATGTGCTGACCAGCCTGGAGTTCGAACGGGTCCTGTCGGCCTCGGGTCCCTTCGGGGGCCATGTCCAGCGGCCGTCCGACGGCCGGGAACCTAAAAAAGTGGCCTGGATACAATGTGTCGGGTCCCGGGACGCCTCGATCAACCGGGATTACTGTTCCTATGTCTGCTGCCTGTACGCCACCAAACAGGCCATCATTGCCAAGGAGCACCTGGCCGGCCTGGAGCCCACCATTTTCTTCATCGACATCCGGGCCCAGGGGAAAGGCTTTGACCGCTACTACGAACGGGCTAAGGGGGAACACGGGGTCCGGTATGTCCGGAGCCTGATTTCCCGGGTGGCCCAAGACCCGATGACCAACAACCTGCAAGTCTCCTATATCGACGAGGACAACCGGTTCCAGACCGAGGAATACGACCTGGTCATCCTTTCGGTGGGGCTGACGCCGCATTCGCAGTCTGGCCCGTTGGCCGAATGCCTGGGAATCCGGACCGATCGCTTCGGGTTCTGCGAGAACCCGCCCCTGGATACGGTGGGCACGACCCGTCCGGGGATCTTTGTGGGCGGGGTGTTCCAGAACCCCAAGGACATCCCGGAGACCGTCACCCAGGCCAGCGGCGCCGCGGCGGCGGCCGCCGCCCTGCTGACCGAGGCGCGGGGCACTCAGATCAAAGAAGTTTTCTTCCCGGAGGAAAGGGCTGTACTGGCGGAGGAGCCCCGGGTCGGGGTCTTCATCTGCCATTGCGGGATCAACATCGCCGGGATCGTGGACGTCGCCCAGGTTTCCGAATACGCCCGGACCCTGCCCGGAGTGGTCTACACCGATCACCTCTTGTTTACCTGCTCTACCGACAGCCAGGAAAATATGCTGCAGTTGATCCGGGAGCAGGGGCTGAACCGGGTGGTGGTGGCCTCCTGTTCGCCGCGCACCCACGAGGGGCTTTTCCGGGATACCCTGCGCAAGGCCGGCCTGAACAAATACCTGTTCGAGATGGCCAACATCCGGGATCAGTGCTCCTGGGTCCACCAGGCCGATCCCGGAATCGCCACGGAAAAGGCCAAGGACCTGGTGCGCATGGCCGTGGCCCGGGCCGGGCTCCTGGAACCCCTGTATGAGATCCCCTATGAAGTGGATCAGCGGGCACTGGTAGTGGGCGGCGGGATCGCCGGGATGACGGCGGCCCTGAACCTGGCCGATCAGGGGTTCGAGACCTTCCTGATCGAACGGTCCGATCAGATGGGCGGAATCGCCCGGCGGATTCACCGGACCCTGGAAGGGGTGGATGTCCAACTATATCTCCGGGAGACCATCCAGCGGGTGGTCGGCCATCCCCGGATACGGCTTTTTACCGAAACCGAACTGCTGGAGACCACCGGGATCGTGGGCCAGTTCACCAGCGTCTTTTCCCACCGGGGGCAAAAGGGGACCTTGAAACACGGGGCCTTGGTGGTGGCGGCCGGCGGCTCAGCGTACCGGCCGACGGAGTACCATTACGGCGACCATCCCCGGATCCTGACCCAACTGGAACTTCAGGAAAAGCTGTTTGCCGATCCGGAGGGAATAGGGAAAGCCGGGTCGGTGGTCATGATCCAGTGTGTCGGTTCCCGGGAGGAGGAGCATCCCTACTGCAGCCGGGTCTGCTGTTCCACGGCCGTTCATAACGCCTTGCGGATAAAGGAGGTCAGTCCCCGGACCGAAGTGGTTGTGCTCTACCGGGACATCCGCACCTATGCTCAAAAAGAACTGTACTACAAACAGGCCCGGGAGGCCGGGGTCCGCTTCATCCGCTTCGAACCGGAAAGGCGGCCGGAGGTGGAGCTGTCCGAGGGAAGGCTCGAGGTCCGGGTCTTTGATCAAAACCTGAAGGCCGGGCTGCGCCTGCATCCCGATTGGATCGTGTTGTCGGCGGCCATCCGGCCGGCGGCGGAAAGCCGGTCTCTGGCGCAGACGCTGAAGCTCCCTTTCGACGCGGACGGTTTTTTCCTGGAGGCCCACATCAAGCTGCGGCCTCTGGATTTCGCCAATGCCGGGATGTTCCTCTGCGGCCTGGGGCACGGTCCGAAGTCCCTGGAGGAGAGCATCGCCCAGGCCAAAGGCGCGGCGGCCCGGGCGGCCACCGTGCTGGCCCAGAAAATGACCATGGTGGGCGGGCCGGTGGCCGAAGTGAACGAAGATCTTTGCGTGGCCTGCCTGACCTGCCTGCGGGTCTGCCCCTTCGGGGTGCCGCGGGTCAACGAACGGCATTTCGCCCAGATCGACCCGGCCGCCTGCCGGGGCTGCGGGAACTGCGCCAGCGCCTGTCCCCAGGGGGCGATCCAGGTCGGGCATTACCAGGACGACCAGTATGTGGCGCTCTTGGAGGCCTGTTAGGGGGAGAGCGGAGCAACCGGGTGTAGGGGCAGGGTCCCATCCCTGCCCGGGCTGGGACGGGCGGGCATGTGGGAAAATCTAATAATTGGGGAACAGCCGCCCCCGGATCAAGGCGAAGGGGCAGCGGGTGGAGATGTACCCCATCCTAACGAAAAGGATAATAATCAATTGTTAATTAATAATTAAAAATGAAATTCGAACCCAAAATTATCGCCATGGTCTGCACCTATTGTACTTATACGGCGGCGGACATGGCCGGATCGCTTCGGCTCCAGTACCCGCACAACGTGCGGATCATCAAATACCTTTGCACCGGCAAAGTGGATATCCAGCATATGCTGAAGGCCTTCGAGGGCGGGGCCGATGCCCTGCTGGTGGGCGGCTGAGCAATCGGCGACTGTCATTTCCTGGAAGGAAATCTCCGAGCGAAAGAACGGGTGGAATACACGAAAACATTGTTAAGGGAAATCGGCCTGGAACCCGAGCGGCTGGAGATGTTTCACATCGGGGCCTCCGAGGCCCCGGCCTGGGCCCGGGCGGTGAGCGAGATGACGGAGCGGGCCAGGGAACTGGGGCCGAATCGGCTTAAGAAAGAAATTAAAACAATGCAGAGTGCAAAATGAAAAATGCAAAGTGCAAAATTGAAGGCAGGAACGATAGGTATTGAATCATTTTGTATTTTGAAATCTGCATTTTGCATTGAAAGGTACTTATATGATCGTCGCTCAACGCAAACCCTTTGAAGAAATCAAAAAGTCTTTGGCCCCTTATGAAAACATCGTGGTGGCCGGGTGCGGGACCTGTGTGGCCGTCTGCCTGGCCGGAGGGAAGAAGGAAGTAGGGTTGCTGGCCAGCCAGCTTCGGATGAGTTTCGGTTTGGATAAAAAGAACGTGAAGGTTTCCGAAGTAACCCTGGAACGGCAATGCGACCGGGAATTCCTGGAAACGGTCAAGAATGAGGTGGAGCAGGCCGAGGCCGTTTTGTCCATGGCCTGCGGGGCCGGGATCCAGTTTCTGGCCGAGGCCTATCCCCAGCGGCCCGTGTACCCGGGAGTGAATACCACCTTCATCGGGGTGGCCGAGGCCGCCGGCCTCTGGACCGAACGCTGCCGGGCCTGCGGAGAATGCCTGCTGGCGGAGACCGGCGGGATCTGCCCACGGACGATCTGTTCCAAGGGGCTGAATAACGGGCCCTGCGGGGGTATGATGGAAGGAAAATGCGAGGTGGACCCGGAACGCTCCTGTGCCTGGGTGCTTATTTATGATCGGCTGAGCCAGGAAGACCGTTTGGCCGCGATGGAAGCGGTCAGGCAACCCACAGATTATACCCGGCAAACCCAACCAGGAAAAGTGACCCACGCAGCCTATCTGCGGAGGTATCATGCCGACTCCAAGTGAATTTCGCCAAGCCCTGGCCTCGAAGGAATTCATCCTCACCGCTGAACTCGATCCTCCCAAGGGCGCGGATTTATCGGTAGTTCAGGAGAAAATCTCCGCGCTTAAAGGCAAGGTCCAGGGAGTGGTGGTCTCGGATAACCACTCCGCCCGGATGCGTATGGCCCCCTTGGGGTTGTGTCGGGCTCTGCTTGATCAGGGGCTGGAGCCGATCCTGACTCTAACCGGCCGGGACCGCAACCGCCTGGCCCTGCAATCCGATCTGCTGGCCGCCGCCAGCCTGGGCATTCAAAATGTGTTGGCTGTAACCGGAGATCATACCTCCTGGGGGGACCATCCCCAGGCCAAACCGGTGTATGATCTGGATTCGTTGCAACTCCTGGGGGCCTTGAACGCCCTGAACCTGGGGCAGGACCTTTCCGGAAATCCTTTGGAGGGCGCGGCGCCCCTTTTTACAGTGGGGGCGGTAGTTCCCCTGACGGCCAATCCCCTTCAGCCGGTGATCATGAAATTTCGCAAGAAAGCGGCCCAGGGCGTGGATTTTTTTATGAGTCATCCCTTGTTCGATCTAAACAACGCGGGGCCTTTTTTTGAACAGACCCGCGAGATAAAGACACCTCTTCTGGCTACGGTCTGCCTGCTGAAATGGGAACAGGTGGCGGGATACCTCCCCGGGAACATCCCGGGATTGTTCCTTCCCGAGGGGATGCTGGAACAGTTCAAATCCTGGGGAGAGGGGGCCTACGAGTCCAAGGCCTGGGAGTTTGCCCGAAAGCTCATAGAAGCGATTAAGAAAGACGGCCGGTTTCGAGGGGTGCATCTGATGCTGCAAGGAGAGGAAATACGGGTAGGGGAGTTGGTTTAAACTCAAAAACGAAATGGACGGTCTTAATCAAAAAGTATTAATCCTCGGTGGGGGAATTGCCGGACTCACAGCGGCCTTGGCTTTGAACCGTCTGGGCCTCGCTGTGGAGCTGCTGGAAAAAACAGGGGCCTTGGGCGGCGCGGCCCGGAATTTCTGCTGCAAAGCCACCGACGTCTGCCGGCAGTGCGGGGCCTGTCTGGTAAACGATGCCCTGCGATCTCTGACGTTGGCGGCCCTGGCCGATACGCCTTCGCTGGGGGTCCGCCTGGAATCCGAATTGATGGAAATCAACCGGGAAGCCAAGGAATTTCTCTATAGCTACCGCGGCCCTGAAGGGGCCGGGGTGGGACGGGCCCAGGCCCTGCTCCTCGCCACCGGTTTCACCCCCTTCAGGGCGGAAGACAAACCCCAATACGGCTACGGCCGTCTGCCCAATGTCCTCACCGGGTTGGACCTGGAAAAACAAATTAAAGAAACCGGTAAAGTAGTAAGACCCTCCGACTGCCAGACTCCACAATCTATCGCCTTTATCCAATGCGTCGGCAGTCGCGACCTGTCCCTGGGACACCCCTTCTGTTCGCAGGTTTGTTGCGGATATGCCCTGCGCATGGCCAACCTGATTTGCCACCGCACCCCGGAAACAGCCGTGACGATTTTCTACATGGATATCCAGAATTTTGGAAAAGATTTTCCCCGGTTTCTGGAAGAGGCCCGGCAGCAGATGCGGTTTATCCGGGCCATCCCGGGGGATATTCAGGGAGGGGAAAACGATCGGCTCCTGTTGACCTATCAGCAGGATGACGGCTTGCCAAGTCAAAAAGAAACCTTCGATCTGGTAGTCCTTTCGATCGGTTTAATGCCGGGGGTCGATTTGGTCGGGCTTAGTCAAAAAATCAATCTTCCGCTCAATGACGACGGGTTTTTGACCAGGAAAGGGACCCGGTTTTCCCTTTCGCCGGCTGAAGGGGTATTTTTTGCCGGGACCGTTTCCGGTCCCAAAAGCATTGCCCGGTCGGTCTCCCAGGCCCAGCAGGCCTCTGAGGAGCTGGTCCAATTTTTAAAGGGGCGGGGCCTATCGTGATTCCCCTCCAGGAATTTCAGAAAAGGCCCAGGGTTTTAGTCGTAGGGGAGGGATTGACGGCCCTGGAAGCCGCCTTCCAATTGATCGCTTTTGGGTATGAGCTGCTGTTAGTCTATCCGGAGGTTGAAGTTCAGAAGGTGCATTCTTTGCTTCTGGAAGATCAGGATTTTCCGGGTTACGCGCGGGATCTGGCTGAAAAACTGAAAACCCAGGCCAAGTTTTCTTTTTTTCCGGAAACCCAGGTCAGGTCGGTTACCGGGTTTGCCGGGGATTTCGAGGTTCGATTAAAATCGCCACAAAGAGAATGGGACGAGTCTGTTGGAGCGATCATTCTGGCCCCGGAGTTGGTTTCCAAGGGAATGTTTGCTTCCGGTTCCTTGAGTCCTTCCCGGCAGATAGTAACGCAGGAGCAACTGGTGGGGGAATTAAGCGCCCCTTCGGGTGCGGTTCGGTGTATTGATTCGTTAACCGCCCTTTCGTATGCGGCTTTTCTGATTGGGCTGAACGGAGCCGGTGGAGCGGCCGACATGGCCCAGGCCTTGAAGTCGGCGGTCATCCTCCGGGAAAAATTTGAGGTCCAGGTTTATTTTTTTACCGGCAACGTCAAGGTGGCCGAGGAGGGACTGGAACGGCTCTACTTGGATTGCCGTGATGCGGGGGTGGTTTTTTTTAAGTTGGATGAAGAAAAACTGGAATTGTTAAAAAACGGGGATCAGGTCACCCTCCAATTCATTGATCCCCTGCTGGGACAGCCCTTTGAACTAACGCCGGACCTGCTGGTCATCGATTCGAGGCCTACCCTTCCCTCCGAAATGCAGTCCCTGGCGGTGTCGGCCCAGTTGGGGATGGACCAGGCCGGGTACCTGCAATCGGGCAATGTGCACCTCTGGCCCCAAGGGTTGGACCGGACCGGGATCTTGGCCGCTGGTCCGGGAAAAGGCCCGCTAATGGTCTTAACCGCCATCGAAGAAGGACGGGGAGCGGCCCTGGCCGTTCATCGGTTTTTCCAGGGCAGTCCTCTGGAAACCTTGAACCGGGAGGTGCTGGTCGATACGGGGCTTTGTACCCTCTGCCTGACCTGCCTGCGCTTCTGCCCCCACCAGGCCATCGGCTGGACCCATCGAATTTTCATCCATCCCTTGGCCTGCCGGCGCTGCGGCATCTGCGCCAGCGAATGCCCCATGGATGCCATCCAGATCGCCGGGTATTCGGATCCGGAGGTGGAACAAGGGTTGCTGTTGATCAGCGGGCGCTGGGAAAAGACCGCGGCCGGTGAACCCCGGATCGTCGTCTTCGGCTGCGAGCGGTCGGCCGGGGTGGCCTGGGCAGAGGCGCGGGGCGAGGGGCGCAGGGCGCAGGGCGAAAAAAACGGATCGGTGGAATTTATCGGGCTGCCGTGCGCCGGGAAGCTGGATCCGGATTTTTTGCTGAAAGCCCTGTCCCTGGGGGCTGATGGGGTGCTGGTCCTGGCCTGCCCGGAGGAAAACTGCCGATCCAACCACGGCAACACTTATGCCCGCCTTCGTTTGACGGAGGCCCGGGAATATCTGGAAGAGGCAGGGATCGACGGTCGGCGCCTTCGGTTTGAGAATATTTCCAGCAATCGGGTTTATTTTCTGAACGAAGTTCTTCA
>Ga0315290_10002898_pt1 | contig 12182 bp, 11 predicted proteins | sample YL17G12_0_MG_FD_203627 | JGI IMG/M metagenome (GOLD analysis project Ga0315290, IMG submission 203627) | Sediment microbial communities from Yellowstone Lake, YNP, Wyoming, USA - YL17G12_0 | ecosystem: Environmental > Aquatic > Freshwater > Lake > Sediment | place: USA: Wyoming | collected...
CTTTTCTCGCACCGCTACGGTCGAGACGGGCCGTCCTTCGTGACGAAGTCTTTCGGCGGCCTTGGCGACATCTTCGCTGCTTAATCCTGGGCGCATGGTCATTCCCCCGGGGCGTTTTTCAGGCGGAGTTGTAAATTATGAATCTACGGCATTATTATCTAACCATCATATCTCACCTAACATACTGAAATCCATCATTTTGATAGTAAGCCCGCCTGGTCAAGATTACAGTAGTCGCCGAAATCCTACCTACCTGACGACGACCCAAACCACCTCAACATAAAACGGGTTATGTTAAGTCATTGTGGTCTAACAACCTCATTTGCTTAGGAAAGACACAAAAAGGCAGAACAACAAGCGCCGAGCACATTCGAGTGCGCGTAGTGACGCAAATACCATTAAAATGATGGTATTTGCGTCAAACTCAGTTATACTCTGAGATGAGTGGGAGGTGCCGTGACTAAAGCAATCGAAAAGCGGCGCCTACAGCTCCTTGAGCTTGCAAGACATCAAGGCGGCCACTTCACCGCTGCTCAGGCAGCCGCCTGTGGCTTTGATAATGCCAACCAATTTCGCTACGTCGGCGACGGCAGGTGGGAACGAGTGCGTCGCGGCATCTTTCGCCTGGCCTCAGAGCCGATCAGCCCCCAGGCTGATCTTCATATCATTTCCCTGTTTCTACGCCGCAGAGACGGCCGGTTTGGTGGGGTCTTTGGCCTTGAGACTGCCGCTCAAATTTATGGACTGGGTGATTTTATGCCAAGCTCAATCCATGTCTTGGTCGCCGGCCGCCTTCGCAAAAGGGCCGAACTGCCACCAGAGTTAGTACTCTCTCGCAGCGGCGACCTGACCACCGAGGTGCAGGTCATCGACGGGCTACCCGTCACGTCGACGCTGCGCACCATCGCCGATTTGCTGGCTGCCCCAGACCGAGACCACGAGGAGGTGCGCCGAGCCTTTTTAGAAGGCCGCCGAGGCGGACTTATTTCTGCTGATAAGCTGCAGAGTATGGACCAGTGGTTGTCATCGGAGATTTCCGCAACCATTCGCAACTGGAAGGTGGGTACTCGATAGTGACGAACAATGAGAACCCAGCCGTAAACTTTGCCGCGTCATCACTACCGCAGTTAGCCAGCTTCCTGAGCCCCTACGGGGACTCGGACTTAGTCATCCAGGATATCCTGCAAGAAACTGATATCACCTGATATATCCTGCTCAAGTTTTTTCCCTATTCTGCCGATAAGAAGGAGAACGTCTTGACTCCGCTACGAAAGACGGTATCCTCAAGCTAAAGCATGTCATCCCCACAAGCGTCTCGGCGCTTGTGTGCGGGGCCACCCCAAAAGGGTGGCCCCTGCTAATTTGAGGGCTAACTTTGTCGCGGCGCGATGTCACCTACGTCTATATCGACGGCTTTAACCTCTACTACGGCTGCCTGAAGGGCACGCCGCACAAGTGGCTCAACGTGTCGAAGTTCATCAGGCTCACGCTCAAAAACTTCGACATCGTCAAGATTCGCTACTTTACCGCCAAGGTCAGCGCCCGTGATCATGACCCCGAGCAACCGCTGCGCCAGCAGCAGTACCTAAAAGCGCTCGCAACGCTTGCCGACGTCGAGGTGACCTACGGTCACTTTCTCCAAAAGCCAGTCTTCATGCCGCTTGCCAGCAACCCCCGCGAGCAGGTTCAGGTCATAAAAACCGAGGAAAAGGGCTCCGACGTCAACCTGGCCGTCAACCTCGTCAACGACGCCCATCTCGGCCGTTTTGCCACTGCCGTTGTCGTCTCTAACGACTCGGACTTGGCCAGTGCCATCACTATCGTCCGCGGCCTCGGCAAAACCGTCGGCTTCATCCCACCCCACCGCGGCCAGCGCCGACCCTCCGCTCACCTTAAAATGGTCTCGTCATTTACGCGCCCTATTCGTCCAGGCGTCCTCCAAGTCAGCCAGTTTCCTGAGACACTGCACGATACTGCGGGTAGCATTATCCGATGCCCACCATCGTGGCGGTGAAGGGTTACAAACAACGCCAGCGCCCGCTATATCAGCGAGTGGCCGTGGCAACCTGACGCGTTCCTTGCGTTGAAGTACACATCTGGATTGTCTGAAAGCCTTGACTGGTAAGTCTTTCAACCACATATGGTGGTTTTTGTATCAGATCCCTAACGCTGGCCATGTTAAGCCGTGCTCACCTAAAGACCTGATTTGTTTAAGGAATGAACAAAAAGTCAGAAACCTCGATGCCGACTGAGATCGCAGCATATTCTCGGAAATATCTTTCAATTTCAGAGAAAAGTGCTAAAGTATTTTGGATAAGATGCCGATATTCGAGTAGAGGTATGCTTCACCCGGAGATACCCAATGACTAGCCAAGCCATTACAAACCACAGCACTGCTGGCCTACCCGCCGCTAAAGGCGAGCGCTTTAAGCCGCTCAGCCTTCCTGAATTTAAGTATGAACCTGCCCGCTGGTCAGTGACTCGTACCGAGAACGTCGAGCAGGTAGCCGAGGCCTGGCAGAAGTCGCCAAACCTTGTGCGCATCTTTCAGGACCCGAAATTTGGTTCCATGCAGATGGCACTTCTGCGCAAAGACCAACTAGAATCTTTGATCAAGGCTTTACGCGACTGGAAAAGTGGCCAGACCGCCGTACAGGTTGATGTCGAAACCCTGGTCGAAGCTATGGGGCTTGTGAAGGCGCTTGTCGAAGAGAAAAAGCCCAACATGCCTGAAGAGGTGGTGACGCCGCTGACTCAGGCGGTGAACCTGATGGTTAAGCTGTGGACCAAGGTCTCCTCGACGCTCCTCGTCCAGTCCCCACTGCGTGAGGTTGATCCCGCGCCGCTCAGCGCCGAAGAACTACAGCCGCTTGAGGATTAACCGTTGACTGCTCCCCACCATGAAGAGCGCTTTGACGCACTCGTCAAAAAACCTGCTACCAGCAGCCATCGTTCTCAAGAGCTGGGGGCCCTAAAGGCTTTTCTAGCCAATGACCTGAAAAAGGATCGCGAGGCTTTTCTCCTCCCTCTCCTGGGACAGGCCGCTGTTACGTGGTTAGATGTCAAGGAGCGGATTTGGCCAACCCCTGCCGACCAGGAGAAAAACCAATTTTCCTTTCTCCAAGGCGACATCATCGCAACGACCATGGTGCTAGCCCTCGGCATGGCGGAGTCGTCGCAGCGGCAAGCACCACCAGCAAAGTGAACCCAGGACGATCAAGCAGCCGATCTTGAACGTCGGTGTCGACCAGCATAAATTTCTGCCCATTAGCGAGTATGAAGTTTTGGACCTATTTAAAACTTCAATTGGTCCGATCACGTGAAATCCGCCTACCATTTTAATGGATTATGAAGAATTGAACCGACTTGATTATCGATTGATAATCGCAGTGCTCTACGAAGATCATGTACTAATTGACGTCCGTGTACTCTGGTGAGCCAGAAACAAGTATCGAGCGAGGCTGATCATGGATGAAGGCAGCTTAGTCGTTCCTAGAAGTGAGTCGGCGCTCGTTCTACCGGCTCTAGTAGCAGCAGCGGGAGAAAAGGCACAGAACCGATTCCTCGAGTTTTTCTTAGTCAATATTCGAAATAAAAACACCAGACAGGCTTACGGACTAGCGGTTGGCGCATTTTTTAACTGGTGCACGGAACGTCGGGTTAGCCTTGATGCGGTATCTCCTATGGTCGTGTCTGCATACATCGAACAGCATCCAGGTTCAGCTCCCACCGTGAAGCAGCACCTGGCAGCCATTAGGCGGCTTTTTGACTATCTGGTGACTGGTCAAATCATGCCATTTAATCCTGCCTCTTCGGTAAGGGGGCCGAGGTACCGGATCAGCAAGGGCAAGACGCCGGTGCTGACGGCGGATGAAACTAGAGCGCTACTGGCGACGTGCGATCTCACCACCATAGTCGGGCTGCGCGATCGGGCGCTGTTTAGTGTGATGGTGTATTCTTTTGCGAGGGTCTCGGCCGTGCTCGGCACTAAGGTTGAAGACTTCTACCAGCGTCAAGGTCGCGGGTGGCTTAGGTTGCATGAAAAAGGCGGGAGGTACCATGAGGTGCCGCTTCATCATTTAGCGCACGAGGCGCTTACAGGATATCTCAAGGCGGCACAGATCACGGAGAAGAAGGCTCCACTTTTTCAGGCAACTGGCCACCACCTTGGAATCCCGACCGGAAGCGGCATGACGCGTTTTTCCGCCCTTGAACGGGTGAAACGGGCGGCTGCGGCGGCAGGCCTCCACGACAAGATCTCCAATCACAGCTTTCGCGCCACTGGCATAACGCTCTACCGAAAAGCTGGCGGCACGCTTGATAGGGCCCAGCAGATTGCCGGACACGCGAGTGCCGAAACTACCCGTCTTTATGACCGCTCGGGGGACGATGTGACGGCGGCGGAGGTTGAGCGAATCGTAATTTAAGGGAGTTTGAAAGCACTAGAGCACTTCGATGCTGCGTATGATAGATTTTGGTAACTGAAGTTCAGATAAGACCGCCGCTGATGACCAACTCTCAGCTTGGCGCTCGAATTAGACGGTGATCATGTCAGGTATTGAAAAATTTCGCGGGTACGCCGATTTTCTAAGTGAACTCAAGGAGCGTATTAGGACTGCGCAGGTCCGCGCGGCGTCGGCTGTCAATTAGGAACTCCTGCGCCTTTACTGGCAGATTGGTAAGGGTGTACAGGAGCGTCAGGAGCAGCTCGGTTGGGGAGCCGGCGTAATTAACCGCCTGTCTGACGTCCTTAAGGTCGAGTTTCCCGGTCAAGAAGGTTTCTCCCCTCGAAACCTAAGAAATATGCGTCGTCTTGAAGAGTTATGGCCAAACGATGAAGTTTGGCAGACGGCATCTGCCAAATTACCCTGGTCTCACAACGTGATCCTGCTCAAAATCATCGCCATGCGCCAGCAGCCCTGGCGCCAGGTTGAGTTAGCCGAAGAGCTCGCTATCAGTCGCGCCGAGGTCTCAAACTCACTGGACCGCTGCCTCCAGGTTGGTCTCATTGATGAGGATAAACGCACTCCGCATAAGGCGACACTGCTTGAGTTTATTCAGTACGGCCTAAAATACATCTTTGCTGCTAAGCCCGGCCCCATGGTTCGCGGAATCCTCACCGCGCACGCGGCGCCGCCACTCTCCAGCCATACTATCAGCCAGCGTATAGTCACCGTCTCGAATAAGATCGATCAGGTCAGCGACCGAGAGCTTGCCTGTATGAGCAGTATCGTCGAGCACCATCGCAGCTAAATCGCGCTTTCTTGCGTGCATAGCCAGAATCTTTTCCTCTACTGTGCCTCTGCCGATCAAATGATAGACGGTGACTGGGCGCGTTTGCCCGAGGCGGTGGGCTCGGCTCTCCGCTTGGGCCTCGACCGCTGGATTCCACCAAGGATCAAGATGAATGACATAGTCGGCTGCCGTCAGATTGAGGCCAGTCCCGCCAGCCCGCAGACTAATCAAAAAGACGTCACCCTCGCCGGCCTGAAAGCGTTCGACGCGACGTGCCCGCTCAGAGGCCAATGTCGCACCGTCAAGATACTGGTAAGGGATCTTGAGGTCAGCCAGCGTCTGGCGGGCGAGGGCCAGGTGATCGACGAATTGGCTGAACACGAGCGCCTTGTGGCCCCCTTCAATCATCGTGGTGATGAGCTCGCGAAACTGGGCCTGTTTAGCACCAGAGATGCCGGCCTCAGGTAGGACTAGCGATGGGTCACAGGCGGCGCGCCGAAGACGCATGAGTTCAGCAAAAACCGCGATACGACTTGGTAGGCCGTCACCTGCGACCTGCCGTGACAAAGCCTCCAAGGCACGAAGGCGCAGAGCCTCATGCATAGCCGCCTCTTCACTGGAGAGGTGCACCAAAAGATTGATCTCGATGCGAGGCGGCAACTCTGTAAGCACCTCGCCTTTGGTGCGGCGTAGGATGAATGGTTTTAGCAGCCGTTTGAGTCGCTTCTTTGCCTCTCTGTCCTGGCGCTGCTCAATCGGAACGACAAAACGCTCTGCGAATAGCCCGCGAGGACCGAGAAGTCCAGGCGTCAGAAATTCGAAAAGGCTCCAAAGTTCACCGACATGGTTTTCGACCGGCGTGCCGGTAAGAGCCATCTTGAAATCGGAGCGGAGAGCAAACGCCGCTCGGGCGCGTTGCGTCTCGGCATTTTTGATCGCTTGCGCTTCGTCAAGGACAGTGGTCGTCCAAGCAACCGTGGTCAGGGCCTCACTGTCGCTCACCAGGATGCCGTAGCTGGCGATCACCAGATCGTTCGGTCCTAGGCCTTGTAAGCGCTCGCCACGATTCTGCCCACTTTCCAACAGGATCAAGCGCAGTGATGGGGCGAAGCGACCGCATTCCGCGAGCCAGTTGTAGGTGACCGATGCCGGCGCCACGACGAGTTGTGGCCCCAGTCTCGCCCGGTCTAAAATCAGCGCAAGTGCTTGTATGGTTTTGCCTATGCCCATGTCATCGGCCAGGCAGGCACCGCAACCCATGGCCGCCAGCCGCGTCAGCCACTCAAAACCCTGCACCTGATACTCGCGCAGTTCCGCATCGAGCAGCTCAGGTACTTTGGGTGCAAGCGCTAGGGCGGCATCAAGCTGCGCCAAATGGGCGCGAAAGGCCGCGTCCGAAGCGCTGGTATTAGCCCCTTCAAGCAGCTCACGTACCCCACTTAACACGTGCGGATGCATCCGCAACGAACCAGCACGGCGACGGTCACAGGATGCCGCGAACTCGCGCAGGCGGCGGGCGAAAGCCTCCGTCAATGCCAAGAATTCCCCTTGTCCTAATTCCACGAAGCGGCCTGGGGAGGTGTCCAAGAGTTCTAGTAAGCGCTGCAGCTCTAGCTTTGTGGTGCTGTCCACCACTAGTGCGCCGTCAGTGCTAAACCAATCGCCATCCCGCTCAACCCGCAGCCAAAGCTGCCCTTCACAAGCCCGCCCGATGATCCGAAGGGGCTTTCCATCGGGCCAGGCGACCACGGCTTCGCCGCTGGCCGAGAGTTCGTCGAGCGTAGATATCAGCTCAAGACCAGCAAGCGGCTCTGTAACGTGCCATTGCCAGCTGCGAGTATCATGGCCTGCCAGCACCTCGCAGCGATCCAGGAGATGTTGGGCACGGTGCAGCTCCTCGGCAAGGTCGCGCTGAGTCTCAGTGCTCACACCGGCAAGCTCTGCAATCATACGCTCACCGCCCTGACCGGGAATGACGTAGGGGCCAGCGCCGGCAAAAGGCCGCATCCGCAACGATACCTTTAGCCCTGCACCTGAGGGGCTCAGTAGGATATGTGGAATGGCATTGGCTGCGATTTCGCTGGTGCCATTTAGCTGTCCAGAGATCCCGGCATGCACTGTGATGCGCCCGGCAAGCCCACTCAGCACGCCAAGAAGTCGTTGGCGCTGATCACGCGGCAGTCGCAGTCCCTTTGGGCCAATGATAGCGTTAATCGCCTTGACGTTTTCAGTCACATCGAAGACCCGGAAGTGAGCCGGACCTTCCTGCTCGACGAGGGACTTCGCATCGTTCACATCACGACTGAGGCGCAGTCGGTCATGATCGCCGTCCTCTTCGGCAATAAGTTCAATGCTGGCCTTTACGATCTCGACTGGCACTTCAGGAGCAGCTGCGAGGACCAAACGCGGATGGCCGGCAAGGGCCCTGGCCACGTCGTAACTATATGGGAAGTAGTAAGAAATTTTGCCGTAGCTGCCGCTCTCCATTTTCGACTTCCAAATCACGGAACGGTCGTCGCTAGTGACATAGTCGGGGACCGACAATTCATGGAGTCGAGACAGTGCGAGGGCTCGACCTTTGCTCCAGACCCCATTTTTGAGAACTTGCTCTCGGGGCTCGACTTGGAAGGCGTGGGCGGCCGGCATAAACTCAATGGCCCAGACTAGACGCTTGGATGGTTCCTGCCGAGGCATGGGCGGTGGTGGCGGCGCCACTAGTCTTTCCAAACCCTCGAGGATGGGCTGCCACGGGGGCACGGCGCGCCCAAGTCCGACGATGGAGGTCATTCCGGTCGTGGCACGGATTTGCGCCGCCGCCGCACGACAGCGGTCTGCATCGCTGAAGTCGGGAAGGCGCGCGAGGATCTCAAGTGCTTCCATAGCGATCCAACGATAGCCGTTCTTATGGGCATCACCCGCCAATTGCTGGAGGCGCTCGACGTCATCTTTAGGAATGTCGCCATCGAGCCAAAAGGCGATCAGATGATTGAGCAGGCTCGTGTTGCCATAACTGGCGCGAAGGTAGTGTGGTGGAAACGCGACTTTGCGCGCACCCTCCTCATCGCCTTGCTGAAGGCATAAAGCCGCTTGAAGCAGACGGTAATCCTGGCACAACCTTTGACTGAGAGGGCCGCTGAGTACCGCTTGCAGGAACCCTCCTAACTGCTTATGCGCCTGCCGGGTGCCAAGACGGAGGAGGTGGAGGGCGTAAAAGAGGCCGGCGCGCTCAACCATCGGCACTAGCTGACTTTGGCTCGTCGAGAGGCGATGTTGCGCGGCCAGATCGAAGGCTGTGCTAGCAGCGCCATCGTCGCCGCGAAGGAAGGCCGTCCAGCCCAGCCAATGGGCGGCGAGCAGGTCAGTGCTGATGGGCTCCAGAAATCGCATCGCTACCTTTGGTAGTCCGCGAGCTAGCATGGCCTCCGCGAGCAGCCCACGTAGCCGCCCGGAGTGCGCGGTCATGGCTGGGTCCATGAGGATTGCTTCAGCCGCGGTGACAGCATCCTCAGGTAGAGGGTCCATCGCCGACAGCGCGTGGCCAAACACTTCGTGCAGGGCGGTAACCTTGAGACGAGAGGGGAGCCGATGAAGCGCAGACGCTGAAAAAGGCTTCCCGCAAAGGCTGGCTAGCATCAATTGCGGTGTGGTTTGGCTGAAGGCCTCGTAGCATTCTGCCACGTTCGCGATGTCGCCGCCTTCGCCTGTGTAGATTGCAAGCGCCACCTCTCGGCGGCAGCGCTCTACCGAATTCCGCCACGGGCGCGACAAGCGCACTGAGTTGCGGATGTCGCTGAAAAATCTATCTCTGCTGGCAATTGGCAGCACCAGTTCAGGATTTCGGCAGACGTGGCGCCCTTCCGGACGAAGCGTAAGTTTGGCCTCCACGAGCTTGTCCATGGCAGTGGACACACCTTGAGTACTGGCGACGCGCCCAGTGTCCAGCGGCACCTGGGCTGATCGCAGCACCTTTTGCAGGTCAGTCACGGTGCAAGCCTCGTAAACTACGGCGAGAGCATAGAGGACGTGACGCTCAAACCGGCTGAGACCCTCAAGTTCGTATTCGAAGATGTGCTGGTCCATGCTGCCTCAGCGTGATCGTTTGTTTAGTGGTAGAGTGGCGATTGCGGACCGGAGATACCGTAGCTCGCTGCCAAATCAGTCGCTGTTTTGCGAATAAATTTCATCGTTTTGATCTCAATGTGACGATCGAACAAACGCCTGCGCTCGTCGTCACCGAGATCTGGTTTATTAAAAGCACGCCTCGAGGCGTCGATCTCGGCTAGCAGACTGACCAGGATCGGATGTTCGAGCAAATCAGTGAAATAGCGGCGCGACGGATTTTTGCGGCGAGACAGGTAGCCCTTTAGGCCTCTAATGGCCGCGACCCCGCCGTTCCAATCGTCGACCGCGTCAAAACTGGTCGGCTCGGGGACTGATTTATTAAAGACTTTGCGCACGGTATTAGGCACTTGAACGATGGCGTTGACGAAGGCTGTCAGCGTTTCCTCTGGCGTGCGATTTGCCTCGAAGGCGGCAATGGCTGCGCACAGCGGAGCATGGTCCGCTAGGTTGGCAGCAGCCCATGCCTTATCCCAATGACCCTCATTAAGATGAATCATGGACCGCTGCCAATGGGCAAAATCGCGATCGCCGCATTCGCTTTCAAGACGGTCGCACCAGGCCAGCGCTTCGCTGTACCTTTCAAGGCGAATGAGGGTGAAAATCACGTTGTACATGCCCCGCATATAAGGCCGGGTAGCGTGGTCCGACCAGTAGTGCTTGCGGTTCATGCGGCGTGGAAACTTCCGCCGACCAGTCACTATCGTCCGTTCAAAATGCTCAAGTGCCTCGTCTAGTTTGTCCCGATCAAGAGCGATGAGACCAAGCGAGTTATGGCCATTCGCGTAATCAGGAAATGCCTCAATCAAAAGGCGAAAGAGCGCTGCGGCGCCCTCCAGGTCGCCGCTTTTGTACAGGCGGTCCGCCATCGCCTCGCCCTCTTCCGGCGCATCACTGCCGCGTAGCGTGTAACGCCAATAGAAAGGGTTATCTCGGTTGAATTCGTTGGGCTTCACTTCTTTGGTGGTCAGGCGTTTAGCGAGCAGCTCGGAGACAAATTGCATCTCATCGTGGTGCGCAGTTAGCACCGCCGAAGCCGCTGCAAGGTCCTCGGGGTTGGCGAGCAACAGCTCCCGGGTAAAGGCGGTGAGCGCAGCGCGAAAACCGTCATTGGCGTGCGTTTGTCGATAAGGATGCAGGTCGGGCAGGATCTCCATGTTCTCGGCAACGCCCTTTTTGATCTGCTCCCAATTGAAGCGTAGACCTGGGTATTGATGCTCGATGAGTGAGCGAAAATAAGGAAAGCCGCCGCCCTCCGGAGGATTGTCGTCCAAAATCCGCAAGGCTTCGGCCTTGGAATAGAGCGTGACGAGAAGACGCTGACCGACCTTCCCCTGATCATCGCGTTCACCGTGCACAATCGCGAGTTGATTACCGCGTCGTCTAACATAGGCCATTTTCCGTTCTCCATACTTTCCAACCCGGAACCGTGAGGGGGGCTGTTGTGCAATACTGGGTGAAAAAACACAACAGCCGATTGGTAACGGGAGACAACAAAAATCTGAGGTGCCACAGTCGCCTGGCAGGGATAACACCAATTTAGGGTGAGGATCGATCCGCAAAAACCAATTGAAAACAGCCACTTAATTGTGGCAGGCATTAGAGTTGCCGAGTGTTATGCTGGGGCCGCCACCGCGTTCGCTTGGAATAAATAACCCGCTATCTTTTCCCAAGCGTTGCTCCTACTGCCGGATATGACCTCGAAGCTCTGTTCACCTTTGAACCGCCAAAAATATCAATAAATACAAATTACTACGCTCTATGTGCCTGGTTGAGCTAAGGGCTGCCTTCAGATACGGCTGATTTGACTAGGGAATTGAAAGAAAAGCGACAGCAGGAAGAAATAAGGCATTTTGTTCTAAAGTAAGTTTGCGTATCTTACGATAAGTAGATAGAGGTGATTTATGGATTTAAAAACGATTATACCGAGCAGCAAGATTACCGTTTCGTCACGCGGCCAACTCGTCATCCCCAAGGAGGTTCGCGACGCCTGCGGCATCCACGGCGGCAGCGAGATCCTGGTCAGAACTCGTGAGGACGGCGTCATTGAGCTTAGGCCACTGAAGCGCAAGGTCGGCGACCTATTTATATTTAAAGGTACGCCCCGGGTCACTGCGGGTCCCGTGGATGTCGACGGTACCATCGCCGAGACAGTGGAGGCCGATGATGCCCGCACCAAGCAGGCAGGAGGAGTACCTTGATCGCCGTCGATACCAATGTGCTGGCCCGCGCGATCTTGCAAGACGATGAGGACAAGTCACCCCGTGCCAGGAAAATCATCGAGGAACTGGCGGCCAAAGACGGTGTCCTTATCACCACCGCAGTTGCCCTCGAACTCGCTTGGGTGCTAAGACGGTGGAAGCATTCATCTGAAATCTACGAGATCCTGCATCATCTTCTTGAGAGTGACGGCGTCAGCTTTGCCAGCAGTGCCGTAGTCGGTGAAGCGCTGGAAATTTTCCGCCAAGGTAAGATCGATTTTGGTGATGCATTGGTGCTCGCCGAGGCGCAGGCCCACGGTGCTAGCCAGGTCATGACTTTTGACGCAGCCTTTCTCAAAGCTGAGCGGCGGGCGGTTGCTGTACCGTGATGCCGGAACGGGGAAGAAGTGTGACCGAGGAATGCCAAGTCGTTGGAGTAGACGGTGAGATATTGCCGGGCGCAGGCTACCCAACCGAAAAGGTGAATGGAGCATCAGCCTGGAGAACGGCAGCCCTTGGCGAATGACCTTCAGGTTCGACAAAGGTGATTTCAGCAATATCAAGATCGAAGATTATCACGACTAAAGAGGGAGTAAAGTGATGCCTGTAAACAACCCAAAGCCAATG
>Ga0315290_10002899_pt1 | contig 12181 bp, 13 predicted proteins | sample YL17G12_0_MG_FD_203627 | JGI IMG/M metagenome (GOLD analysis project Ga0315290, IMG submission 203627) | Sediment microbial communities from Yellowstone Lake, YNP, Wyoming, USA - YL17G12_0 | ecosystem: Environmental > Aquatic > Freshwater > Lake > Sediment | place: USA: Wyoming | collected...
CAAAAGCGCCAGGAGAGCCTTCAAGAAGCTCGAATTCAGCGATAAAGGTTGGTGTGGTCTTGCGCGTCATGCCACATAGGTACCATACATCGTATGGTAAAAACTAGAACTTTGATGACGCGGAGTGGCCGCTTCGGCCGCACAACTCCTCGGCGCCCGCGCCGAGTCGGGCCGGTCTGCTCGACCCTGCCCTAAAGGACAGGGTTTGCGCAGACCACTGATCAATCAATGATCGATTGATGTCACCGGCAGCTCTCGACTGCGCCGGTGACCATCCCAGGGATCAGGCGGGCGCCCGCATATGCCAAGCTTTGGTGCGCACAAAGGCGTCGATGCCGAACACCGACAGCGTCACCCCCACGCCGGAATGTCCGCGCCCGGCCCAGGGCAGCCGCGGACTTACGCGGTCGCAGCAATTCCAGTACACGGTGCCGGCATTGACCTGACTTAGGATCGCCGTCGCAGCCGCGCCGTCGCGCGTATAAACTCCCGCCGTCAGGCCATACTCGGTGTCGTTCATCAAGCGAACCGCCTCGGCGTCGTCCTGCACCTTTTGGATGCCGATCACGGGACCAAAGGACTCTTCCCGCATCAGATCCATGCTGTGGTTGACGTCGACCAGCACGGTCGGTGCGAAGTAGGCCCCCTTGCCTGAGACGCGCTTGCCGCCCGTGAGCACCTTGGCGCCCTTGCTCACTGCGTCGCGGATCTGCGCCTCGAGGACGTCGCGCTGGGCAGGCCGCGTCAATGGTCCAAGATAGGTGCCTTCGGCTAACGGGTCGCCGCTTTTCAGGGCTTGGGTAAACTTGACGAAGTGCTCGACAAACCGGTCGTAAATGCTGGCGTGCACATACAGCCGCTCGACGGCACAGCAGCTTTGACCGGCATTGTAGAAGGCACCGTCGGCGGTGCTTTCCGCCGCAGCCTCGGGTGCGACATCGCCGCGGACGTACACCGGATCCTTGCCGCCCAGCTCGCATTGCACTCGGATCATCCGCCCAGCCACGGCGTCCATGATCTTGCGTCCCGTGGCATATGAGCCGGTAAAGAACACGCCTCCAGCCGGCTGTGCCAGTAGCGCCTGGCCGGTGGTGGCGCCGCCGATCAAGCACTGGAACAACCCAGGGGGCAGCCCCGCATCGTGCCACAGGCCTGCGATGGCCCGCCCCGTGAGCGAGGCGAATTCGGACGGCTTGTAAACCACAGCATTGCCGGTCAAAAGCGCTGGTATAAAGACATTGCCACCAACAAAGTAGGGGTAATTCCAGGCCGAGATATTGGTTACGACCCCCAGCGGCTCATGGCCGACGCGTTCGGTCATCTGCGGGTCGTAGTGGACGATGAGGTCGCGCAGCCGCGCCGGCGTCTCGGCGAGAAAGAATTCGAGCCGTGCCAGAGTCCCGTTTAACTCATTGCGCGCTTGGCTGAGTGGTTTGCCCACCTCGCTGGTGAGGATGTGCGCCAGGGTTTCCTTGCGCTCCGCCAGCAGACCTCGAAAGCGCTCGACGATCTTCGCGCGCTCGCCGTAGGGGCGAGCCGCCCAGGCCGGCTGCGCTGCTCGCGCCGCGGCGAACTTGCTCGCGACAGACGCCGCATCGTCCGTGGGGATCCGCTCGATGAGAGTTTCCGTAGCCGGGTTGATCACATCCAACATCATGGTCACCACCTTTTTGTTTGCTTACAGGGCTCGCTGAAACAACGCTGTGAAATCAGCCCGCGTCACCGGTCGCGGATTGCTGCCATGACATGGATCGGCCACGGCAAAATCCAACAGCGTTTCGTTTACCGATGCACCAATAGCCTTCAGGCCAGAGGGCAGTCCCACCTCCTTGCGCAGTTCGGTCACCCAGCGCAGGAATCCCGTGGCCAGGTCCTTCGTCTCAACGGCCCGCACGCCAACCGCTTGACCGAGCCGCGCCAGGCGATCCTCGACCACCGACCGATTGAATTCCAGGCAGGCGTCCAGCATCAGCGCGTTGGCCAAGCCATGATGGGTATCGTGCACGGTGGACAAGGCGTGCGCGCAGGAATGGGTGACGCCGAGACCCTTTTGAAACGCGACGGCCCCCATCATCGAGGCCACCTGCATGCCGCCGCGGGCAGCGATGTTTTTCGGCTCCCGCACCGCCTTGAGCAGATGTTCCGCCACTAGGCGCACGCCTTCGAGGGCAATGCCGTCGGCCATCGGGTGGTAACCCTTGGCGAGATAGGCCTCGATATTATGGGTCAGGGCATCAAAGCCGACCGCTGCGGTGACGGCCGGGGACAGGCCGATCGTCAGCTCTGGATCAGCCAGCACCAGCGGCGGCAGCATCTTTGGATCGAAAATGATCTTCTTGGCGTGCGTCCGGTCATCCGACACCACCGAGGAGCGACCGACTTCGCTGCCGGTACCGGATGTGGTCGGAATGGCGATCATGAAGGGGACGGGTTGATCCACAGGCCGCGCGTCCGGCTTGCCGTCCTCGTAATCAAACAACTGGCCAGGGTGGTTCACCATCAGCGCGATGGCCTTGCCGACATCGAGCGGCGCGCCGCCACCGATGATCACCAGACAGTCTGCGCCATGTTCGTGATAAGCTTGCAGGCCGCCCTTCACCTGGGATTCGGTCGGATTGCCGAACACCCCCGCATACATGGCGGGGATCAAGCCGCTCTGGCTCAGTGACAGGCTCAGCTCCTGCAGCATCGGCAACGCCGCCAGCGCCTTATCGGTGACGACCAAGGGGCGGCGCAGGCCACGTTGTTTGATGGCGTCAGGAGCCAGGCGCACAGCCCCAGCGCCAAACTTGATCGCTGTCGGATAGTTGAAATTCACAATCGACATGCATGGCTCCTTAAATAATTTCGAAATAACGCTTCAGCTCCCAGTCGGTCACTGACTTTTGAAATTCCCGCCATTCCCAAGCCCGCGTCGCCGCATAATGCTCGACAAATTGGTCGCCAAACAGCTCGCGCGCCAGCGCCGACTGACGAAACACCGTGGTCGCTTCGTCCAGATTGCGCGGCAGCAGCTTGGCGTCCCGATTGGCGTAGCCGCTGCCTTGCGTGATGGGCGTCGTCAGCTGCAGCTTGTGTTCGATGCCGTAAAGTCCGGCGGCGAGGGTGGCCGCCACGGCAAGATACGGGTTGATGTCCGCGCCGCCGACGCGCAGCTCCAGACGAGTCGACTTTTCGCTACCGGGAATCACCCGACAGCATACGGTGCGGTTATCCCTGCCCCACGTCACCCGCGTCGGTGCCCAAAAGCCCTCGACTAAACGCTTGTAGCTGTTGATCGTCGGCGCAAACATCGGCAGGATGTCCGGCAGACAGTGCATGACTCCGGCCAGGTAGCTCTTAAAGATCTGGCTCATCTTCAGCGGGTCAGCCGCATCGTAGAACAGTGGCGTGCCTTTGGCGTTGCGCAGGCTCTGGTGTATATGGCCGCTGCAACCTGGCAGCTGGTTGTTCCAGCGCGCCATAAAGGACGCGGTAAAGCCAAAGCGGTTGGCAATCTCCTTGGCCCCGGACTTGAACAAGACGGCGCGATCCGCCGCCTCAAGAGCATCGGTCGCGGCGATGGCGACCTCGTAGACGCCGGGTCCCGTCTCGGTGTGCAGACCTTCGATCGGCACGTCGAACTCGCGCATCTCGTCGTAGAGGGCGTTAAAGTACTCGCGCTCGAAGCCTGAACGCAGCAGCGAGTAGCCAAACATGCCCGGCGTCAGCGGCTCAGGATGCAGGTGGTTCTTCTGGCTCAAGGTGAGCGGCGTCTCGCGGAAATTAAACCATTCGAACTCGACGCCGACCTTGGCGTACATACCGCCCACCTCGGCCCGGGCGAGGACCTTTTTGAGCAGCTGGCGTGGGCAGATGCCCAGGGGGCGGTCTTGGTCGTCGACAAAGTCGCCGAGGAAAAAAGGCACCTGTTGATCCCACGGGACGCGGCGAAAGGTCGATAGATCGAGGTTTACCTTGGCGTCAGGGTATCCCGTATGCCAGCCGGTGTAGTCGACATGGTCATAGGCCTGATCGGCGCTGTCCCAGCCAAACACCACGCTGCAAAAGCCAAAGCCTGATTCCACTGCCGACAGAAACTTATCCACCTGCATGACCTTACCGCGCAGCACGCCGTCTAGGTCGGTGATCGCCACTTTGACTTTGCTGGCCTTGGAGTCGAGGATCTGCTTGATGACGTCTTCCGGTTGGTGCATCGGTCGCTGACCTCGTCCAATACGTGCGTTTACCTGTATGTGCCTTTGCCGGGTGATGGCACCGATCATAGTTGAGCGGGCAAAATAAATGAACGCCGAATTAGGGCTGATCATGATTTTTAGCTACCTTCGATGAGCGCCTTGACTATGATTTGTGTGTATCATACACTTTTAAACGAGTTTTATGTGTATGTTGAGGCGCGATTTGGTACGAACCAACGTAGTGCTTGATGAAAAGAAAGTTAAAGCCGCGAAGCGGGCTTTCGACATAGCCACGACCAAGGATCTGCTGGACTTCGCGCTTTCCGAACTCCTGCGCACGCACCATCGCAAGAGTATTTTGGCTCTAAAGGGCAAGGTGAAGATCGAGATCGATCTCGATCAATCGCGTGAGACAGGCTGATGCAGCTTATCGATACCAGCGTTTGGATATCGTTTTTCAATCATGCCAAGAGTCCCGCCGCGGCCTACGTTGAGGCAGCGCTGCTTTCTAATCAAGCACTGTGTGTCAATGCAGTGATCGAAATGGAAATCTTGCAGGGCATTAGGGACGAGAGGTCCCATGCCTTGACGAAGGACTACCTTGAAGCCTTTCAATATTTTCCTGACTTCACCCGGCGGTATTTCCAACAGGCCGACGCAATTTACCGTGCCTGCCGCCGCCGCGGACAAACGATTCGGCGTTCCCTTAATTGCCTCATAGCGGCAAACGCGCTGATTGACGATTTGATTTTGGTACACCAGGACCGGGACTTCGATGCGATCAAAAAGGTGTTTCCGCAACTAGCGGTGGTTCGGATTTGACCCATCTGCGAGTCGTTCGTGCGCAGCGCCAGCAAGTGTGTTCGGCTTTGCGATCACCGTATTCGGTTGCGACCACCCCTCGCCGGGTCTTGGCATGGCCGCGGGGTACGCCCCCGCGTTCAAAAAACACTGGCATTTTGAAGGCTAGATCCGGACCCATACCTGGTCGAACCTAAAGGGAAAAGTGCGTTTGTTTCTCCTATACTCTCGCGAGTCGCTTTTTGGGTGGTCATGCAGGGACAGCTTCGGGTCTTGCAGGATGCCAATGCTTGGGTGTTATATTGACCCAATGGTGCAAGTTATGTCCTGACGGGCCCTATGTGAGTCACCTAAAGCTGTGTTGCCGGGCCAGCAGAGCAGCTGGATCACTTGTGTAGGTCGCAGTACTTACGACAGATGTCAGGGCTAGCGGGGTCTCGGTTGCTGTTAGCCAGAAGTTCGCTGGCCTGGGCTAAATGGCTTTTGGCGGCGTTCAGGCTCGACTTACTGGCATTGGTAATTGCGATGGGGCCTAATTGTTTAGTCAGCCTGCAATCGCCGCGAACGCAGCCAGGCACTTGTGTTGGTGCCGCGTCCGCCACCTTGGCCTGCACTTCGATGCTCTGCTCGCAAGCTGAGCATTTGTAGCGATAGATAGGCAATCTGGCACTCCCGCTGCAATGAGGATGCGTAGTCCAGCTATGATAACCTGGCGGCTGTGCTAGAGGCAATTTACCTTGAAACCACGTCTGGATTTAATCTACAGCCAGGCGGCACACTTGTCACAAGCCCAGGCTTTTATCTGGCTAAACAGATAGTGTGCTTTGAAAGTAACATTTAGCGGATCAAGCCGACACAATCGCCGAGCTGGCTCCAAATTAGGGAAGCCGATTCATAAACTGGATCGGCTTTTTTTGAACGTCAGCCGCAGTGCCTTCCGGGGGCGATCGGTAGTCTACAAAAGAGGGGCGTGTTGTTGCTGCCTGCCGACCGCTCGGGACAAGTCTAGAAATTAAAGCAAATGGAAACAGCTGGTTGTGACGTCATGCCCCCCAGGGCACTAAAGATTTTTTCTGAATCTGCGACAATTAAAAATAGCTGGGACTGATTTTAAGGGGGGGGTATGTATTTGCAGGCGCCTGCGGACGATAGAGATCAAATAATATTGCATGAATTTCTTGAAGAAGCATCTGAATTGATAGAGAAATTTTCCAATATTGTCTTAAAGATGGAGGTTGTGGGGACGGAGGCACCAAATCAATTCAATGAATGTTTTCGATTGATCCATACTTTGAAGGGGAGTGGGGCCTGCGTCGGGCTTATTCATTTGCCTGAGGCCGCGCACCAGTTGGAAACAAAATTGAATTTATTGCGGAAAGCAGAACGTCCAGCGTTATTGGCAGATGAAATCAATGAATTGTTGGCTTGGGTAGATTTTTTCAATGCTAATATCAGTGGACTTTTGATCGATAGGGATTTTTTTCTGGACATTAATGAATTCCTTCGTTCGAAGCTAGGCCTAGGCTCAGTGCCAAAAAATCCTTGGCCAATCATCGCACCAAAGATTTCTCTTGTTGATGAAATAGAAGCGAAATCTAGCACGATCCTGGCGAAGAGATTACCTGATGCCACCGCTCCCCAAGCAATACCGCTATTTTTTAGTTCTTACACTCAATTAAATAGGACAGATCCGGAGGAGATTTCATTTGCGTTGTTATCTCTTTCGGCGCTAGCGTTGCCGACCGCGAATGCCGCTGGATTTTCAAAAACCGCCCTCGATATTCTCAGAATCCCAAGTATATTGCCGGAGATTAGCCGCATATGTTTAGTGAGCAGATTTGGTCTGTCCAACGAGTATTGTGTGGTGTCGTCTGCAAGCAGTGGCGATTCTAATCCCATCCTTTCCGGAAGCCGGTGTTTCGTGCAGTCGTCAAGCTCATTGTTTAAGCTTAGACCTGGGACCATGCGGGTCATGAACATTAGAGTGGCGGCGGACTGTTTCTCAACAGTGGGGCTTCCGCTACAGCGCGCGCTTGGACGCCTAAATGAAGCCGGGTATCAGTCAGGGCTTTGCATTGCGGTGGGCAATAAACGGTCTTGCATCCAGGCGCTATTGTTTGTGAATTCACATAGTGAATATTTGTTAAATTTTCCGAAGGAAAAGTTCCCTATCCTCAGTTCCTTGGCAAGTCATGCGGCGAAGCATGCACTTGAGTCCGAATGTCCGGGTTCCGAATATTTCAATCTCTTCGAGAGAGAATAAAGTCTAGTCCAGGGGACTAGCTACAGCTTAAAGTTGTTGATGAGCGCCTATAATTTTTTGAAAAATAGAGTCGGGGCATCGCCCTGTACCGTGGATCCTACCTCTTCATCAACCCTCGAAGCAGCGATAAGCCATGGGAATATCGCCTTTCTCATAGCGAAAGTCTGTAGTCACAGGTCTATTCGAGCATGTGTACTTTGCGTGACAGATGCATCTCCAAACCTGCACTTTGATTGTACGTTTGAGCTCGACAATGGCAGTGAGCCGATTGCTACTGAATTCTTTATACAGAGTCAGATAAGAGCATCTCAGCTTGGCTTCACCCAATTGATAACCGGTATTGGCAAGTTGAGATTTACCTCAGGAAGTAATGGGTGCTGGAACTCAGTCGTCAAGTACAGCACCTAAAGTTCGTAAAGCAAGATGCTCGCGGCGGCGACACCGCCAAGCAACCAATACACCTCACCGCGATGTTGCTTAAAACGCCCGATGGACGGCAGGATGAAGTCGAAGATCAAACATCCGATCAGGTTGCCAATGGCGACACTCATGATGACCAGCGCCACACGCTCCATGGAATCCGTGGCAAACGTCTGCGCCAGCCAGGCCGTCAGGAATACACCGCAGGGGAAGCTCAGGACATAGGCCGTGAGCCAGCGTACGTATATTAAAAGAACCACCACTGGTAACATGTCGGTGCCGATTGGCGAGATGTGGGAAGATCTTGCGACCAATTCTTGGATGGCGTGCGATGATGTTGAGTGCTTGGGCGATGCCGTCGAGATAGGTGAAAGCAGCCTGTTCGCCGTGTTGAAGCGCGATATCAAACGCCGTTTGATCATGTCGTTCGGATGCGAGCCTGGTCCATAGTATTAATCTTGGTCCTATCACCATCGCTCGCCTTTTCTAGCTTCTGCTTTAGAGCCTGCTTTCGAATGGTGCTGGGCACATCTGCTGTCAAATCACCGGGCTCAACGACTGTGCGTTGAGCTAGTTCACCGAGGAGTTTGAAGTAACGCTCCTGAGTGATAATAACTTTGATTTGCTTGCCGCGATGAACGACTTGTAAGGCGTCGTCGCCGGTCAAGTCACCAAGCAGATCGTTGATCTCACGCTTAAGTTGCGAAAGGTTGAGCGTCTTTTTGAACATGATGGTCAACTCCATTGGCTAAATAGGTCCGTTTATAGGCCCATTAATATAGCTCTTATCGGCTCTTTTTGCGAACGACTTGAGCTGCTTTAACTGATTGATATATCTGATTATATATGAATTTGTGGGCTGATCCTATGTCCGCCCGCACTAGATGCCGTCGGTTGAGAGTCTTGTGATCGACCGATATTTGAACCTACCTATTGCAGCGACTCGATTCTCACTTCGGTTGGATCCCGCCAGATAGTAGGGAAGTAGACGCCCGCGACCAGTGCACCCCGTGATGATCGACTTAGAGCAGCTAGTCGCCAACGTCGTTTTTGGTGGTGACACGTCGCAGCAGCGGAGCAACTGTGCACTATAGTCTAGGCGTGACTTGGCAAGTGGGACATTCGCAGAGACTTAAATTCGAGGCAAGTCTACTCGCACGCGCGGGTCGGCAACAAAAAATTTAGTTGGTGTCACGCTGGCTCGAAAATTTCTTCGAGCAGGAATTGAGTCTTCGGTGGGATCTTGGACTTAGGATAATAGTCCTGAATTAACTTGAAGACGGCCTGGGCACTGGCGATTTTCAAATGTTTAATAAGAAAAATGACGTCATCACGATCTGAGGTATCCCACCTAGCGCTGATGCACTTCATGGCTAGCATATAGCGGGCCTCGGGCGCCCATACGACCAAGTTGGAGAACGTCGCGACCGGTTCACGGACAAACTGGCCGGTCATAAAAGCCTTGGCGCCATCGTTGAGCCAATCGTCAGGCAGGCCGAGCTTCTTTGCCAGCTTTGCGGCTGCACGGCGGATGATTTGGCTTGGCTCAAAGACGGCGTCGACATCCCGGGTTGCTTTGCGGGCATTGTAGACGAGGCACATCACAGCGCCACCCACGATGCCAATTTCGCCCTGATGGCCCCCCTGGCGCAGCTCCTCGTTGAGTTGGGTGAAACACTCGCGGATCTGATTGCTGTCGAGCACTTGTCAGGCCCTCATCATGAAGTTTGCCAAAACAAAAATATTGTTGCGTCGAAAAGACAGTGGTGACTCGATCATTGCCGAGGCTTTGAGGGATTCAATGCCCGCAACAAACCAAGGCCGGTCTAGATAGTACTCCCGCTGCGACCATTGAGGGGCCTCGATACCGGCTTCAGCGCACAGTGCATACGCGATCGAGGCCATCAGCGCTCTCAGCTTTACGTCCAGCGTGCTAACCGGTGGCAGCATGAGCAAACGCACGTCTCCGGCTCGTCTGAATTCATCGACCAGGTCCATAAAGTGGAGCTTCCACGAATCGAACCCATCCCGGATTACTGCCAGAGAAATCGCGACGGTGGACAACTCGCTTGGAGCAGCATCATCAGGAACAATGGCCAGCACGACGCCACGCCCCAGTAGCCGAGCCAAGTCTTCGAGGTGAGCAAGTTTGGCACCGCGCGGATCCCGTTCCAGTGAGCGCAAAGTCTCGCGGGCGATGCCCGTGCGCATGGCGGCTTCGCGCTCGCTGAGATTTTGGGCCTTACGTAAAGCGGTCAAAAATCGCATGATGGCCTCCCTTTTAGAGTATCGGATCATGCGGTCTAAAAATCAAGGCCGAGATGGCCTGTATTTTTAGACCATCTAAACTCACTGATTTGATTGGGTTTAGTGGGGCCGATCTATCGGATTTGGTAGCCAGCAACACTACTCGCCGCTGTCCCCATGAAAGCCTATGGCCTGCATAAAAGCCGCAAACCGTTCGGGCAGCGGCGCTTTAATGACCTGCCTAGGTGCCCCGGGTGCTGGGGTGAAGGCGAGTGCACGGGCGTGCAAAAAATGATGGACTGCAGCTAATTCAGCCAAGGCCGACGGCAAATTTTTGCGTCCCGCCGTGGTGTAGCGTTTGTCGCCGATGATCGGTAGTTCATTAATTTGTAGGTGGACACGGATTTGGTGACTGCGTCCGGTATGGGGGTAGCAGGCGACCAGGGAAACACCGAGGTCCTTATGCATGGCTAAGACTTTAAAACGGGTCATTGCTTGGCGCCCACCTGAGCGCACAGCGCGGACGTCGCCGCTGCGCTTGTCGATTTCCGACAAATAGGCATTTTCTGTAAACTCTAGTTGTTTGGGAATGCCGTAGCACAAGGCGAGGTAGGTCTTTTCAACCAGGCGTTGCTTAAATTGCTCCGTCAGCCAGGTGGCTCGCTCAGTTCCTTCTGCCGTCAATAAGACACCGGAGGTCTCTTTGTCTAGCCGATGGGCGAGGAGCAGCTTTTGATGGGGCCTACCTAGTTCTTTTAGTAAGGCTGCCAAGCACGGTACGACATGCATGATCGACTGGTCTTTAGTCGCCTGTGCCGCCATTCCCGGCGGCTTGTTGACGGCGATGACATGGTCGCCGCTCCACAGGATATCGTTGGCCTTGAATTCCGGACGCTGCGTTTTAAGCTGCTTAAGTGCATGTTCGTTATATTCAAAACGTACTTTGTCACCCCGGGTGACCTGCCGCGAGGCAACGCGAACGCGCTTGCGGTTGACATAGACGCCGCCGACGTCGATGACCTGGCGGATCTTGCGCTTGGAGAGTTCGAGGCCCGACTCGGCGAGGAAGACATCGAGGCGCTTGCCGCTTTGGGCGGCGTCGACGCTCAAATCATAGGATTTCACGCCGGCCCCTCCAGGGAGGTTGCAGCAAACGGCGGCAGCACCAGCTCCTGATCCCGAGGCACCCAGGTCTCGAGCCGCGAGCTTAAATAATCGGCGACCAATTGCATCGAGCTTCCGCGGTCTGGGGTGCGCGTCAAGACACCCCAAAGTGCCAAGGCCAGGTAAGTGGCGCTATAGCCAGAGGCCAGTTTAATGAGGCATACCGAGGCTGGTTCGGAGGCGGTCGGAAACGCTGCGACGACGAGTAGACCATCGGCGCCTTCCTTGGCTAAAACTTTGCCGCCGGTGGCCTCCATCAGTTCGGATTCAAGGCGGCCGTAGCCTCCGACTAAGCGGATGTTGTGCAGCCACAGGTCCTTTAATTGCACATACTGTGGGTCGTCGCTGAGTAATAACCGTTCCCACAGACTGAGGTGAGCCTTAGCGCTAACCGCCAGGGTGGGCAGGCCGCAGCTATCGGTCATCCACACCGGGCGTTCCCCGACCAATTGTCCGATCAGGTTGGCGAAGCGCTTTTGCAGCGGGTGTTCGCCGTCCCAGTACCGTTCAAGCGGATAGCCGAAATGTCGGCAAGCAGCAAGTGCCGTGAGGTGTTTGCCGGCGCAGGGGTGGTGCATGCGCGATGGCTGCATGCCGGCATTGCGCATCATCGAGTTGATGCCGGCATCGAGTGGGAAGCAACGCGGGCAGACGATTTCGTTTTCGCCGGCGCCAGCCACTGCACTGAGGCGTTGCAGTTGCTCCATGTGGTGCGGTTGACCGGAGTGCGAGGCCAAGCCGAGCGCCCAAAATGGTTCGCTGCCGGCGACGTCGGCGGCGAGAAACTGCCACGGTTTGAGCAGGGAGCGGGCTATCAGCATTACCGTAGGATCACTGCCGTGGATGTGCTTTTGGCCTTCGGCCTTATAATAGCTGACGCCGCTGATGACGACCTCGGCGATGCCTAGGCATGGCCGCGGGGTAGGGCCCGGCGTTCAATAATCACTAGTATTTTGAAGGCTAGATCCGGACCCATACCTGGTCGAACCTAAAGGGAAAAGTGCGTAGGTGGTAGAGAGATCGGATCGCTCCGACCTCCCCCCAGTTCCAACCCATCGTGCCCAATTAAGGCAATGGGCTGACGACGTACCCTTCACGCATCAGGGAT
>Ga0315290_10002901_pt1 | contig 12179 bp, 14 predicted proteins | sample YL17G12_0_MG_FD_203627 | JGI IMG/M metagenome (GOLD analysis project Ga0315290, IMG submission 203627) | Sediment microbial communities from Yellowstone Lake, YNP, Wyoming, USA - YL17G12_0 | ecosystem: Environmental > Aquatic > Freshwater > Lake > Sediment | place: USA: Wyoming | collected...
CAGGCGTCGACCGCAGCTTGCTGCCGATCGACGACAACCGGCACCAGCCGCTGATCTGAGCCTGAGGCAGCGCCACCCGCAGCAAGCGGGTGGCGCAACTCACGGCCGAACCCGACGCCGAGAAGAGCCCTCAAGCTGAATCAGGCGGGCCCGACCCAAAGCCCGACAGGCTGCTAGATCACCTCGTTGCAGAGTTCGTCGCACTCCGAGTTCATCGCCTTCTCCACGGCGGCGAAGAAGGTACTGCCCGACGTGATTGCCGGCGCTGCGGCCGGCGCCGGCGGCGCGCCGCCGTGGTCGACGAAGATGCGCTCGAACAGCGCCATCACATGCGATACGCCACGGTCGGTGGCGTCGCGCAGGTTCGCGCCGAGGTACTGGCCGAACGATTGTGCCGACGCAAAGATTTCGAAGCTCGGAAAGTACGACACATTGGGGTGGCTGCGTTCCACGTCGCCGCACACGGCGCGCAACACACTCTTGGAGTAGGTCGACGCGACGATCACGCTGTGCTGCGTGTGCGTGGCCACCAGGTGCACCGGGCTCACGGTGAAGATCCAGGCGAGCCGCGGGTTCACCGCGCGCACGGCGTCGACGACCCAGTTCAGATCGGCGGCGATCGAGGGGTAGTCGAAGTTGATCGGCTGGTGCCGCAGCGGGTCGAATTCGCCCGCCGCCGTTCCCGGACACACCGGAAACACGGTCCCGGTCGGCGCATCGATCCAGGCCTCGGTCAGGCCGAGCGTGAAGACGAAGACTTCGCATTCGAGCAGCAGCCGCTTCACGCAATCCAGGTGGTAGAGCCGGTCGGCCCGGGCTTCGGCGAGGCTTTGAAAACCACCCGGCCGCACATGCGGACGCAACAGGTCGAACACCGCGCCGTTCGCTTCGGCAAAGGCTTCGATCGGCTCGCGCAGGCCGAGCGCCTGCTCGACCAGCTGGCGCAGCTGGGCAACCGTGTAGACGTTGCCGTAGCGCGCCGCGAATTCGCGATAGCCGTGCGCCTTGGCTTCTTCGGCGGTGAAGTAACTCGGCGCAGTTTCCGTGAAGAACGCAGTGACCCCCAAGCCGGGCAGAAAGCGCAGCAGGTTCGACGCGAAGCAACTGCCGGCGGTGGCCAGCTTCGTGCCGGGACCGATCAGCTTGCGCGGGCCCGACTCGAACTCCACTTGCAGCCAGGGCTTGTTGCTGACGCACCTGTTCCAGAACGCGCGGTCTGGCTGGCTGCGATAGGGGTGCATCAAAGCGCACCCAGTTCGTGCAGCACAAGCTCTCCGAATCGATGGTTGGCGTGGGTCGCCTCCATCCAGAACGGCTCGAGCAAGAAGCCGTCGGCGTGGGCGTCGGCTGGCGCCGTCAGCGCGCGAACTCCAACGCCGGCCAGCGCTTCGGTCAGCACCTGCACGTACAGCATGTAGACCTTGCGGCGCAACGCCGGCACGGCAAGGCCGAAGCGGGCGAAGTGCTGGGCAAAGATTTCGGGGTTCGAGCGCAACTGCGCTTCGTCGGCGATCGGCGGCGGCGGCATCACGTGCACCACGTCCGACGCCGGAAACATCTTCTTCAGCACCTGGCAGTACAGGATCGTCGGCTTGGCGCGCGCTTCGAGTTCGCGGCGCATCACGGAAAGCGGGATCACCTGGCGCGGCGCATCGCCTGCGGTGCAGGGCAGGTCGGACGCATCGAGGTAGAAGTCGAACGGAACCGGGTGCTCGACCATCGCAAAGATCGAGTGTTCATTGCCGTTCAGGTACGACACCACCTGCTCGGGCCTGCCGCCGAGTCGTGCGGCGGCGTCATCGAGTTCGTCGACAAAGGCTTTTGCCAGCGCCAGTTGGCCCGATGCATTGACCTGAAACAGTGCCGGTGCGGCGCCACCGAGCAAGACAAAACGCATTCGTGCGCGCGATTCATCGATCGGCGCTGTGAGATTGAAGTCGTAGCGGCGAAACGCAGTGCTGCGCCAGGCGAAGTCGCTCTCCTGGCGCACGTCGCTCGCGACGATGTGATTTGCGGCGTCGTGGCGCTTTGCGGCGTCGATCAGCGCGATCAGGTGGCTGTTGCCGATGAACAGGATGTTCTTCATCTTGCCCTCACGTTGAAAAAGCGCCCCAGGCGTCCAGAAATTGCGCTTCGGCCGCGGGCGTGGCCCGGGCCGGTGCCGGCATCCGGGCGCAATAGCCAGAGAAGACGATGGCCGCCGGCTTCACGCTCTGGCGCCGCAGCGAACTCAGCAGCTCGAACAGGACCTTCGGCCTGTACGCCGGAACCAGGGTCGTGACTTGCATATTCGGTGCTGCGGCGCGGATCAGTACCGGCAGCTGCCGATCGCGTCGGCGACGGCCAAGACGTCGGCGCGCGTCAGGTAGGGTGCCATCGGCAGGCTGAGCACTTCACGCTGGAGTTGTTCGGCGATCGGCAGCGCCGGCCACTTCGAGCCGGCGTAAGCCTGTTGCAGGTGGCACGCAGTCGGGTAGTGCACCGCGTGACCGATGCGGTGCTGGGTGAGGTGCGCCTGCAGCGCCTCGCGCTGGGTGCTGCGCACAACCATCAGGTGCCAGGCCGGCTGGGACCCCGCCAACACGTCGGGCAGTGTCAGCGGCAAGCCGCTCAGAGCCTGGGCGTATTCGACCGCCAGCCAAGCCCGCGCCGCATTCTCGTGGTCGAGGTGGCGCAGCTTCACGCGCAGCACCGCGGCCTGGATTTCATCGAGGCGCGAGTTGAACCCCGCGATCTCATGCCGGTACTTCACGCTCGAGCCATAGTTGCGCAGTTTGCGCAGGGTCGCCGCGAGCTGGTCGTCGCTCGTCGTGATCGCCCCCGCGTCGCCCAGCGCACCCAGGTTCTTGCCGGGGTAGAAGCTGAACCCCGCGGCGTCGCCGAGCGATCCTGCGCGTTTGCCGTGGTAGCGCGCACCATGAGCCTGCGCTGCGTCTTCGATCACGCGCAGGCCATGGCGGCGCGCGATCGCATTCATCGGGTCCATGTCGGCCGGCTGACCGTACAGATGCACCGGCATGATCGCGCGCGTGCGCGGCGTGATCGCGGCCTCGATCCGGTTCGGGTCCAGGTTGTGGGTGCGCGGATCCGGTTCCACCGGAACCGGCGTCGCGCCGGCCTGGCTGACGGCGAGCCAGGTCGCGATGAAGGTGTTGGACGGGACGATCACTTCATCGCCGGCGCCGATGCCGCAGGCGCGCAGGATCAGGTGCAATGCGTCCATGCCGTTGGCGACGCCGATGCAGTGCGACGTGCCGCAATAGTCGGCGAACTCGCGCTCGAAGCTTTGCAGTTCCTGACCCAGGATGTACCAACCCGAATCGAGCACGCGCTCGATCGCCTCGTGAATCGCATTGCGGTGGGGCGCGTTGACGCGCCCGAGTTCGAGGAACTCGAGCATCAACTCCACCTCGCGCGCATGAAGGTCGGATAGTCGCGGTAATAGTCGGCCTCGTCGTACTTGGTCGACGCGAGCACCATGCACACCGATCCGGAAGAAAAGTTGTCGAGCTCGCGCCAGATCATCGGACACACGTACAGGCCGTTGTACGAGCGGCTCAGGTGCACGCGCTTCTTGTCCTGGCCGTCGTCGAGCAGCACGTCGAAACTGCCCGACATGGCGATGATGAACTGGTGCAGATCCTTGTGTGCGTGGCCGCCGCGCTCAGAGCCACCGGGCACGTCGTAGAGGTAGTAGACACGCTCGATCGAAAACGGGACGTGGCTGTTGCTCTCGACGAAGGTCAGGTTGCCGCGCGGGTCTTGAATCTTCGGCAGGTCGAGCATCCTGCAGCTTTCGATGGTCATGAAAGCTCCTGGTATTTCTCGGCCGTTCGATGGCGAAGCTTCTTGAAGCGTGCGGAGTAAATATCCTGTTCCTGGTCGAGCACGACCACTTTGGCCGGCACCTTGAAGGCGGTGAGCCTGGCCAGGCAGGCCTTGCGGATGCGGGTTCGCAGCAGGTCGGGCGCCTCGGGCTGCGCCAGGGCGACCCTGGCGACGACGATCTGGCCGAGCAAGGCGTGCGGCTCGCCGCTCACCACCACGTCGGTGATGTTGGGTTGCGCCAGGATCACGTCTTCGACCTCGGCGGGATAGACCTTCTGCCCGCCGACGTTGATGAGGTCGGTGATCCGCCCGAGGATGCGGAAGTATTCGCCGTCGACCTCGACCTTGTCCTGGGTGTTGAACCAGCCTTCGGCGTCGAACCCCGAAGGCGCGTTCAGATACCCCACCATGCGGTACTCGGATCGCACCCACAGGATGCCATCGCGCACCTGGGTCTCGAAGCCCGAGCCGCCGATTCGTACCCAGAGCGAGCCATCGGGGCGCGATTGCGAACGCAACACGCCGACCTCCGACAGACCATAGGTCTGCTGCAACTCGACGCCGGGGAAGCGTGCACGAATCCGGTCCAGCGTGGCGCGCGGCATGGTCTCGGTGCCGTAGGTGATGCGTTTCAGCGAGCCCAGGTCGTACCTTGACGCCAGGTCGCTGGCGGCGAGCAGCGTCAGGAACGATGGCGTGGTCGGCAGCAGGTCAACCCGGTAGTCTTGAATCGCCGCGCAGATCGAGGCAATCGAGCGGCTCTCGGTGGTCACGACCGTGCCCAGGCTCGACGTGATCGCGAGAATCGTGTTGATGCCGCCGAAGTGGTCGAGCATCAGAAAGGGAATCGCCACCACCGGTTGACGCGCGACGCGGAACTTGTCCATCACGCGCCAGAAGTCGTGCAACATGCCCTTCGGCTTGCCGGTCGAGCCGGACGAGAACAGCACCAATCCGGCGCGTCGCGTCGCGCGAAATTCTTCGAGCAGCGGGTTCGGTGCGCGCATGGCCCGCGCCTGGATCGTCCAGCTCAGACCGTCGGGCGCGAAGCTGAGCAGGTGCTCACAGCCTGAAATCGCCAACGCTTCCGATTCTTCGATGACCGAGCCGCGCGTCATCGGCACGACGATGCAGGCCAGGTCGGCGAGCGCCAGGATCGCGCAAAACACGTCGGGCGCGTAGTCGGCGAGCACGACCACAGTGTCGCCGGGCTTCACGCCTTGCTCGGGCAACTTCGCATGGAAGTGTGCAATGCGCCGCGTCACGTCGGCGTAGGAGGCGGGCTTGCCCTGATGCACGAAGGCCCGGAGCTGGGGTGGCGCCTGGCTGAAGCGATCCAGCAGCCAGCCCATGCCGCTGGCCGATTCCTGACGTGCCGCGATCCGCGGCGCGGCAGTCGGACGGGCAGTGAGTGTTTCCATCCTAGGCTGTCGCGAGTTGTTCATCGAGCACGAGCACGAGCAGTTTGTATGACGTGGCGTTGGCCGCGTCGTCGTCGGGGATGGACACCGCAAATGCCTCTTCCAGCGCGAGCACCAGGTTCATCTGGCGCAGCGAATCCCAGCTGCCGATCGTGTCCATGCTCGATTCGTCGTCGATCTGGTCGGCGTTGACTTCGAGCACCGACGCCAGCACTGATTTGAGCAACACCCGATCAACCATCGATGATCTCCACCCAGTTGCTGTCGGCCAGCTGCACTTGTGCCACCTCGGCCTGGTAGTGGCGACTGCCGTCGTCGCCTTGCGCCGTCAAGGGCAAACCCAGACGGTCGAAGAAGTCTGCCACCTGAGCATTTTTGGCAGAGGGCACATAAGCGGCGCGCAACACAGTCTTTCCGCGCGAACGGGCGTCGTCGAGTACCCGTTTCCAGACCGAAAACTCCACCCCCCGGCCGATCACGCGGCAACTCATCAGGAAGGTGTGAACGAGCACCGCATCACCTTCGTCTTCGGTGATGAGCACGCCGGTGAGCCCGTGCTCGGCAAGCCGGTCGCTGACGGCAAAGGAGTAGACCGTGGCGCCCTCGGCCTGCATGAGCCGCGCCACATCGCCCGGCATCAGGCGGCGCGTCGTCAGGTTGAACTGGTTCGACTTGTTCGTCAGTTCCGCGATGCGGCCGATCTGTTCCGTGGCGTCGCGCTGCAAACGCACCTTCAGGCCGAGTGAACGCAGGTAGTCCTGCTGCGACGCAAAGCCGGCCCGCAGCGACGCCGCAGCAGCCAGTTGCCGATACTGCCGGGTCCTGGACGCGTCAGGCGCGTTCAATCCGCCGGCGAGAAACAGCGCCGCGATCTCGCGCATCATTGCCGGGTAGTCGGTCAGGCGCTGCGGAACCTGGAACACGCGCACCATCGGTAGACGCGTGCGCACCGCTTCCACCTCGAAGGCCGAATCGTCGACGAAGACGAAGCTCTCGAGCCCCAGATTCAGTTCGGCCGCCAGCGCCTCGAGGTTGCCCGGCTTGTCATTCCAATTGACGCGGCGCGCCACCACGTGTTCGCCGCGCAGCACCATGTGTTCGTGCCCGGCCAGCGCCTGTTCCACGTCGGCCTCGTCGTTCTTGCTGCACAGGCATACCAGCACGCCCTGGCGCTCGAGCGCGCACACCTGTTGCTGCACGGTCCAGAAGATGTTGCCCGGATAGCTGTGCGGGTCGAGCTGCAGGCCGGCGATCCCATCTTCGCCGATGACACCGCCCCACAGCGTGTTGTCGCAGTCGAGCACCAGCACCTTGTGAAAAGCGCCGCCGAACCCGCGCGTGGCCAGGCCGACGCGGCGAGCCAGCTCGTTCATGAACGCCGGCCTGTACGGCGCCTTGCCACGGTAATAGAAGCGCGCGTCGAACGCCTGCTGCCTGCCCAGCGTGGCCACGATGTCGGCCAGATCGATGAAGCGCGCGTTGGCGTGACGGGTCGCCGTCTCACGCAGCGCGGCGTTGAATTCGGCCAGCCCTTCGCTGCAGGCGTCTGCGCCATCGAACGCCGCCGCCGCATGCCACGCATGCGCACCGCAAAGAAACACGTTGCCGAGATGGCTTGCCGAGATGAGCCCGAGTTCCAGCCGCGCCAGATAGTCGTGCATCGGCGCTTGCCGCGCGGCCTCGGACAAGCCTTCGATTCGAGCCTCCCACGAGGCTTGCAGATTGTCGAAGAACGGAATGACGAGCAGATGGTCGACGCCGCGCGCGCTGCAGGTCTGCACGTCGTCCAGGAGATTGTCGTAGGACCCGGTGTGTACCTCCAGGCGCACGCCGGCCAGGTAGGCGTGCCGGCGCAGGTAGAGCGCGAGCAGGTCGAGCGTGATGTTGGCGGCGATACCGATGCGCTGCCGGCGCAGGTTCAGTTCTGCGCGGTCGAGCTCGGTCAGGGCCCGCATCACTTCGGCCATCGACGCGTCGTCGCGGCGCAGCACGGCCAGGGCGGCTTCGTGATTCACCACGACATCGACCCCCCGCCGTTCACGCGCAGGCTTTGACCCGTGATGTACGACGCGCCGTCCGAGGCCAGAAAGGCCACCGCCTCGGCCACGTCTTCGGGCTGGCCGAGGCGGCGCAGCGGTATCTGGCGCGCGGCCAGCAGTTGCTGCTTCTCCGACACGGCGCTGATGAACGCGGTGTCGGTCATTCCCGGCGAGACGCAGTTCAGCGTGATGCCGGCGGGCCCGAGTTCGGCGGCCAGATAGCGCGTCAGCGTGGCCAGGCCGCCTTTGGCGATGGCGTAGGCAGTCCAGCCCGGCACGGGAGTGCCGTCCCAGGACTGCGACGTGAGATTGACGATGCGGCCGTGGCCCTGCGCGGCCATGCCGGGCTTGCAGGCCTTGATCATGGCCAGCGCGCTCTTCACCTGCACTTCGAGGTGTTGCGCGACGTCGCTCCATTCCAACTCGTCGATCGACTTGGCGACGATGCGCGGCGAGGCCGCATTGACGAGCACGCTCACGCCGCCGAAATGGCGCCGCGCTTCGTCGGCGAGGCGGGCGGCACCGTCGGCGCTGGCCACATCGGCCTGGATCGCGACCGCGGGCTTGCCATCGGCCACCAAGCTGCGCACCAGCGCTTCGGCGCGCTCGCGACCGGACAGGTAGTTCACGACCACCGAAAAACCGGCGCCCGCGAGCTTCTCGCAGATTGCGCGGCCGATGCCGCCCGCGCCTCCGGTGACGATGCAGACCTTGAGCCGGGAGGCTTGCGCGGCAGCCTTGGGCTGAGGCGGCTCGAGCAGCTTGACCTTGCCCTGGCCGGTGAGCACGCTCTGGCCGTGCTGGTTGACGATGTTCGTCTGCAGCTCGAGCAGGCGGTCCCGCGCATGCTTGCGCAGCACCGTGCAGGTGATGGTGAGCGTGTCGTCCAGGCGCACCGGGAGCTTGAACTCCATCGCCTGCGACACCCACAGCGCGCCCGGCCCGGGCAGCTTGGTGCCGATCACGGTCGAGATGAACGAGGCGCCGAGCATGCCGTGCACGACGATGTCCTTGAACGCCGTGGTGCTGGCATACGCGGGGTCCACGTGCAGCGGGTTGTCATCGCCCGTCATCTCGACGAAGCGGGCAATGTCGGCCTGCGTGATGTGCTTGACGAGCGACTCGCTTTGCCCTTCCTGGACGCGGTCGAAATCGGCAAGTGCGTTCATGGATCAGTTCACTTCACTCAGCGGCGGCCCGAGCGTCCAGCGCCAGACGCTCGCGGCGAAATTGAAACCCGCGCCGACGCCGGCGAGCACGACCAGCGCGCTTTGCTTCAGCAGCCCGCGCTGCACGGCTTCGCTCAAGGCGATTGCGACCGAGGCCGAACCCGCATTGCCGATCTCGGCCACATTCGTGAAGGTCTTGCTCATGTCGAAGCCGAGCTTGCGCACCAGGTATTCGATGAGCCGCAGGTTGGCCTGGTGGAAGACGAAGAAGTCGATCTCTTTCAGATCGACGCCCGCCTTGCTGCAACTCTTGCGGATCGTCGCCGGCAGGTGCGTGATGGCCTGCTTCCAGGTGGCGATGCCGTTCATCTCCATCAAGTCGATCGACGCATCGAAGGCGCGGCCGTTGTTGGCGAAGCCCGAGCCGCCGCCGCGCAGCCGCACGGATTCGAAGTTGGAGCTGTCGGTGTGGAAGGCGGAAGACTGAATGCCCTCGCCGCCGGCGACGTGGCCGAGCACGGCTGCGCCGGCACCGTCGCTGAGGTAGATCGCGGTGTTCGAGTCGCGCCGGTCGATGTAGCGGGTGCTGAACTCGACGCCGATGACGACGGCAAAGCGCACGCTGGGGTCGACGCGCATTCGGTCCGACGCCACGCTCAACCCGGTCACGAAACCGGAACAATTCGCCTGCAGATCGAAGATCTGCGCGTTCACGGCGCCGAGCTGTTGCTGGACCTTGGCCGACAGCGGCGGGAACAGGTAATCGCCCGAATACGTGCAAGCCACGATCAGGCCGATGTCCTCGGGCTGAACCTTGGCCATGGCCATCGCCTGACGCGCCGAGGCCACGGCATAGGACCATGCGGTGTCCTCAGGCGCAGCGATGTAGCGGCGTGCGATGCCGGTCTTCTCAAGAATCCATTCGGGCGTGACGTCCAGGTCGCGACACAGCGTCTGATTGTCCTGCGCTGCGGCGGGAAGGTGGTGCCCGACACCGATCACCGACACCGATGGCAAGTGAGCGTTGATCATGGCGCCGCGCCCGCCGCAAGGAAAGCGCGCAGCTCTTCGTTGTGGGCGCGGATGTCGGCGATCGTTGCACTGCCGCCATGACCCGGCAAGACGCGCACGGACGAATCGACCCAGCCGAACAGCCCGTTCAGCGAAGCGCGCAGCAGCGCATGGTCTTCACCCGGAAGGCGCGACAAGGCGGTGCGCCGGGCGTACAGCGAGTCGCCCGAAAACAGCAGGTCGCCGACGGCGATTGCCGCGCTGCCCGGCGTGTGCCCGGGCAGGGCATGGAAGCGCAAACACAGGGGGCCGCAGGCCACGGCCGCACCGTCTTGTTGCGCCTCGAAGCGCGGCAATGTGATGCGCTGCTCGAGCTTGAACGCCGCGAGCATGAAGTTCGACATCCTGGCCAATTTCAGATCGGAGCCGAGCAGGTGCACGGGCACGTCGAAGCTCGCCTGCAGCCAGGCTGCGCTGCCCACGTGATCGAAGTGGCCGTGCGTGCACAGGACAGCCTTCGGGCGCCAGCCACATTCGGCCAGGTCCTTTGCGATGGCGTCGCGGTCCAGGCCGGGATCGATTACCACACAGTCGCTGCCCTGCCCGGTCGCGAGCAGGTAGGTGTTGGAATGAAAGTCGCGATTCACGATCGTGCGAACGCACCAGCGCGGCCACGCGCCCGATTCGCTCATGGCTCAGTGCACCCCGCCCAGGAACACGGTCTGTGCCGTGATGTAGCCGCTGCGCTCGGCGGCAAAGAAGTCCACGACATTGAGAATGTCGTCGGCCGTGGCAAACCGCGGCAAGGGCAGGGCGGCGATCACGGCGTCGATCTTGGCGCGAGGCAACTGGCTCAGCATGTCGGTCTCGATGGCGGTGATGCCCAGGGTGTTGCAGGTCACGTTGAATGGCGCGAACTCCTTGGCCATCACTTGCGCCAGCGTGCTGACGGCTGCCTTGGTTGCGGCGTAGACCGAGTCACCGACCGGATCCAGGCTCGCTGCCATCGAACCGATGTTGATGATGCGGCCCCATTTGCTGCGCTTCATGAGCTTGGCGGCCTCGCGCGACACCAGGAATGTGCCCAGCAGATTGGTCTGCACCATTGCCATGGCGGATGAAGCGGCCATGATCATCGAATACTGCGACGTCAACACCGCGGCGTTGTTGATGACGATGTCCACGTGCGCCAGCTGCTTGCGCACCCACTCGAAGCCGCGCATCACGGATTCGGCGTCGCCGACGTCGACCACGACGCGGTGGTAGTGCGGATGCGCCTGCCCGTCATCTTCATGACGGCTGAAGCCCACGACCTGTGCGCCATGCGCCAGGAAATGCTTCGCGATCAACTGGCCCACGCCGCGCCGCGCGCCGGTGACGAGCGCGACCTTGCCTTCGTAGTTCGGCGTCATGCCGGGACCGCCTCGCCGAGCAACTCCATGAGGTAGGACTTGAGGGCGCCGACGTCGGTGAAGGGCACGGGAACACGGCTCATCGCACGGTCGTCGGTGAGGCTCACGAATTGGCCGAATTCATCGGAGACCAGGGTTTCGAGATCGACCACGACCGAGACCAGCGAAAGCGAATCGAGCGCAGAGCTTTCGCCGAACAGGCAGGTGCTCGGCCCGATGTCGATCTGCTCATCGGCTGGCCGTTCTTCGTTGAGCGAACGAAGCGCCTTGTAGATGCACTCCAGGACAGCAGCTTCACGAGCGTCCATCTTTGATCTCTCCGGTGGGTTCAAGCGATGTTCGAAACGGCACGCGCGCGCCCGGCGGCGATGAGCATGTTCATCCGGGGCAGGGCCTGCTTGCGATATTCCCCGGCGAGCAAGCCGAGCATCACGGCATCCTGGTAGTGGCCGTTGATGAAGTAGTGCTGGCGCAAGCGCCCTTCCTCCTTCATGCCGAGGAATTTCTGCCACTTGATCATCAGGTGGTTGTCGGACGAGACATGGCCGAACACCCTGAGCAGCTGCAGCCGATCGAAGGCCAATTCGTAGAGCAGCTTCATGGCTTCGACGGCGGCGGGAATGCCGCGCACAGCGTCTTCTTCGCCGATCAGAAACCGCCCCGACTCGGCGCGGCGATTGGCGCTGTCGACGTCGAGCAATGACACGGTGCCCACGCTTTGCCCGGTGTGCAACGCAATCGCGAAGTTGTATTCGCTGCTCGGGCGCGAGGCCAACCAGGCTTCTTGCTCGGCGACGCTCTGCGCGCCGCGGTTCAGGTTCGCCGCGCGCGCGCTTTGCCGCCAGCGCAGCGTCAGTGCAGCGTCGGCGGGCGTCAAAGGTCGCAGGGTAACGAACTCACCGTTCAGTGGGGTGCTCATGTGCGGCAGACAAATTGGTCAAGCGGCCCGGCTCCCGGGGCCGAAGGGCCGGCTGCGTCTGAGACGTTCCGGGACGGGTCGGGCTCAAGCGCGAGGCGTTGCAGCGCCAAGCAGGCCGGCTTGTCGGCGGGTAGCGTCGATGGGGCTTCGAAGGAGTTCATGCGCAGTGCGTGCCCCGTTGCGTGGAGCCGGCATAGCGCGCAGTACAACCCAACTCGGCGCGGCGTTAGCGCGGGAAATCGACGCCTTTCACCCGCCAATTCGTGGCTTGCGCCGAGCCCTTGAGAACGCGGCAGTCGCGACTTCGATTAGCGCCTGGATCGCGCCCCAAATGGGCCGAATGCTGCGATGCGGGCCTGCCCAGAATCGGTGCGACCCCA
>Ga0315290_10002903_pt1 | contig 12174 bp, 10 predicted proteins | sample YL17G12_0_MG_FD_203627 | JGI IMG/M metagenome (GOLD analysis project Ga0315290, IMG submission 203627) | Sediment microbial communities from Yellowstone Lake, YNP, Wyoming, USA - YL17G12_0 | ecosystem: Environmental > Aquatic > Freshwater > Lake > Sediment | place: USA: Wyoming | collected...
GCCAGGATCAAACTCTCCGCTTAATCCCTGGCAATCCCTTTCGGGATCTCTAACTTATGGAGTATCCAAAGCCGACTCGCAAGGCTGGGCCTCGCCTTCATTCTTCTCAGTTCCCTTACCGACTTTTTCGCCACTGTTCAGTTTTCAAGGACCGAATTCGACTGCTTCTCAAACCAACACCGCGGGGCGCGTCATTGAGCTCGCGTTCCGCAGCGCAGTGCCCATACTAGCACCGGCCAGAGTGACTGTCAAGCTGGCGGGCCTGGTTCATCCAGCCAGGATGCAGCGTCTCTTGCGGGTGGCGGCGCAAGCGAATGTCTGGAAGGCGTCGCTCAATGTCGACGGCAGTTGGGAGACGCCGGACCAGCGACCTAGAGCCGCCGCAATCTGACGCCCCGCACGCCGTGGTTTGAGCCCTTCTCGAGGATCAGACGGGCCCGCTCTCGGGTCGGCAGGATGTTTTCTCGGAGATTCGGGCCGTTGATCTCCTGCCAGACCGTCTCGGCGAAGGTCACGGCCTCCTCGATGGAGAGCGAGGCGTAACGATGAAAGTAGGAGTTCGGGTCGCGAAACGCGGTCTTGACGAGGGTCAGGAAGCGCTCCATGTACCAGCGGGTGATGAATGCCTCCTCGGCGTCGACATAGATAGAGAAGTCGAAGAAATCGGAGACAAAGACGGTGGACGCCCGACGCGAACCGCTGGGCGACGCCGGGATGGTCGACCCCGGAATGGTCGACCCCGGAATGGTCGACCCCGGCCGCCGGCCGAACGGCAGAATGTCTGGTCCCGGCCGCGGGTCGGTCTGGAGAACATTCAGACCCTCGACAATGACAATGTCCGCCTGACGGACGACCTGGAACTGGTCGGGGACGATGTCGTAGATGAGGTGCGAGTAAACCGGAGCGGCGACCTCGGCTCGCCCCGACTTGACGTCGGCCAGGAAACGCATGAGGCGCCTCACATCGTAGCTCTCGGGGAAACCTTTGCGGCCCAGCAGGCCACGCTCCTCAAGGATCCTGTTCGGGTAGAGGAAGCCGTCGGTGGCGACGAGGTCGACCCTGGGGTGACCCGGCCAGCGTGCCAGGAGGGCTTGCAGGATGCGAGCCGTCGTGCTCTTGCCGACGGCCACGCTGCCGGCGATGCCGATAATGAATGTCCGCGGCAAGGGAACCTTGACCGCCGGCCCGCCCAGAAAGGTGTCGGTGGCCTGGTAGAGGTCGCGTGAGGCAGAGACGTACAAACTCAGAAGACGCGAGAGAGGCAAGTAGATGTCGGAGACTTCGGCCAGGGAGACCCGCTCGTTGATGCCCCGAAGGCGGGCCAGGTCGGCCTCGCTGAGGGTCAGCGGAGTGGAGGCGCCCAGGCGGGCCCATTCCTCGCGGGAGAAAGAGATGTAGGGAGAGATGTAGGGAGAGATGTAGGGAGAGAAGCTTGCCTTCCCGGCGTCCGTGACGACCACATCTCCTAGGTGGGGGGCGATGACTCCGCGCTCCGCTATTCGAGGGTATTCGGCTGTGCCTCGCGGAGGGCCTGCCAGGCAGCATTCGACTGGGGACCGGTGGTCGGCAGGAAATCAATGCCTCGTGGACAATAGCGGGGTCTTGGACGTCCCCAAACCCTCCACCCTAGTAGCCGCAGAAGGGGGCGAAGAGATCAGGGGGACACAGGGTGACCATCGCTTTGGCCATAGCGGTCCCGGAAGGACTGGTCCTGGCCGCGGACAGCCGTTCCACCTACGCCAATCCCAAGCAGTGGCCTAGAGTCGCCTCCGACAACGCCTGCAAGGTCTTTCGGATAACAGACCATGTCGGGGCCGCGACCTTCGGTTGGGCCATGCTCAGCGGGAGAACGATCAAGAGCCACATGGCCGAGGTGGCCAGGAAGTTCAAGGACACCCGCGTGAATGATGTGCTTCCCGATGTGATCGAGTATTTCGACCGGGAGTACCGCCGGCACGTCGAGGCCAATCCCAAGGACGAACCGCCTGAGGGTGCCACGCCTCTCGGGTTTCTAGTGGCGGGGTACGACGGGAACGGCGTCGGTCAAGTGTATCGGGCTCTGATCCCCGGCGGCAAGACACCCGAGGCCGAGATTGGCACCTTTCGCCCCGGGATCATCCCGGAAGGACAGACCGACATTGTCTGGCGTCTGATTCGGGGATACGACCCGAGACTCCGGCTGGAGGAATTGCCCGCTGAAGCGCAACTTGTTCTGAAAGCGTCCGAGTACCAGATCTATTTCGCGCGGATGGCTCTCCAGGACGCCATTGACTTCGCCATCCTGCTGGCCCGGACCACGATGGAGACCCAGCGGTTCACTGACGGCATCCTGGCCGATCCGGGGGACATTCCTGGGGTAGGCGGATCAGTAGACGTGGCCATCCTGACGCTCACCTACGGCTTCCGGTGGATCCAGAGAAAGTGCCTCCACGGCGAGACCGGGCCCAGTATGGCTACTTTGACTTATGAACCTTAGGCGGCGCCTTGCCGGGGTCGAGGAAGACGCAGTCGCGGTGGGGTGGGAGACTGGTCGTGTAGCCGATGCCTTCGTTGTTGGTCGAGTAGTCTCTGTCGAGGTGAACCGTGGTCTTAGTGGGTAGTCGATTGCCCACAGCATAGACGCTGAGGTCTTCGGTCATTTCGCAGTCCCTCTTCCTACCCCTGGGGCGAACGTTGGGCGGTTGATTCGCCACCGTCGAACCCAACTCCTTCTTGTTCAGAATATTGGGTTTGCCTTTGGAGCTATGCGATGGCGGGCGAAGCGCCGACACGTTCCGCGCCGCACTTCGTCGCTCGTCCTGAGGTTACTCTGGCCCGGTGGGGAGTATGTCCATTCGCGAGAGCCAACAAAAAACCCAGCCTCGGACTACTCCGGAGGCTGGGTTTGGTTTCTGGCGGCCCAAACGGGATTCGAACCCGTGCTACCGCCTTGAGAGGGCGGCGTCCTAGGCCTCTAGACAATTGGGCCAGTTAAAGTTGGCTGGGGGAGGAGGGCTCGAACCTCCGATAGATGATCCAGAGTCACCTGTGTTACCGCTACACTATCCCCCAACGACACATCGGATCTATGCAATTGTCAGGCTTAAGCGCGCGGCCGAGACGATGTTTCGAAGTTGAAACTCATTATAACATGACCATTTTGGCCGCCGCAACGGCGCATTCGCTTGATTCGCATGCGGCCGAGGGACTTTGACTCTTGTGGCTTGGATGGCGTGGGAGATGCCGTGGGCGGCTGCGGCCACTCGGGTCCGCGCTCGCGCTAGACTTAGGTCGTGAGTTGGTGGAGGACGATGATGACGATCACCCCCGGCACACCCAGGAGACCGGCGGTCATGGCCGTGGGCAGGTTCAGGGGAAGATGGTAGCCGACGAGGTTTCCAACGAGGTTCAGGACCCACAGGATGAGGGCGCCCAGCAGGGTGCGGTAGGCCACTCTCGCCACCAGTCGCAATGGGCCGTAGAGAAGACGAAAGAGCACGTAGATGAGGACCAGGACAAAGAAGTAGGCTAGCACGGCTTGGCCGCTCACAAGGTGACACCTCCTCCGGTTACGGGCTATTCGGAGGGTAGGAGGGTTAGAACCGGGCGAACAGGTCCGGCGGCGGCCTAGGTCCTAGAATGTGGGGCTGTCGAGGCCCTCGGTCTTGGCTCGCTTGAGGAGGTACATGTACTTGCGTTCGGCGGCCTCGAGAACGTAGATGGCGTGGTCAACCAAGTCGGGATCGGAGACCACCTCGAAGTAGTTCTTGGCCGCCAGCCATTCCTCCCGGGCCCGGCCGATGCAGTCACGCGGAGTCGGAGGTTGTCCGGACGGCAACCCGAAGTCGACCTCCGGGAGAAACTTCGTCGAGAAGCTGCTGAGGATCTGACCCAGGGAAGCCACGTCCGGTCCCCCCACCCAAGCGCCTCGGGGCGCTCGCTCAGGGAGCATTGTGGCCAGAGGGCGCCTCGGGTATACCGGGTGGAGGAGCGCGATGGCGGAGCAGTCGGCCACCCCGCCCTAGACCTCGCGCCGGCCCTCCAGGGATCGGGCCAAGGTAACCTCGTCGGTGTACTCGAGGTCCCCGCCGACGGGGATGCCGCGGGCGATGCGGGTCACTCGCAGCCCAAGGGGTTTGAGGAGCCGGGCGATGTACATGGCCGTCGCCTCGCCCTCGACGGTGGGATTGGTGGCCAGGATGACCTCCTTGACGGCCCCGCCTTTTACCCGTCTGAGGAGTTCCGGCAGCCTCAGGGTCTCGGGGCCGATGCCCTCGAGGGGAGACAGGGCGCCCTCCAAGACGTGGTAGAGGCCGACGAAGGTGCGGGCCTTCTCCATGGCGATGAGGTCGTTGGCCTCCTCAACCACGCACAAGGTGGACTGGTCCCGCTTGGGGTCGCCGCAGATGTGGCATGGCTGGGAGTCGGCCAGGTTGAAGCAGACTGAACACCGCCCGATCTTTCGCTTGGCGTCGGCCAGGGCCGTGGCCAGCGACAGAACGTCGCGCTCCTCCATCCGGAGAACGAAGAAAGCCATGCGCTGTGCGGTCTTGGGGCCTATCCCGGGCAGGCGGGTGAACTCCTGAATCAGCCGGCCCAGGGCCTCGGGATAGTGGGATGCGGACACGTTCTACCGGCTCCTTCCGGGGAGGCCGGGCAAACCGGGCATCCCAAAGCCACCGGCCACTTTGCCCATCTCGCTGGCCATGGTCTCCTCAGCGATGCGGAAGGCTTCGTTGACGGCGGCGATGATGAGGTCCTGGAGCATATCCACGTCGGACGGGTCAACGACCTGTTTGTCGAGGACGAGTTCAACGAGGTGCTTGTCACAGGTCACTTTGGCCCGGACCATGCCGCCTCCGGCGGTGGCCTCGACCGTGCGCTCCGCCAGTTCCTTCTGGACGCGCTCCATTTCCTCTTGAAGCTTCTGGGCCTGCCGCATCAGTTTGTTCATGTCCAAAGACACGGTTCATCCCTCCAACAGGGGCTAGGAGTTGCTCTCGCTGGAATCATCCACCACTCGGCCGCCGAAGATGCTCAGGGCGCTGCGGACGGCCTCGGAACCTGGCGGCTTGGCGGGCCGGGGGGCGGCGCCGGGTGGGGCGGTCAGAGTGCCGGGCGGGCCGGTCGGGCCGCCGGGGAGACCTGGCGCCAGGCTGCCGGCCGGGGTCCGGGTGATCCGTGCGGAAGCGCCGATCCCCGGACCGCTACCCAGGCCTTGCGCCGGGACCTGCGCCGGGCTGTTGCCGCCTGGGTAGGCGGGTCGCGGTCCGCGCGGGGGGGACGAACCGGATGGCGCCCGGGCCGGTCCCGGCTTCCCGGACGACGCCGGGGCAGCCGGCTGGGGTCTGGGCACGGGCCGCTCTTCGGGCGACGGGTCCGGTTCGCGCACGGGTTGAGGCGAGGCGCCGGCTTCGGCGCTCGCGGTTAGACGACACCGGACAGTGAGGTTCACTCCCGTGGCTTCCGAGAGGGCTTCCTCACAAATCCGCCGATTTTTGTCGACCTCCATCTGCTCCTTGTGGAACTTGGCCCCGAAACTCAGAGTCACGACGCCATCGGAGAAGCCGATCGGCGTAGCCCCGAGGAGAAAGGCCCGGGCAAAGACACTCTTCTTCCGCACCCGGTTGAGAAGGTCTTCCCAGTTGTCGCGAAGCCACTGCAGGGTGAGCTGTTCGCCGGGGCCCGGTCGGGGGGCGGAGGGGGGCTCGACTGCCCGCTGAGCAGCGGCGGAGGGAGGCTGTGGGCCGGCGGTTGGGGCCGGGGCGGGCATCGAGGCGCTGGGCTGAGCAATGGCCGGGGCGCTGAGCTGAGCCGGGGCGGCCGCCAGGGCGCCGGATGGCCGGGTAACCGGGGCCGAACCGGCGGAGGCGCCAGCGACGGGCCCAGGGGTGGAGGCGGAGGCGGGCGGCCGATCGGTGGCGCCGGATGGCAACAGATCGGCGGCGCCGGGTGAGCGGCCGGCCGCGGGCCGCGGGCCGTCTCCGGAGGGGGCCCAGGGCCCGTCCCCGACGGGGGCTTCTCCGGCAGCGTTGGCCAGGCCGAGCAAGACCATCTCCAGCACCAGGCGAGGCTGCGGGGAATAGCGCATCTCCCCGTCGGCCTTGACTAGGGCGTCCAGGAAGGCGAGAAGCCGCGAAGCCGTCCAGCTCCGGGCGTCGTTCACCAGTTCGGGATCGGGTTCGATCTCGACGCCGGCCTCGGCCGCGGGTCCCGGCGTGCCCCGAGCCGCTTGTCCCGGCGAGACCTCGGCCAGCCGCAGCCCGGTCAGGAAAACGTCTCTCAGGTAGGAGACAAGACCCCCGAGGATGGCCCCGGGGTCGCGGCCGGCCCGGAGCATGGCGTCGACCTCGGCGATGGCAGAGGCCGCGCGCCCGCCGGCCACGTGCTCGACCAGCTTCCGTAGCGCGTCGCGGTCGAGGCCGCCGGTAACGGTCAGGAAATCTTCCACGCTGGGACTTTCCCCGGCGAAGGACACGCATTGCTCCAGCAGGCCCAGGGCATCGCGCAGACTGCCCTCGGCCTTGCGGGAGATCAGGGCCAACAGCGCGTCCGGGGCCTGGATCTTCTCGGCCTCGGCCACTGTGCGCAGCCGCCCGACGATGTCGGTCTCCGGAACGGGCCGGAAGTCAAACCTCTGGCAGCGGGATCGCACCGTCGGGAGGATCTTCTCCGGCTCCGTGGTGGCCAGGACGAAAACCACATGGGCCGGCGGCTCCTCCAGGGTCTTGAGGAAAGCGTTGTAGGCGTCCTTGGTCATCTGATGGGCTTCGTCAATAATGTAAACCTTGAACCGGCCGGACATGGGCGAGAGGCGGACGTTCTCCTGAAGGGAGCGGATCTCGTCGATGCCCCGGTTGGAGGCGGCGTCGAGCTCGATGACGTCCGGGGAAGAGCAGGCCGATATGGAGGAACAGGAGGAGCATTTCCCGCAGGGCTCGTCGGTGGGGGCGCTCGCGGCCTCGCAGTTGAGGCACATGGCCAGGAGGCGGGCCATGGTTGTCTTGCCCGTACCACGGCGGCCGCCAAAGAGATAAGCCTGCGCGACCCTCCCGAGCTTGATGGCGTTCTGGAGGGTCCGCGTGACATGTTCCTGACGGGTGACCTCGTGGAAAGACCGGGGTCGCCAGCGCCGATTGAGTGAGAGGTAGGCCACGAAAGATCCACTCCTGGTGACGATTCCGGTCACGATTCCGGGATGGCCGGGACGAGCGAGCCCGCCGGGCTAGAAACTTTCTTTCCGGCGGATGCGTTTCCTGTGCTAGGCAAGGACTTTACCGGAAGTCGAAGAAACCGCAGACAAATGGGGCAATGGGAGGCGTGGCAGTGCGCGGGAAGCTTGTTCTCCTCGGTCCGCTAGCCCTCGTCACTCTCTTGATTGTCACCTTGCTCGCGGGGCTTGCCTCCGGTTGCCGCCAGGGTCCCGACAAGCTCGTAATGGGCTTCGTGGCCCCCTCCTCCACGGCCAGCCCGGGCGGGCTTCCCACCGCCCAGGTCGACATCCTGGCCGAGGCCATCAAGGAGGCTCTGGGTATCAGGATCGAGATTTTCGCCTTCCCCACCGCGACCGAACTGGTCAAGGCCATCGGAACCGGCCAGGCCGACATAGCCGTCTTCAACCCCTTCGCTTATGTGTCGGCCCATGAAGCGAGCGGGGCCGAGGTTCTTTTCAAGGCCGTCACGGGCGGGGCCAGCGAGACGCGGTCGGAGATTATCGTCCTGGCTGCCGGCGGGCCGAGCACCCTCGCGGAACTCAGGGGCAAGACCTTCGGGTTCGTGGACCCGGCTTCACCTTCGGGGTACCTTTTTCCGGCCGCCTACCTCGTGGAGAACGGTGTTGTCCCGAGTAAGGATCTGGCCAAGGCGGTTTTCCTTGGCGACCAGGTCGCGGCTGTGCGCGCCGTGATCGAGAAGACGGTCCAGGCGGCGGCCTGCGCCGAAGGTACCCGCAACCTCGCCCGGATTCAGATTCCGGACCTGGATAACCTCGTGACCGTCATCGCCACGACTCCGCCGGTTCCCGGGACGACTATCGCCGTCCGGGCCGGCCTCGACCACGCTTTGGCCGACCGCATCACGCAGGCCCTCCTGACGGCGATCAACGGAGGCGACGGCCGCCTGGCCTGGCGGGCCATCACCGGTGCCGACGGCATCATCGAGGCCCAGGACCCGGACTACGACTTCATCCGCCTGGCGGTGGAGCTGCTGGGGCTGGATGTTGAGGTCCTGGCGGGGTAGGGGGGGCGGGGGCCAAGACTCTCTAGGAAGCGGCCGCGCCGGCCCGCCGGCGAAGCTCCTTGGCTCTTGTGGGGTTCTTCCGCACCTTCTCCAGGAAGTTTGCGTAGTGCCGCAAGTTCCAGGTGTTCTTGGGATCGGCCTCGATGGCCCGCTTGAAGTACTCCTCGGCCTTGTCGAAGTCCTCGCGCTGGTTCTCCAGGAGGATGGCGTAGTTGCCAAGGTTGCCAGTGCGCCCTGGGTCGGCCTCGATGACCTGCTTGTAGCACTCCTCGGCCTCGTCGAAGGCCTCGCGCACGGTCTCCAGGAAGGCGACGTAGTTGCCGAGGTCCCTTGCGTGATTGGGACCGGCCTCGATGGCCCGCCTGTAGTACTCCCCGGCCCGGTCGAAGTCCTTGCGCTGGTTCTCCAGGAAGACAGCGTAGTTGCCGAGGATCCAGGCGACGTTCGAATCGGCCTCGATGGCCTGCGTGTTGTACTCCTCGGCCTTGTCGAAGTTCTTGCGCACGGTCTGCAGGAAGATGGCGTAGTTGCCGAGGTTCTGGGCTTGCTTGGGGTCGGCCTCGATGGCCCGCTTGTAGTACTCCTCGGCCCGGTCGAAGTCCTTGCGCTGGTTCTCCAGGAAGACAGCGTAGCTGCCGAGGATGTCGGCGTGCTTCGGATCGGCCTCGATGGCCCGCTTGTAGTACTCCTCGGCTTTGTCGAAGTCCTCGCGCTCGTTCTGCAGGAAGAGGGCGTAGTTTCCGAGGTTTTGGGCGTGCTTCGGATCGGCCTCGATGGCCCGCTTGTAGTACTCCTCGGCCCTCTCGAAGTCCTTGCGCTTGTACTGCAGGACGGCGTAGTTGCCAAGATTGGTCGCGTGCTTCGGATCGGCCTCGATGGCCCGCTTGTAGTACTGCTCGGCCCTGTCGAAGTTCTTGCGCACCGTCTGCAGGAAGACGGCGTAGTTGCCGAGGATCCAGGCCACGTTCGGATCGGCCTCGATGGCCCGCTTGTAGTACTCCTCGGCTTTGTCGAAGTCCTCGCGCACGTACTGCAGGAAGAGGGCGTAGCTGCCGAGATCCCTTGCGCGATTCGGGCCGGCCTCGATGGCCCGGTTGTGGTACTCCTCGGCCTTGCCGAAGTCCTCGCGCACGTTCTGCAGGAAGAGGGCGTAGTTGTTAAGATCCCTCGCGTGATTGGAGCCGGCCTCGATGGCCCGCTTATAGTTCTCCTCGGCCCTCTCGAAGTCCTTGCGGGCGTTCTGCAGGAAGACGGCGTAGTTGCCGATGCTCCGGGCGTGCCTCGGATCGGCCGCCATGGCCCGCAGGTAGTACTCCTCGGCCTTGCCGAAATCCTTGCGCACCGTCTCCAGGAAGATGGCGTAGCTGCACAAGTTGTCCGCGCGGTTCGGATCAGCCTCAATGGCGCGCAGGTAGTACTCCTCGGCCCGGTCGGGGTTCTTGCGCACCTCATGGAGGAAGAGGGCATAGTTGCCGAGGCTGTTGGTCTGGATCGGGCCGGAGTCGCTCCTCCGCTGGCGGCGGCCATCTGCTTGCTCGGCCTCGGTGTCCACGTCGCGCAGGACGAAGGTGGGGTCGGTGGCGATGGCCCGCGTGTAGTACTCCTCCGCCCGGTCCGGATCTCGTCGGCTAAGGAACAAGGCGTAGTTCCCGAGGGTGCCCGGGTGGTACTGGTCGAGTGCAAGGGCTTGACTGAAGAGCTTCTCGGCCTGGCCGGGCTTCCTTCGCACGCTGTCGAGGAAGACGGCGTAGTTTCCGATGTTAACCCCGTCATTCGGGTCGACTTTAATGGCCCGCTCGTAGTAGCCCTCGGCCGAGTCGTAGTCCTTCTTGAAGTTCTTGAGGAAAAGAGCGTAGCTACCCAGGAGGGGCGCGAAGGCCGGGTAGTCCCGCACTCCCTGGACGTAGATCCGGTCCGCCTCCTCCACGCTGGTGAGAGCGCGTGTCTCCGCGCTGCGGATAATCAACCACGGCCCCCTGAAGGAGTCGTTAGCAGCCCTGGCCGCCGGCCGCAAGTCGGGAGCTCCCGGACCAACTGGTCTCGCTCGCCCACGTTCCTCCAAGCTCGCGAGTTCTGTCGCGTACCTCCGGAACACGCGGTCAAGCCGATGAATGTCGGGGTGAGGGAGAGAACAGGCGACGTGAATGAACAGCATCAGTTCGTCAAAGTCACTCATCTCCACCCAGGTGGCCCCATATTTCTCGAGGAATGAGCAGATGGGTCGATCCGACGGCTTCTTGCCGGACACCCAGAAGACGCCAAACCTGAGGCTATTGGCTTGCAGGTTGCCCAGGATTCTCAGAATGCCTTCGTCGTATCCCCCGTAGCCAACGAAGATGAGACCCCGGTCTCCATGCAACAGCTTGCGGATTCCGTGTTCCATGCCTTCGGCAAGGGTACCGGTGTCCTTGCTGGTGACCTTGGGGGTCAACCGATTGTCGCCGTGGAGCTTCACGACGAGGGGGCGGGTGCGGGCAGGCTGGATGTAGTCGGCCAGGACTTCGTCAGTAATGACCAGGGGGCGTTTCTCGGTGTAGAGGTAGAACGCGTCGGCGATCAGGTCATCGAAGTTGGTCGTTAGGACAACGTTGAACGAGGGTGAGCTGGAAGCCAGGAGGGCCAGGACGGCGTAGCCGAAGCCGGGAAAGGCGCCTTCGCAAAGACGCTCGATCTCTCGCTGTCCATCGCCGGGGTGCCGAAGAAGTCTCCTCGCGACATCACCGAAAATGGCAGCCGATTTGTCAGGGTCATAGGCGGGAAAAGCGTCCTTCACCCAGACTGCGAAGTCCTTGCCCGACTGACCGGACCTGGAGTGGAGTTTCGGGAGCCAGTGGTCCTTCACCAGAGTGCCTGCCGTGGGGATGCCCGATGTCACGGAACACCCCGCACCCAGGAAGAAGACATAGGCCCGATCCGGATCTTCTCGAGCTTCCGCTAGGCACTCACAGAATTCCTCGACGGGCATCGGGCCTTGCACGGCGACTCCCCCAGTTGCCGTAGGGCGGCCGAGACCTAGGGCCGAGACTACTGCACCGGGGCAATTCGACAGGGGTCGGGGCGTGCCTGCCAACTGACGCCAAAAGTGGAGCGCGGGACCAGCTAAGCTCAAGTGGCCGCGCACCCACCTTTGACCTGAGCCTTGCCGGCGTTACCGACGGGGCCGGCTCGGACCAGGGAGGCCTGCGGCACACGGGAGAGCCTGCTTACCGTTGCTCCCTTCCGGGCCTGGCGGGATTCACAGGTTCCCGTTGCGCAGGTCCAGGTCTTCAACGCCGCCGTCGTCGGGCGGCCCGACAAGACCAGGCCGGGGGTGGGAATTCGACCCCGCTCTAGCGGGTTGCGGGTACAGGGCACCGCTACCTCCCCATCTAGCGCGGCCACAACTGGAAACTGGATTGGAGATGGAACTGGCGGAAGGGGCGGGATTTGAACCCGCGAGGCGGGGGACCCGCCTACACGCTCTCCAGGCGTGCTCCTTAGACCACTCGGACACCCTTCCGCGCAATGGCTGCATTGCTGCTATCACTCGCGTCGCGCCGCCGAGAAGGCGGCTCGGGCAAAACGCTATGTGGCGGAGGGGGCGGGATTTGAACCCGCGAGGCGCATTTAGCGCCTACTCGATTTCGAGTCGAGCTCGATCGACCGGTCTCTGACACCCCTCCGCGCAAACTCTGTTCCGGTCCGCGCACTGCCGGCCTCGCCGCATCGCCGCCCTACTCCCCGCGCCTCGTCCGGAAGAACTCCCGGATGACCTCGGCGCTCTCCGCGGCCAAGACTCCGCTTGTCACCTCAAGCTGGTGGTTGAGCCGCCCGTCCTGGACCACGTTGAGCAGGGTGCCCGCCGCTCCCGCCTTGGGGTCGGCCACACCGTAGACCAGACGGCCTACCCTGGCCAGCACGAGAGCCCCGGCGCACATGGCGCAGGGCTCAACCGTCACGTAGATGGTCGTTCCTTCA
>Ga0315290_10002905_pt1 | contig 12173 bp, 9 predicted proteins | sample YL17G12_0_MG_FD_203627 | JGI IMG/M metagenome (GOLD analysis project Ga0315290, IMG submission 203627) | Sediment microbial communities from Yellowstone Lake, YNP, Wyoming, USA - YL17G12_0 | ecosystem: Environmental > Aquatic > Freshwater > Lake > Sediment | place: USA: Wyoming | collected...
TGCGCGGCGACGATCTTCAGCACCTTCACCTTCCCGGTCTCGAGATCGACTTCGACGTCGGCGACGTGGGTGGCGTACATCCAGAACGCCGACATTCTGGGAGTTTGACCCGTTTCCTTGTCCGGTGGCCGGGTTCCCGTCGGCGCGAAGCGGCCTTCGCCCTGCACCGTGCTTCCGCGCGCCCCGAAGCTTCGTTCGATGATCTCTTTCGCCGACAGGAACTTGTCGGAGCCCGGCTCCGCGACGCCGCCGTCGCGGAACAGAAGCCGGTCGACCGGCACGCCGACCAGCGGCGAGGCCAGTGCGCAGAGCTTTTGCGCGAGATCGCCTGCCGCGAGCAGCATCGCATTGCCCATGTGAAACACCGAGCGGCTGCCGCTCGTCGATTGATCGTAGGGCGTGTAGTGGGTGTCGGCCGCTCCGATCCGGATGCGCTCGATGGGGATGCCCAGCCGCTCGGCGACGATCTGGCGATACACCGTATTGACGCCCTGCCCGAGCTCGACGCTGCTGCACAGCAGGTTGATCGTGCCGTCCTGGTGCATCTTGACGATCGCGGTCGAGTTCGTCGGCGTGTTGGTCAGCTTGTGCATCGTCGCGAGGCCCCGGCCGCGCGCGATCTTCGGATCGTCGGACGCCGGCAGCGGCGTGCCGTAGCCCGACACCTCGACCGCGCGCCGGAGCGTGTCCTTGACGCCGACGCTCGTGTACAGCACCTCGCCCGTGATGGTCGAGTCGCCGAGGTCGAACAGGTTGCGCATCCGTATCCCGACCGGATCGAGTCCGAGCCGGTGGGCAATCATGTCCATCTGCGATTCGTGCGCCCATGTCGCCTGCGGCACGCCGAAGCCGCGGAACGCGCCGCCGATCGGGTTGTTGGTGTAGACGCAGTAGCTGTCGATCCAGACGTTGGGAATCCGGTAGGGGCCGGTCCCGCTGAACGCACTGTTGCGCGCCACCTGCGGGCCGGCGTCCGCGTAGCCGCCGGTGTTGAAGACGGCGGTGATCTTGCGCGCGACGATCCTGCCGTCGCGCTTGACGCCGGTCTTGAACGTCAGGTGCGCCGGATGCTTGACGACCGCGCCGATGAATTCCTCGTCGCGCGTGTGGGCGTACTTGACGGGTTTGCCCTGGGTGCGCATCGCAAGCGCCACCGCAAGCGGTTCGGTCCGCAGATACATCTTCGCGCCGAACGCGCCGCCGACGCCGGTGACGATGATGCGCACCATGTTGTACGGCAGCCCGAGGGCATTCGAGAGATCGCGCAGGAAGTTGTAGGGCGACTGGCAGCTCGACCAGACCGTCACGCTGCCGTCTGAGGCAACCTGCGCGGCACTGACGTGGCCCTCCATCGAGCAATGCTGCACGTATTGCGTGGTGAAGACGTCCTCGTAGACGAAGTCCGAATCGAGGAAGCCCTGCACGACGTCGCCGCGCCGGACCTTGGTGTGCCCGACGATGTTCGTGCCGGGGTAGCGGTCGTACGCGCCCTCCATCTGGTAGGTGGCGAGATCCTCGTGGAGGATCGGGCTGCCCGGCCGCATCGCCACGAGCGGGTCGAACACGCCGGGGAGCTCCTCGTACTCGACGTCGATCAGGTTGATAGCCTCGCGCGCGATCTCCTCGCTCACGGCAGCCACGGCGGCCACGGGCTCGCCCGCGTAGCGGACCTTGCCCCGCGCGAGGAACGGCTCGTCGCGCACCGCCGAGCCGAACAGGTACGGCACGTCCGCGCCGGTGACCACCGCGCGCACGCCGGGGAACTCGCGCGCGCGGCGCGTATCGACGGACAGGATCCGCGCATGGGGATAGGGCGAGCGCAGCACCTTGGCGTGGAGCATCCCCGGCAGCACGAGATCCGCGCCGTAGACCCACCGGCCGGTGACCTTGTCGATGGACTCGCCGCGCAACACCGGCTTGCCCACGTACCGAAATTGCCGGGCCAGCGCGGCCGGTGTCTGATCGTTCATGGCGATAATCCCGTGCGGCAGCCTCAGCGGAGAATGGCGCCGGGCGATCGCTGCACCGCGATCTCCCGCTCGGTGGCGATGTGCGCGGTGCCCACGGGCTCGGCCAGAAGTTCGACCAGGTCGCCCCGACGCTTGAGCAGCAGCTCCAAATTCTCCACGACATTCTCGAAGCGTTCGAACGGAATGCCGAAGATCACCTCTTCCGGCTTGATCTTGACGAATTGGCGAAAGCCGAAGCAGCCCAGCGTGTAGTGGACCTGGCCCGTCATCAGCGGCTTCGACATGACCATCGAGCAGGTCGACGGGCCGGTCGTGCCCTCGGTTGCGCCGCCGGCCTCGTAATCCGCGGCGCGCGCGAGAAAGAGCCCGGCCTTCGCGGTGCAGAAGACGTTGACGACGCCCCCGCCACGGGAGGCGTCGTAAGGGAACTGGTCGAGCGGACCGAAGGCCATGTACCGGACCGTTCCGGCCGGCACGATGTGATAGTGCGGCAGGTTGCGGCGGAACGCGACCGGCGTCTTGACGATGGCACGGCCCTTGTCCGGCCAGTCGCCGGCCGGCCATTCGCCGGAATACTGCCCCTCGAACGGCGGGGTGAAGCCCAGATAGTGGCTTCCGTTCTTGCAGTCGCGGTTGTTCTCGGCGTCCGTATAGAAGACACGCTTCTCGAATCTCGCGACATCCAGGAACTGGCATCCCTTGAGCGTTCCGCGATCGTACTGCGGAATCCCCTCGGGCTTCTTCATCATGAACATGACGCCGATGGGAACGGACTCCAGATGCAGCGCCTTCGCCAGGCGGTCGGACAGCGCCTTGAAAGGCGTTTGGGACTCGTTGGTCATGGTGGGTCTCCTCAGTGGACTTGCATGGGCACGGGATTCCTGCAACCGCGCCGCTGCACGGTATCGCCGCTCGTCGATGTTACTCTTCGCAAAGCGGCAGGATAGAGCGGAAATTCGGGTCGCGGGCGACGGGCGCCGACCCATTAGCGTAACGATGCAGCGCCATCAATAATATTAATGCATGGCCGGCGCGGGGACACACGCTCCCGTCCCGCTCCCGCCGCGCGGGGGGCGCGAACACCCGGACCGCACCGCCACCGCCCTTCAGCGCGGCGCGACCGCGTCTCCCAGGCTCGCGGCTGCGTCCTCGCGTCTTGTCGCCGCCTCGAGCGGCGCCGCATCGACCCAGCTCAGGAGGTCGAAATCACCGGCGAGATAGCCACGCCCGAGCAGGAACGACTTCATCACTTCCACGGTTCCCAGCAACTCCGGCGTGATCGCCGGGACCAGCCTCCCCGCGTAATTCGGTTGAAAGCAGCGCGCGACGTCGGGGGGCGCGATGCCGCATTCCCGCGCGATGATGTTCGCCGCGTCCTCGGGGTGTCGCGGCGCCCATCGCGCCGCGCGCAGGATCCCTTGCAGATAGCGGATCACCGCCTCCGGATGGTCGTGCATGAGTCGCGCGCTGGTCGTGACGAGGCGCGGCGTCGAATTGTTCACGCGATCGCCGATATCGGGCGAGCCGCGGAGGTCGTAGAGCAGGCGAATCCGTCCTCCGGCCTCGCGTTCGAGCACGGAAGCCTCCGCTCCCTTGCCGAAAATCGCGTCGACGCGGTGCAGGAGCAACGCTTCCTGCTGGCGACGATAGCCGTAAACGAGTTCGCCCGGGTCGCCATCCCCGTTGCCCTCGTTGCGCTTTTTGTTCGAGCCCGGGTTCTCGACGACATCGACGCGTTCCACATCGGTGTCGCGCAGCCCGTGCCGCGCAAGGGCCGAGTGAAACCCCTTCTCCGCCGCGAAGCGCCAGAAATCGAAGACGAGCGACGGCCACACCGGGAGCGCGATGCGGCGGCCGGCGAGATCCGCAACCGACGACACCGCGTCATCGGCGCGAACGTAAATGCCGAGCAATTCCTCCATGAAGGTGATGCCCAGCAATCGGCTGTCAGCGCCCCGGGCGCGCGCCCAGAGGGCTGGCGCGCCGCCGCCTTCGCGGAAGAAATAGTCGATCGAATGCGTGTAGTGCGCATCCGCGCCCGCAGGTCCTAGCTCCGCGATATCGCGGAACCGGTAGATCGTATCCGCGTACAGGGCGTCGAACATGCGCTTTGCGAGCCCGATCCCCGTGGCGGTCGGTACCGGACAGCGCGTGTAGTGCACCGCCACCTTGTCCCGTGCATTCACGCTTCGCTCTCCACGCCGCGTGCCCGGCCATTGTCGACCGGCAACGCGGCACGTCCGGAACGGTGGTCAGGATCGACTGGATTTCCTGCCGCCATGCCGGATCTTGATGGTCACCTGGTCCTCGAACCAGGGAATCAGCTGCTTCAGTTCCGTACGCACGTCGGTGGCGAGAATGTGGCTCGCGATCCGCGCGAGTCGACCTGCGAGCGCCGAATACTCGCCGCTGCGCGATACCAGGGTCAGGCGCCGCAGGAATCGCGGCCCTGGAAACGGCGTGACCGTGACTCGCGACAGATAGGGGCGCCCGAGCAACAGGCACAACGGCGTCGTGCTTGTCCAACCGATCCCGGCGGCCACCAGGGCGACCAGGCTGTCGGACGTATCCACGGAGACGCGGCGTGTCGCGCGGATATTCCGGCGGTGCAGCTGCCGCGCGATCTGCGCTCCGAGAAACGAGTGCGGGTTATAGCAGATCATCGGATAGTTCCGCGCCAGCGTGGCGAGGCTGACGGCCGCCGCATCGACGGCCATGGATGCGGGCGTCAGCAGCAAGTACGGTTCGCTCATGATTTCGTGCCGGTCGAGCCCGTCGACCTCCTCCAACGCATCGTTGCCGATGATGATGTCCACCTTGCGTTGCAGGAACGCATCGGCGAGATTGGACGTGAGCCCCGACCAGACCGTGAGATTCACGGCGTGGTCGAGCAGAATTTTCATGAGCGCCGGGCCGACCGCGGCGGCGAACGAATCGACGAGGCCGATCCGTATCTCCGGAACCTTGCCGCTGCCGTAGCCGCGAACTTTGCCGGCGATGCTCCCGGCGTCCTGGAGCAACCGGTACGCGTGATCGCGCAGGATCGACCCCGGCGGCGTGAGCGCCATCGGCCGGCTCGCCCGGTCGATCAGGACGACGCCGAGTTCGTCCTCGAGCTGGCGCACCGTCTGCGACACCGCCGACTGGGTCTTTTCGAGGCGCTTCGCGGCGAGCGTGAAGCTCCCGCACTCGGTCACCATCAGGAAGACATGGAGCGTCCGAAGATCGATCATCGCGCCCGCGCTCAGGCCTCGTTGATGATCACCGTATCGTCGACACTCCAGCCGACGCGGACGTGCTCCCCCGGACCCCCGACCCTCTCGGCGGGCCGGATTTCGATCAACACCGAGCCGCCATCCGCGAGGCGCACCAGGTCGTGATAAAGGTTTCCCGAAAATGTCTGGGTTTCGATCCGGCCCTCGACCACGTTCATGCCCGCGCCGGACGCGGCGTCAGGGATGAGCCGCAATCGCTCCGGCCGCACCGCCACCGTCACCGCCGCACCCGGGCTTGTGTCCGCGTTGCGGGGGCCGACGATACGCGCGTGGGGGGTCTCCACGGTCGAATGGTCACCCGCGTGTTCCACGAGCCGGCCGGAGAAGAAATTGACCTTCCCGACGAAATTCGCGACGAACTTCGTCTGCGGAGCGTTGTAGATGCGGGCCGGGTCGTCGAGCTGCTCGATGCGGCCACCGCTCATCACCGCGATCCGGTCGGACATGGTCATCGCCTCGGTCTGGTCGTGCGTGACATAGACCGTGGTGATCTTCAACTTCCGCTGGATGAGCCGCAGTTCCAGCTGCATCGCCTCGCGCAGCTTGAGGTCCAGTGCCCCAAGGGGTTCGTCCATCAGCAGCACCTGGGGTGGAAAGGCGATGGCGCGCGCGAGGGCCACGCGCTGCTGCTGGCCGCCGCTCAACTCCGACGGAAAGCGCGCCGCGACGTCCGGCAGGCGGATGAGTTCGAGCAGCTCCTTCACCCGCGCCGCGATCTTGTCGCGGGCGACCCGGCGCTCGACCAGGCCAAAGCCGATGTTCTCACCGATCGTGAGGTGCGGAAACAGCGCGTAATCCTGGAACACCATCCCGATTGCCCGCTTCTGCGGCGGCAGCCGCGTGACGTCCTCGCTGCCGATGTACACGCGGCCTTCCGACGGTTCGACGAATCCGGCGATCATGCGCAAGGTCGTCGTCTTTCCGCACCCCGAGGGTCCGAGCAGGGTGATGAACTCGCCGGCACGGACTTCCAGATCGAGCATGCGGACCGCCGCAACCTGGTCGTAGTGCTTGGAGACGTTTTCCAAAACGACGCTCGACATCAATTCCCCCTCTGCGCTCGGTCGGCGGCCACGTTCAAGCCGGCCGCGCGACCTTCGCCCCGGTCCCGAAGGAGCCCGAACCCTCTATTGCGAGATCATGCGATTCCACTGGTCGTTCCATTGACTGAGGTTGATCTTCGCGGGATCGAGCTTGACCATGTTGCCGATCTTGCCCGGATCCAGCACGACGAGGTCCTTGATCACGGGAACGCCGCCCAGCTTCGCGCGCGCCTCCGGGTTGACGGGCACCACGCCGGTCTTGACCGCGAACTCGTACTGCGCGAACGTGGACAGGTAGGTGTTGATGAAGAATTCCGCCGCCTCCTGGTTGGGCGAGCCCTTGACCACGCCGATGTATCCCTCCTTGATCATGCCGCGGCGATTGCCGATGCGCGCCGAAACCGTCGCCACCGGAACGCCGGCGTACGCCGTCCGGACGGCCCAGCCCGCGTGCGCGACCGCCACCCAGATGTCGCCTGATTTGAACTGCGTCACCACTTCGCCGCCCGCCTTCCAGTAGCGCAGATTGGGGATTTCGCGGATCAGCTTCAACCCCGGATCGATGTTCTGCTCGTTGCCGCCCGCCGCGAGCGCGAATGCGCCGACCGCCTCGATGCCGCCACCCGACGAGATGTCGGGAATCATGACGCGCCCGGCAAGCTTCGGGTTGCGCAGATCGGCGAGGGTCTCGGGCGGTTGCAGATTGTTCTCGCGGAACTTGTCCGTGTTGTAGATGATCACCTCCTGCGTGTTCCACGTGGCCACCATGCTGTCGTTGTATTGATCCGCCTGCAGAACCTTCACGTTGGGAATGTTCTTGAGATTCAGCTTCACCAGCAGGTCGCGCCCCATGATTTCCGGCACCATGGTGCCGAGAAAATCGAACGCGTCGAACGCCGGCTGGCCACGCGAAGCGATCAGCTTGGCGAAATTGTCCTGCGGGCTGCCGATGACGAACTCGACCTTGCCGCCGCGTTTTTCGAACTCGCTCGCGACATAATCGCGCAAGCCGTCACGCGTTGCCCCGCCCCAGGTTCCCACCCGCAGCGTCACGCCCTGGAACCGGGTCTCTTCGGCGGCATGCACCGGACCCGCCACGCTCATCGCAAGCAACGATCCGGCGAACAGCATCGACTTCAAGACACGAGTTTCGATCCCCATGATTCCACTCCCCTTCAATGATCAGCACGAATAACCTGCCCGGTGCCCGCGATGCGCGCGCGCGGGTGGATTGCCTCTTCCGGCACGCAAGACAACCCGGCCGGAGAACGGCGCCTCGACGCCGGCCGGGCCCCAACCTGCTATTGCGAAATCATTCGGTTCCACTGCTCGTTCCATCGGCCGAGATCGATCCTTGCCGGATCGAGCTTGATCATGTTGTCGATCCTGCCTTGATCCAGCACGACGAGGTCCTTGACCACCGGGACGCCCCCCAGCCTCGAGCGCGCCTCCCGGTTGACCGGCACGACGCCGGTCTTGATCGCGAACTCGTATTGCGCGTCCGCAGACACCATGGTGTTGATGAAGAACTCCGCCGCCTCCTGGTTGGGTGAACCCTTGATCACGCCCATGTACGCTTCCGCGATGATGCCGCGGTGGTTGCCGATGCGCGCCGGCACCGCCGCCACCGGAACGCCGGCGTGCGCGGCGCGCACGGCCCAGCCCGCATGCGCGACGGCAACCCAGATGTCGCCGGACCTGAATTGGGTCACCACCTCGCCGCCGGCCCGCCAGAAGCGAACGTTCGGGATCGCCCGAATCAGCTTGAGCCCGGGATCGATATTCTGCTCGTTGCCGCCGGCCGTCAGCGCGAAGGCGCCAACGGCCTCGATGCCGGCCCCCGAAGAGATGTCCGGAACGAGAACGCGCCCGGCAAGCTTCGGATTGACGAGATCGCTCAAGCTGTCCGGCGGCGCAAGCTGGTTGTCCCGGAATTTGTCCTTGTTGTAGACGATCATCTCCTGCGTATTCCACGTCGCCACCATGAAGTCGTTGTACTGATCCGCCTGCAGCGACTTGGCGTTGGGGAGGTTCCCCGGGTTCAGCTTCAGCAGCAGGTTGCGCCCCAGAAGTTCCGGCGCGATGTTGGCCTGAAAATTCAGCACGTCCACCGCGGGCCGGCCGCGCGAAGCGATCACCTTGGCGAAATTGTCCTGCGGGCTGCCGATGACGAACTCCACCTTGCCGCCCCGCTTCTCGAACTCGCCGGCGACGTAATCGCGCATGCCGTCGCGCGTCGCTCCACCCCAGGTTCCCACCCGCAGCGTAATGCCCTGGAATGATTTCTCGTCAGCGGCCCGGGCATCCCCGGTCACGCCAAGACCGAACGCCAACCCGACGACGAGCACCGACAACGCAGGCCGCGTTTCGAGCCCCATGCGATGCCACCACTTGGTCAGCCCTTCCCGAAGGCGAATCCTCGCTTCGGACGGGCCGGACAGCGCGGCCGGAGCGTTCATCCGGCCCCCGACTTGAGCAACTGGTCCACGCCGACGATGCGTTGCGTCACGATGAGAAGGATGAGCGCGAAGAAAGTCACCAGTGTGGCCGATGCGAGCGCGCTCGGGTTGAAATCCTGCTCCATCGAGTAGAACAGCTCGACCGGAAACGTTGCACGGCCCGACGCCGCCAGAAACAAGGCGACCGGAACATCGGTGAACGAGACGACAAACGCATACAGGCCGCCGGAGAAGATCCCCGGCATGAGCACCGGCAGCGTGACGCGGCGCAATGTCCGCCAGCGCGACGCGCCCAGTATGAACGCCGCCTCTTCCAGGCGCGGGTTGAAACGCTGGAGAACCGCGCCGACGCTGCCGATCACGAATGGCGTGGCGAGAAACAGATGACCGAGGAAGAGCCCGAACAGCGTCCCCTGCAGATGCGATCCCGTAACGTCGGCGACCGCATGGTAGAGCTGAAGGAAGGCAATCCCGATGACCACGTGCGGAATCTGCAACGGCGCGCGCAGTATCGCTCCAACGAGCGCCTTGCCCGGAAAGCGGCCGCGCACGAGACCCAGCGCCGCCGGCACGCCGACCACGCACGACACCAGCGCCACGGTGAGGCCGAGACCGAAACTCAACGCCAGCGCATGGTACTGCGTCGCCGGGATCTCGCGGTACCACTTCAGCGTCAACCGCTCCGGCGGAAACTGGACGTAGGACATGGTCACGTTTTCGCTCGCGGGCGCGCTGAACGAGCCGCCGGTCACGACCAAGAGCGGCGCCAGCAGAAGCACGAAGACCAGCGCGAAGTACGCCACCGTGACCGCCCTGCGGAGCGGGTAGCGCCCCATGAGCCGCGACAGCCGGGAAGGGAGCGGGCGGCGCCCGGGCGCGGCGTGCGTGACAACGTGGCCGGACGTCATGACACCACCTTCCGCGCCGCCCGGAATCGCTTCAGGATCGCGACGGACAGCAGATTCAGGGCCACCACCGAAACGAGCAGGACCGCGGCCAGCGCGCCCGCCATGCCGTACTTCACGTCCAGGAGCATCGTCCGCTGGATCAACACCGGCAGCGTGAGGATGCGCCCGCCGCCTAACAACGCCGCCGAAGTGAAAGCTCCCATGCAGAGGTTGAACACGGTCAGAAATCCGACAATGAGGCCGGGCAGGCTGAGCGGCAGGATGATGCGCCGGAAGATGCGCAGACGGCTCGCGCCGTGAATCGCCGCCGCTTCGTCGAGCGATACCGGGATCGTTCGCGCGACGCTGTACATCAGCATCACGGCGAACCCGAAGGCCGAATAGACGAGCCCGACCACGACGCCGCCGACGCTGCCGACCAGCGAGAACGGCTGGCCGATGATGCCCGTCGCGAGCAGGACACGATTGACCGGCCCGTCGGCCCGGAAAATGATGATGAGGCCGAAGATCTGGATGACGATCGTGACGAACGACGTCAGCACGATCGCGCTCAGCATGACGGTCGTCCAGCGCGAGCGCAGCCGGGCCAGCACGTGCGCGATCGGAAAACCGACGACGATGCACACCGACGCGACGATCGCGGAAATCCAGGTCGTGAGCCACAGGGTGCGCAGGAAATAACGGTCGGTAACGATCCGGACGTAATTCGAAAAGTCGAGTGTGGTCGACACCTTGCCGAAACCGAGATCCGCGAAGAAGCTCGCCTTGAGGAACATGAACTGCGAACCGGCGAGCAGGGTGAACCCGAGCAGGAAGGGCCCGATCAGCCACAATCCCCAGCGATTGCTCATTGGTGCACCCTTGGCGCTGCGCGCCGTCCCTCCGAGAGGGAGCAATGAGCGCCTTGGGGCGGCCCGGCGGCGCTCATGTTCGGCGCCCCGTCACGAAAACTGCTCCCGGAACCGGGTGGCGATGACCTCGGGCGGGAGGTCCTGCGTGATGAACACGAACTTCGACTGGCGCATGCCCTCGGGCCAGCGATCGAGCCACGTCACGGGGAAGAAGACGTGCTGCACGCCGTGCACCACCGCCGGACGATCCGGCGCGCCTTCGACCTCGAACAGGCCCTTCATCCGCAGCATCTGCCCTCCGTAATCGGCGGCAAGGCGATGGAGGAATGCGTTGAACCGCTCGCCATCGACGGGCTTCTGCAACTCGATCACGAAGCTCGCGATCCCCGCCTCCCGCAGGGCGTCCGCATGTCGATGCGCGCCGTGGTGCGCATGCGATCCACAGTCGCCTTCGGCATCGCATTCGTCCGCCGCGGGTGCCGCGACGGACAGGCCGGCCAGGACCGAATCCGCATCGTCGGCCCGCGCGCCGAACAGCACATTGGGGTCGACCGCGCCGTGGTTCACCACGCGTATCGGCGCCCGCGGATTGAGTGCTCGTACTCGCGCGACGAGACCGGCGTAGGCCGTCCGATCCGAGTGGACGTCGATCAGGTCCGTCTTCGAGACGACGAGGAGGTCCGCGACCGCGATCTGCTTTGCCGCCTCCGGAAAGCGGTCGAGCGAGCTCGCCCCGCCGATGGCGTCCACGACCGTGACCAGCCGGTCGAGGCGATAGCGCGCGAGAAGATCCGGCTCGGCCATCAGCGTGTGCATGATCGGCGCCGGATCGGCGAGCCCGGTCGTTTCCACGATGACGCGTTCGACCGGCGGAATGCGCCCGACATCGAGCCACATGGCGAGCGAGCCGAGCTTGTCGGCCAGGTCGCCGCGGATCGTGCAGCAGATGCAGCCGTTGTTGAGTTCCACCATGAGTTCGGTGCAGGTCTCGACCAGCAGGTGATCGATGCCGATCGCGCCGAACTCGTTGATGATCACCGCGGTCGACTGCATGCCGGGTTGCTTCACCAGGTGGTTCAGCACGGTCGTCTTGCCGCTGCCGAGAAAGCCCGTGATGATGGTCACCGGCAGCTTCTCCGCCGGCGTTGCCGTGGTGCGGCCCATAGCCATCAGCGACGGTCCGGGTGTTGCGCTCGACGCTCTGCCGCCCGCGCTGCCGCGCAGCGGGCGAGCGTGTCGTATCGCCGCCCTGTCGTCACGATCACGGCTCCCGGAACGGGGCAAAGGCCCGGGGTGCGTCCTCGAGGGTCAGGAGATGCGAGAGCAGCGCCTGCGCGCGCGACGCGTCGATCGCTCCGCTCGCCGCGCAGCGCAGGAACTTCTCATGCAGGCGCTCGTCGGGCAGGGGGTTGCCGGGCATTCCGGTCGGTTGTCCGAGGTAGCCCTGGATTTCGTTGCCGCGGGTCGTGATCACGGTGACACGGGCGCCTTCGGGAGCTTCTTCGGTGTGGAGCGCATCGACCCGTCGCATCAGGACCTTGGCCATCGCCGCGCGCACCCGCGGATCCGCGAGAGTCTCGTCGGTCAGGCTGCCGATGTCGAGCCCACGGCGCGCGAGCATCGTGCCGACGGCGAAGGGCAGCGAGAACTGCGCCTCCTGCCACCGC
>Ga0315290_10002908_pt1 | contig 12170 bp, 12 predicted proteins | sample YL17G12_0_MG_FD_203627 | JGI IMG/M metagenome (GOLD analysis project Ga0315290, IMG submission 203627) | Sediment microbial communities from Yellowstone Lake, YNP, Wyoming, USA - YL17G12_0 | ecosystem: Environmental > Aquatic > Freshwater > Lake > Sediment | place: USA: Wyoming | collected...
GAGCACCGCCCAGGTGATGTTCAAGTTCACCGGCTACGTGATGATGTTCGCGCCGATTGGCGTGATGGCGGCCATTGCCGCCACCGTCGGCAAGATGGGGCTCGGCATCCTGTTGACGCTCGGCAAACTGGTGCTGCTGATGTACGGCGGGCTCCTCATCTTCGCGGTCATCGTCATCGGCGGGGTGTCGTTGCTGATCCGCGTGCCGTTCTTCCTGTTCCTCAAAGCCGTGAGGGAACCGTTCCTCATCGCGTTCACGACCGCCAGTAGCGAGGCCGCACTGCCGAAGGCGCTCGAAGTCATGGAGCGCTTTGGCTGCCCGAAGAACATCGTCGGTCTCGTGCTGCCGACCGGCTACAGCTTCAATCTGGATGGCACCACCCTCTACCTGTCGCTGGCCAGCGTGTTCGTGGCGCAGTTGTTCGGGATTCCCATGACGCTCGGCCAGCAGCTGATCATGATGCTGACGCTGATGTTGACCAGCAAGGGCGTGGCCGGCGTGCCCCGGGCGGCGCTCGTCGTGCTGACCGCGACCCTCGCGCAGTTCAGGCTGCCGCTCGAAGGCGCCGCGATTCTGCTGGCGATCGATCAGATTCTCGACATGGGCCGCACCGCCGTCAACGTGATGGGCAACTGCATCTCCACCGCCGTCGTGGCCAGGTGGGAGGGCGTCTTCGATGATGCGAAGATGCGAGAGTTCGCCTCCGGGAAACGGGCGGTGTGATGAGGCGAACCGTCCTGGTCACCGGCGCGGCGGGGCAACTCGCCGAGGCGATCATCGAGACGTTCGGCCCCGATTACCAGGTCGTGGCGTTGACGCGCGCAGAGCTCGATATCACCGACGAGTCTGCCGTCGAGTCGGCGATCGCGGCGCAGTCGCCGGCCATCGTGATTAACTGCGCCAGCGACAACGACGTGGACGGCGCACAGACGCATCCCGTGCGGGCGCTCGAGATCAACGCGTTCGGCGTGCGTGCGCTCGCTCGTGCCGTGGAACGGATCCCGGCCACGCTCGTGCACTACAGCACCGACTTCGTGTTCGACGGGACGGCCACCCGGCCTTATGTCGAGGACGACCGGCCCAATCCGCAAAGCGTCTATTCGGCGTCGAAGCTGCTCGGCGAGTGGTTTGCCCTCGAGGTCACGCGCGGATTCGTGCTGCGCGTCGAGAGCCTGTTTGGCCTGCCGGCGGCCGGCCGTCCTGCGCGGGGCAGTCTCGAGCGCCTTGTCAGCGGGATCGACGCTGGCGTCGAGGTGCCGGTGTTCTCCGATCGGACCGTGTCGCCCAGCTGCGTGCAGGACATCGCCGCCGCCACGCGGGCACTGCTGGACCTGCAGGCCCCGGCCGGCGTGTATCACTGCGTCAACACAGGGGCCTGCAGCTGGGTGGATGTGGCCCGCGAGGCGGGACGGCTGCTGGCGACGACGCCCCGGTTGCGCCTGATCACGCTCGAGGATGTCGCGTTGCCCGCGCCGCGCCCGAAGTTCTGCGCGCTCGACAACTCGCGGCTGGCCGGTCTGGGCATCGTGATGCCGACCTGGCAGGACGCCCTGGCCAGGCATATCAAGACGCGTCGCTCGTAAGGGTGTCGGTTGCAAGGGCACGGCATGCCGCGCCCCTACAGCACCTCGCGCACCAGATCGGTCACCAGGTTCCCCACCGCCAGACACGCCGTCAGTCCGGGCGAGCTGATACCCGCCGCCTGAATCAACCGCGGGTTTCTGCGATCGCGCCGAATCAGGAAGTCGGCAAACGTCTCGTCCGGCGCGTTCAGGTTCGGCCTGATGCCGCTCCCGCCCATTCGAAGATCGGCCAGTTGAATGTCCGGCAGCAACCGGCGGGTCGGCTCGAGAAACTCCGCCAGATCGAGGCGGCCGCTTTCGTAGTCGTCCTTGCTCTGCTGGTGCTGAATCGTTGGTCCGACCAGCACGCTGCCTCTGGTCGTCCTGGTGAGGTGCACGCCCAGACCATGACCCGAGGTGTGGGGCAGTGGATACACCAGCGCGTTGACGAGGCCGCACCTGGACGGTGCGATTTCGGCGTACTCTCCCCGGCACGGATGGATCGTAAACGCCTCACCGCCGAACAGGGCCGAGACATCATCGGCATGGAGCCCGGCGGCGTTGACAACGACGCGCGCCCGGATCTGCTCACGCTCGGTGTGGACGATGATGGAGTTCTGCGCGGGATCCGCTCCGACCGACCGCGTTCCCGGCAGCAGATGGGCGCCGCGGTCTTCACAGACGCCGGCGAGCGCCTGCACGAGCGCCTCCGGCTCCACGATGCCGGTTGCCGGCGAGTAGAGGGCTGCCACACCGGCGGCGTGCGGTTCGACCCGGCGGATGAAATCCCGATCGACCAGCGTGAGTCCCTCGACCAGGTTGGCGTCGCCGCGCTGCTTGAGGGCCGGCAGCGCGTCCGCCTCCGTGTCGTCCAGCGCGACGATCAGCTTGCCGCACCGTTCGTGCGGCACGCGATGATCCTGACAGAACGCGTAGAGCAGCCGCGCACCCTCGACACACAGTCTGGTCTTCAGCGAGTCGGCGGGATGGTAGATCCCGGCATGAATCACTCCGCTATTGTGAGTGCTCGAGTCCATGCCCCACTTGGCGTGCCGCTCGAGCACACACACGCCCAGCCCGGCTCGCGCCAGCGCCGCGGCTGATGCCAGGCCGGTCACCCCTCCGCCAACGACGACGACGTCAATCAACTCCATGGCACTCCTCAGCCGACGCCTGACATCTTCTGCGGGTCTCATCTTACCGGCATCGGAAAAGGGGCCGGACCTGTTTTCGCGGGGCCGGCAGGGAAATCAGATCCGACCCCCTTTCGGCCGCGTCGCATGAGCGGCTGTCCTTGCGTCGCGTGGTGCGAAGCCCATAAGATCAGGTGCCACAGTTGTGGCAGGGGAGACACCAATGGCGAAGCGGGCGATCATCACCGGCATCACGGGGCAGGACGGGTCGTACCTGGCCGAACTGCTGCTCGAACACGGCTACGAGGTGACCGGCATCATCCGCCGGCTGAGTTACCAGAACTTCGGCCGGATCGAACACCTGCTTGACCGCGTCAAGCTTCGGCCTGCCGACCTGCTGGATCAGCTGTCGCTGGTGCGAGCGATTGAAGACGTGCAGCCTGACGAGTTCTACAACCTGGCGGCGATGTCGTTTGTTCCCGCGTCGTGGGACCAGCCATTCCTGACGGGCGAGTTCAATGCCCAGGGTGTGACGCGCGTGCTCGAGGCGATCCGCATGGTCAATTCGAAGATCAAACTGTACCAGGCCTCGTCGAGTGAGATGTTCGGCAAGGTCCGCGAGGTGCCGCAGACCGAGATGACCCCGTTCTACCCGCGCAGTCCGTACGGCGTGTCGAAAGTGTTCGGGCACTACATCACCGTGAACTACCGCGAGAGCTACGGACTGTTTGCCTGCTCCGGGATTCTGTTCAACCACGAGTCGCCCCGCCGGGGACTCGAGTTTGTGACGCGGAAGGTGACCGATGGCGTGGCGCGGATCAAGCTCGGGCTGGCCGACAAGTTGTACCTCGGCAATCTCGAAGCGCACCGCGACTGGGGATTCGCGGGCGACTACGTCCGCGCGATGTGGCTGATGCTGCAGCAACCAACCCCCGATGATTACGTCGTGGCGACCGGTGTCAGCCATTCGGTCAAGGACCTCGTGCAGGTGGCGTTCGCGCACGCGGGGCTCGAGTGGAAGAAGCACGTGGAGGTCGACCCGAACCTGCTTCGGCCGGCCGAGGTCGATCATCTGATCGGCAGCTCCGACAAGGCGCGCAAGATGCTCGGGTGGCAGCCGACCATTGATTTCAACGGCCTGATCGGCATGATGGTCGACGCCGATCTGAAGCGTCTGGCTAACTGGAAGCCCGCGACGGCTCCCTGAAGTCAGGGAGGCCTGGGAGATCGCCTGTCGAGGCCGGCGGGTTCGTCCACCCGATGACGGTGACGCGGCGCGCGGATGGTTTACAACATTATTGATAGAGGGCGTCCATGAGTCTGTCTGAACGCATCCAGAACAAAACGTGCAAGGTTGGCATCATCGGCCTCGGGTACGTCGGTTTGCCGCTGGCGACGGAGCTGGCCAAGGCCGGGTTCCCGGTGACCGGTTTCGATGTCGACGAGTGGAAGGTCAGCGAACTGAACGCGGGCCGAAGTTACATCCCGGACGTGCCGACCGCGGAGCTGGCCACGGTTGTGCTCAACGGACGATTCAGGGCGACCACCGACATGTCGGCGCTGGCGGAGATGGACGCCATCGACATCGCCGTGCCGACCCCGCTCCGCAAGACCAAAGATCCCGACATGTCGTACATCGTCCAGGCCGTTGAGGCGGTGAAGAAGCACCTCCGCAAGGGGCAGATGGTGTGCCTTGAGTCCACCACGTACCCCGGAACGACCGACGAACTGGTCAAGCCCATGCTCGAGGAGACCGGGCTTCGCGCCGGCGTCGACTTCTATCTCGTCTTCTCGCCCGAGCGCGTGGACCCGGCCAATCCGGTGTACCTCACGAAGGACATCCCGAAGGTCGTCGGTGGAATCGACAAGACGAGCACCGACCTGGCGTGCGCGCTGTACGGACAGGTCGTCACACGAACCGTCCCGGTCAGTTCGACCGTGGTCGCCGAGATGGCGAAACTGCTGGAGAACACGTTCCGCTCGGTCAACATCGGGATGGTGAACGAACTGGCGCTGATGTGCCACCGGATGGGGATCGACGTCTGGGAGGTGATCGACGCCGCCAAGACCAAGCCGTTCGGCTTCATGGCGTTCTATCCCGGGCCGGGACTGGGCGGCCACTGCATCCCGATTGATCCGTTCTATCTGTCGTGGAAGGCCAAGCAGAGCGGCTTCGAGGCGCGATTCATCGAACTGGCCGGGCAGGTCAATTCGTCGATGCCGGAGTGGGTTGTGTCGCGAGTGTCGGACGCGCTCAACACCGTCCGAAAGGCCGTCAACGGCTCTCGCGTCCACCTGTACGGCGTGGCGTACAAGAAGAACGTGGGCGACATGCGCGAATCGCCGGCGCTGGATGTGATCGAGCACCTGCTCCGGCGGGGGGCCGCCGTCACCTACAGCGATCCGCACGTGCCAAGCTTCCGTCTCGACGGCCATGGTGAGTTAGGCGCGATGCTGGAGGCCGAGGCGCTGGCCGCGTCACCCGATTGCGTCGTGGTCACCACCGATCACGACGCGTTCGACTATGGCGCGCTCGTGCGTAAGGCTTCGCTCGTCCTGGACACGCGCAATGCCCTCCGGACGTACCAAGGCGCGCACATCCACAGGCTGTAAGGAAATGGGGTCTGACCCCATTTACGACTACAGCCGCTCCGCGATCACCGCGTAGTCGCGATTGCTGAACAGCTGGCCGTTCAGGCAATCGACGTTGGCGTTGAACGTCTCCATCATGGAGATTCCGGCTGGCGTCAGGGCGGCGTCGCGCCCGACCGACACCCGCTGCAGCTTGTGATCCGGGGAATACGGCGCCATGTACCGGACCTCGATGCGCTGAAATCCCGCGGCGGTGACCAGGAAGCTGAGCGTATCGGGGTGGAGCGGCCAGGCGTGCGTCATGTCGCGGATGTAGCTGTCGAAGAACGCCGACCAGCATGCCGGGTTAAGCGTCTCGAGCACGAGCCTGGACCCGGGCCTCAGGGCGTGGAAGGCCACATCCAGCAACCGCATCAGGTAGCCGGGTTGGAAATGCTCCACGACCTGCGCGGCGAACAATCCTCCAAGTGAGCCGTCGGCCAGGGTCTCGAGATACGCCAGCGCGTCGCCCTCCCGCACCGTGAGGCCCTGAGTGCGGCACAGTTCGACCATTTCGTGATTGATGTCAATCCCTTGGCCGCCAATCCCGTGATCACGGAGAGTCGCCAGGAACTCTCCCCGGCCGCAGCCGAGATCCAGGACGTCTGAGGCGCCGTCGAACAGCGGTAGATACCCTGCGAGCCGTTCGCCGATGTCGCTTTCCGATCCTCTGAACTTCTGCTCGAAACCGACGTACTTGTACGCGTTGACCGCATCCTGGTTTACCGCCGATCGAACGCCCGGCGCTGTTGGTTCCGTCCGCTCCCCAGAGACGCCGGCGCCAGTAACCGGGTTCACCGCCGCCGTCGGCAGCAGCCGTTCGAGTTCGCGTTTGAGCGTCGCGCCGGTCTGCTGGACAAGCGAGAGGCTGGTGCGAATTTCGTCGAGGGCCGCCACCATGCGCCGCTCCCTTGCCTGCGTGGCTTCCCAGCGGAGCGCGTACACGGCGTTGATCTCTTCGACCGAAGCGGCCAACCCCGAGTCAATCATCATCTGGTGCTGGTACCTCGTGTCGATGAGCGGATACACCTGCTGCATGTACTGGATCACGTGATGGTGAAATCGGGTCAGGTCACCCCTCGCCGTGAAGGGCCAGGTGACCTTTCCGACGAGCCGCCGCACACGGACCCAGATCCGGGCGGCCAGCCCGCCGATCATCGTCGGGCCGGCGACCAGCACGCGCCACATGATCGACGGTGCCGGCGCGTCGCGCTCGACCTCCGGACGCGGTGCCTGGGGAATCGGCATGAGTTTCTGGACCGCGCGATCGACCGCCGCAAGTGCTTCCCGATACCCGCGGTCGGCCTGCTCGCGTGCTGCCGTCAGTCGGCTGGCTTCGTCCGCGTGCCTCTGATCTTCAGACACAGTCCGCTCCTCTCTACAACCAGTCCAGAGAGATTCCGAGGTGGCCGGCAATCGCCCGGGCCTGCTGGGTGCCATCGACAACCAGATCCCCCGGCCACGGCGGGTGCGGATTCGGCTCGGACCGGCGCGTGCGCTCGAGCAACGCCTCATAGTCCTGCGCCATGATCTCGACGGTGTGGTGCCGGCTCCAATACCGCTTCGCGGCCCTGCCGAGTTGCTCGCGAAGCTGACGGCTCTCGGCCAGCCGGCGCATCGCGAGCCGCAGCATGTGCACCTCGTCTGTCAACTCGACGACGAACCCAATCGGGTCGCGATCCTCGAACGGAGGGTCGCCCACCGCGAGCGCGGCCATCGACTGTGGGTCGATGGCGGGCACGTCTGTCAGATGCGCCAGGCCGCTGATCACGGTGGGCTTGCCCGCCGCCAGACAGCGAAGCCACGCCGCGGATGTCTCCCGGCCCGTCGGCCAGCGGAGGCACAGGCACGCGTCAGCCAGTGCCAGATACCGTCCCAACTCGCCGTCCGGCACGTAACTGGTGACCACGACGCGGTCGGCCACTCCGTTCACCTCCGCATCGCGGCGGACATCGTAGTAGTCTGCCGTCGCGCCGACGCAGAGAAGCCAGGGATCCGGACGACATCCCGACGTGACTACCTGGCCAAGCGCCTTCACGATCGCCGGAAGTCGCTTTTCGGGCGTGGCGCGTCCGAACGCGACAAACACCACGGCCTGCTCCGGAATGCCCAGCCTCGTCCGCAGACCGTCAATCCGGCCGGCTTCTCCAACGGTCAGGTCCCGGACGCCCTGCCGAATGGGGACGATGGTCGCCCCCGGATGCTTCTCCGAGAGTTCTTCGGCCAGCAGGCGATTGTGGACCGCAGCCACGCGGGCAGCCTCGACCGGAATCCTGACCATGGGATGATCGTAGTACATCGAGGCGATCGCGTCTGCCATTCCGCAGATCACCACTTCGTGCAGCGCGTGCGGGGCTCGCGGATGGCAGTACGAGAACTCCGCACGGTACTGGTCGAGGTGGTCCCTCTCGATGAGGCTCGCAGCCCGAGCCTGATGCAACTGCCCGTCGTGGATCACGACCAGACCGGGGTATCGCACCATGTAGGGCCAGATGTAGTCGTGACAGCGCTCGTTGCCCAACTGGAACACGCACGCGTCAAAGGGTTCGGTGGCGTGGCGCCAGGGAAAGTCGTGGGCGCCGCGGACGAGCACGCCCGCGACCGGGTCGGTTCCGGCCACGCCTCGTCGGCGGTCCCCATCATCGACGAACGCCTCGATCTGGTGACGGGAGGCCAGCTGCGGGAGCAGCTCCGCGCAGTAGGCGGCGATTCCCGATCGATCCGGCGGCAGAGGGCTGAACCACGCAACGCGCATACGCCCTATCACCGTAGCACAAACGCCGCGTCAGGCGGCGCGCGGCGGAGCGGTGACGGTCGCACCGGCATGCGCCCGGCGAAGGACGCTCTGCGGTCCTGGCCGGCGCGTTGTTCCGTGCACCACCTTCCATCCGCCGAGATTATCTTGCCCATGCTCCCCTTCGTCCGATAGCATGAGTGCGACTTATGCAGGGCTGGCTGTCGATTGTCCTTCTGGCTCTCCTGGGCGTGGCGTTCGCCCTGGGGTCGATCATCATGGCGAGACTGCTCGGGCCGCGCAATCCGACGGCCGAGAAGGAGGCGCCGTACGAGTGCGGGATGCCGCCGGTCGGCGACGCGAGGGAGCGCCATTCGGTGAAGTTCTACCTCGTGGCGATGATCTTCCTGCTGTTCGACATCGAAGTCGCCTTCCTGTATCCCTGGGCGATGGCGTTGCGAGACTTGCGCTGGGTCGGGTTCGTCCAGGTGCTGGTGTTCTTCGCGATTCTCGCGGCCGGCTACACGTACGTATGGAAGAAGGGCGCGTTGAAGTGGGACAAGCCCTAGCATCAAGGCGTTGGCACCTATGATCGAGATTCCGGTTCTGACGACAACTGTCGAGAAGATGGCGCAGTGGGCGCGCCGGTCGTCGGTGTGGCCGGTGACATTTGGCCTGGCGTGCTGCGCGATCGAGATGATGTCGATGGGCGCGTCGCGCTACGACCTCGCCAGATTCGGGGCTGAGGTGTTTCGGGCGTCGCCGCGCCAGGCGGATCTGATGATCGTGGCCGGCCGGCTGTCGCGGAAGATGGCGCCCGCGTTGCGGCGCATCTACGACCAGATGCCCGAGCCGAAGTGGGTGATTTCGATGGGCGCCTGCGCGTCCTGCGGTGGCGTGTTCGACAATTACGCCATTGTCCAGGGTGTCGATCGCGTCGTGCCGGTCGACGTGTTCGTGCCCGGCTGTCCCCCACGGCCGGAAGCGTTGCTGTATGGCATCATCTCGCTGCAACGGAAGATTGATCAGCAGCGGGCGTTTGAGTATCCCCGCGGATAGTCCGTCAGATCCATGGATTCACGCGCTGTTGTCGTTGCCCTGGAAACTCTTGTGCCCGGCGCCCGCGTCGAGGTCGTCGCCGCCATCGATCAGCCGACGGTGCTGGTCGGTGCCGAATCCCTCGTCGCCGTGTGCACGGCCCTGCGCGACGCGCCTGACCTCCGCTTCACCGCCCTGGTCGACATCGTCGGCGTCGACATGATGCCGAGAGTGCCAAGGTTCGACGTCAACTACAGCCTGGTGGCGACCAGCGTGGTCGCGCGGCTGCGCGTCAAGGTGCAGGTGGACGGCGAGACGCCCGGGCTTCCGTCGGTGGTCGGCGTCTGGCCCGCCGCGGGGTTTCTGGAGCGCGAGGTCTGGGACCTGCTTGGGGTGGCATTTGGCGGCCACCCTGACCTGCGGCGGCTGCTCACACCGGATGACTGGACAGGTCATCCGCTTCGGAAGGACTATCCGGTGCAGATCGACGCCCCGGTGAAGGTGCACGCGCCGCTCCAGATGACCGAGGAGCAGTTTCGCGCCAACATCCGGAACGATCGGCAGGGCCGGAAGGGCGACGCGTGATGGCCAGCGACTTCGCAGAGGTCGTCTCGCGCACGCTCTCTGCGGCCATCCGCCTGCACGAGCAGGCGCAGACTTCGTCTGTCGGCGCGACGGTGGCGGCCACCGAACTGATGGTGGCGGCGCTTCGGCGCGGCGGGAAGATCCTCGTGTGCGGCAACGGCGGCAGCGCCTCCGACTCTCAGCATTTTGCGGCTGAGCTGGTTGGGCGTTTCGAGCGGGAGCGGCGCGCGCTGGCATCGATTGCGCTCACCACGGATACGAGCATCCTGACGGCGATCGGCAACGACTGCGGGTACGATCGGGTGTTCGCCCGGCAGGTCGAGGCCGTGGGCCGCGCCGGAGACGTCCTGCTGGGCATCTCGACCAGCGGGGGATCGCGCAATGTGCTCGAGGCGTTTGGCGTGGCGAAATCGGGCGGCCTCGTCACCGTCGCGCTCACCGGCCGTGACGGCGGCGTGGTTGGTGCGGCCGCCGACATCCACATCAACGTGCCGTCGCCGTCGACTGCGCGTGTGCAGGAAGTGCACCGGACGCTGATGCACGCGATGTGCGAACTCATCGAACGGGAGTTGTATGCCTGACCTTCGCACCGAAGTCCTCACCGTCAACATGGGGCCGCAGCACCCCAGCACGCACGGCGTGCTGCGCCTGGTGCTGGAGCTCGACGGCGAGACGGTGATCTCGGTGATGCCGACGATCGGCTACCTGCACACGGGCATCGAGAAGACGATCGAGCAGAAGAAGTGGCAGCAGGTCGTGCCGCTTGTCGAGCGGATGGACTACCTGAGCTCACATTCGAACACGCTGGGATACGTGCTGTCGGTTGAGAAACTGCTCGGCCTCGACGTGCCGGATCGGGTGAAGTGGATCCGCGTCCTGCTGGTCGAACTGCAGCGCATCAACAGCCATCTGGTCTGGCTCGGCACGCACGTGATGGATCTGGGCGCCTTCACGGTGATGCTCTACACGTTCCGTGAGCGCGAACTCATCCTCAACGTCAACGAGTTGATTGCCGGCTTCCGGATGTTCCCGAGCTACATCCGTGTGGGCGGGCTGCGGGAGGATCTGCCGGACGGGTTCCACGACGCCGTTCGAAGCATCCTCAATGTGATGCCCGGCAAGATTGACGAGTACGAGGACCTGCTCACCAAGAACCCGATCTTCGTCAATCGCACGCGCGGCATAGGCATACTGTCGCGGGCTGACGCTCTCGCCTGGGGGCTGGTCGGCCCCATGGCGCGCGGGTCCGGCGACACCTACGACGTGCGGAAGGCTTTTCCGTATTCCGGGTACGAGACGTTCGACTTCGACGTGCCCATCGGCGCCAGCGGCGACGTGTTCGACCGCTACCTGATTCGGGTCGACGAGATGCGGCAGAGCGTGCGAATCTGCCAGCAGGCACTCGACCGCATCAGCCCGCGGGGCGCGTGTGCAGCCGACGACCCCCGCGTGGTGCCGCCGCCCAAGGACAAGGTGTACGCCGAGATGGAAGCGCTGATCCAGCACTTCCTGATCTACTCGCAAGGATTCACGGTGCCAGCCGGCGAGGTGTACGTGCCGGTGGAGGGACCGCGCGGCGAGCACGGGTGCCACGTCGTGTCGGATGGCGGCAACCGGCCGTGGCGCGTCAAGATGCGATCGCCGTCGCTGATGGCCTGTCAGGCGATTGAGGCGATGGCCAAAGGCGGGCTGATTGCCGACGTCGTCGCCGTGATTGGATCGGCCGACGTCGTCATGGGGGACGCGGACCGGTGACTTTCCACCCGAAGATGCCGTACGACACGGGGCTTCACAAGTCGGCGCGCCGCCTGCCCGACCTGGGTGAGCCTTTCGCCTTCACGCCCGACAACCGGGCGCGCCTCGAGGAGATCGCCAGGCGGTATCCGCCGGAGCGGCGCAGATCCGCTCTACTGCCCGCGCTGTACCTGGTGCAGCGCCAGCAGGGGTACATTTCCGGGCACGCGATGGCGCACGTGGCAGAGGCCATCGGCGTCACACCGGCCGAGGTCGAGGACGTCGTGTCGTACTACGCGATGTTCTACTCGCAGCCGGTCGGCAAGTACGTGCTTCAGGTGTGCCGCACGCTTTCCTGCGCGCTCAATGGAGCCGAGCGGGTGACCGAGGCGCTTTCGGCCAAGCTGGGCATCAAACCCGGCGAGACCGATTCGACAGGCCTGTTCACGCTGATGGAAGTGGAGTGTCTCGGCGCGTGCGATCGGGCACCCGTTGTGATGGTGAACGACCACTGGCACGAATGCCTCCAGCCCGGAGATGCGGCGAAACTGGTTGACGATCTCCGCTCGAAAGGGTCGGACGCGGTCAGCGGATGTCATTTGTGCATCGAGAAGAAGAAGTGAGAAGCAAGAAGCAAGAAGGACGTACGTAGACAGTAGGCAGTAGACGGTAGGCAGTAGACGGTAGGAAAGCGCAGGGGCACGGCATGCCGTGCCCGAGCAGAGACAGGGGCCTTCGCACACGAGGCCGGG
>Ga0315290_10002910_pt1 | contig 12169 bp, 7 predicted proteins | sample YL17G12_0_MG_FD_203627 | JGI IMG/M metagenome (GOLD analysis project Ga0315290, IMG submission 203627) | Sediment microbial communities from Yellowstone Lake, YNP, Wyoming, USA - YL17G12_0 | ecosystem: Environmental > Aquatic > Freshwater > Lake > Sediment | place: USA: Wyoming | collected...
CCTCGGCGGCGGCTCGGCGATCAACGTGCTGATGTACCTCCGCGGGCATCGCACCGACTACGACGAATGGGCGGCGATGGGCAACCCGGGCTGGAGCTACGCCGACGTGCTGCCGTACTTCCGCAAGGCGGAGAACAACCAGACCCACCGCGACGAGTATCACGGCAACGACGGTCCGCTGTGGGTCGAAGAGCTGCGCACCGACAATCCCTATCATGCGATCGTCAAGGACGCCTGCCGGGAGGCCGGGCTGCCTTACAACCCGGACTTCAACGGTGCCGAGCAGGAGGGCTACAACTCGACCCAGGTGATGATGAAGAACGGCGAGCGCTTTCACGCGGGCAAGGCCTACATTCATCCGCACCTCGGCCGGCGCGGCAATCTGCGGCTTTTCACCGACACCGAATGCACGCGCATCCTGTTCGAAGGCCAGCGCGCGGTCGGCGTCGAGGTGATCGCCGGTGGGGCGCGCCGCCAGCTGCGGTGCCGGCGCGAAGTCATCGTCGCCGGCGGCGGCATTCTCTCGGCCAAGCTGCTGCAGCTGTCGGGCGTAGGCGCGGGCGCGGACCTGCAGGCGCTCGGCATTCCGGTGATTCACGATTTGCCGGGCGTGGGCGCGAACCTCGCCGACCATCTCGATTTCATCCTCGCATACCACATCCCCGGCGACCCGAACCTGCTGGGGATCTCGCCCACCGGCGGGCTGGCGATGCTGAAGGCGCTCGGCCGTTATCACCGCGAGCGGCGCGGCATGCTGGCGACCAATTACATCGAGCTGACGGGCTTCATGCGCCTCGCGCCCGATTCGCCGAAGCCGGAGATCCAGTATGAATTCGGCATCGTGCTCGCCCTCGATCACGGGCGGCAGATGTTCGCCAAGCACGGGATGTCGGTGCACGTGCTGCTGCTGCATCCGAAGAGCCGCGGCACGGTCAAGCTGGCATCGCCCGATTTCGCGGACGCGCCGCTGATCGACTTCAACTACCTGTCGCATCCGGACGATCTAGCCACCTTCGTGGCCGGGGTCAAGCGCACGGCAGGCATCTTTGCGACGCCGACGTTCAAGCGACGCGTCAAGCGTGATCTGGTCACCGGCGATTGCCGCACGGACGACGACTGGGCCGAGGTGATCCGCAACCACGCGGGCACCAACTACCATCCGGTGGGCACGTGCCGGATGGGGCAGGGCGACGATGCGGTGGTCGACGCGCGCCTGCGCGTCCACGGCGTGCAGGGGCTGCGCGTCGTCGACAGCTCGATCATGCCGAAGATCTGCGGCGGCAACACGATGGCGCCGTCGATCATGATCGGCGAGAAGGGCGCCGACATGATCAAGGAGGATTGGCGTTGAGTTCTCGAATGCACGGGGAGGGGAAATCATCAAACAGCTGTCGGGGAGCATGCTGCTGGTTTACGGCCTGACGACTGGAGAGTAACCGGATATCCTGGGTCACCAGCAATCAGGGACGCGAACCTGGAGGCACCATGAAGAAACTGTTCCTGCGGGCGGGATTGCTGCTGGCGGCCTGCGGCGCGGCCCTGCCCGTGTTCGCCGGTGCAGCCGACGTACCCAACACCGCCGAATCGATCAGCAAGGGCCGGGGGCTGTACATGAACCTCTGCACGGAATGCCATGGGCGCAACGGGAAAGCGCAAGTCGACGTCGTGTCCGATGCGACCGACCTGACCGAGCCCGCGTTCTACCGCAATGGAAGTGGCGACGCGGCGATCGACAAGAGCATCAAGGAAGGTGCCGGTGCAGGCATGCCGCCCTATGGCGCCGTGCTCAAGAGCGAAGCCGATGTCGGCCACCTGCGCAACTTCATCCACAGCCTGTGGCCGGAAACGAAGCGTCCACCCGTCGTCAAGTGATCGCCGGCCCTGAGCGAAACACCTGGGAGAAAAATCCATGAACACGGAAGCGCCCGGAAGCGGCGAAATCGACAAGGCGACCGGCGAAGGCAATCCGCAGGTCTCACGGCGCAATTTCCTGCGCGTGTCCGCCGCCGGCATCGGGGCAGGACTCGGTGCCGTGGCCGCAACGCGTGCCACGGGCGCCTTCGCCGCCGAGACCGGCGCCGCGATTCCCTCGATTCGCATGGCGGACGCGTTCAAGGCTTCTCTGGCCGAAGCCCCGGCGCCGGCCAGCTTCGAAGGCGCGGGGATGACCGGTGCCGAGGTCTTTGCCAATCTGTGCAAGCAGGAAGACCTCGCCGCCCTCTTCTGCTGCCCCGGCAACTACACCGTGATCAATGCGCTGGCGGCGTCGGGCATCCCGACCTACGGCGGGCGCACCGAAGGCGCGATGTGCGCGATGGCCGACGGTTTCTCGCGCGCCACCGGAGAGGTGGTCGCGACCTCGGGCACCGAGGGGCCGGGCTTCGCCCACATGATCATGAACATTGCCGCCGCCAACTGCGCGCGCACGCCGCTGCTGGTGCTGGCGAGCAACATGACGCTGGAGGGCGACGATCGCGAAGCTTTCATCCAGCAGGCCTATCAACAGCCCACGACGGAGGGCTTGAAGAAATACGGCAAGCGCCTGATCGACCCGGCGCGCGTGCATGAATACGGCGCGTATGCGTTTCGAAACCTGAAGTCCGGCGTGCCGCAGCCGGTGCATCTGGACTTTCCGGCCGAGGTGGCCCGCGCCCGCTTCAAGGCGCCGACCGAGTTGCGGGACTTCTACGACAAGTCGAAATACCGCACCGAGTCGCGCGCGTGGCCGGCGCCGAAAGACATGGACGCCGCACTCGGCCTGTTGGCGAAGTCGTCGCGTCCGCTGATCATCGCCGGGCAAGGCGTGTTCCAGCGCAAAGGCTGGGACGCGCTGCGCAAGGCCGCGGAAAAGGCCGACATCGCGGTGGTGACCTCGGGCCCCACGCGCGGGTACTTTCCCGACGATCACCGTCTCTCCATTGCGGCAGCGCCGGACGCACTGCTGAGCGCGGACCTGGTGATCTTCGTCGGCCAGTACTGCATGCCCAGCCCCGGCGAGTACCGGCTGAATCCCGAAATCAAGGCGATCAGGGTCCATCCGGTGCAGGAGGATCTCGGCCGCAACTGGCCGCTCGACCTGGGCATCGTCAGCGACGAAGCGACGTTTCTCGAAGTCCTGGCCGACCGCATCGGGCCCGCCAGACGCGAGGCCTGGGTCGACGAACTGGCCAAGGCACGCAAGACCTATCAGGACCAGATCGACAACATCTACAAGCTTGGTCTGGGCCACAGCGCGAAGACCGGCATGCTCCACCCGGCAGTGATCGCCCGCGATACGCAAGACTTCATCGATACCCATCCCGAGGGGCGTCTGGCGATCGCGACGGGCATCGGCGGCTGGACCATCGGCCTGTTTGCCGGCCGCTACATGCGCGCCTACCGACCGGGCCAGGAGATCGTGCCCGCCTATCAGTACGGCGCCATCGGTCCGGACATGGCGATGATGATGGGGGTTTGCTGCGCCGTGCAGCGCGGCGTCGGCCCGCAGAAGGGCTATCAGGGCACGCCGACCATCTGCATCACGTCGGACGCCGGCGTCGCCTACAGCCTGTTCGAGCTGGATACCGCGATCAAGTACGGCTGGCCGACCATCACCATCGTCTACAACAACAATGCCTGGGGCGTCTGGACCAATGCCGCACGCTCGGCGCGCTCGATGCACATGTATCTGTTCCAGGAGCACCTGCGCTACGACCAGACGGCGCAGTCGCTCGGCGCGCGCGGCGACTATGTGCGCACGCCGGAAGACTTCCGCGCCGCGCTGGCGCGTGCCTACAAGGCGGCCCGCGACGAAAAGGCGTCGACCTTGATCAACTGCCAGGCGATCAAGGAGTTCACCGTCGGTCGCGACTACCCGCCGGGCATTTCGTTGAATGCGGAACCGGGCACCGGGGCCGTCGCGCATTGAAGCGGCCCGGCACCACCGCTGCGCTGATCGATGACTACGTCGCCCGCGGCGTGTTTCGCGCCATGGCATTGCCATCGGGCAAGTCCGGCAGCGAAGTCTTCCGGATCGTCTGGTTTCGCAATCGGACCATGGGCCTGGAGGTCGATGCGCGACGCGGCCGTGTCCGTCTGAGCGACGTGCTGCCGCCCGTCGCGCCGCGCTCGAAGCTCTACCGCGATCTGCGGGCCTGGCTGCGCTCGCGCGAAGCGCCCGAACTGCCGGCGCATCGCCGCATCGATCCGGCGCAATTCCGGACTGCCTTTCGCATTTCCGGCGGCAGCGTACAGCTCGCCATCACCTGCCCAGCGGGCGACACTGCGCTGGCGGCACGCAAGCTGCTCCATCTGGCCAATGAGCTCTACCTCGACTTCCTCGCCGCACCGGAGCGCTACGAATGGATTCTGGAAGCCTTCGATCTCGATCCGGACCACCCGCGATGGCCGTGATGCCGCACCTTCGCCGGTGGAGCATCGCGCTGCTGGCGTGCACGGGCGCGGCTCTCGGCCCTTGCGCATCGGCGCAGACCTGGACGGAATACGGCAGCGCGGGCGGGCGCCACTTTTCGGCGCTGGAGCAGATCACCCCGGCGAACGTGGGAAAGCTCAAGCAAGCCTGGGAGTATCACTCCGGCGATCTCGATCGCATGACGCCGGAACAGCGCAAGAAGACGTCGTTCCAGGCGACGCCGCTCAAGTTGCCGGACTCTGCCGGCGGGCATCTGGTGCTGTGCACGCCGCTGTCGCGAGTCGTCGCGCTGGATCCGGTCACCGGTCGCGAACGCTGGGCCTTTGATCCGAAGATCAAGGCGGGAGTCAAACGCCCGATTCTCTGCCGTGGCATCGCCTTCTGGGAGGACAGCGCACCCGGCGCCGGTGCCTGCCGCTCGAGGCTGTTCCTGGCGACGTACGACCGCCGCCTGGTTGCGCTCGATGCCAGCACCGGCAAGCCCTGTGAGGACTTCGGCAAGGGCGGCAGCCTCGACATGCGTGCCGACAACGACCCGCATCCGCGCGACGAGGTCACGCATTCGTCGCCGCCGATCGTGGTGGGCGGGGCGGTGATCGTGGGCTCGGGCATCGTGGACTTTGTCAAAGCCGTCGCGCCGAGCGGCGCCGTGCATGCGTTCGACGTCAGGAGCGGCAGGCCGTTGTGGTCATTCGACGCGATTCCGGCGAGCGGCGACGGCAGGAACTGGCCCGACAATCCGCGCAGTCACGCCGGCGCAGCGAATGCCTGGGCGCCGTTGAGCGGCGATGCCGCCCGCGACCTGGTGTTCCTGCCTACCAGCTCGCCATCGCCCGACTACTACGGTGCGGCGCGCAAAGGAGACAATCGCCATGCCGACAGCCTGGTCGCGCTGCGCGCAAGCACCGGCGAGGTCGTCTGGTCGTTCCAGTTCGTGCACCACGACCTCTGGGACTACGACACGCCGGCGCAACCGATACTGGTCGACCTGCCGCGCGATGGCAAGACCGTGCCGGCCGTGATCCAGGTCACCAAACAAGGCTTGGTGTTCGTGTTGAATCGCGAAACCGGCGTGCCGCTCTGGCCGGTGGACGAAGTTGCGGTATCGCAGGACGCATTGCCGGAGGAATCCCCGGCGCCGACCCAGCCGGTCCCGCGCATTCCCGCACCGCTGCTGCCGGCGACGCTGTCTGCGGATCAGGCCTGGGGCCTGACCTTCTGGGACCGCGGCCGCTGCCGCAAATTGATTGAAGAAAGCCGGCATCACGGCCGCTTTACCCCGATCACCGAACAATGGACGCTGATGCTGCCGGGCAGCCTGGGCGGCGCGAACTGGGGAGGCGCCGCGGTCGACACCGCGCGCGGCGTGATGATCGTCAACTACAACACTGCGCCGGCCCGCGCGCGAATGGTCAAGCGCCGCACCGAAATGAAAGAGGGTGAAGTTGTGATCGAGGGATTCAACTGGCACATGGGCATGGGCGGCACGCCCTACGACATGCAAATGGGCATGCTGGTATCGCCGTTAGGCATTCCCTGCATCGCGCCGCCGTGGGGCAAGCTCGCCGCGCTGGACCTTGCCACCGGCGCGTGGCTCTGGGACGTGCCGCTGGGCTCGATCCACGACTCGGCACCCGTGCCGCTCCCGTTCGAAATCGGCTGGGGCACGCCCACGCTTGGCGGCGGCCTGTTGACCGCGACGGGCGTGTTCTTCATCGGCTCGACCATGGACCGCAGTTTCCGCGCCATCGATGCCGGAACCGGCCAGCCATTGTGGCGCAGCAAGCTGCCCGCCGACGCCATGGCCACGCCGATGAGCTACGAGGCCGGCGGACGCCAGTTTGTCGTGGTGGCTGCAGGCGGCCATTACATGTTTGCCGGTCGCGCGAAGAGCGACACCGTGATCGCCTACGCGCTTGCCGACTAGGCTGCCGGACGCTCGTCACGCCCAGCCCGACTCGGGTTGGAGTCGGACGGTCGAGCACCAGCGGTGGCATTGCCAGCAAGATCCCCGTGTACATCGGGTGGGGAATAAACTGGTAAGGCCCCGCGTGCCCAGCCGGGCATTGCGTTGCACATCGGGCAACGGATTGACACGATGCGGCTTCATGGTCACGACAGCCCAAGCCGCTACCTCCGGTTGCTTTGGGCTGGAGCGGTCGCTGGGTGGGGCATTCACCCAACGGAAAAGCGCCGCCTTATCACGGCGCCAGCCGATCCGGACGCTCCGGCCTCTCCGACGAAGACGTCAACCTGAAACACCCGCCCGCTTACGGGATGAAATTGAGCCCCTCGGGCAACGGCAGGACAATGGGCAGTTCGAAGAATGGTCCGGCCCCGTCGGGATCGAGGTTGAGCGCGCCGTTGGAGGCGAAGAACGCGGCGATCTGGCTCTGAGCGCCGACGGCGTAGGGCGCCGCCGCGGCGATGCTGATGTTGGTCAAGAAGGTGTGCGGATTCTTCGGGATGGCCCCGCCCGTCGCCGCAAAGGCCAGGTCGTTGCGGAAGTACGTCGCCCGATCCGCCAGGTCGCCGGCGCGGATGAGCGCCGTTGCCGTCGGATTCGGCACCGTCTGGTCCCCCTTGGCGAACTGGATGATGACCGGCTTCGCCGCGTTGCCCGGCAGCGGGCTCTTGCGGATGTAGGGCGCCCAGGCGACCGGGTTGCCCGATTGCGAGACCCATTCGCTGGCCTCCAGCACCACCTGGATGTCGGTCGCGCCCGGCACGTTGTTGATGGCCGGCGGCAGGTTGCGCAACGGAATGTTCTCATTGAAGTTGAACGGGACTGGCAGGGCCGCGCTCGGCGGCAGATTGAGCAGCTGCGGCTGCCGCGTGGCGAGGTTAAAGCCGACGAGGGGGCGGAATCCACCCAGCCGCGCCACTTCGATGATCGAGCCACCCGGCACGTTGGGGACTCCCGCCTTGATGCTGGATTCCACCGCGATGAACATGGTGCCGTAGATGCCACCGAAGGACTGGCCGGCGTAGTAGATGCGGCTGGCATCGAGGTCGGCCACGCCGTCGCCGTCCACGTCCATGCCGACCTCGATCTCGCGCGTCAGTTGCATGAGGTCGATGACCGTCTGCCGCAGGCCGTCGCGGCTGGCGATGACCGTGTACGGCGGTGCCGCGCTGACGCCTTCGGTCGAATCGATCGTACCGTTGCCGTCCTGGTCGAAGCCCCGCCCGCCGGCCGGGACCACCACCGGATCGTCGACGGTGCGCAGCACGTTCAGGGTGCCGAGCGCGCCGCCACCGTGCCCCACGACATTGATGGCGATGGTGGCGATGCCCTGCTGCGCGAACACGGAGGCCACGGTCCATGGCGCGCCGTACATGCTGTCCGTGAAACCGTGGCCGAAGATGGCAACCGGCCACCCGCCCGCGGGCTTGGTGCCGGCAGGCAGGAAGAGCTCGAACACGATGGTGTTGCTGCCGGTCGCTTCCGGCTTGCCTGTCAGCGTGCCGGTGGCAGGGATGTATCGGTCCGCGACCTCATAATCCGGCGAGCTGAAGCTGCCGAACGCGATGTGCCCGACGGAACCGGGGATCACGCTCAGAGCCGGCGTGGGGACGAAGGAATCGGTGAACGACGGCGCGGTGCCGGTCTGGCGATGGAACTGGATACCCGCGACGCGGGCCGTCGGGAAGACCGCGCGAACCTTCCCGCCCGCCGATGTACCGACCACGAAGTCGGCCGGCTTCGGATTGGAGCTCTTGATCTGGTCGCGGATCTTTTCCAGGTCAGCGGTGGTGCTCTGGGTGGTGAAGGCGCTCAGCGCGACGACGCGGCCCGGGGGCTCGTTCGCGGCCTTCCCGCCATCCCTCAGCACCGTGCGATAGTACCTGTCGTCGCTGTTCAGGCTCTGGCCGAAATTGAGGCCATTGTCCCGGATCGCGCCGAAACTGAGCTCCCCCCGAAGGTAGCGGTCGAAGTCGCCGGCTTCGATGGCGTCGCCCGCGACATCCTTGACGCCATTGGTGACGACGAGAAGGTAGGTCGCGTGTTGATTGAGCAACTCATCGGATTCGAACACCAGCGTCTTTGTCGCCACATCCCACTGCACCTGGTTGATGCCGATCTTCTGGCCAAAGCCTTTGCCCGACAGCGTGTCGCCCAGGTTCAGCAGATACACGGTACTGCTGTTGACGGTCGTGGGATCGATCGAGCCGGTGAACGGGACGGCAACGCGCGGCTGGATGTTGAAGCCGTCGAGCGTATTGATGACGTCGATATCCTGGCAATCGGAAACGCGCACCACGCAATCCGGCTTGGGCAGCTTGACGCGCTGGAACGTGGACTGCGTCAGGTCGAACTGGGTGAATCGGTCACTCGGAAACGGGCCGCTGGTCGGACTGGAAAGGTCGAAGCGAACGCTGACGCCGGCCGCAAGGACCGCCAATGGGACGAGCATCAGCAACAGCGCCGCCGTCAATCGTTGGCAGCCTGCACGATAGGTAAACATGTCACACCTCCCCGATAGTAATCACGATCACAGTGCCAGCGCCCCCGACCCCGTGCCGGCAACTGTTTATACTCCTCTCCGCGACGCCGCACCAGCAGTTGCCTTGCTCATCGAAATGGAAGCCACTCTCGATAACGTACTGGCAGACTGATCCCGCCGTCACGGGTCGTTCCGGCCGTCCAGGCAGAATCCCGCGTAGGTGGCAATGCCCGGTCCTCCCGCTCCTCGAACCCGACACACGCCGTACGGCCACCCCCACGACGGCACCCATCGTGTTCGCACCGACCTCGCTGCCGTGGTAGATGCCCGCGGGATCGATTGGTCGGGCCCGCTCCGACCGGTGCGCTACACCGTGAAGGGATTGTGCGCCCAACGGGCGAGGTTTGGGCTTTCCGCCGACGAATTTGGGAAGCTCCTTGGTGGAGTGCTCATGGGCCTCGCTTGGTGGCTGGTCGGGCTGTCGGCCTTCATGACCATCATCGGCATCCCGTGGGGCAAGGCGTGCTTCGTGATCGGTCATTTCACGTTCTTCCCTTGCGGCAAAGAGGCCATCAGCGGCAAGGCACTTCACCAGCGAAATGACATCGGCACGGGCGCTCTGGCGATCGTCGGCAACATCATCGGGTTCATCTTCGCGGGTGTGTTCCGCGCCATCGATGGCAGAACCGGCCAGCAATTGTGGCGCAGCAAGCTGCCCGCGGACGCCATGGCCACGCCGATGACCTAGGAGGCCGGCGGACACCGGAACCTCGGCCCGCCTCGCCGCAGGCGGCCCGGTCCGGCCTGTTGCAGAGGCCGTTTCGGGTTGGTTGGGTACTCTGTAAACTCGATGTCCGAATCAACCGCCGCCGCGCCCCTGTGCAGCGGCGAACCGCAAGGAGAACTGCGATGAATGCCAATGCCCCCGCTGAACTGATGATGCCGATCGAGTTTCAGGAGTGCTTCGAACGCCAGCGCGCCGCCCACGCCGCGCATCCCTATCCGAGCCGCGAAGAGCGCGCGAACGACCTGCGCGCGATGCACCGCCTGCTGGTGGAGAACCGCGAAGCGCTGATCGATGCGGTGAACAGGGACTACGGATGCCGCTCGCGCTTCGAGACCGTCTTCGCCGAACTGTTCCTCAACCAGGAAGGCATCCTCGACGCCATCAAGCACCTGAAAAAGTGGATGAAGCCGCAGAAGCGCCACCTCGACGTCACGCAGTATCCGCTGGCGCGCGCGCGGGTGATCCCGCAGCCGCTGGGCGTGGCCGGCATCGTGGTGCCGTGGAACTTCCCGATCTCGATGGTCTTCTCGCCGCTCACCGGCGTGATCGCCGCCGGCAACCGCGCCATGGTCAAGATGTCGGAGAACTCCAACCACCTGGCGCGCCTGCTGATGGCGATCTCGGGCAAGTACCTGCCCGCGGACAAGCTCGCGTTCTTCGAGGACGGCGGCGGGCGCGGCCCGGCCTTCACGATGCTCCCCTTCGACCACCTGTTCTTCACCGGCTCGCCGGCCACCGGCAGGGCGGTGATGGCGAACTGCGCGCGCAACCTGACGCCGGTGACGCTCGAGCTGGGCGGCAAGTCGCCGGCCGTGGTGGCGCCGGATTATCCGCTGCAGACGGCGGCGGAACGCATCATGTGGGTGAAGTGCTTCAACGCCGGCCAGATCTGCACCAACGTCGACTACCTGTTCCTGCCCGAGGGCAAGGTCGAGGAATTCGTGCAGCTGGCGCGCAGGATCGTCAACGAGCGCTACCCGGACATCAACGGCAACGACTACACCTCGGTCATCGACCAGCGTTCCTACGACCGCCTGACGGCAACGCTGGAAGACGCGCGCGCGAAGGGCGCGCGGGCCGTCAACCTGTTCGAGGGGCAGACGCCGGACGCCGCGCTGCGCAAGTTCCCGGTGCACCTGGTGCAGGACGTCAACGACGACATGGACATCATGCAGCGCGAGATCTTCGGTCCGCTGCTCCCGATCAGGACCTACCGCAGCAAGGAGGAGGTGGTCGACTACGTCGGCCGCCACCCGCGCCCGCTGGCGTTCTACGCCTACACGCACGACAAGGCGCTGCAGGACTACTACCTCTACAACATCATGTCGGGCGGCGTGACGTTCAACGACGGCCTGATCCACGCCGGCCAGCACAGCCTGCCGTTCGGCGGCGTCGGCAACAGCGGCATGGGCCACTATCACGGCTACGACGGCTTCACCACCTTTTCGAAGATGCGGCCGGTGTTCTACCAGGGACCGATCCGCGCGCTCAACAAGCTGATGCCGCCGTATGCCGGAATGCCGACGAAGCTCATGAATTTCATGCTCAAGATGAAGACATGACAGGAGGAGGCGTGGCATCGACGAAGCGACGACCGATGTGCCGGCGAGCGTTCCGGGGAGGCCTGTGCGTCTGCGCGGCATGGCTCGCCTTGCAGGCGGTGCCCTTGCCGGCGAACGCCGAGCCGCCCGACGACACCGCGAAGCTGTACCAGGCCACCTGCGCCGTCTGTCACGACGTGCCCGAAACCAAGGCGCCGCCCACCGGCACGCTGCGGCAGCTGCCGGCGTCGCGCATCCTGATGGCGATGGAGCTGGGCCGGATGCAATCGCAGGCGTCCGTCCTGACGCCCGAGCAGCGCCAGAGAATCGCCAAGTGGCTCGCCAGCGCCGAGGACGTCAAGCGCAACAGGTGGATAGCCGATACGGCCTGCGCGCGCGATACGCCGGTCGAGGCCACGGGCACGGGAAACTGGGGCCTCGGACGCAACAACCGGCGCCATGCCACCGGCGTCGGGATCGATCGCGCGAACGTCGACAAGCTCGAGCTGCTCTGGTCCATCGCGCTGCCGACGGTGACCACCATGCGCTCGCAGCCGGTGATTGCGGGCGACACCGTGTTCCTCGGCAGCCAGGAAACGCACCTGCTGGCGCTCGATCGCGCCACCGGCTGCGTGCGCTGGGCGTTTCCTGCCGACGCGCCGATCCGCACCGCGCTGACGCTCGACAAGACCCCGGATGGCGTCAGCACGCTGTTCTTCGCCGACGAGCTGGGCATGGTCTACGCGGTCGATGCCGCGACCGGCAGGCAACGCTGGCGCGAACGCGTCAAGTGGTTTCCGACCTCGGTGATCAGCGGATCGATCGCCTATCACGACGGCCGGCTGTTCGTTCCCGTGTCCTCGTTCGAAGTGGCGGCCGCCGGCGTGCCGACGCACGAGTGCTGCCGGTCGCATGGCGGCATTGCGGCGCTCGACGCGCAGACCGGCAAGGCCACCTGGCGTTTCGACTCGACCGCGCAGGC
>Ga0315290_10002912_pt1 | contig 12166 bp, 13 predicted proteins | sample YL17G12_0_MG_FD_203627 | JGI IMG/M metagenome (GOLD analysis project Ga0315290, IMG submission 203627) | Sediment microbial communities from Yellowstone Lake, YNP, Wyoming, USA - YL17G12_0 | ecosystem: Environmental > Aquatic > Freshwater > Lake > Sediment | place: USA: Wyoming | collected...
GAGGTTAGGGGGGTGGGGGGTGGAAGGGGAGTGTGGAGGCGTCCGAGTGCCTGTGCGCGGGGTCACTGCCAACGCTCGCCCACACCGCCTTCCCTCTCTTTCCAGTGCTGCGCCAGTGTTGCAGGTGCCGGCCAACGCCCTTCTCAAAAATCTTCCCACTCGCCGGGCGGCGCGGGCGGCGGCGCGGGGGGCGGCGGTCGCCGCACCGGCTCCGCAGCACCCGCCCGCGCTCCCACCTCCTCGCGCTCCACCACGGCGTCCGCCACGCCCCCGCACGCGCCGCACGCGTGCGCGCCCGAGCCGGCGCAGCGGGCGCAGAGGCGCCTGTGCGCGCGGTCGAGCGTGTTTACGTATCCGGGGAGCGACGTCGACCCCGTGCCGTAGCACAGGGCGCACTGCTGCACGCCGGCGCCGCGGCAGCGGAGGCAGGGCTGGGAGGAGAGGGATGGAAGGGGTTCGACAGGCGGGCCAAGCCGCCGCGCCTCGCCGCCGCCGCCTGCGCATGCACACGCCTCCCTCCGCTCCCGCCACACGCGCTCACCCGTCCGCGCGCCGGCTTGCGCAAGGCGGCGACGAGCAGAGCGAGCGCGCCCGCGGCGGCGGCGAGCGGGGGCGCGAGCGACGCGGCGGCGTCGACGCCGTCCATGGAGCGCGAGCCAGAGGTGAAATGCGCCTGCGGTAGGGCGCGGAGCCGACTAGCGCCGCCCCGGCGGGGCGGGAGTGTGGTCGCGGTGCGTCGCCGCAGTCTGCCCGCCCTCCTCCCGTGCTCCCCCAATCCCGCCCTACGCCATGCGCGCCGCGGCGCACGGAGTCGGCACCGGTCCGCCCCTGGCGCGGCCGGCGCGGCGGGCGCCCCGGCTGGCGTGCACGGCGGCGCGCGCAGCTGCCGACGGCTCGGGTGAGTGGCGGGGGCTCCCATCGGGTGTCGACCGACGGCGCCAAGCGGCCCACCGGGCGCTGGCCGCCGGCGCGGGCCCGCCGAGGGGCAGTCGGCGCAACGCCGCCCTCCCGACGCCCCCCCTCTCCTCCTCCTCAGCCGACCCCCTGCTCGTGCGCGCCGCCCGCGGCGAGGTGGTGGAGCGCACTCCATGCTGGTGCGGGCGCGGATTGGGGGAGGAGGGGCTTGGGGAGCGCGCAGCGCCGCGACGGCTGAACCCGACCCCCTCTAACCACACCCGTTTCCCTCTTGCCCTCTCCTCAGGATGATGCGCCAGGCGGGCCGCTACCAGAAGGCGTACCGCGACCTGGCGGCCAAGCACCCCTCGTTCCGGCAGAGGTAGGAGGGAGGGGCAGACGGGAGGCGAGGCGAGGACGCGGCCGGCGCGGCGCCGACGCCCCCTCTCCCTCCTCTCCTCCTCAGATCCGAGACGGCCGACCTCATCGTGGAGATCAGCTTGCAGCCCTGGAAATCCTTTCGCCCCGACGGCGTGATCCTCTTCAGGTCGGCGGAGAGACGCGGCGCGGGGACGCGCGGCGCGGCGCGCGCGCGGCCGCCACCCCGCCCACCCCCTTCCTCCCTCTGCAGCGATATCCTGACCCCCCTGCCCGCCATCGGCCTGGAATTTGAGATCGACGACGCCAAAGGGCCTGTCCTTGCGCACACGGTGCGCGACGCGGCCGCCGTCGCGGCGCTCCACGCCCTCGACCTGACCGCCCTCCCCTTCATCGGCGAATCGCTGACCGCGTTGAGGGCGGAAGTGGGGCCCTCGGGCGCGGCCGTGCTCGGGTTTGTGGGGTCACCGTGGACCCTGGCGACTTATGCGGTCGAGGGCGGGTCGTCCTCCACCTACACCACGATAAAACGCATGGCCCTGTCAGCACCGGATGTGCTTGCTGCCCTGTTGGACAAGCTGGCGACCGCGATCGCGGACTATGCGGTCCACCAGGCGCACTCAGGCGCGCACGCGATCCAACTCTTCGATTCCTGGGGCGGCCAACTCCCGCCCGCCATGTGGGACGTGTGGTCGGGCCCCTACATCCGCCGCATCGTGGACGCGGTGCACGAACGGGCGCCGGGGGTGCCTGTGACCGTGTACGCCAACGGGTCGGGCGGCCTCCTCGAACGCCTCGGCGCGACCGGCGCCGACGTCGTCGGCCTCGACTGGACCGTCGACATGGCCGACGCGCGGGCCAGGCTCGGGCCGGGCCAGGCGGTGCAGGGCAACGTTGACCCGGTGACCCTCTTCGCCGGCGACGCCGCGGTCGACGCCGCCGTCGCCGCCGTCCTGGCCAAGGCCGGGCCGCGGGGCCACATCCTCAACCTGGGGCACGGTGTCCTGGTGGGCACGCCGGAGGGGGCCGTGGCGCGCATGTTCGACGTGAGCAAGAACGCGAGGGCGGCGGTGTAAACGGAAGCCGGCTGACCGTGCGAGCCTCGGTCCATGGATGCCGCCGGGTGGCGGCCAGGGCTGTGCCAGAGCCCCTCCTCCGGCCTCGGGCACGTCGGCGGGGCCGGCGCGGGGGCCGTGGTGCTCCTCTGTGCGCGCGGCCACTATCCACGCGCCCGCGGCCCCTCCCGCCCGGCGTGCCCCCTCCCGCCGGCTCCTGCCTCTCGACCACACCATGACGGGCGGGACGGCCGCCCCCGCGCGCCCCGCAGGCGGCGATGGCGCGCTCGCCTTTGGCGACGGCTTCAAGGCGCAGCTGGACGCCGCCGCCCGGGACTATGTGGTGGAACCTCGCCTGGGTAAGTGGATGATGGGGGTGGGACGGCGGGCAGGCTGCGGGCGCGGGCGCGAGGAGGGCGCGGCCGCGCCCCCATCGCCGCGCCGCGCCCACGCCGCCCTTTGCTTTCCCCAGAGTACGCCACTGTGGCCGGCGTGAGCGGCCCGCTCGTGATCGTGGAGCACGTCAAGGTGTGAGAAGGGGAGGGTAGGGCGCGGCGCGCCGCGCGCGGCCCCGACCTCGCCGCCGACCCCTCCCCTCCCTCTCCCTCCTCTTCAGCGCCCCATGTTTGCCGAGATCGTCAACGTGCGCCTGGGTGACGGCTCCATGCGTCGGGGCCAGGTGCTCGAGGTCGACGGCACGAAAGCCGTCGTCCAGATTTTCGAGGGCACGTCCGGCGTTGACACGCGCGGCACATCCCTGGAATTCACGGGCGAGGTGCTGCGCACGCCCGTGTCGGGCGACATGCTGGGGCGGGCCTTTAATGGGTCCGGCGCGCCCGTCGACGGCGGGCCGCCCGTGCTCGCGGAAGCGTTTCGCGACATCAACGGCGCGTCCATCAACCCGGCAGAGCGCACGTACCCCGAGGAGATGATCCAGACGGGCATCTCCACCATCGACGTCATGAACTCGATCGCGCGCGGCCAAAAAATTCCCCTGTTTTCCGCCGCCGGCCTCCCGCACAACGACATCGCGGCCCAAATTTGTCGGCAGGCGGGCCTGGTCAAGAAAGGGAAGGGGAAGAAAGAGGGCAAGGAGGCGGACCTGCTCGGCGACGACGCGGCGGCCGGCAGCGGCGACAACGACGACGAGTTTGCCATCGTCTTTGCCGCCATGGGCGTCAACATGGAGACCGCCCACTTTTTCCGGGCCGACTTCGAGGAAAACGGGTCGATGGACCGCACAGTCCTGTTTCTGAACCTGGCCAACGACCCCACCATCGAGCGCATCATCACGCCGCGCCTGGCGCTGACGACCGCGGAGTACCTCGCCTACGAGCTGGGCAAGCACGTGCTCGTCATCCTGACCGACATGTCGTCGTACGCCGACGCGCTGCGCGAGGTGTCGGCCGCGCGCGAGGAGGTGCCGGGGCGGCGCGGGTACCCCGGGTACATGTACACGGATCTCGGTATGATAGTAGAGAGAGAGAGTCAGGGGTGCGAGGGCGGGATGCGGGAACAAAAGGGCGCCGACGCCGACCCCCCCCCCCCCCCTTTCTCCCAGCCACCATCTACGAGCGCGCCGGCCGCATCGTGGGCCGCAAGGGGTCCATCACCCAGCTCCCCATCCTCACCATGCCCAACGACGACATCACGCACCCCATCCCGGACTTGACGGGGTACATCACCGAGGGCCAGGTGTACGTCGACCGCCAGCTGCACAACCGCCAAGTGTACCCCCCCATCAACGTGCTGCCGAGCCTGTCCCGGCTCATGAAGTCGGCGATCGGGGAAGGGATGACGCGGGCCGACCACTCGGAAGTGTCGAACCAGCTCTACGCGTGCTACGCGATCGGCAAAGACGTGGTCGCCATGCGCGCGGTCGTCGGCGAGGAAGCGCTGTCGCCGGAGGACCTGCTCTACCTGGAGTTCCTGGAAGCGTTCGAATCCAAGTTTGTCTCGCAGGGCGCGTACGAGGCGCGCACGATTCAACAGTCGCTCGACCTCGCGTGGTCGCTCCTCCGCATCTTCCCCCGGGAAGTGTTGCGCCGGGTGACGGCCAAGACGCTGGACACGTGGTACGACAAGGAGGGCGGTGGCGGGGGGCAGTGATGGCGGCGGGCGAGGGGCGTGTGAGGGCGCAGCACGGGTCGGTCGGTGGCGCCGGGCGACGGGCGCCGGTTTGCACGCGCCGCCCCGGCCCCTCTCTCTCCCTCACGCCACGCCGCGGCGGGGAGGCGGCAGCCCGCGCACGACGGCCAGGACGGCGACGGCGGCCATGGCGACAATCGTGAGGAGGTCGCCCCAGTCGCGCGCGGCGGCGGCAGGAGCGCGCGGGCGCCGCGCGCGCCCTTGCCCTTGCCGCCCTTGCCGCCCGCCAACACGCAACACCGCCCTGACCAGCGCCTGGAACGCGTCGCCCACGAGCTCGCCCGCGGCGGCCGCGTGGCGCGCGACGCGCGCGGCGACCGCGGCGAGCGCGTCGGCGACCGCCGCCGCGACGTCGCCCAGCGGGTCGCCCGTGTCGGGCGCGCCCATGGCCGCGGCAGCCGCTGGCGGGAGCAGAGAGTCGAGCTCGACCGAGGCGCCGGGGCCGGCGGCCGCGTCGACGAGCGCGCGAAAGGAAGGGTCCGCCGCGAGCGCGTCGCCGCACGCGGCGCGCACGCCGGCGTCATTGAGCAGGGCGGTGAGCGTCGCCTTGAACGCGGCCCGCTGGGCCTGGGCCTGGGCGGATGGGGGAGGAGGGGCCAGCGTCCAGCCCTCGGCGGACTCGTCGTCAGACGACAGGTCGAAGCTGGCGGCCGCCACCGCCATCGGCAGCGGCGCCAGGCGGGCGGTGACCGCGTCCACGACGGCGGCGACGTCGTGCGCGGTGACGGCGGCCCAGGCGTCGGGCGTGAGAGACGGCTTGGAGGGGGGCGCGGGGTCGGGCGCGTCGCGTGCCGCCCTCGCCGCCCTCGCCCTCCACCCGCTCTCCCCACCTGCACCGCGATGTCGGAACAACCGCCGCCGCCGCCCGCCGCCGCGTCCGCGGGCGCGGGCGGCGCAGCGACCGACGCGTGCGCGGTCGCCGGCGCCGCGGCCGCGGCGGCCGCGCCGCCGGCCGCAGCGCGACCGGCCAGGGCGCGGTTGATGGCGGAACGGGTGGCCTGCATGCTGGGCGGCCGTTGGCAGGTCGAGGGACAGCGGGGCGCAAGAGAGGGCGGGTCTGCATCGGCGCCGGCGACGCAGCGCTCCACTCTTCGCCACTTGCGCTCCCGCAGCCCGCGCGGCGCCCGGCGTCTCCGCCGCGCCTCGCCCGCCCCGCGCGCGCGCGCGCCAGCACCGCCCCTCCTCCCGCCATGTCGTACCTCCTCCCTCACCTGCACAACGGCTACGCGGTCGACCAAGCCATCCTCTCGGTGCGTGGGTGGAGGGGCGGCGCGAGGTTGGAGAGGTGGAGAGAAGGCGCCACCGCCGACACCGCCACCCTCCCTCCCTCTGTCTCTTCAGGAGCAGGACCGCGTCGTCGTCATCCGGTTCGGCCTCGACCACGACGAAACCTGCATGCAGCAGGACGAGGTGCTGGCGTCGGTCGCGGAGCGCGTCAAAAATTTCGCGGTCGTGTACTTGGTCGACATTTCAGAAGTCCCCGACTTCAACGAGATGTACGAGCTCTACGACCCCTGCTCCACCATGTTTTTCTTTCGCAACAAGCACATCATGGTCGACCTGGGCACCGGCAACAACAACAAGATCGGGTGGGCGCTGACCGACAAGCAAGAGTTGGTCGACATCGTTGAAACGGTGTACGTCGGCGCGCGCAAGGGGCGGGGGCTGGTTGTCTCCCCGAAAGACTACTCGACCACATACCGGTATTGAGAGAGAGCGGGGGGAGGGGTGGTGGCGTGTGTGTGATCCGACGGCTCTTGCACTGCACCCCTCTTCTCTCTTGCTCTCCCCCTCTCCCCCCCCTCCCCATCACGGCCTGTCCTTGGGTTCGTCCATGGCCAGCACAAACAGGTTGCCCTTGTCCCCCCGGGAGAGGCGCAGGGTGGCGTCGAGGTAGGTGATGTCGAGCTGGCCGCGCGCGGTCGGCGGCGCCTTGACCGGAATGAGGCCGAGAATGTGAAAAGTCAGAAACTGGACGCCCACGCGGGAAGGGGATTGGGGGGTGAGCGCGGCGTCGACCCGGTTGAAAAAGGGGAAGGTCTGAGAGAGGAGAGAGAGGAGGAGGAGGTGGGCTCGCGCACCGACTTTCTCTCCCTCGATCTCTCTCCCTCCCTCGATCTCTCCCTCTTTCTCACCTCCCGGTTTTGCGCCTTCATATTCGGGCCGTCCAGCAGCTGATAGATGGGGCCGAACGGGCGGAAAGGAGGCGGGCGCGCCGTGCCGAGGATGCCGGCCGACGTCGTGTACAAGAGCTTCCACCGCCCGTTGAGCTCCGGCGCGGCCAGGGGCGCGCGCGTCGGATTCAGCTTCTCCAGCGCGGCAAACTTGGAAGCGACGTAGGCTTTCTGGGCGTCGGTCGCGGCCGCGCCGCGCGCGAGCGGCGCGACCGCCGCGAGCAGGGCGGCCTTGGCCGCGTCCCGCCGGTCGGCGGCGGCGCGGCCGCCAAAGAGAGGGGGGAGAGTGGGCATGGTGAACGCGGCGCGCGCGGGGCGGGGAGAAGGGCGGGCCCGCATTGCGGCGGTGTGGGCGGCCCTCGTCGAGCGGCGGCCGCGAGCGCTGGTTCACAGATGCCGCGCCACAAAACAAAAACGGGCAAACCAAAAAACGGGGACAAAGCAGGACCGTGCAAGAGAGCACATGAATGGGGAGCGTCGAGGGGCGGGACTCAAAAACGGCCGGCGGCCGCCGCTGCGCGCGCGTGCAGCGGCGGCGGCCGGCGGCGCGTGGCGGCCGGGGAACGACCAAAGGTCGCCGCCCGCCCGCCACGCTCGCAAAATTTGTTATGGGCCTCGCCCCGCCAGAGAAGGAGTCTGGCTGGGGCGAGGCAGGAAGGGACTCGGGTGCAGCCGCGCGGCGACCGCGCCGGGTCGCCGCGCGGCCGCCCCACACCCTCGCGCCGCCCTTTCACGCGGAGCGACCGGGAATGCCGCCGTGCGCGCCCGCCACCTGCCGCACCAGCTTGCGCGCCGACGGGTGCAGCGGGGGACGCGTCCCGGTGTAGTTGGCGGGGATCCATTTCACCGCGCGCGGCGTCGGCGGCAGGGGACGCTTGCCTTCCACCACCGCCCGCAGCGCGTCCAGCGTCTCGGAGCGGCGGCATAGGGGTTTGATCATGCACACGCCCGCCTTGACCGCGCAAAAGTGAGACGCCGCGGACGAGCAGTCGTGCTTGCACGGGGCGCGCCCTTCGGCCATCGCTTTCTCAGCTTCCGCGATCAGCTTGCGGCGGTCGTAGAGCTTCTTCTGGATGTCGGGGTGCAGCTTGCGCACGAGGGTGTTGTAATCTTTCGCCGCGGCCGACGGCGCGCGGATGACGGCGGCCAGGGCTTTGTTCTTGACGTCTCTCAGCGTGTCGTCGGCGGCGGCCATAAAGGCGGGGGCGGCAAAGAGGGCGACGCCGAGCAAGGTGCCGGTCAGGGCGCCGGCGCCGGCAAAGAGGAGGGTGAAAGTGCGACGCGACATGGTTGGCAGATGCGTGGGTGAAGAGTGTGGCGCGCGGGGACGGCGGGGGCCGTTGCGGCGATGTGGTTGGCTAGATTGGCACGATGGGCGTGCGGCGGTGAGCGGGGGTGCGCAAAGTGCGCCCGGCTTGGTCTACTTTGCGCGAAATGTTCGTGCCGCGTCCCTTTTGGGGGCGGAGGGGGGGCCGGAGAGCCGGGCGCGGGGTGGCGGGAGCGGGTGTGGCAACGACGCCCGTCGGGCTTGGATAGAGAGAGTCTTTTCACTGCGACACGTCACCCCCCACCCCCCACCGCTTGACCATGTACGCCCCCTCCAGCTCATACCCCAACCGCCGGTAGTAGGCCCGGGTGCCGACGCCGGAGATGACGGCAACGCGGTCCGACCCGTGTTCGTGTCGCGCGATTCTCTCCGCCTCCTCCATGAGCAGCGTGCCATACCCCCGGTGCTGGTGCCGGTCCTCGCTGGATGCGCGCGCGTGCACGGCGACGGCGGCGCCGTAGGTGTGGAGCTCGCGCACGATCGAGACGGCGCCGCGCAGCGCGGGTTGGCGAGTCGCGTCGGCCGCGGGGTCGGACCGCGGCTTGCGCAAACGCAGCAGGGCCACGAGCACGTCCCTCCTCGGGTCTTCGTACGCGAGAAAGGTTTCCCAGCCGCCGCTGGCCGCATAATCCCGGCGCACGAGCTCGAGGTCGGCCGCGGCGACCCCGCCGTGCAGGCGCTGGATGCCCGCCTCGCGCGTGCGCACGTCGCGCACGCGCAGGCCGAGTTGGCCGGCCCGCGCCAGCGCCAGCTCGCGCAGGTTGCCGTGCTCGACGCCCGACGTGACGAGCGGCATGGGGATGTCGCGCTGCACCCGGTACGCGCGCACCCACGGCGGCAGCATGGCCAGGATGCGGGCCACGAGGTCGACCAGGACGGCCGGCGGGTGGTTGCGGTACAGGCCCTTGCGCCAGAGTTCGTAGAGGCCGGTGCCGCGGATGACGAGCGTCGGGTAGATTTTGAGGCCGTCGGCCCGGAAGTCGGGCGACTCGAAAAACTCGCGAAACGATTCCAGGTCGCGCCACGCGGGCACGTGCGGGAGGTCGGGCATCATGTGGGCGACGACCTTGAAGCCCGCGTCTTTCGCGTCGGCGAAACAGCGCGCGACCGAGGCCACGGTGTGCCCCCGGTTTGTGTCGCGCGCCACGTCCTCGTACGTGGACTGGAGGCCGATCTCGAGGCGGGTGCAGCCGTAGGAGAGCATGGAGGACAGGTGCGCGCGGGAGCAGTGGTCGGGGCGCGTCTCGATCGTGAGCCCGACGCACTTTGTGTGGGCGACCTCCCCGTAGGCCACGGCTTCCGCGACAGAGGCGGAAGCATGGCCCGAGAGCGCGTCGTGCAGGCCGCGGACAAACCAGTCGCGGTAGTCGGCGGGGAGCGAGAGAAACGTGCCGCCCATGAGCACAAACTCCACCTTGTCCACGGCGTGGCCCAGGCGGCGCAGTTGATCCACCCGCGCCCGCGCCTGGGCGCGCGGGTCGTAGCGCGCGCGGATGGCGCGCATCGACGTCGGCTCGTACCCCGTGTACGACTGCGTGCTGTACTCAAAGTCGGAATCCGGCCCGCCGGGGCAGTAGATGCAAATCGCGCCCGTCGTCGCGATGTGGGGGCACCGGTGCGGCTTGGACATGACGGCGACGACCGCAACGCCCGACGCGGTGCGCACGGGTTTCGCGCGCAGGCGCGGCAGCAGCAGGGCGCGCGCCTCCTCGGGGACGGCCGCGATGATGTCGACGAGTTTGGGGGTTTTGTTCAGGCCGTGCCGGCGCGAGGCCTAGGGATGGGGGAGTGGGAGTGGGGTGGGGTGGCGCGCGCGGTCGGCCGACCTCCTCCCCTCTCCCTCTCCTTACCTCTTGCTTGACCGCGTTCAGGTTGACGTCCCGCCCGTCCTTGAGCGACGCGGTGAGCTCGGCCACGATTTCGGCGACGGCCGCGAGCTTGGCCTGAGGGAGAGAGGAGGAGGGGGGTGGGCGGCCGCGCGCGTCTGCCGCCGCCGCTCGTCGCTCGCTTCGCTGCGGGACGGCGCACGCCCAAACTATCATCGCGCGCCGGGACTCACGTCGCTGCCCGCCATGGCGGCGCCGGGACGGCCGCCGCCGGCGCCGGTCTGCGGCGGGCCGCGGAGCACTCTCACTGCCGCCCCGCCCCCCGGGCGCCCCGCATTCGCGCCCCCGCATCGCCGCCATGCGCGCCCGCGCGCCCCCTACTCCCCGCGGCGTCCAACTGCCGGTGGCGCGCCCCCGCGCGCGCACGCAGCCCCTCCGCGCCACCTCCTCCGCCTCTTTGTGGGCCGGCCTAGACGACGTGGCGGCCGCCCGGGCCAAGGCGCCCCCTAGCGAAAAGCTGGCCTACGGCGAGGACGTCAAGGCGGCGCTAGCCGCGCTGAGCGCGGAGAACGCTATCCCTAAGTTTGGCTCCGCGCGCGCCGACGGCTCCCTGACGCGCCGCAACATCATGCTGGGCGAGTTGCGCCAGGTGGGCATCAAAGATCCCGAAAAAGTGGCCGTCCCGTCTGTGCGCAACGACGCCGCGTTTCTCGCGACGACCGTGCTCGGCTCGTCCGCCGCCGCCGTTCTCGTGGGCCAGCTGCCCGGCGATTGGGGCGGGTTTGGGGCGTATTTGGTGGGGGGCATTCCGATCGTCGTGCTCGCCGTGGTGAGGAGGGGTGAAGGGAGGGTCGCGTGGCGGGCCGAGCTCCGCCGCAGTCCGCGCCCCCACCTCTCCCCACCTCTCCCACCTCTTCAGGGCTCCACCGCCCCCCAACTTCTCACGTGGGCGACCGACAAATTCTCCCGCGTCTTCCCCGACTACCGCGAGCGCGTGCGCCGGCACGAGGCCGCCCACTTTCTCGTGTCCTACCTGCTCGGCCTGCCCGTCGCCGGCTACTCGCTGGACATTGGGTCGTCGCACACCGACGTCGCGGAAGCGGAGGAAGGTAGGGGAGGGAGGATTGGTGGGCGGGGTGGGCCCGATAAAAAACAAAAACAAAAACTCACCTTCTCACCCTCCTCCCAACTTTAAGCGAAACGCCTCATCGAAGGCTTCCTGGACGACGCCGCCCTCAACACGTACGCCGTGGCCGCCATGGCGGGCGTGGCGGGCGAGGGGCGGTGGTCGGAGACGGTCGTCGGTCAGACGGCCGACCTGTTTGACCTCCAAAAAGTGCTCAACCGCGCGCGCCCGCCCCTGTCGCCGTCGGCCCAGCAAAACGCGACCCGGTGGGCGGTGTGGACGGCGGCCAAACTGTTGCGCGACCGGGACGCCGAGTACGAGGCGCTGTGCGGCGCGATGGACCGCGGCGCGTCGTTGGCCGACTGCGTGCGGGCGATAGAAAAAACGGAGACGGTGGCCGCGGCGCAGTGAGTGGAGGGAGGAGGCGGAGTCGGTTTGAGCGACGACGGGCTGTGACAGAGGCCGAGAGAGAAGAGCGTGGGCCGGGCCGCGCGGTTGGGCGCGCCCTCACACCGCCGCCCGCCCGCGGTGCGCGCTCCTCTCCCCTCGCCGACACCGCCCCGGCCACCGAAGGCCCCACCCCGGTCCAGCATGAGGTAAGCAGCGCGCCGCAGCGTGGGCGCGGCGCGCGCGCGCCTGCATGCGGCGCCCCCGCGCCCGCCTCCTCCCTCCAACAAACCTCGTCCAACACGCCACGCCTTAAGCTCCACCTGGCGCACCCTCTCGTGCGTCGCGGCCGCCTCCCTGGCCGGCTTTTGGGTCGTGACCCTGGGCGGCGCGGCCGGCCTGCAGCGCGAGCACGCCGCCGGCCGCGGCCTGGCCTCGCTGCACTTGCTGGCGGTGTGGGTGGCGTTGGGCGTGGCGGCGGTGGCGCTCATTGTCACCTGCGTCGCGGTCGCCAAACCCGCCGCCGCCCGCCTGCCCGCCGTCGGCTCCGCTGCCCTTGCCTACGCCGGCTTACTCTACGTCGCCATCGTGGCGTCCGACTTTAGCGCGGTCGGCGCCGGCCCGAGGTCGACGACGACCGCGGTGGGCGCGTGCGGCGCGGCGGCGGCCGCGCTCGCGGCCGTCGCTGCGCTCGGCGCGCGCCCGCACGCGACCGCGGGCGCGACCGGCGACGCGCTCGTGCCCGCATTTCGCCGCGTGGGCGCCGCCTGCCTGGCGGTCGGGTCCGTCGGCTGGCTCGCCCTGGCCACGGGCGCGGGCGTGCGCTCGGGCGAGCTCGCCCACGCCGACGT
>Ga0315290_10002914_pt1 | contig 12163 bp, 3 predicted proteins | sample YL17G12_0_MG_FD_203627 | JGI IMG/M metagenome (GOLD analysis project Ga0315290, IMG submission 203627) | Sediment microbial communities from Yellowstone Lake, YNP, Wyoming, USA - YL17G12_0 | ecosystem: Environmental > Aquatic > Freshwater > Lake > Sediment | place: USA: Wyoming | collected...
CCAGGTGTCTCCATAGTCGTCGCTATAAAGAGCCCAGTAGCAATCTGGATCTTCTACAACTCCCTTCGCTCCAAATGTCACCCATATTTTTCCGGGGATAGTCGGGTTGAGGCAGAAGCCACCGATCTGTCCATTATCAGTACACCCTATTAGATTAGCGCAATCAGTAGGAGTTAATATCTCTTCCCACGACCCACCATTAACACGTCTATATAATTTATAGCCAGTAGTGACTAATACGTACTGTCTATTTACTGGATCAAATGGATCGATATGAAATTCCTTACAGTCTAATGTATCGAGTCCATCGCTAACATCCACCCAAGTTGGCTGTGTTCCTTCGTCTGTGTAATTTCCTGTATAATAGACGCCAGCAAGAGTAGTAGCTACATAGATATGGGTATAAAGGGCACACGCCGCCATCTCACTATCGTCAAGGAAAACATTATCGTATTCTTTATATCCAGGAGAGTAAACTACATCATAGGCAACGTTGCCATACTCTTTATACGTCATGGAAAACCTCTGTCTTAGCATAGTACTGAGTATGATAGACTCTTACATCCCCACCGTTGTTGGAGAATGTATAACCAAAACCACCGGCACTATCTCCCATAACCGTAGAGTTCTCTACTATAAGGATATCATCGGCGCTATCAATTGACACACCAATTCCAGCCCCTGCCCCACAATTGTATCCACCTATCTCACACCCCTTAATCCTGTGAACTAACCCATCGACAATAGTAGTGAAAGCGAGAACGCCAATAAAATCTCCAGCACCATCACCCTGATTGATAACAGAAAGATTCTCCAGAAGACACCCAGGCTCGAAGGTAACCATTCCTCTAATAATAGTCTCCCGACTACTAAGGCCTACCAAGTTAACTCCAGGCCCCACACTAACGTCACAGGTAAGATCTGCATCAGGAACGAAGACAACATCCCCAGGTATCGCATCAATTAGTGCGGTCTGTAACCCTACATCGGTTGGGTCATACATCATCTTGACAGATCCACCAGAGAAGAGAGTTATGGTTATCTGTGTCGGGCCACTACCTCCGCCACCACCACCACCACTAGCTGATGCACCACCTGCCTGAGCAGAACTTAATACACTCTGACCAGGAGCAATAACAGTGGGCTTAAAGGTAGTGAAGTCCACCCTTACCATGCTCCCCACTTTTACGGGGCCACCCACAACATCCAGGCCACGCATCAGGGAGCCTGTATTGCTGAGCCTAACGCTAGCCTTACCAGCAAAGCAGTCTACAACTTTTGCGGGAACACTTATATTCTGCCTTACATTGGCACGAATGTCTTTGCCTATTCGACTCATATGGAAATTATTACCTCTCTTCCCGTGAAATTATTAGCTCTCTTCCCGTTATCTGCATGCTACTGGACACCTTGTTCGACATACTTATATTTAGTGAAATACCCTCTACTATCGTATTATGATATTCATTCCTTCCGGTTCCCGCGGTAGTATAATGTATATGGTATATATCCCCTATAAGTAATTCGAGATCTGGACGTATCGAAAAATCGTGTCTAAGATAACCCTCAAGTGATTTCTTGAGAATATAATAAACAGCTCTATTAGCACCAACGGTAAGATCTGGCAATCTGAAGACTCTAGTACAGAAACCAAGCAATTTAGCAAAATCATTATTTTGTATCGTTTTTACATCGAGAGGCCCATAGATAATAGCATCGCTGGCACCATCAAGTGGAACACTATATGTATATCTGTAACTACGTGGCTCACGAACTGCGTCTATCACATCTCGTATTATTTCATAGTAGAACTCAATAGATCCATCCGGCTTACAGTATATCTCGATTAGTCGTTGCTGAATAATAGAGTTAATCGCACTCTGTCCATCTGTCTCGAGATCAAGATAGATAGCCTCTCGCCAATCACTTAAGTCTTTGACATGAACATTATCCATGGTGAGAGTGCCGTGAGCAGTAAGGGAAAGTCTATATGGTGCATAGATACAGTACTGAAGAGAATCAAATGACTTCGTGAATATCCATCGACCATTTTGATAGAGACTGATGTGATCTGAGAAATATAGAACTCTAATCTTCTGGGTAATATTAGTAGTGGCTGGATATATTTGTGAATATACGATAGTACCAGAATCCATACTAGTAATAGTACACCTGAAGGACATCACACCTTCTAGCGCTATTGTCATTAAGAGTTGGGTATCTTGATGAGTAATCTCCTTCGTTACCGGATCATAGACAGCGATATCGTCTTTGTGCTCGTCATTGGTTGGATCTATCTGAATATTGATTAGGAGTTCTAGATCATTTGGATCGTCAGTATCAAAGCTAACATCAAGCCCATCTGCATAAGGCACAGATGCTATTTGATATGTGCTATTTGCAAGAATCACCTGAGATACAATAGTATCTCCAGGAAACGAAGGAATTACGCCACATAACCTACACGTTTTATCAAGCATATCTGTGATGACTGTATCATCATCTCCACCTGCACCCATAAACCAGTTGCACTTGAGTGAGCCAGCTATATCGTAGGTGGCAATCTCGCCCTCTGCATGCTTAGAGGCTACAGTAGTTGTGTTGGTCTGAACCAGGGTTAAGAATCCACCAACGGCCCATACCTTATCAGCTCTTGTTATAGGAATCTTACCTATCTGCGCATTGGTTGCTGAATAGAGACGCATTCTAGCATAAGACATGCCATCACCAGGATTAACATCCCAGTCGGCTGCAGAACAAAGAAAATTATATCCGCTACCAACAGCGATAAGATAACCATTGAATTTAGTCGGATCATCAGCCCAACTGAAGCCACGACAGTCAACAGCAGAAGTTCCATTCCCCCATGGAGGAGAGAATACACCATTCCTGAGCGCTTGGTATGGTCCGTAGGGTCTTGCTGGCTGGTCTATTTGGGAAGCATAAGAGTATACATCGTCTCCAATTCTTAGATTGCCACCAGCGGGAGGAAAACCAGCCATATCAAATGCGGGATCTATCGCAAGCCCATCTGAGTTAATAACGGTCTCACTATTACTACCATAATAACCAAGAATGCGAGCATAGGGAGCGGATATACATCCATAAATACCACACTTCATTATCTCTAAACGATTAACAAACATATAGCCATCAGTCACTTGCCAGCTATAAGAAAAGTTTTCTATGAAACATTCCTCTACGTCATCCCACATAGACACAGTGAAAATACCACCCTTGTAGTCGAGTTTAATCTCGTGGTCTGCATTGATCGTAAACGATGGGGTATCTGAGTATAAACTAGTTTCTACTCCATTACGACATTTGATTAGTTCAACTAAATCATCCCCAATATTGTATCTTGCAAGGATGTAGTTTGAGTTATCGGAGCCGAAGCCGACAACTCCACATCCTACTGGATAGTTTGGAATTATTCCACCCGTAATAGAGCTGCTGAAGGATGCAGATATAGAAAAGACCTGCGCGTTATACGGTCTCTGACTATACATAATAAATGGTCTACCTGATTTGGGTAGAGAAAAAGTATTGTCATCATTCATAGTCCAGCTAGAATCACCATCAACGAAGTTGTAGTGTACTTCCACGCCTTCAGTAAAATATGCTCTTGCTATATTGAACCAGGTGGAGGTAGCGCACTCAAATGTTACGCCAATCTTCTTGATCCTATGCCCTATTGTTAACCCTGATATATTAAATTCGATAGAACCTATTCCTGGAGATCCAGGAGGCCACGTATTCGTCCACTGTCCATTCTCGGGAGGAACTATATCTTCAGACCAATGATATGTTTCTGTCTTTTCGTCTGTGTCGTCCTCTGTAACGAGAACAATAGAAATGAGGTCGTTATCTCCTGCAGCCGCAGGATGCGACCATCCATGCACATACACCCTTACTGTTGTATCGGTAATCAGAGGATTCTCATCAAGAAATAATAGATCAGCTATTGTATCCTTTGTAATAATACCATACTTATGAGGCTCGGAAAGGGATGAATAGTATTCAACCCCACCATCATACATCATTTTAATACCTGTAACAAAATGAGCCGCACTTTCAAGAGGTTCGTGCTTCCAGAAGTCAACCTGGAATCTATCGTGACTAAGATATACACTTCCGGCAGGAGATAGCTCAGTAGATGTCTCTATCAACGGATCATAGTGACATGACTTCCCGAGTATCTCTGCCACGAATGGCATGCTTAATCCACTCAGCTTCCACTCCGCCTCATTAGTAGCATTAACGACAGTCCCCATGCTACCAACTCCAAGAGAGTATTCTATATTATCAATAATATACGTTCCATATACTACATAGTCATCTTTCTCTTGTAACCTAGCGGGTGGAATTGTCTTCGATCTCATTCCAACCTTAAGCACTACTCGTGCCTCTCTCATTACATATGAGCCATCAAAATATTCTTCTCTACCAGCCCTAAGAGTGAGGGATAGTTTACTAAGATTGCTATCTCTTATACTCTTTATATCATCCATGGGAATGTTAATCACCATACTGTCAGTTCCATTGATTCCATCGAATACCCATGTTAGTGGAGAGTGGCATACTCTATTGGAGTTTCCCAAATACAACGCTAGTGGAGGATTACCAGGATTCCATTCAACGTGTAGAGTGGGAACATCTCCATTGTCCCATGATGCTGCATTTCTTTGGGCCGTATTAGTTGATCCATCGTCTTCTAGGAAGATAACCGCATCCCCGCCATTATGCCAACCGCCTTGATCGACAACCGCTTGTATTACTGCCGTAAGATCGGGTGTGTCATACTCGACAGTGTGTTTAGCCCCTGGTGGCCAGTGAGATATTGTCCAGGGTACAGTAGGAGCAAGCCTAGGGCGTCCATGAAAATCGGCGTAGGTAGAAAAGGCAAATGGCCCGGGATCATCTTCGGCACTTATAATAACATGTACATCATCACTCTCGTCACTACGATACGCATGAAAAGAGATATAGGCATCGGTAATTATGGCTCCAGCAGGTATGTTTATATCGCGAAATCTAATACCAGCGTCATAACTTTGGCCATTGTTCCCCATCTTTAAAAAACCAGCCCCTAGAGTAATTGTACTCATCCCATCCCATGTATAACCATCGTCATAGGATTCGGTAGAAACGTAATCACCTGTGAAAACTGTTGGTGTCCCATAGGGTCCTACTCTTGCAAGAAAACGATACCCTAAACTACTTACAAGAACGAACCTATCTAAAGAAAATGTTTTTCCATCTGAGGAATACATTAAGAGCGTATAAATATTCCCGCCAGCTAGACTATCTATGCGTTCAAACTGACCGCACATATATATCATGTCGTTGCGTTCGTACACATTGGAAATCTTAATAGAGCACTGTGATATATCAAGGTCTGTAGGGATAGCGACAAATATATCACTCCATACACCTGTGATAGTATCGTAATATATCCCTTCCACAAATCCAGTTGACGCATTACTTATGTATGCAAATATCTTGTCACCAAGCCTGGCAGCACCAGATGCTATTCCTAGCTCAGCCATAGTGTAGGTTGATTTATCGTATTCCACAAGAGATGGGAACATAAAGCGAGAGTAAGAACTCCAGTCTTGGTCACCGTCTATATAGACAACTCTAAATCCACCATCATCATCAATGAAAGATACCGACTCTGTGTCACTGATGGCATGAACTGCAACAACATCATCAAGATGAACAGGGTTTCCTTCACCAGTAAAAGCGGTGTTATCATAGATTTTTATTTTATCCCAATCAATAGAGTAACGAAAGACATGCGTCCCGTTGTAGAGATATATATGCGAACCTATTACTCCAGGTTTAACCGTGGTATGTCTCGAAGTGGTGCACGTAGTGGCCGCACCCTCTCTAGAATAAACTAGCCATGAACCATCAGACCAGAATGTAGTTAGGATATTTTCAAGAGGAGATATCTCAATATCCTGCATCATGGGGTCCTGCATTATTCCTATGGTATCTGCCCCTGCTACAGGATGCCATCCGGTCATGCCATCAAAGAATATCCTAGAAGGATATACTTCTGCTTTGGCAAGTATTTCATAACTTTCGTCGGCATCAATGGCGTCGCGTAAATTACAGGGATTTCCATACTCATCAAGCAAGGAACGTGTCATCTATGTTTTCTCCTGAAAGGTTACATTAATCATATACCACGCATTCTCACCTTCTAGAACTGTAGTCAAAGGTTCTGGCATGGCATCTCCCACAAAATAAACCTCTGCAGTAACATCAAAGTGATCGACAAGCGTAATGACATCTGAGGGATTTAGACTAGAATTGGATAGAAGGAATAGTCTCCTGAGATCGGAGTACGTACCATAGAGTACTCCTTTGCTAGGTGTATCTATGGGAACGCGAAGAGTATACTTGTGCTGCTTAATCACAGGCCCATTCTGCTTGTCCGTCTTGCCACCCAGAGTAAGCTCTATGGTGTCTGTCCTCATTAAGGGAGGCACAAACTGAGTAGCTTCATACCTGAGTGGTGTGGCATTGGTGCTATCGGTGAGAGTAATATAGTTATAGGTCGTCATGGTTAATCCTTAATATTCTGAGTAATGGCATCTACTATCCGATCTATAATTGGCTCATCTCCAATATTTACAGTAAGATGTATCATCTGAGGTTCCGATGTCGGAATACCACGATTGGTAGATATTACCTCATTGGTCCAGCGAGACTTATATGAACCACTACCAAGAGGCTCGACTGTAACCTTTTCGGGAAGAGCACCTTCACCAGCTACAAATTTCATGGGAGAGAATGCCCATTCACTTGTACCAGCGGCTTCGTAGTTTATATCATGTGCATCCTTCCGATGGTTACGTAAATCAATTGGGTTATGATAAACCGCGCCACAAACACTACATACATAATCTATCTCATCCTCACCACCAGGAACATCGATTTGCCCCTGAGCAGCCCTATAAAGCTCGGCAATCTTGCCAGTTAAGTCAAGGATAGCTGGAGCAGCATAATCATTAATCATTGTGGTAAGAAGTGCAAAAGACTGTGTCGCAAGTGTACCTGCAGCACCAGATGCTTGCTCGAGCTTTAACTGTGCTTGTGCCATGGCGATAGATAGTTCGTAGGCTGACCTTGCGGCACCAGCAGATATACCAATTGCTTGCTTCTGAAGATCCATCTGGTTTACCCAGTAGGCACGCTGCATTGCCATTGATTGTTTTTCGAGATCCTTGCGTTCTTCGAAAAATGCGATAGCAATATCCAACTGTTCCTGCTGGAAGTTTTGATTCTCTTCGAATTGTGTCTTCTGTATTTCAAAGCGTTGATCTTCCAGATCCCACAATTCCTTCTGACGTTCTTTCTGCTTCTCGATTTGATCACCCTCAAGATCATGCATCGTAGTCTCACGACCCATCTGACGTTCTGCCAATCGGCGGTCACGTCCAGTCATGAAACGAACATTCTCCTGAAAGTCTTGTTGCTTCCATCCCCACTGTAGATTACGGGTCTGCGCATTGTAACCCCAGTCTTGCTGAGTCCATCCACGTTGCATGCCCATCTGTTGCTGGTTCATAGCCATATTCGTATAGAACTGGCTGGATTGAATACCCATTTGCTGTCCTTGAGCAGAGAATTGGTTCTGTTGCTGCATCCACCCAAGTTGCTGTTGCGCTTCCTGAATTCCCCAGAAGCCACCACCTTCTGATCGATAACTCCCTACACCTGCCACGTTACCACTTATGCGACCAGTAGGAAATCCAAAGTTACCACCAGTGACAGGGTTAATCGTATTCGCATACTTGTCTATACCTACACCAGTAGTAAAAGCGTAATTGAGATTTAGGTTAGCCATCTGGTTACCAGCGGAGGCCATCGCATAGTTGTAACTATTCTGTGCACCCTGAAGTTGCATAGCCATCATACCACCAACCACATTTGGTTCACCCTGTGCATTTGTTCCTGGAAGTGTAAATCCATACACAGAAGCATTTACTGCAGCTACATTAGCGCCCACGCCACCAGTAGATGCAGTACCACCCGGAGACTTCCATCCACCCGAGGCCATATCTTTAGCGAAACTACCACCAAATATATTCTGTGCTGCAGCAGCACCACCTTGTAAACTAGTAGCCCATGAGACCTGCCCATAAGGTAGACCATTGACAGGTCCGATACCAGTAGGTCCAACGAAGTTAGTACCCGTACTCATCCCCATGGCAACCTGCCATGCTGGAACATTATTTCCACTAAGACCCTGAAACCCACCAGCCTGTGTAGCACCATTAAATACATCTCGCATCGCTGCAGCACCCTGATATCCAGATCCAGCAAGTGCTGTCATGTATAGTGGTTGCTGCTGTGCCATTCCCTGCATGAACTGGGACAGAGCAGGATTTGTTGCACCACCCATTGTCTCAGCCCATTTTTGCGCACTAGCCTGAGTGCCTATACCCATCTGTATCCATGGCTGCTGAGCCTTGAGACCTTGAGCAGCGGCCTCGGTTTGACCAACAAACTGCTGAGCGATACCACCATTTCCAAGAATTTGTGGAAGATTAGGCATCGTGCCACCATACGAAGCGACATTAGCCTGTATCTCATTGTATGCTCCACCATAGGCAAGAGTTCTCTGTCCCTCCCCACCCACAAGCATATTTGGGCGTTGTCTTCTATCTGGCCCCGTTCCTCTCGATCCAGGTCTGTCTCCCTGTAATTGCCCTATTAGCCTTAACTGTTCTGTCCCAGATATACCACGCTGGCTAAGTATAGTTTTCATCTGGTCGGCTACTTTACCTTCGCCACGCAATAGGGAATCTTGCTGTGCCTGGGCATTGGCTACTTGTTGTTCTGTTGCAGTCTGTCCCTCTCCGAGATACAACGGAACATTAGCTCGAAGACCAAGATTCATTTGCGTCTGATAGGTGTTTGCGAGTATAGTATTAATATCGATAGCCCGAGCATAGGGAGCGGATTCTGCGGTAGTGAGAGGTCTGACATATGTCTCGGAAGGAACTCCACTAGTATCGCGCTCACCCTTCTGTGCGGCGCCAGTACTACCACCGAAATACGAAGTAAGTTCAGCCCTGTACGCTGCCTGTGCAGCTTTAGTTGGTTCATAAGTTGATTTACCACCAAACGCAGATGGTAGCCATCGAAAGGGAGTAGCAGGCCCAGTAGGTTTTTCCTCCTGCCACTCCGCGTACCGGGGATTATCTGTAGTAATGCCAGATGGAATATAAGCAGCAGGTGCCTGTGCTCGAGTACCTGCAGTAGCTTCGGATAATTGAGCCTGACGAGAGTACACATCTCCGTAGGGAGTTCCAGCTATTCCAGCCCATTGTTTAGACTGATTAACCCATTGATCCGGGGAAGTAAGTCCCATCGAGGAACCATAATGGCCAAGCCCTTGACCAAACTGCATCCCCTGTAGAACAATATCTCTTTGCTGACTGGGCATTTCCATATTAGCAAGTTGCATCATTGCTGAACCCATCTGTCCACCTTGGTTCAAGTAAGACAGATTTTGCCCAAACACCTGGCCCATTCCCTGCAATGTCTGTGTATTAGATAGACCATATCCCCATTGAGTAGCAAGTCTTTCATACTGACTATTTTTAATTCTATTCTGAGCCATAAAACTGACGACTTCTGGCGCAACAGCTTGCGTTTCTGGATGTAGAGCAACCTGTGCAGAGACCCACGCTGGTAAAGATTTGGATATAGCCGAAGCAACATTCGTGGTACCAGCCGCTCTTTGCATACCAGTAAGAACATCCTGCTGTGGATTGGCGAGAGACATATCAGATACCACTCCGCCCATATCAGTCCACGTTGGTGTAAAAGTTCTTTTTGGACTTAAGCCGCTAGCGCCTGCGGCTGCACGAGCTATCCTAAGTTCTTTCTCATACGTTGGCTGTGTTTGTTGTGCTATAAGTTCAGAGACGGGAGCCGTGAGAGACAATCCTCTTCCGGCAGTTTGCTGAGCCATTTTGAATGCAAGAGACTTGGGATCTGTAGACTGACTATAGACATCGGCTGCTGCACCCAGAGCCACAGCGCCAATGGTAAGACCCATTCCGAGATTACCAGTTAGGCGTTTGTTCCAATCACTTTCCTTACCAGCCATATCTCCAAACCATTGAGTAGCAGCAAAAGTGCCAATACCCATCTGTGCGGCACCACTAATTTCTCGACCGATGCCCTTTGAGGTTGCCTTGGCATATATATCGAGTGGAGAACTCGGAGTTCCAAATAATCCAGCAGAGACCTGAGCTTGCTGTTGAGGAGTCATATAGCGTTGTCCAATACCAGACGCCTGGGCAGCACCTTCTGTGAACTGAGCTCTTAGAGACTGTGACTCTTGCATTCCAGGCGCAAACCCACCAGTAGCAAGACCGAACATAGACCGTAGATACATAACACCAAATCCACCAAGAGCACGTCTGGCTACATGGCCGAAATCAGCTTGCTCACTTTTCATGTAGGTTTCGGTAGCTTTCTCAGCTCGTGTTCCTTGATCGGCTATTGTTTGTGCGCCAGTTACTAGTTCACGGCCAACAGCCTGCTGCTCTGGAGTTGCTCCTGGGGCATTATACATTTCTTGCCCTTTTACCAATGCAGCCTCAGCCAGTTCTTTAGTATTATATCCAGATGGAAGTGTTTCACCTAATCCGGCAAGAGAATCTTCAACCTTTTTGATGGTCTCCCCTAGGGTCCTACTACTTTCTGCCGCCAGGCCAACACTTTTCCATACCTCTGTTGACCTCATGGCAATTTTATTCGTATCTGCCATACGTTCGCCAACTCCCTTAAACGTTTCACCAAGTTTGCCAGCAGTCGTATTCAGATTGGCTATCTGGTCTTCAGTCATTGGCATTATATCTTTACCACCACCAGTACCACCAGCACCACCCTTCTTGGCGCCCACTGCCTCCGCAAGGCCAAGCTCCTGTGAGCCCTGACCAGCCTCGCTTCTAGCATTTTTTAATTTATTAAAGATATCTCTTCCACCAACCATCTCTGGTGTTGCTTCGTACTGCCCCATGGTACGTTCTATTATAGATTCACCACCCTCACCACCACCTTCTCTTGTGAACGCCTCTCCCTCGCGCACGCTCTTGGCAGCCTGCAATCTTGCCATCTGTTCAGGGTCACTCTGTACAAGTTCTTTAACTCTCTTGCCAGTCTCAGTACCAGTAGCAATTAGCGCAGTTGCAGCTTGCGTAAAAGACGAAGCTTTGGCAGCCTGAAAAATACGTTCCCTTTCTGGATCAGTCCATCCAAGATCAGGACGTTCGAGAAGGGCTTTACTGCTTTTCTCTATATCAGGATATAGATCGCCAAATCCTTTCTGTGCCTGTCCCCAGGTAGCAGCCTTTCGTGCTACTTGAGCCGCACTTAGCGGTGGTAAATTTCTGTCTGAATACTCATTGCCGCTACTTCCACCAGTAGGACCTTTAGGAGTTCCGGCCCCGCCAATGCCCTTTTTTGCTAGTTCTGCTGCCACATCTGCTGCTGTTACTCCTTTTATTTCTCCGGCCTTTAGTAAGGCGTCTTCCTTCATTGCATCTGCAGCAGACCGTATTTCCTCTATTCCCTTTTTTTCAATGGGGAGTTTAGCTTCGGTGGCTCCCTCAAGGGCTGGATTGTCTTTCCTTATTTGCCAGGCATCCTGTCTTGCTACCGCAATGGCAGGAGTTATGCCAATCTGCTCGAGCGTGTAACCACCCTTTTCAATGTTGGCTTGAACATCTGCTGGATTTACTCCAAATTTTACCTGTTGCACGTAATACGCGTTAGCACTCTTGGCGTCCTTAAAAGGAGTTGATCCTACTGCCTTCTCTGGTTCTAGATTAAAATCCTTGGCTCGCTCTTCTGGCGTGAGTTTAAACGGCGTGGGCGTCATAGCAGGTTTAGGATTGAGTGAAGGTTGTGCAGTAGCAGCATCTACCTTGTTTGTCAAATACTCCCACTTAGAATACTCAGTATCATATTTCTTTGTACCCACCAGCCTATGATCGGGTGGTATTTTTGCGAATTGCATATCAGCGAGACGTTGATATTCTTCTGGAGTTCTATTGATTTGGCCCACAGATTTTTGGGGTTGATTAACCATTGATTCGATATTGCTACTCTGAATTCCAGGAATAGCTTT